>Ga0209573_1000333_pt1 | contig 107601 bp, 80 predicted proteins | sample TNRBio252014_DNA_FD_185870 | JGI IMG/M metagenome (GOLD analysis project Ga0209573, IMG submission 185870) | Wastewater treatment Type I Accumulibacter community from EBPR Bioreactor in Madison, WI, USA - TNR Reactor_6/25/2014_ DNA (SPAdes)... | ecosystem: Engineered > Bioreactor > EBPR >...
ACTGCCCTGTGATCTGAGCGATCACTTCCTCCTGGCGTCTTGGGCTGCAAACTTTTTTACCAGCTCATACCCTTCTTTGAGGATTTCATAATCCATGCTCAGATCGGCAAACATCTTCTTTAGCCGTACATTGTCTTCCCGAAGCCGCTTGAGTTCTCGCAAAGTCTCGTCTGCTTCCGTGACCCTGTCGTTTTGCCACTTGTACAGCGTCGCAACGCTAACCTGATAATCCCGGCTCAATTCGTTCATCGTGGAGCCCGTGTCCAACTTGGCTAATATCTCCAGCCTTTGTTGTTGACTAAATTTGCTCGTCCGCATCTCTTAACGGTTTAGAAGTTAGTAAAGGTAATACTTTTTTGCTAAATCTCGGTTGCGGCTTTCGGGGAGTGTACAGGGCCATCTGACCCGGCTGGGGGTCGGCATACCCGCCGAAAGGGCTAAGGACAAATGAGGCGCGCCGGCCTATGCGCAAGGCGTGGTGCTTGTCTGTCACTAATCACGAATGAAGCTATCTGGGAACGATGGACAGGTGTTCATGCAAAGCTTAAACTGAGAAGCAGATACGAATCTAACAGATGGGACGATGTGAAAAATAAAGTACTTCATGCCAACTTTAAGAACATACCTATGGCTAATGCCACCCTGTTGCATACCTACTGGCAGATTGGAAAATTGATTGTAGAAGACGAACAACAAGGCAAAGCCAAAGCTACCTATGGCGAAGCCACCCTCAAAACCCTTGCCGCACAACTTACCCTCGAATTTGGCAAAGGCTTTGACGAACGCAACCTCAATAACATGAGAGCCTTTTATCGGGCATTCCCAATTTGGAACGCATTGCGTACCGAATTGAGCTGGACACATTACCGCCTGCTTTCTCGCCTCGACACCGAAGCCAAACGCAACTACTACCTCACAGAAAGCATCGCCGCCAACTGGAACAGCCGTACCCTACAACGACAAATCAACAGTCTGGCTTTGAGCCAGTTGCGGGTTTTTCCCAATGAACATGTCGCAGGTTAATGAGGGTAAATGCGAGGAGGTTGAATCCGAGAATGGACTAGCACGCGCCTGAATTTGTCCTGGCAGGCAAAAGTTCTTTCACACTTATATCGTTGAGCATAAAGTTCTTTGTCAAAGAACCGCTTTCGCCCTCGTTTTGGGCGTAACTTCATCCAAATGCGGCAATAGTGGATTTCAGGCTTGCCGTCAGCCCCGTTCTCTATTGGCAACATCTTCCACGGCTCACTTGTATAAAGTATGTGTAGGATGTAGTGAAATATTTTCCAAAGCGGCAGCTTAGTCTTCGGCCCCCGAGACCCAGTCCAAAGGTGTGGCAAGATAAATTTATTAAAATCATCTTCATTGAAGTAAACTGGAATTGCCTGATTGATGGTTTTTTGTAAATTTGTCATTGGTTTTTAGTCTGTTTGATTTAATCTTGGTTGTTGTAAACTCAAAGTTAATCAAATAGCTGAAAACCATTTGTTTATGATGTTTCAAAAACCTGCAACTGGCTCACTTGAAAGTCTGCTCGATAAATACGAAAACGAAGGCGTGTTCTCCATCGAAGAGGGCAGCGTGCTCAACGTCGTATCCCTGAGCCAAATGGGTTCGCCGGTGGAACTGGTGCGGGCCTTTGGGGAAACGCCGACTTCCAAAAGGCATTGCGCGAACTCCAACTCGAAATCTATAAATCGGCCTGACACACGTATGGAAAACCAGCCCATTATCATCTACAATACGCCCGACGGAAAAACGCGCGTAGCGTTACTCGCTCGAGACGGCAGCGTTTGGATGAACCAAAACCAACTCGCTGAACTTTTTGACACCTCCAAACAAAACATAGGTCAACACATTGCCAATATACTGGAAGAGAAAGAGTTAGAGGAAAATTCAGTTGTAAAGTATTTCTTTACAACTGCCGCCGACGGCAAGCAATACGAGGTAGCCTTCTATGCCCTCGACATGATCCTTGCCATCGGCTTCCGGGTACGTAGCAAGCGCGGCACTCAATTCCGGATTTGGGCCAACCAGCACCTCAGATACTATGAACCGGTTGCGGGTTTTTCTCAGTGAACATGTCGCAGGTTAATGAGGGTAAATGCGAGGAGGTTGAATCTGAGAAAGAGGTGCTGACACCATTCATATTGGACTAGCACGCGCCTGAATTTGTCCTGCTAAGCAAAAGTTCTTTCACACTTATATCGTTGAGCATAAAGTTCTTTGTCAAAGAACCGCTTTCGCCCTCGTTTTGGGCGTAACTTCATCCAAATGCGGCAATAGTGGATTTCAGGCTTGCCGTCAGGCCCGTTCCCTATTGGCAACATCTTCCACGGCTCACCCGTATAAAGTATGTATAGGATGTAGTGAAAGACTTTCCAAAGCGGCAGCTTAGTCTTCGGCCCCCGAGACCCCAATCCAAAGGTGTGGCAAGATAAATTTGTTAAAATCATCTTCATTGAAGTAAACTGGAATTGCCTGATTGATGGTTTTTTGTAAATTTGTCATCGGTTTTTAGTCTGTTTCATTTAATCTTGGTTGTTGTGAACTCAAAGTTAATCAAATAGCTGAAAAACATTTGTTTATGATGTTTCAAAAACCCGAAACCGGCTCCTTGATAATACAGTTGTTTGGAAAACCGAACATTGATGCGGATTCAAAGTTTGAGTACATTGTAGCTGATTGTTGTGCTATACACATGAAGACTTTCAGTAAGCTCATATTTACCTACGATGCGAATGGAAAAATAACTGATGTGACTTTTGGATGGGTTATTCGGAGTCACTAAAAAAGCGCTTAACACCGCAGCTACGACAACCCTGCCTAAGCGGCGGGGCTGCGTAGCTGCCCCCGTTGGGATCAATCAGGTCAAAAAAATAAATGATCTAAATTTGACTTGATATTTGTTGGTATTTGTCAGTTTAGTATCTTTGATGCGATCAAACGATGGCATCATGATTCATAAATACTACGAAGGAACTCCCCAAATAATCAATTTGTCAACCGAGATTGGAAGATTGTTAGGCATTGTAGATGCCACACATCTTAGGAAGCCGCAAACTGAACTCAGGAAAAAAAATAAGGTAAAAACCATCCGTGCGTCATTGGCGATAGAAGGAAATACTTTGAGCGAAGATCAGATTACGGCAATCATTGAAAATAAACGTGTAATTGGCCCGACCAAGGATATCAAAGAGGTGGAGAATGCAATTCAGGCATACGATAACCTTTCAAACTTTGATGCTTTCTCGAAGGAATCTTATTTGGAGGCGCATAGATTGTTAATGTTAGGTCTGGTGGATATGCCAGGCCAGTTCAGGACTGGCTCAGTCGGAGTGATACAAGGAGACAGGATAGCTCATTTGGCCCCCCCGGGATGGAATGTCGATAATTTGATGACAAACTTGTTCAGATATCTCAAAGAAGGGGAGGATAACCTGATCATCAAGAGTTGCGTGTTCCACTATGAAATGGAGTTTATTCATCCTTTTATGGATGGGAATGGAAGGATGGGACGATTGTGGCAGACGGTGATATTAATGAATGTAAATCCCGTCTTTGCGTATTTGCCAATTGAACAAGAGATAAAAAAGAGTCAGGAAGAATATTATAATGTGTTGAGCCAGTGCGACAAGGAAGGACTATCCACAAAATTTGTTGAATACTTATTGGGTAAAATAAAGCTGAGTTTAGTTGAATTGGTAGACATTCAGAGGGTGAATTTCACGGATACTGAGCGGCTAAGTTATTTTCTGGAGCAAATTGATATAGGCGAATTCACTAGGAAAGACTATCTAAAGATGTTCCCTAAAATCTCGACAGCAACGGCAACAAGGGATTTAAGAAAAGGCGTCGATGAGGGGGTACTAACCAGAAAAGGAATTGACCGAGTTGCTAAATATCAAAAAAAAATAAATAACTGAGCCCAACTATCCACTGCCTATCATGCCTCCTAAACGTCGGCACGGCACATAGCCAGACCGTTATAAGCCATTTTAATGACAACCATCGATACTAAGAGACATATCGAAATTAACGAAGGCTATCAAGGTATAAACTTGACAGTATTTGCTATTGAGGTTGACGAACTAATTAGAAACGACCAAATTATTGACACCTTCATTCGTTCAAAACAATTTTCATTTGACAGTTCGCGCGATTGTGTAAAAGCTGAACCAGGCAAAGGTTATTTGAGACAAGCTTTTAACGTTGACAAAATAAAAATCACCGACTTCAAGAAAACGGACAAACAAGGAGTATCAAAATTTCTTTTAGACTTTGCAAATGAACCTGACTGGGGTGACGATAGAAACGAATTTGCTAAGCTGCTCGACAGATATTTTGAAATTCACAACGAATTTGGGGACAATGAGTTTTATATTTTATCAAAGGACTGGTTCGACAACGAAGATGAACGAGTAATTGAGCCTGAAAGTTGGGCTTATATCTATTACTTTTTGATTATTTCGGTAGACAGGGAATCTAACTTACTGATATTGACAGAATGGTCGTATGATTAACCAAATGACAGAAGAAACGGCTTATAACACGGGCGGGAGGTAGTTCAGCGGATGCTTACTGTGCTCGGCCGCATCGGTAGTCACCCTATCAACCGACTCGACGAGCTGCTGCCAGCTCAATGGGAGAAAGATCGGTTGGCGAGAGTTGGTCGGACGTTTACGCGCCCCCTGGTGCGACTCCCGACGCACCGGCCCAGACGATAGGTTGATGGCTTCGTAGGAACGAGCGCCTAGCCCTGCCAGACGTAGTTGAAACGGGGAGCACGCGCTGAAAAGAGCCGTACCGAGCCCGCGATGATTCCCATCGAAATAAATTCTGATAATCTCCGGGCCATAAATGTTGTTATATAGTTCTCCAAGCCGGAGGCTTGGTTGTTATGGTTTGCGTCGGCAGGTTTTGCGTATAGCTATCAGGAATTCATGCCAAGAACCTGCCGACGCGCGACATCTTTTCACGCTACATCCACCGTTTGATGCGCTACAAAGCATTTCTTCTGACACTCGGCTTATTAAGCATGGCCGGCGGCGCAGCCATTGCGCAATCCTGGCCCGTTCGGCTCCTCCACCGGATGTTTAATGAAACGGGCGATCCTGCCAAGCCCAAATGGATTGCCTACCCCACGCTGGCCTACACCCCCGAGACCCGCTGGGAATTAGGCGTCAGCGCCTTGTATGTTTATTATGCCCGTCGCGACACCCTCAATCGACTGAGCGAGATAAGCACATTCAGTTTTGTTACACAGGAGCGGCAGTACGGCCTGTGGCTCGATCACGCCCTGTATAGCCACGAGAGCAAGTGGTTCTTCCTGGGCCGACTGCGCTGGCAGCGGTTTCCGCTGCGCTACTACGGCATTGGCCCCGACAGTCCCGCTTCGGCCATAGCCAAGGTAGACGCCAACATGCTGCTGCTGCGCGAGCGCCTGCTCCGGCGCGTATGGGGCAGCCTGTACATGGGGCTTGAGTTCGACTATCAGCGATTGAGCCAGGTGCGCTTCAATATTTTAGACGATTCCCTGACGGAGCTCCCCACCGGCGCCGAGGGCAGCGAAAGCGTAGGCTTGGGCGTCGGTTTGGTATACGACAACCGCCACAACGTACTCAATGTGCGCGAAGGCTTTTTTGGCGAGTTTGGGCTGCTGCGCTACAACCCCAACTGGGGCAGCGAAACCAACTTCACCACAGCCGTTTTGGATTTGCGTTTTTTTCATACGGTGGTCAAAAACCAGGTGCTGGCTTTGCAGCTCTACGGCCAGCGCATACAGGGCAATCCGCCCTTCAACCAATTGGGCCTTATGGGCGGCGAAAGCCTCATGCGCGGCTACTACCTGGGCCGCTACCGCGACCGCAGCCTCTTAGCCGGCCAGGCGGAATACCGCTTTTTGCCTTTCCCCTTCAGCAAGCGCTGGGGCGCGGCAGCTTTCCTGAGCGCCGGCCAGGTAGCGCCCGACCTCAACGCCCTTCGCCTCAACGACTGGGCGCTGGCCGGGGGCGCCGGTCTGCGCTTTCTCATCTTCCCCGCCAAAGACATCTTTACCCGCTTCGACGTAGCCTTCACCCGCGAAGGAACGGGCTTTTACTTTTACATCGGGGAGGCGTTTTAGGGGCAGTAGGCGCAGCCCTCTACTCCCCCCGCTCCTGCCACACCCCCTCCAATGCCGCCAGCTTCTCCTCAAAATACCCCTTCTCCACCCCCAAAGCTAAGCAGGCCTGATAGAGCCGCTTGGCGCGGTTATAGTCCTGTACCTTAGGCAGGCTTTTGGCGATTTTATCGGCGTAGAGATTGGCGAAGGCGGCTATTTGCCATACCTCCCCGGTAGCGATGAGTAGGTCTTCGTTGCCGGCCCGCTGATCGAGTAGGTCTTCGAGGCCGTATTCGGTGAGCTGCGGGAGGGTGAGGCCAGCGAGCCGTTTATATTGGACGGCTGCTATACAGCCTTGGGGGGCAATTTCCCATACTTTGGCCGTCTTGTCGTCAGACCCGGTAGCCAATTGTTTGCCGTCGGGTGAAAAGGCGACGCTACTGACATCACGTGAGTGGCCTTCCAAAGTCAGGACAGCCTGGCCGCCGGCCATATCCCATATTTTGGCCGTGTAGTCGGAAGACCCCGTCGCTAAACTTTTGCCGTCGGACGAAAAGGCGATGCTCGTGACCCCGTCTGAGTGGCCTTCCAAAGTTAGGACGGCCCGGCCGCTGGCCAAATCCCATATTTTGGCCGTGTGGCCGTTTCCTAAAAAATTTTTAGCCCCCGTCGCTAAGCTTTTTCCATCGGGTGAAAAGGCGACGCTACTGACATCACGTGAGTGGCCTTCCAAAGTCAGGACGGCCTGGCCGCCAGCCAAATCCCATATTTTGACCGTATTGTCGTTTCCTAAAAAATTTCCAGCCCCCGTCGCTAAGCTTTTTCCGTCGGGCGAAAAGGAGACGCTCGTGACCCAGTCTGAGTGGCCTTTCAAAGTCAGGACGGCCTGGCCATTAGCCAAATCCCATATTTTGGTCGTGTGGTCGGAAGACCCCGTCGCTAAGCTTTTTCCGTCGGGAGAAAAGGCGACGCTCTCGACACTCGCTGAGTGGCCTTTCAAAGTCAGGACGGCCTGGCCTCTGGCCAAATCCCATATTTTGGCCGTGTGGTCGTTTTCTAAAAAATTTCCAGCTCCCGTCGCTAAGCTTTTTCCGTCGGGAGAAAAGGCGACGCTACTGACCCAGTCTGAGTGGCCTTCCAAAGTCAGGACGGCCTGGCCATTAGCCAAATCCCATATTTTGGTCGTGTGGTCCCAAGACCCCGTCGCTAAGCTTTTTCCGTCGGGCGAAAAGGCGACGCTATTGACTCGCTCTGAGTGGCCTTCCAAAGTCAGGACGGCCTGGCCGCTGGCCAAATCCCATATTTTGGCCGTGTGGTCGTTTTCTAAAAAATTTCCAGCCCCCGTCGCTAAGCTTTTTCCGTCGGGCGAAAAGGCGACGCTATTGACCCGCTCTGAGTGGCCTTTCAAAGTCAGGACGGCCTGGCCTCTGGCCAAATCCCATATTTTGGCCGTGTGGTCGTTTTCTAAAAAATTTCCAGCTCCCGTCGCTAAGCTTTTTCCGTCGGGCGAAAAGGCGACGCTACTGACCCAGTCTGAGTGGCCTTCCAAAGTCAGGACGGCCTGGCCGCTGGCCAAATCCCATATTTTGGTCGTGTGGTCCCAAGACCCCGTCGCTAAGCTTTTTCCGTCGGGCGAAAAGGCGACGCTACTGACATAATCTGAGTGGCCTTTCAAAGTCAGGACGGCCTGGCCATTAGCCAAATCCCATATTTTGGCCGTATGGTCCCAAGACCCCGTCGCTAAACTTTTTCCGTCGGACAAAAAGGCGACGCTCGTGACACTTCTTGAGTGGCCTCTCAAAGTCAGGACGGCCTGGCCACTAGCCAAATCCCATATTTTGGCCGTGTTGTCCAAAGACCCCGTCGCTAAGCTTTTTCCGTCGGGCGAAAAGGCGACGCTCGTGACACTTCTTGAGTGGCCTTTCAAAGTCAGGACGGCCTTGCCGCTGGCCAAATCCCATATTTTGGCCGTATGGTCAGAAGACCCCGTCGCTAAGCTTTTTCCGTCTGGCGAAAAGGCGACGCTACTGACATAATTTGAGTGGCCTTTCAAAGTCAGGACGGCCTTGCCGCCAGCCAAATCCCATATTTTGGCCGTGTTGTCCAAAGACCCCGTCGCTAAGCTTTTTCCGTCGGACGAAAAGGCGACGCTTATGACACCCGCTGAGTGGCCTTCGAGGTTTTCGGCCCAAGGCAGGGGCGAGTCAGGGTTTTTGTCATTGTAATATAAGGCGTCCACAAGGGCGCGGGTCACGTGCAGGTTGTCATCATCCACATAGCGGTGGGCAAATTCAGCCAAGCGGAAGGCGGCGGTGCGGTCGCCGTCGCGGAGGGCAATTTGGCTTTTATAGGCGAGGTCGTTGGCGTAAGCGCGGCGAGCGGCGCGTTGGGCAGCGGTGGCAACTGAGTCCGCACGATCCCTGTCTTTTTGAGCAGCAACGGAGACTGCATTAATCAACCCAAACAAATTATCTTTTGCCTCATCAATAGCCTTACCTTCATCCCTGCAGTACACCTTGGCAGCATTGTAAAAATCTTGCGCCAAGGCATAATTACCTGCTTTGATGCAGCTATCCGCCTGAAGCATCGCTTCTTGGTATTTATTTTTGTCTCGACAATCTTGAGCCTGCAAAAGATTGGATACAAGTAAGATACCTATTAAAATTAGAATATTTTTCAACATACAACTTATGCTTTAATTCAAATTTTTGAGTTTATGCCCGACTTAGTTTTAGGTGAATAGTTACTCCCCCCGCTCCTGCCAAACCTCTTCCAATGCCGCCAGCTTCTCCTCAAAATACCCCTTCTCCACCCCCAAAGCATAGCAGGCTTGGTAGAGCCGCTTGGCGCGGGCATAGTCCTGTACCCTGGGCAGGCTTTTGGCAATTTTATCGGCGTAGAGATTGGCGAAGGCGGCTATTTGCCATACCTCCCCGGTAGCGATGAGTAGGTCTTCGTTGCCAGCCCGCTGATCGAGTAGGTCTTCGAGGCCGTATTCGGTGAGCTGCGGGAGGGTGAGGCCCGCGAGGGCGAGGCCACCTGCTTTCAAATCGGTTGGAGGTGTTAAGTCCCATATTTTGGCCGTCTTGTCCCAAGACCCGGTAGCCAATTGTTTTCCGTCGGGCGAAAAGGCGACGCTCACGAAAGCTGAAGTGTGTCCTTCGAGGGTGAGGGCGGCTTTTCCGCTGCTCAAGTCCCATATTTTCGCCGTATTGTCGTCAGACCCGGTAGACAAATTGTCGTAAGACCCGGTAGCCAATTGTTTTCCGTCGGGTGAAAAGGCCACCCTACTGACCCCATTTTGGTGTCCTTCGAGGGTGAGGGCGGCTTTGCCGCTGCTCAAGTCCCATATTTTCGCCGTACGGTCGTCGTAAGACCCGGTAGCCAATCGTTTTCCATCGGGAGAAAAGGCGACGCTACTGACCCTGACAAGGTGGCCTTCGAGGGTGAGGGCGGCTTTGCCGCTGCTCAAGTCCCATAGTTTGGCCGTATTGTCCAAAGACCCGGTAGCCAATTGTTTTCCGTCGGGTGAAAACGCGACGCTACTGACCCCGGCAGTGTGGCCTTCGAGGGTGAGGGAGGCTTTTCCGCTGCTCAAGTCCCATATTTTCGCCGTATGGTCGGAAGACCCGGTAGACAATTGTTTTCCGTCGGGTGAAAACGCGACGCTAATGACCCTGGCAATGTGGCCTTCGAGGGTGAGGGCGGCTTTTCCGCTGCTCAAGTCCCATATTCTCGCCGTATGGCCGGAAGACCCCGTAGCCAATTGTTTTCCGTCGGGTGAAAACGCGACGCTACTGACCCCGGCAGTGTGGCCTTCGAGGGTGAGGGAGGCTTTTCCGCTGCTCAAGTCCCATATTTTCGCCGTATGGTCGGAAGACCCCGTAGCCAATTGTTTTCCGTCGGGTGAAAAGGCGACGCTAATAACCCCGGCAATGTGGCCTTCGAGGGTGAGGGCGGCTTTGCCGCTGCTCAAGTCCCATATTCTCGCCGTATGGTCCCTAGACCCGATAGCCAATTGTTTGCCGTCGGGAGAAAAGGCGACGCTAAAGACGGATGAACGGTGGCCTTCGAGGGTGAGGGCGGCTTTTCCGCTGCTCAAGTCCCATATTCTCGCCGTATGGTCCCTAGACCCGGTAGCCAATTGTTTTCCGTCAGGAGAAAAGGCGACGCTACTGACCCAGTCTTGGTGTCCTTCAAGGGTGAGGGCGGCTTTTCCGCTGCTCAAGTCCCATATTCTCGCCGTATGATCCCTAGACCCGGTAGCCAATTGTTTGCCGTCGGGAGAAAAGGCGACGCTAAAGACCCAGTCTTGGTGTCCTTCGAGGGTGAGGGTGGCTTTGCCGCTGCTCAAGTCCCATAGTTTGGCCGTATGGTCGTAAGACCCGGTAGCCAATTGTTTGCCGTCGGGCGAAAAGGCGACGCTCAAGACAGATGAAGAGTGGCCTTCGAGGGTGAGGGCGGCTTTGCCGCTGCTCAAGTCCCAGATTTTGGCCGTATGGTCGTAAGACCCGGTAGCCAATTGTTTGCCGTCGGGCGAAAAGGCAACGCTAAAGACCCAGTTTTGGTGTCCTTCGAGGGTGAGGGCGGCTTTGCCGCTGCTCAAGTCCCAGATTTTGGCTGTACTGTCCCTAGACCCGGTAGCCAATTGTTTGCCGTCGGGTGAAAAGGCAACGCTAAAGACCCAGTTTTGGTGTCCTTCGAGGGTGAGGGCGGCTTTGCCGCTGCTCAAGTCCCAGATTTTGGCCGTACCGTCCTGAGACCCGGTAGCCAATTGTTTGCCGTCGGGTGAAAAGGCAACGCTAAAGACCCCGTCTCGGTGGCCTTCGAGGTTCGAGACCCAGGGAAGGGGCGAATCGGTGTTTTTGTCGTTGTAATACAAGGCGTCCACGAGGGCGCGGGTCACTTGCAGGTTGTCATCGTCCACATAGCGGTGTGCAAACTCAGCCAAGCGGAAGGCGGCGGTGCGGTCGCCATCGCGGAGGGCGGTTTGGGATTTGTAGGCGAGGTCGTTGGCGTAGGCGCGGCGTTTTTCTTTTTCAATGGCCTGAAATACCTGCAAAACCATACTGTCGGCAAAGGCTGCCCGATCGGTCTGGCATATTTTGTAGGCTTGAAAAAGCGGCACGGCTTCTTCGTAGGTTCGGCTTAAAAAAGCGGCCTGGGCTTTTTCTAAAATACAAGGGCAGTCCGCTACGGCACAATCGGCCTGGGCAGAAAGGCTGGTAGCCCATAAAAAAAAGAGCAGGACGTAGTATAGGCGGCCTGAGCCGAGGGCAGGCCGACAAGCAGCAGCAACCCAAAAACAACCAATGGCGTCGGCGTACTTTTTCATGGGCGGTATCATTGTAGTTGTTGTAATTTTTGTTGCGCCTCGCGGTTGTTGGGATCGAGCTTGAGTACGGCCTCCAGCTTGGCGCGGGCGTTTTTGTAGAGCTTAGCGCGTTGGTAGGTATCTGCTTCGCTGAGAAGGCGGATGATTTCTGCTTTTTGTTTGGCTTGTTCGGCCAAGAGGCGGGCCGCCGCCTCGGCATTGGCTTTATTGAGGGCGGCTTTGGCCTTTTGTGTTTCGATCTGCGCCAGGCTATCGCTCCGCTGCGCGGCTTTTTTGTCTAATTGCGCCAGGCTATCGCTCCGCTGTGCGGCCACAGACTTCTCCACGGCCTCCCGTGTGGCTCGTTGCGCAAGGCTGTCGCTTTCGATGGCCTTGTTGCGTTCGGTTTCTGCCTGCGTCATCTTTTGCCGGGCAAAAAAAGCCAACCCCACCGCCAGCAGGGCGGCTATGGCTGCGCCCCAAGCTAACAGTAAAGCGCTTTGGCGTCGCCGCTTTTCACGGGCCGCTTCGGCCCGTGCCGCTTCCAATTCCGCTTCGCGCTTCGCGGCTGCACGAGCCTCAGCCGCAGCCCGCTCCTCCGCCAACCGCTGCTTTTTTGCCGTCAACACGGCCTCCAAGAGGGTGTCGTGCGGCAGTTCATAGGTGGCGCCGCCGCCCTTGCCCGCTTCTGCCCGCAGCAGTCGCGCATCTACGAGCTGGGCCAGCAGCGGCGGCTCAATGCCAAAAAACTGGCGGATCTGGGCGGCGTGCAAACTCAGGCGAATGGGCGGCTCGCCCTCCTGGGCTAAGCCCTCCTCGCAGAGCCGGCGCACGGCCTGGCGCTCGGCAGGGTCAGTAATGGCGACAATTTTGTCGGAATAGTAGCGGGCAATGACGGTCCGCAGGTCGCCGAGGTTGCCGGCGTCAAAGCTGCGCAAGCCCTCGGCAATCACCCGTCGCTCGAAGGATTCGGCGAGAATTTGCAGTTGGTTGGGCTCTACAAAGCCGTCGGCATCGCGGAGAAAATCGAGTATTTTTTTTCGGGCGCTTGCATCGAATTGAAAGGCTGGGGAGGCAAAATCGCCGGGTAAAGCCGAGGGGAGGGTCAGGGCTTTGGCGGCTTCTTCGAGGGGCAGGGCTCGGAGCTCAAACCATTTGTCCCGAATTTTGGGCAGGTGGTCGCGCATTCGGTCGAGCTCGCTCACGCGGTCGGCGCGTATGGCTAACACGGTGTGTACATTGGTTTTTTCGGCCAAGCGGGCTACCGTCTCCGGCGTAAGCTTAGCCTCATTTTCTTCCAAAAACTGTGGATAGTCGGAGTACAACAACTCCGCCAATTGCTGCCGGAAGGCCAACTGCTGCTCCGGTTTATAGGAAAACAGCTCCTCAAATTGGTCGAACAGCAGCACAAATACCGTAGTCGGGTCGGTCTGCCAGCCCTTAAAACAGCCCCAGAGCGTGGGGGGCAGCTCAACGGCATCCGTCGCCGGGGCTATACCCGCTGCTTGCATGGCCCGCCTGAGGTGGAAATCGAACTGCTCGAACAAATTCTCGTCGTTATGCCCATCGGCGGCGAGGAACCGGACGGGTACGGCCACATAGCGGCGCTTGCCTTTAGCGGTTTCCTGGTCGAGGCTGGGCTGTATGCCCGCGTTGAGCAGGGAGGACTTGCCGTAGCCCGACTTGCCGTACAAGACCGAGAGCTTTTCCTGCACAACCATCGACAGGAAGCGCATGACATCCTCTTCGCGCCCAAAAAAGCGATCGCTTTGGCTGCGCAGGAAGGGCTGAACGCCCGGGTATCGGTAGTTTTGCGGGCTCATGACTGGCTCAGTTGGTGGGCAAAGGTGAGCAGGGCGTAGCGGATGCGATTGCGCTCCAGAGCGGCATCGGCCTGGCTGAGAACGCCGCCTTGCTCCTGGGCAAGCAGGGCGTGGTAGCGGCCCCGTAAAGCTGGTATATCCAGGCTGCGCTCGTCTGCGGTGGCATGTTGGGCCAAAAGGGCGAAGGCTTCGTCGTATTTGCCCTGCACCGTTAATATCCGTATTTGAACCTCCACCGGGGAGGCGTCATCCTGAATTGGCCGCAGTATATTTTTCTTTCGGCAAGCCTCGTACAGGGCTTCAAAATCGAGGCGGCTGGCGGCAATGTGCTGGATGTTGAACTGCCGCATGACAAATTCCGTGCTGGCTTCGCTGGCGTAGCTGAGGATGGGGAAGTTCTGGTTGAAGTTATTGAAAGGATTGCTGTCCAACTTGTTGATGTAGTGCAAAAACAGTTGAAAATACCAGCGTTCAAGGTCGAAACCGAGCAGGATGTAGCGGTCGGCGTCGCGGAGCTTATTCACCAAGCCCTCCGGGATATTGTGGTCTTGCAGCAGGCTTTTCAGGAACTCAAACAGGTCGTAGTAATCGAGCACTACGCTGTCCAATTTATCCGTTACGCTGCCGCAGAGGTTGTAGAGCAGGGGGTTATCAGCTGTAGGGAAGACCACATTGGGGATACTCGGCTTGCCTTTGGTGGTAAAATAGTCGAATTGGGGCTCGCGCCAGTATTTTGCAAAGGCCTCGTACAGGTATTTGTCGGGGTTGACGGACAGCACCACGGCGAAGGGCATGGCTACAATCTGGCGCAATAGCTCCGCGTCGGGCAGCCAGGCGCGGTCGCGGGCCGCTTCCCTGACGCACTTCATGGCGCTTTGTTTGGCGGCAGCGTCGCGGAACTGAAACAAGTTGTCGCGGGCGTACAAGTAGTTGATCTGCCCCTCCGGCAATTCAAGTACGCGGTTGCGGCTGAGTTGGCTGAACGTGCTTTCGGCAGCCTTACCCGCCTGAGCATGACTCGAAGCCTCGCCGACACCCGCCTCAGCCGGGTAGAAGGGGATGGCGTCGGGGCCGAGTACGAGCACGGCTTCTCCGTCTTGAATGGATTGTGCGATTTTATCCCAATTGGTGGTCATAGCGTGGATGTATGGGTTGAAGTATGGCGTTCCTTACTCCATTCGGTATTTTTCAAAGATTTTCATACCACAAATATAATATTTCCTCTACGACCCTACAAGGGCAAAGGCACAAACACCCCACCCCCTCATTCTCCCCCGGGGCAGCGGTGGAAGTTTACCCGGAAGAGCGCAGCGAAGACGTGGCGGTATGGCCCAACCCTAAGGGAGGTTTACCCGACCGAGCAAAGCGAGGGCGTGGGCCATAAGAGCGGACGACGTTTACCCGACCGAGTGTAACGAGGGCGTTTACCCGGAAGAGCGCAGCGAAGACGTGGTGGCGGTGGCGGGCCGGCCCTGGCATTATCGTTTACGCTAAGCATCCGCCTTCAGGGCCGGCCCGACAGCCCCCCAAAAACAAACCCCTTAGTACCCAGTCAAAAGTATATAGTTTTCCAACCCAGGATGAGTGAAAAATGGACGCCGCTATTTTTTCGACTGGCTAGGCAAAAAACGCAGACATAGCCTGAGCTATGGCGAGGCTTTTTAACGCCGCCAGACGGAAAAAGAGCAAGTCAAAATTCACAAATCTTGGGTTGGAGGACTATAATAATGAACAGGCCCCTATGCCGGCGGCGAGTCCCCTCCGGCACGACGGCTGCCGAGGCCTCGTCGGAAGTGCTCAACCAATTGGAGGCCCGAGCCCTTGTAGCGGTGCAGGGCTGCGCCGGCGCCTAAGGGCATGGGTAGGGGCGTGCCCGGCGGCCAACGCAGCCACCAGACCTGCCGGCTGCAGGGCGCTAAGTTGGGGGCAGGCTCGGGCCCGGCATCCGCTACGCCCATGCCCAAGGGCCGCCCGGCGGCATCTACAGCCAGCAGTACGTCGGTTGTGCGCAAGCGCAGGCAGTAGCGAGCCGCTAAGCGCAACGCCGCATTGGGCGGCTGCCGGGAGAGCCACTCCCGGAAGGATGCCTCCTCCCAGCCTCGGCTTATGGCCCAGTAGCCCGACAGGTTGGCGCGCCCTGGCGCATAGTGGCGCTGCTCGCGGAAGCACTGCGCCCAGCTCACGGCGGCGCGGGCCGGAAACCGCACGACCCATACCCGGCTGCCTTGCACAATCAGGCGCCGCATATCGTCGGCCGACCAGCAGCCCGGCTGGTGGAGTTGCATGAAAGACACCTGCCGCACAGGGCGGCTCGCCACTTGAGCCAAGGGCAGGCAGCGCGGTAGCAATTGAGCCAGCGCCTGCTCAAATTCGGCGGCTATGGCGCCATCCACAATCTCGGTCAAGTAGTCGCAGTGCCTGCTGCGCGTCCAGTTGTAGGAGCCTTGCAATACCCGGCTGCCATCGGCCAGCGCAAACTTATGATGCAGCAATTCCGGCCCGGCAAAGGCGTATACCCGTCCGCCCAACTGCTCAATGAGGCCAAAGGGCAGCGCTTCCGGATGAAAATTGATCTGGTCGAAGTTGAGGGCCAGGGTTATCGCTACGCCTTGGCGCTGCCGCTCCAGCAGGCGCTCGAACAGGCCGGGGTGGGTAAACCAGCAAATGGCGATGGCCAACTGGCGCTGCGCCCGCTCAATGAAAGCGTCGACGGCGCGGGCGCAGTCGTCGAAGTGTACAACTATGGATGCAGGCATGGCAGAATAACCGTGTTTGTACCCCCAAAGATGAGGCTACCCGCCGCTTGTAGCCGTTTTATAAACGTTTACTTACGTTTGTAGACGTTTGCAGACGGATAGCTCCTGCAAGGCACATCTCCGGCGCCCTTTTTTACCCTACTTTTTTTAACTATTATTCCTCGTATCCGCTTGTTTAATGTCAGTATAGCGGAGCATATACTATATTTATACCGTTCATTGTTGGGTTTTGTGCAAAAAAAATGTGCAAGCTTGCTTTAAATGGGAGGGTAATACCTGCCGCAATACCAATGAAATATGAACCGCTATGTTTTTCTTTCGCTACGCCGCCCCGTAGCAACTATGCTTATACTTTGTTTCATGCTGGCAGGAACCGCTCAGCAAAATGCAAATCCTGATAGTCTCCTCCTTCTGTTGCGGACACTCCCGCTCAATTCCCGCGCATATCTTCAGACTCAGGTCAACCTGGCCAATTATTGGGTTTACAGAAACTTGGACAGCGCCTCCTGGCATATTGATCAAGTATTAGAAAATTCCAAAACCAAAGCGGTTTTCCCCCGAGGCTATGCCCGGCACTATCTGGTGAAAGCCTGGACATACCACGGTCGAATGATGTTGAAGGAAGCAAAGTTGTGGTATTATAAGGCCCTCAACGAGGCTCGGGAAGGCGGAAGCGAAGCCGAAATCAGGGAGATAGAGCTAAATTTGGGCGCCCTGCTGACGGATATTCATGCTCCGGAGGCACAGGCGTTTGCCCTTGGCATTATTGAACGGGTAGAGCCCCCGATAACGCAAGAGGACAAGGAGTTTTGGATAACGGGGCATTTATACCTGGTGCGCATTGCTGAATACCAGAGTGAACTTGGTAAAGCATTGGATATCCTTCAGCGGTTGCAGGAAACCCCTATCCTGCATGAGCTTCCTGATTATCGCTATGGCGTACTCAATTCAACTGCTATTGTACTGGATCGTATGGGCGATGGTCAACTGGCTATTCGCTACTATCGAAAAGCGCTGAAAATGCATGGACTATATGACTTCGAGCGCAAAGAATTATTGCTAAATATGGCTTCTACCTGGCTTGATGTGGAAAATCCGGATTCTTGTTTACACTATGCAGTGGCTGCTCAGGCGGTGGCGCCTTTATCCGAAAATGAACAATGGGCTTATTTTTTTGCCTTGGCGCGGGCATACTGGCTCAAAGGTGAAGCCGCCCTTGCGCAAACCAATGCAGAAAAAGCCCTGGAAATAGCCCGAAAAACTCAAAACGACAACTTTTTGGTGCAATCGCTGCTCAAAAAGGCAGAATTTAGCGCGGCAGTTAATAACTGGCCTTTAGTAAAATCGCTTCTGGATGAAGCTTTGCCTTATTGGAAAGGGGTTGATAATCTGGAAGCTCAAACCTTAGATGCGCTGCTTAAATTGAAGTCAGGTCTGGCCACGAGTCGCCCCGAATTAGTACCGGAGTTGGATAAATACGTAGCCCTGAGCACTCGTTATGCCAGCTTACGCAACGACCGCCAGCTTAAGCAAGTGGTATACCAGTATGAAGTGAGGCAGCAAGAGCAGGAAAATGAACGCCTACGGCAAGAACTGGCCATCCAACGACAGCGTCGCCGGATACAATGGCTGGGCTTATGCCTGTTGGCTCTGGCAGTAATGGCCGCAGGCGGTACGGCTGCTTTTTGGCGGCGAAATACCCGGCTTACGCAACAGTACAATGCGTTGCTGGAAGAGGAAAAGGAACAACTTATATTTGAGCAAGAGGAACTCCAATTACTAAATGCGCAGCTTCAAAACCAGTTGAACGAACTGTCAAAGCAGTCTCAACTGAACCATAGTATGTTGATAGAGGTTCAAGGCCGCGATCAATTGAATCTCATTGAGGCCAATGACATCATCTACCTGATAGCAGAGCATGAGGGAGTACGTTATTATCTGGCAAACGGAGGATCAATCTGGTCAGATAAACCGCTCCGAGAAGCAATAGACCTCCTGCCTAATATTATGTTTATCCAAACTTACCGCTCTATAGTGGTTAATATGCGGCATGTAATATGCATCAATGCGCGTACCATTAAAATGAAAAATGGATTAGAGTTGCCCATCGGGAGGGTATACAAGTACGACATAAGATCCCGCTTTGAAGGGTTTTAGTGCAGTTAGCCCCCTACGGAATGCAGTTGACCGGATTTAGGCCCGCAATGGAAACTTTTTTCTTCAGGAATAGGCTAATTTGGGGATGTAAATCAATCTTCACTAAAAAAAACAGCCTACCATGGAAAAGATTGTACCCTTGGCATTAGTCCTTATTCTCTGTATTTTTGGATACCGCGCGTACTCTAAAAAGCAAACTGCTCTATGGGTAACCCTTGGTTTTGAGCGCATGATCGAGGATACCGAAAGCTATAAGACCCTTTCAGATGGGATGGGGCACGAGCCGGCGCGTCGGATTCAACTTATACGAGACTCTATTCAGGCCATTAATCGGGAAAACGAGCGGCTTGCCCAGCTTGTAACCAACCAGCGCAATGAGTTGAAATTACTGCGGGATTCCCTCAATGATCTCAATGCAAACATAAATGCTTATGTTGATGTCAAACTCCGGGAGATCAACGACAGGTTTGAGGAATTCAAAAAGACAGAGTTGGGCAAGCAACTGGAAGAAAATAGCCGCCTTACTCAGGAAAATCGCAATAAAGACGAACAAATACTTTTGCTGCAACAACAACTCTTGGAGAAAGAAGCACAAATTGATAGCCTGAATCAGGTGATCATTGATAAAAATGCCCAAATTCTTGCTCTCACCACTAAAATACAGGAACTGCAAGAATACATCGCCCGCATTCACGCCAAAATGCCTCAAGCGCTGAAAGCCATTCAGGATATTAGCAATGAATTGCGTAAAGTTCATGCCCAACTTAGCGAGTCGAATGTATTCAATCGCCGCAGGCGTATGGAAGAAGTCCGCGCAGGTATAGAACGAATATCTACGATGTATCAGCAACTAAACAATGCTTTTGAAACTCAGTTTTTTGATGTTGCCATAAACGAACTGGCGACCCTCGACGACCGTCTAAAACCTTAATCGCCGACATGGAGACAGGTTTATACTTTATGGGTGTTCGGACCAGGGGGCGCAGCGGTATGGGCCGGCCGGAGTAGCGGCTACGATTGGGGGTAAATTGTATGGCCGGCCCATAATAGCGGAGCACCCGGCGCCGCGCAGTATGCTCCTCGGAGGTAGATGCTATGCGGCGGGGCCCCTTATCGAAAATACATTTTTTGCCTGACAATGCTTATCTTTGCCCATTACCAAATACCAAATCACAGGACAAAACCACAGGATACGATGCGCAGCTTTTGGGCAATTGCCTTTCTCAACGCCTTTGTTTGGCTGAATGCTCAGCCGGGAGGCATTACGCTGGAGGAAATCTGGCGCGACTACAAATACGTGGCCAAATCGGCGCCGGGCTTCAGTTTTTTGGCTGATGGCCGCCATTATACCCGATTGGAAAACAACAAGATACAGCAGTACGACCTCACGACGGGGCAGTTGGTACGCACTCTTTTTGACGCGGCCACGATGAGCAGGCCGGGGGGCTTTCCGGGTACTATTGATGGATACTCCTTCAGCGACGACGAGCAGAAGATACTCATCAGCACCGATGAGGAGCCCATCTACCGCCATTCTACCCAGGCCAATTTTTGGGTTTACGACCGGGAGGTTAATACCATCACGTCTGTATTTGAGCGGGGCAAACACCGGTTGGCCAGCCTTAATCCGCAGGCCGATAAGGTGGCTTTTGTATTCGAGAACAACCTTTACTACCGGGATCTGAAGACGGGCGCGACCCGGCAGGTGACGACGGACGGGCGCGATAACGCCGTCATCAATGGCGCTACCGACTGGGTGTACGAGGAGGAATTCAGCTTTGACCGGGGCTTTTATTGGTCGCCCGACGGGCAGAAGATTGCTTTTTATCGCTTTGATGAGAGCCAGGTGCCGGAGTTTATGATGACCAACTACCGCAATGAGCTGTATCCGGAGTATGTGACTTTTAAATACCCCAAGGTGGGCGCTCCGAACAGCAAAGTGACGGTGCATATACACGACCTTGGCGCCGGCGCGACGGTGCGGGCTGAAACCGGCGACTGGGAGTACATTCCGCGCATCAAATGGACGCGCAATGCAGCCCAGTTGTGCGTATTTCGGATGAACCGCCATCAGAGCGAGCTGGAGTTGCTGCTGGCCGACACCAAAACCGGCGCCACCTCGGTGCTGTTGCGGGAAACCAATAAGTACTACATCGACATTCACGATAACCTCACCTTTCTGCGCGACGGCAAGCACTTTGTGTGGTCGAGCGAGCAAAATGGCTGGAACCACCTCTATCTCTACACCATGGACGGCAAGTTGGTGCGGCCGCTGACCGATGGCAAGTGGGAGGTGACGGAGTTTTATGGGGTAGATGAGGCTAATGACGTATTTTTTTATCAGGCGGCCAAAAAATCGGCTACCCAGCGCGAGGTATATCGGCAGCCGCTGATGGGTAAAGGCGCTGAAAAACTTCTGAGTACGGAAAATGGCTGGAATACGGCCCAGTTTAGCAGCAATTTCGACTATTTTGTGCTCAACTACTCCAACATCAATACCCCGCCCACCTATACGGTACTCGATCGGAACAGCAAGCGGGTGCGCCTTATAGAGGATAATGCGGCCCTGCAAGCCAAGCAGGACGCCGCCGGGGTTAGCCCGGCCGATTTCTTTAGCTTCAATACCAGCGAGAATGTTTTGCTCAATGGCTTCATCATTAAACCGGCCCGAATGAACCCTGGCTTCCGGTATCCGGTGTTGATGTTTGTGTATGGGGGGCCGGGTAGCCAACAGGTGACCGATGCCTGGAAGGGGCAAAACTACTGGTGGTTTCAGATGCTGGCTCAGCAGGGCTATGTGGTGGCTTGCGTAGACAACCGGGGCACCGGTGGCCGGGGCGAGGAGTTTAAAAAGATGACTTACCTCCAATTGGGTCATTACGAAACCATCGACCAGATTGAGGCGGCGCGTTATCTGGGGCGCCAGCCGTACATTGATCCCGCCCGCATCGGCATTTTTGGCTGGAGTTATGGCGGCTATATGTCGAGCCTGTGCCTGCTCAAAGGCAGCGATGTGTTTCGGGCGGCCATAGCTGTGGCGCCAGTGACCAATTGGAAATGGTACGACTCCATTTACACGGAGCGCTACATGCGCACGTCGGATGAAAACGACAAAGGCTATGAAGACAACTCGCCTGTGAATTTTGCCAATAAGTTGCAGGGCAGCTATCTGCTCGTTCACGGCATGGGCGACGACAACGTACACTTCCAGCATACCGCCGAGATGGCCAATGCGCTTATTTCGGCCAACAAGCAGTTTGATACTTATTTTTACCCCAACCGACACCACGGCATTAGCGGCGGTAACACCAGGCTGCACTTATATACCCGCATGACCAACTTCCTCAATGAGAAGCTCAAAGGCGCGCGCCGCGAACAGGCGGTACAGACGCCGGTGAGCATTCACCCTAAGGAATAAGAACGGGCGGGCGGCCGGAAGGAAACTTTTGTGCCTTCCGGCACGTTGGTTGGTGATTAACGAATATTTACCGGATCGGGCATCTTGCCATAGTGCAGGATGCCCGACAAGATATAAAGAGAGATGGCAGGCACCGACAAGAAAAAGAAAGACAGCAGTAAGATCAACATCGTCAATCGGCGGGCAGAGTACGAGTTTCACTTCCTCGACAGGATGGAGGCGGGCATCGAGTTGACGGGTACTGAGATCAAGAGCGTTCGCAAGGGGAGCGCCGACCTGCGCGACGCCTACTGTTTTTTTAAAAAAGGCGAGCTTTACGTAAAAAACCTGTACATAGCTGAGTACGACTGGGGCAACCAGTTTAACCACGAGCCTCGCAGGCTGCGCAAGCTGCTGCTACGCGGCGCGGAATTGCGCAAGATGGAGAAAAAGATCAAAGAGCGCGGCTTCACCATTGTGCCTTATCGGGTGTACCTCAACGAGCGTGGTTTTGCCAAGTTGGAAATTGCGCTGGCCCAGGGCAAGAAGACTCACGACAAGCGGGAATCGATAAAGGAGAAAGACGTTAAGCGCGATTTGGACCGCATCAAGAAGACGCGGCTTTAAAATTCATTCAGGGCGATGGCGGAGCTGTTCGACATTCTATTGCCGGAGGGGCGGGTTCGGTGCCGCTGCTGGCAAGGCGCCCCGTCGGTACTGCTGGCGCTTCACGGCTTTGGTCGTAGTAGCGAAGCCTTTGAAACAGCGGCGTTGCTGCTGAGCGAACGTTACACCATCTATGCTCCTGACCTGCCTTTTCATGGCGACACGCGGTGGATGGCTTCCGATTATGGTCGCAGGCATTTGCAGGCTATAGCTGTGGCGGTGTTGCGGCATAGCGGCGCCGCTTCTATATCGGTAATGGGGCATAGCTTGGGCGGGCGGCTGGCGCTTTCGCTGGCATTGGGGGCAGACATGGCCATAGAGCGGGTGTTTTTGTTGGCTCCCGATGGCTTAGGTGGGGCGCCATCACGCTGGGTAGACTGGATACCGCATCGACTGCGGGTTGCTATTGCTTCGGTAGTCCTATCCTGGGATCGCCTGCCGGTATGGGCTGACCGGCTCCGCCAACGCGGCTATCTGAGCCATGCCGCTTATCGATTGCTGCTGAACCACTGGCAGCACGAGCACCAGCGCGCAGTACTATTGGCTACCTGGCTTTCACTTCCGTTATTCCCGATTCAGATGCGGCAGTTGCACTGGCGACAAATTCGGGTGCACCTCATCCTCGGGCAACGCGATCAGGTGATTGACAACCAGGGCGTGTTGCGCTTTTTTGCCGGGTATACGCATATACAAATCAACTGGGCCGATGCCGGCCATGATCTGCCTGCCCGGCCGGAAACCTGGGTATCGAACGGCATCATTTGATGCAATTGGAAAAGAGGTTATATGCGCACCCTCATCCCCAACGAAATGGACATAGCATGGATGCGATCGCGGTAGGGCCCCAAGCCGCCGTTGAAGTTGAACAGCGAATGCTGGTAGACGGTCTGGGAAAATAAGGCCCATTGCGGCGACATATACCGCTCAATGCCCGTACCTACCGTGCCGTAAAAAGTAGTATTGTCCCAGAAGTTGCCTCCTTCCAGCCAGCCTTTGACCAACCGGCGCTCTAATGAAGCCGGGATATCCGCCGCTTCGCCGCGGCCTGCTCCTTCAGAGGATGAGGGAGGAGGAAGGAAAGAGGTAGAATAGGCCGACTCGCTGGCTGTATAATAGTTGGCTTCCAGCACTAAGTTGAGCGACAGGCCTGCCATCGCATAGATACGCCATCGGTCGCGCAGCAGTACATTATAGCGGAAGTTGAGCGGAACCGTCACGGTGTTTAGCTCAAAATTGTTCAGGCCTGCGCCGAAATACCCCTCGCGCAGCGAGCCCTTGACATAAAGAACTGGAACGGGTGCGTATCGACGGGCCGTATAAATGGCGCCGCTTTCAATTTCCCAGCGGCCTCGTTCTATGCCCATTGTAATGCCGCCGTGATAGCCCAGTGCGTAGCGGTCAAGCGCCACTACGGTATCAAAGCCGATGCGGGTAGGAGGAGTAATAACCCTCAGATAGTCGGGGCCGCCAATAAAACCAATGCGCAAAAATGTTTTGCGGGCCTCTGGCTTGGGCGTAAGATTGAGCGCCATATTGCGATGAAGCGGATCAAGTACGAGGCTTGAAATCGTGGGCGTAAGCATGGGCGCATCGAGTATTGCCGCAGCCAGATTGATGGCGTCGGTAGTCGGGTAATAATCGGTGGCCAAGCTCCCGCTAACGGCATGCTCTTGGGGTGTTGCACCCGACTCCTCGGGCAAGGGCGCGCTAATCGCCTCAGCTTCTACGGGGGCGTTTGTTGCGGATATGGTTATTTCTGTTGCGGTCTCTTTGGTTTGTAAGGGCTGTATGGCTGCTGCGTTAGCTTTATCGGGCGTAGCTACGTTAGCAGGATGCGAAGCATTTGTTGACATCAAAGCCGCGGAGCGGTTTTGTTCAGGGGCCCTTGTGCCTGAAGGAGCGGTTTTGATACCTGAATTTGCAGGAATAGTGGAAGTTGGGCCCTGATGGGTCAATTCGTTATCAGGGGTTGGAATTTCCCGAACGGCTAAAGGCTGTTGTTTGGGGAGGCTCAGCCCGGAGTCAGCGGATGCATTGGGGCTTTGCGAAAAAACAAACAACAGGAGTAATGCCAGGATGGACTCCGCCAATTTGCTGCTGATAACCATGCGGGTGCGGCGATACTCCAATTCTAAGCGAAGGGCTAATTGTTGCCAGGAGCGTCGTTGGTAGGGGGTATCTACGCGCTTTAGTCGATCGCGGATAATCGCATCAATGGCTTCGGCCTCTGTTTGACGTTCCTGATCGAGCTTATGGCTCAGGGTGTCCCAACTATGGGGATCATAGGCAGGCTGTACGTTCGACAGCTTGCTGCGTATTGCATCGTCCATTCTTTGCTCAGGCCGCTCCTTCCTCATATCTCTTTGCGCTCAGCATCTCTTGTAGTTTCAAACGAGCCTTCACTAAGTTTGAACGCGAAGTGCTCTCTGTAATGTCCATCATTTCGGCAATCTCACGGTGAGAGTAGCCTTCAATGACATAAAGGTTGAAGACCGTCCGATATGCAGGTGAAAGCTGCTGTATGGCCGCCAGGATTTCCTGCTCGGTGCATTGGCTAACGGCGTCGGCGTCGGTAGTGCTCAGGTCGTAGGCCTGTTCGATGTCTTCCGTACGACGTCGGGTATTGCGTCGATAGTAGTCTATGGCGGTGTTGACGGTAATGCGCTTCATCCAGGCCCCCAGTGAGGTGCCGGGCTTATAGCTACCGATATGGCGGTATACCTTAATGAAGCTTTCGTGCAGGATGTCGATGGCTTCATCTTCTCCGTTGGCGTAGCGGAGGCATATGGCCATCAGGGGGCTGTAGAACTGCTCATACAACTCCCGTTGGGCCCATCGCTCCTTGTGTACGCAGGCGCGGATGAAATCCTGTTCCTCGTAGCTGCCAGATAAGACGAAATCCATGTAAGTGAAGCTTTAACCTGACCCCGCTGACGGGCGGAGCCAGGTTTACTGCTTTCAAAGATAAACGTTTTTATGCGTTTTAGCGCTGCCCGCAGCAAAAATCTTGCGGAGAATGTCTACCGTTGTACTGTTTTAATGATCGTTCCACGCGTCAGGCGGGTGGTGAGTTCCATGCCATTGAGGACGGCCATTTCCCGGTATCGATCGCTGCTAATGCCATAGGTGCGCAAGGCATCTTGCAGGGTCATGTCCTGAGCCAGCGTCTGAATTTTTATTTTCTCGGGCTGTCGATTAATTTTGGCGGCATCCGTGAGTTCCCTGAACCCTGTCATGGTGCTAAGGAAGCGCGGGCGGTTGGCTTCAAAATCGGCTTCCATTGCCAAGCCCATAAAGTGATAGATGAGGTTGTTGTAGCGGATGTAGTAGGAGATGGTGCGCACGACCTGGCGCACGGTGCGACCTTGGGCATCCTGACCTTCCTGTACGAGATCGGCGGTCATTTCGAGGGCATCGAGGCCATTGACCCGCTGCTCGCGCTGTCCGGAGAGGGTAAGCTTGTATTGTTGCAGCGTTTGCTGGGCGGCCTCGGTGAGGGTGCTGCCTCTGGCTAAGGTGAGGGTCATGAGGGCTTTGCCATCCTCGGGCGCCATTTGCACTTGTTGAGGTGAGTTGACCACCTGCCATTGGGCGGGAGTCGGGAACTGAAATTTGAGCTCGGGGTGATAGAAGGCGTTATTTTCTACATACCCTTGCCGGGGGTCTTCACCGTAGATCAGTCCGTCAATCATGCGCAGGTAGCTATCGCGGTTTACCTGGTAGCTGCGGCCCGACTCGCGCCGTTGCCATTCGCCGGCTAATGTGCCTACATTGCGCTCTCGGTCGCCGGGGTCGGGGTGAGTGGAGAGAAAAGTAGGCAGCCGCTCGCCTTCATCGCCACTGAGGCGGCCGAGGGTGGTGAAAAACCCTGCCATTTCGTGGGCGTCATAGTTGATCTTGGTGCTGTATTCAACGCCTAACCGGTCAGATTCGGTTTCGGCATCGCGGCCATATTTGAGCAATAGCAGCCCTATACCCTGGCTGGCTACGTCGGCAAACTGGGCCAGTTCAGGCTTGATGACAATGCCTGCTATGAGCCCGAGTTGTGCCAGCATGGTTCGGCTATACTGCCGGGCTGAGTGTCGGGCCGTTACGTGGCCGATTTCATGGCCCAGCACACCTGCGAATTGAGCTTCATTGTTGAAGTGGGCCAGGATACCCCGCGTGAAGTATACGTAGCCGCCTGGCAGGGCAAAGGCATTGACAACAGGCGAATCGAGGACCTTAAATTGATAGTTGAGGTCAGGGCGGTGAGAGATGGCCGCCATCGCTTTGCCTTTTTCGGTGATGAAGCGTTGCAGGCGCTCATCGTTGTACACGCCAAATTCAGCTAGGATTTCGGGGTCGGATTGTTGGCCCAGCGCCAGTTCCTGCCCTTCCGACATCAGGTTGAATTCTTTTTTACCTGTAACGGGGTTGCGTGAGCAACCACCCAGCAGCAGGGCGCCTGTAATGAGCCATACGGTCATGGCGGTAATCCGGACGAAGGGGATGCATGCGTTTCTCATAAGACTGTTTTGGTTTCGGTAAATAGCTCATATACACTCGGTGATGCAAATATAACAAAATAGGGACGCTACTTCATCGCAGCGTCCCTATTGTTCTACCCTTAGCGTGGGCGGAGAAAAACGAGTCGTTTTTACTGAATGCCCAGTTGTGTCTTTACCAGCGGCAAAAGGTCTTCTGTTTCTCCGGCGAAGAGGATGGCGTTGAACACGCTGGTGTCAAATACCATGACAAACTGATTGGCTTTGGCCACGGTGGCAATCGCCGCATCTGCTTTGTCGATGATGGGCTTGAGCAACTCCTCTCGACGGGCATTGATCTGCTGCGTCATCTGCTCTTCGTAAGCTGCAATAGCCTGTTGCTGCTGTTGTAGCTCGGTTTGCTTTTGCTGTTGCTGTACGGGCGTAAGTTCGCCGTTTTGCATTAGGCGAACGGCCTCTGTATAGTCGGCCTGAAATTTAGCCGCCATTGCTTCGCCTTGGGCTGTCAACTGTTTTTGAAAGGCTTCTAAGGAGGCCTCTGCGCCTTTGGTTTCAGGCATGATGTTGAGCAGTTCGCCAAAGTTGAGGTGGCCATAACGCCCTTGCGCGCCGGCAGGCAGGGCAGCGCATAACAGGGCTATTGCAAAAAAGAAATGCTTCATACTGAAGGATTGATCAATAGATTGGCGGCAAAGATATAACCCTTTGGGCAAAAGCCAAGGCTATCCTCAATGCTGTATACTGTTTCTGACTGAAAAAACATGCCGGGGTCACATCAATGGCTCCCGCCGCCCTGTACTATTTCTGCATGAGGATTGTGCCTATAGCGTATAAATACAACGCTGAAAGCGGCCATAATCATCAGCGCGCCGGCTAACCGCAGGGCATTGGTAGGGTCGTTGCCTAACCAGGATTGATAATACATCGGAATCGTAAAGGTTTCGATGAGCATAGGTAGAACGATGAACATGTTAAAGATGCCCATGTAAACCCCCGTTCGCTCGGGTGGAATGCTGCCCGCCAGCATAATATAAGGATTTCCCATCATGCTGGCCCAGCACAGGCCAATGCCGATCATGGGCACAAACAGCATACTTTCCTGCTTGATGGAAGGTATCGCAATCATACTCACGCCGCACAAAAACAAGGCTATGCCGTGTATGCCTTTGGGGCCATAACGTCGGGCCAGCCAGGCCAAGGCAAAGGCGGATACAAACGCCACTGCATTGTAAAAAGCGCCCAGTGGGCCTACCAGTAATTCTGCTTTCCGGAAGAGAGGGCTCGTAGCGTCTACGGTGTCGTAGAGGGATTTTGACAGCCCCTTGGCAATGTACTGCCAGTAAATAAACATGGCATACCAACTAAAGAGCATCATGGGCCCCATGAGTTTCATGGTGAGGGGCATGTGCTTTATGGCTTCGCCAATTTCTGCGAAGGTGGCGCCTAATCCCCTGGGTGATTTTCTAATGGCTTCAATTTCTTCTTCCGACAAGGGGTTTTCCCGGGTCGTATAGATCGACCACATAATGGAACCCACAGAAATAACCGAACCTATAAGAAAGGCAATCAGTGTAGTGGTCGGGATATGCCCCACCTTACCGGCTTCGCTTATACCCAGCAGGTTGATGAGCAGGAAAGGGGTGAGGTAAGACAAGGTCTGCCCAAGACCTGTAAAGGCGCTTTGGGTGAGGAAGCCGATGGAATGCTGCTGCTTGTCGAGTTTGTCGCTTACAAAAGCCCGGTAGGGCTCCTGAGTGATGTTGTTAGCTGCGTCGAGAATCCAGAGAATGCTGGCGGCCATCCATACCGTACTGCTAAAGGGCATGGCCAGCAATGAAAGGCTGCATAATACGGCCCCAATCATAAAATAAGGCGTACGGCGGCCCCAGCGGCTGAGCGTTCGGTCGCTCAGCGCGCCTACAATGGGTTGCACAATGAGCCCCGTCATGGGGCCCGCCAGCCACAAGAGCGGAAGTTTGCTTTCTTCTGCGCCCAAATAGGAGTAGATGGGGCTCATATTGGCCTGCTGGAGACCAAAGCTGTATTGCAGCCCCAGAAAGCCAAAGTTCATACTGAGTATCTGAGAGAGCGTGAGTAGTTTTTTCTCTGTAGCCATGTTGTTCTGTGCTATGTTCCGATTTTTGTAAATGCGCCTTTAGCAGGGTGTTCCGTATATTTTTACACCCAAAGCCCTGTTTTCCAAATGGCGTTCGCAAAGAAAACGATAAGGCAGTATAAAAACAAAGAGCGAGGCTAAAAAGAAATACCCTGTATAACCCTTCCTGTGGTGAAAACTTCATTTAAAGGAGATAATCCTTGACCCAGACCACATTTTTATCCAATTTGGACGTACTTTTGTAGAGGACAAACCGCGCTGAGGTATCCCGGAGATTTCGTTGTCGTGAGGCTCGGGAAGCCAAGGCGCACAACAGGAACTTTTCGGGCCTTGATGCGTTTGTCATTCTATCAGTTACCAAACCGACAACCGTTTGAGCGAGATCATTTTGCAAATCGAAGAAGTCAGTCCTTTCGACCTCTTTGGTGAAAACAACGTGAAGCTTAACCTGCTGCGTGAAGCTTTTCCAGAAGTTGTGATCACCAGCCGGGGGCATCATGTAAAACTGATGGGAGAAAAGGGCGACACCCAAAAGGCCAAGGCGCGCATCGAAATGATGGTGCGCCTGCTCAAAGAACATCAGGAGTTACCCGTACAGATGGTTCAAGACCTGCTGAATGGAGAAAACCCCTTTGAATCAAAACTAAGCGCCGGGCGCAGCAATCAAACCCTCCTTTTTGGCCGGGAAGGAAAACCCATCAAAGCCAAAACCCGCAACCAGCGTTTGCTCATTGAAGCTTCCGAAAAGAACGATATCGTCTTTGCCACCGGCCCCGCCGGTACGGGTAAAACCTATACCGCCGTAGCCTTAGCCGTGAGGGCGCTGAAAAATAAGACCGTCAAAAAAATTGTACTCACCCGCCCTGCGGTAGAAGCCGGCGAGAATTTAGGTTTTTTGCCCGGCGACCTCAAAGAAAAAATTGACCCCTACCTTCGGCCGCTTTATGATGCCCTCGACGATATGATCCCCGCCGACAAACTGGCCCAGTTTATGGCTACGCGGGTCATTGAAATCGCGCCCTTAGCCTATATGCGGGGCCGTACCCTCGATAATGCCTTCATCATCCTCGACGAGGCGCAGAACTGCTCTACCATGCAGCTCAAAATGTTTCTTACCCGCCTCGGGCCTACGGCCAAATGTATTATCACCGGCGACTTGTCGCAGATCGACCTGCCCTTCCACCAAAAGTCAGGTTTGCGCAAAGCGATGGACATTTTAGAGCGCATTGAGGGCATAGCCTGCGTCACGCTGTCAACAGAAGATGTGGTGCGCCACCGATTGGTAAAAGCCATCATCAAGGCCTACGAGCGCCTCGATAAGGCCGAACGACTGCTTCAGGAAGAGCGCAATCCCAAAAATGGACATGAACGGCAACCCGATGCCGGCAAAAACATAAGGGAAGAAGAAGAATAGCGCCCGCCCTAACTGGCCCGGGTCATTGCCTCACTATTATTGCAGGAGTACATACTATGGAATACAGAATCCAAGTCAACCCAGACAAAATTGACGATTTTATTCAACTGCTTCGCACCTGGAAAAAATTGGGCATTATTGAAGACTTTCAGCTCAGCGAAGCAACCGCCGAACCATTCCCCGAAGCTTTTATTGTGCCGGAAATGTCGAGAACCCTCCTCTTTACCCCGGAAGCAGGGGATTACCCCGACCAGTATCGCGATCTGGTTGATTAAAAGCGGGTTTGTATGACGGTCTACTCCATTGCTAAAACGGGCTCCCGTAAGATTGAGGGGCGGATAGCCCTCGCAGGGTCTAAAAGTATCAGCAACCGCGTGCTCATCATTCGGGCGCTCTGCGGAACAGCCTTCCCTATTGATCGCTTAGCCAATGCACGGGATACCGAGTTGCTGGATCAACTACTCCGATCAGACGCACCCGTGCGCGATGCCGGCGCTGCCGGCACTACCTTCCGCTTTTTAACCGCCTATCTCTCTGCCCAACCTGGCGAGCAGTTGCTCACGGGTACCGAGCGCATGAAACAGCGCCCCATTGGTCCGTTAGTCGACGCCCTGCGCCAGTTAGGCGCCCGCATCCACTATGTAGAGCGAGAGGGCTACCCGCCGCTGCGCATTGGCCCTTCTGATGCTTTTGGCCTCGTCAATGAGCTTTCCATCAGCGCCGATACCAGCAGTCAATACGTCACGGCTTTGCTCTTGTTGGCGCCTACCTTGCCCTCGGGCTTGCGCCTTCACCTGGAAGGTCGCATTGTGTCGAGGCCTTACATTGCCATGACCCTCAACCTCATGCAATACTTTGGCGTGACAGCACGGTGGGAGAACAACCACATCGAGATAGCGCCGCAGAACTACCAGCCGCGCCCGTTTACGGTGGAGGCCGACTGGTCGGCTGCCAGTTATTATTACAGCTTAGCAGCCCTCAGCGACAGCGCTGACCTTCAACTCGACGGCCTCTTCGCCGATAGTGTGCAGGGCGATGCCGTTATCGTAGCTATGTACCGATCGCTGGGTGTGGAGAGCACGTTCAACGATACAGGCGTACGCCTACAAAAAAAGGCCGACGCCGTACCTCCCGGCTTGTTTGAATGGGATTTTCTGGAATGCCCCGATGTAGCCCAGACGCTGGCGGTCACTTGTGCGGGCTTGGGCGTACAAGGCTTGTTTACCGGGTTGGAGACCCTGCGCATCAAAGAAACCGACCGCATTGCCGCACTGCAAACCGAGCTCCGAAAAACGGGCGTGTCCTTAGCTGCGCTGCCGGCCAGGTTCAGTAAAAAAAGCGATAAAGCTTACTTTATTCAGCAAGGAAAGGCTACTTGGGAGGAGGCGCCCGAATTTGCCACTTACGAAGACCACCGCATGGCTATGGCCTTTGCCCCTTTTGCATTGTTGGGGCCTGTTCGCGTGGCGGAACCCGAAGTGGTAGCCAAGTCTTACCCGCTATTCTGGCAAGACCTGGCTACACTGGGTTTTGCTATTGATTGAAGTTAGCCGTCAAGGCCTATAATTTTTATCTCTACCCGCTGGTTTCTACGTCGACCCTCAGGGGTGTCGTTCGTGTCTATGGGATAGCGCTTGCCATAACCCCGGTATTGTATGCGCTCGCGGCTGATGCCTTTACCAATAAGGTAGTCGGCTACGGCTCTGGCCCGCTCGGTTGACAGGCGATCGGCATACTCCGTTTCTGCCAAACCATTGGTATGGCCCCCAATTTCCACCACTACATCCGGGTTCGCCTCTAAGAAGCGGTAGATGTTGTCGAGAATCGGATACGATTGCGGCTTGATGCTGGCGATATCCGTCTGGAACTGCAAGTTCTCTATCCTGATCTTTTGCCCCGCCCGCATGTCTTCGCGGCGCACACCGGCCAGGTTAGACTCTGCACGCGCCGGCGCCGGCGTAGGCGTAGTGGCAGGCGGGCGCTGCGGCTGTGGCGAGCGCGGTTGAGTCGACTGCTGAGGATTCTGGGGCCGGGTGGGCGTAGTCGGCGGCGGCGTCGATACCAAAGGCGCCGGCGGACGAGGGTCTTCGGCCACATTGGTCGAACACGGAATGGGCGTGAGGGCAGAAGCGTTATCGATCAAGATGTTGCCGTTGTACGGAAACAGCGTCGGCGTCTGGTAAAATGCCTCAAACAGGATGTGCGTATAGGCGGCCTGCGGCTTCATCTTGAAGTTGAACTCCAACCAGCGATAGTTGATGATCAGATCGCTTTCGGCCAGCAAGTAAGCTTTGTCACAGGGGCTGAAACCTCCATAAATGCGCAACTTGGCCGGCGTGTTGTAGTTAGCCGACTCGTTGGTGATCCGGCTTTGGCTGAGGTACATTTCCGAACGGGCTAAGTTGATGCTAAACTTGTAGCACTGTCCTTTTACCATGGGTTTGCTCAGGCGCTGCCCCACCGACTCCCAGGTGTCGTTGTCGCGAACCACTAAACCTAAGTAGGTGGCGCCGTGAAAAGCCGGCTTGGAAACGCTGAAGGTAATGTCCGGTTGAATGTCGGGCGGCGATTCGCTGGGAAAACCGCAATCGGTCCATTCACGCGGGGGATGGCTGTGGCGAGGCAAATCTTCAAAGGAGGGATTGGCTAAAGTGATCGTACCGTCCTGTGCAAGCAACGGCGCCGTGAGAATGGCAAGGAGCACACCACCCACCAGTACTCGCCCAAAAACCTGCATCATAAGAATGATTCGTTTTAGTATAAAATGAGTAGCGCCCGGAACACCGGCCGCCGTTTGGTATAGACTTAACGTAGAATATGGGCGGTTTTGTTTTACAAAAGGCCATAAAAGCCTTAGGGGCAGGGCAAAAACAACATCGGGCGGCGCCGGCGGGGCTTATATCGCCGCGCCGCCCCCTTTGATCTTTTTATTTGAACGCATTAAGGCCCGTAACTTCCATGCCTGTAATCAGGAGGTGGATGTCGTGAGTGCCTTCATAGGTGATCACCGACTCTAAATTCATCATGTGGCGCATGATGGGATATTCGTTGGTGATGCCCATGCCGCCGTGTATCTGCCGCGCTTCGCGGGCGATCTCCAAAGCCATGTTCACGTTGTTGCGCTTGGCCATGCTGATCTGAGCCGGCGTGGCTTTGCCTTCATTGGCCAAGGTACCCAATCGCCAGGCCAGCAGTTGCGCCTTGGTGATCTCGGTGAGCATTTCAGCCAACTTCTTCTGCGTGAGCTGAAAGCCGCCCAGCGGCCGGCCAAACTGCTCGCGCTCAAGGCTGTAGCGCAGGGCGGAATCGTAGCAGTCGAGGGCCGCGCCAATGGCGCCCCAGGCAATGCCATAGCGTGCTTTGCTCAGGCAGCCCAGCGGGCCTTTGAGGCCCTCTACATTGGGCAGCAGGTTGGCTTTGGGCACCCGCACATCTTCAAACACGAGCTCGCCTGTGACGCTGGCGCGCAACGACCATTTGCCGTGTATCTCCGGCGTGCTGAAGCCCGGCATGTCGCGTTCTACGATAACGCCGCGAATTTTTCCGCTTTCGTCTTTGGCCCATACCACCGCGATGTCAGACACAGGCGAGTTGGTGATCCACATCTTGGCGCCATTGAGGATGTAGGCATCCCCGTCGTCTTTGATGTTGGTGGTCATGCCGCCGGGGTTCGAGCCGTGGTCGGGCTCGGTAAGGCCGAAGCAGCCTATAAACTCGCCGCTGCCCAGTTTAGGCAGGTACTTGCGGCGCTGCTCTTCGGAGCCATACTTATAGATGGGGTACATCACCAGGGAGCCCTGTACCGAAGCCATCGAGCGGATGCCGCTGTCGCCCCGCTCCAGTTCCTGCATGATGATGCCATAGGCGATCTCATCCATACCGCCGCCGCCGTATTCGGCGGGTAGGCTGGGGCCAAAAGCGCCAACTTCGGCCAGCCCCTTAAACAAGTGCGTAGGGCATTGGCCGCGCTCGGCATATTCTTCGATGATGGGCGAAACCTCCTGCTTTACCCAGTCGCGCACAGCCGCGCGCGCCATGCGGTGGTCTTCGCTCAGCAGATCATCCACCATGTAGTGATCGTGATATTGGAAGCGGTCTTCCCGGGCTCGCTTTTGGATGCTCGGCGCGGGCGTGCCGTTGTCGTTACCCAAATACATCGGTTATAAAATTTTATTGGTTAGGAACCTCAGTTTTATCGTCGTCTTTTGACGCCGCAAAGCTACGCATATTACGCACATTGTCAATGAAAATTAAGCGTTCCGTTGCCGGGCGATAGTTCTTTGGCCAAAGGCCGCCGGCCTGCTCTTTTCTCCTGACAATCACTCCTTAGGGTATATTTCCTCCGGTGGAACCTGCCCCATAGGCACGGCCGAAGTATCGCCAAAAGGCAGGGCCTCAAAAGGAAACGCGTCGGTAAGCATTTTGCGGTAGGCTAAATGCACCCGTTGCACCTGCACGCCCAAGCTTTGCACTACGTTGTTCATGGCCTGGTTGTGCCCCCGGATGGTAGCCAGCAGCAACTGGTCGTACTTCCTGGGGTTGGCGTTGTTGTCGAGGTTATACAAGTGTTCTACGATGCAGGCAAACAGCCCCCGTCGTTGCCATTCGGGCACAATGCCAAAGGCGATGCCCTTCACCTTTTGTGGCCGCAAAAACCACTTGCGCCATAAGAACACCGGCAGGCTGCGCCAGTTGAGCCGCCCCTGAGCCCCCCGCAAAAACTCGTTGATCTCGGGCATCAGTGCGCAAAAGCCCACGGGTTTGCCCCCGGCAAAGGCAAAACACACCAGTCGGGGGTCCATTACGGGCTTCATCTGTTGGAATACGCGCTCTACCTGAACTGCTTCCAGCGGCTTGAAGTAAGGGAAATCGCGGAAGGCGTCGTTGTATACCTCCACAAAGTAACCCGCAAACACATCCAACCGCTTAGGGTCGATGGGCAGGGTAGTCACCCCATAGCGCTCGCGTATTTTAGCCGACATGCTAAAGAGCCGGTCGAAGTCGAAGTCGGTCACCCGGCCGTTGTAGGTATACACCTGCTCTTGCGGCCGGTAGCCGCGGCTTTCAAAGAAGCCCACATAGTAGTGCGGATTGTAATTCTCCTGATACACCGGCAGGTACCAGCCCTTGGTAAGCAGCCCCCAAAAGCGGTCGCGCTCCCCAAAGTTCACCGGGCCGTCTATGGCTTCCATGCCCCGCTCCCGCAGGTAGCCTTCGGCCGTATCAAACAGCACGGTAGCTGCCGCTTCATCGTTCACACACTCAAAAAAGCCGATGCTGCCAATCGGGAAAGCCCGCGTTGCATTGCGCTTGGCGTCAATAAAGGCGGCTATGCGGCCTATCGGGCGGCCCGCCTCATTGCGCAACACCCACAGCCGCGCCTCTCCGCCCTGTGCAAAAGCTTTGTTATTGTGGGGGTTAAAGGTCTTTTCAATATCGGAGCGCAGAGGCGCCACCCAGTGCGGGTCGCGGCGATAAATGTATAGCGCCGCCTCGTGAAAATCGTTCCAGTCTCCCCGCGTCTTTACTTCGCTAATCTGCATGACAACTGCTTTGTTGTGGCCGCAAAGATAGGCATTATGTGCTTTAGGCTTCCGCCTTTGTCATTTTCTCCATGCAGTTGATTGCTTCAGCCGGATAGCCTGACGGACTGGCAACTAAGCGGGCAAGCGTTATAGTTCTCCAAGCCAAGATTTGTGCATCTTGACTTGCTCTTTTTCCGTCTGGCGGCGTTAAAAAGCCTCGCCATAGCTTAGGCTATGCCTGCGTTTTTTGCCTTACCAGCCGAAAAAATAGCGGCGTCCATTTTTCACTCATCCTGACTTGGAGAACTATATTTTTTTGGGCGTGCCCCCCGGCCCCCTCAGCGCTATGCCCTGGCGAATGTTCGGTTTGCGGCGGGGCCGGGGGTCGGGCTATCCGGTCGCAGGAGCTCCCTGCTATCCCTCACGCGGGCAGACTGCTCCATAATGGTGTTGATTTTACTGTGGGCCCCTGCCGCTGCGGAGCCGCGTGAGGGGGTGAAGCGGTATGCCCGGCCTCGCAAAGGGGCAAGGCCCATAAGGACGGCCCCTTTGCGAGGCCGGGCATAAGAGCGGAACACCCGACCCCGCGCGCCTGTATGCCTGTATGTGCGCCCTCAGGCGCCGGCGGGTGTTTGGCGCGCGGGGGCACGCCCTGAAATGTACTTCCTACCGATGCTGATCGATGAGGATGGCGTTGCCGTCGGGGTCGGTGAGGGTGATGTACTCGGGGCCGGAGGTGGTTTCGTCGGCTTCGCGCTCGAGGGCGACGCCCTGGGCTTTGAGATGGCTTTGTATGGCCCGGACGTCGTTGAAGGGGTCGACGGGCTGCGCGCTTTCGTCCCAGCCTGGCGTAAAGGTGAGGATGTTGTTGGAGAACATGCCCTGAAAGATGCCGATGAGGGCGTTTCCGTTTTTCATGATGTAGTAGCGATGCTCGGCTGTGCCGCCAAAAGTAGTGAAGCCGAGTTTTTCGTAAAACTGCCGGGATACTTCGAGGTCTTTGACGTTGAGGCTGATGGAAAATGCGCCTAATTGCATGGCAAATCGATTTTATGTTTAAAGAAGATGGTTGGGAAGGGGACAAAGCCCTGATATGCCACGCAAAATGCGCTTTTTTTTGAAATAAAACAAATTATTTATCAAAATTCGCTAAGGCAACAGAAGCATGAATGTATAGTATTTGGCATTTGCCGTAGTTTATTAGGCGGAGAAACTTACCTTAGCTAAACAATAGGCCATAATCTTCATTATATCAATGGTTTAAGCCAGGCGTTGAGCCAATGCAACCATACAACCTATAAAACTTGGGATGATGAAAAGACACTTACACGCATTAGCGGTTATACTTGGGCCGGCGCTGTGGGTTTTGTTGGCCGGGTCGGCGCTGCCGGCGCAGACATTCAGCGGGCAGGCCGGCCTGCTCATTCCGCCGGGGGCGCCGGGGCAAACGGTGGGCATTACCCAGTCGCCCTGTACCGTAACCGGGGTGGGCACGTTGGGCGGATGCCTCCAGATAGCGAATGTAACCATAGACATAAACCACACCTGGACGGGGGATGTGGGCATATTGCTGCTGGCGCCCGACGGTACTTTTTTAGACCTCACGACGGGCAATGGCGGCGCCGGCGACAATTGGACGAACTGCGTGTTCAGCGATCAGGCGGCGGTTTTCGTTACTGCGGGCGCGCCGCCCTACACCGGTACCTGGCGCCCCGAGGGGCGGGCTACCACGCTGAACAACCCATACGCCAATGTGAATCCGCTGGGCACGTTTACCTTTGCCAATACCTTTGACGGGATCAATGCCGATGGTACCTGGATTTTGTACATCAACGACTACGTAGCGGCCGATGTGGGCATCATCAACAGTTGGTCGATTACTTTTACCGACTCAGGGACGCCGCCGCCGGCATTTCCGGCGTCCATAAGTTCCTGCCCTGGCGCCAACGGGCTGGCGAGTTTTAACCTCACCACCCTCAACGAGACGGTAAACGGCGGCTCGGGGCTGCCGGTGACCTACTACCTGAACCCCAATGCGACGAGCCCCATTGGCAATCCGGCCAACTTCCTTTCGTCGGTTAGTACTACCATTTACGCCGTGGTGATGGGCGGTTGCCCCAGCGCCATTGTGCCCATTACGCTGACGGTGACGCCGCTTACGCTGCCGCCGAGCGCTTCCATAACCCTCAACCCATCCAACAGTTGTACGCCGGTTCAGGGCTCCATCGTTTTTGACATGGGGGGTATACCCGGGCCGCTGAATATAACGTACAACCTAAATGGCCAAACTTTCTCGGGCACGACCAATGCTGCCGGCGTATTAACGCTGCCTTACTCCTTTACCGGAAACCTGACGGCCCTTTTGCTCACGGTGGCGCAGCCCGGCGGATGCGCTTATGGGTTTTCGCCTGTAAGCGGTCAGTTTGTCCTACAGCCGGGGCCTACCATTGCTTTTAGCGGGCCCAATATCTTTTGCGAGGGTCAGACCTTAGACTTAGCCTCGTTTGTGTCGAGTAGCGGCACGCTTACCTTCCACTCGGCCGACCCGCCTACGCCGGCCAACCAGTTGAGCAGTACCGTGATCACGGTGCAGAACGGCGTTAATTACTACGCCCTGGCGGAGTCGCCGAATGGATGCACCGTCACGTCTTTTATACCTTTGGTGGTAAATTCTCCTGCGACGCCTAACCTGGGTACGGCTACCATTTGTGTAGGAGATGGCGCATTCGATCTGGCTACGCTCGAAGACTTCAATTACCCCGATGGCGTCTGGTCGGGGGCCGGGGTAGTGGGCGGCGCCTTCAACCCTACGGGGCTGAGCGGCCCGGTGACGCTTACTTTTGATCCTGCCGATAACTGCGTGCTGACAACAACAACTACAGTGACGGTGGTTTCAGGCGGCCAGCCCAATCTGGGTACAGCTACCCTTTGTAATTTAGACAACCCCTTAGATCTGACGACTTTACAAGACCCCAACTTCCCGAACGGCGCCTGGAGCGGCCCCGGTGTAACGGGAAATACTTTCGACCCCGAAGGACTTTTTAATACCGTCACCTTGGTGTTTACGCCCGCCGATGATTGTGTGGAGACAACTACTACGCAGATCACGGTTGAACAGCCGCAGGGCCCTGACCTGGGCACAGACCAGTTGTGCGATACCGATCCGCCGCTTGACCTCAGCACCTTGGAAGATCCAAACTTTCCCTATTCCGGTACCTGGAGCGGCAATGGCGTAAGCGGCGGCTTTTTCAATCCGGCAGGGCTGATAGGCCCTGTAGTGATGATTTTTTCCATTTCTACCAACGACTGCGCCTCCGGGGGGCTTACCTTTATAGAGGTATCGGAAGCGCCGCAACTCAGTCTGACTTCGGCTACGCTATGCGAAAATGAAGGCCTTTACGATCTGGCACAGTTAGAAGATCCCAACTTTTTTAACGGCAGTTGGAGCGGGCCGGGCGTATCGGGCGACAACTTCAATCCACAGGGTTTGGTGGGCGTCAACACCCTGTTTTTTACGCCCAATGCGCCCTGTGCCGTTCCGGTGGCCACTACCGTAACTGTGACGCCGGCATCGGGCGCGCCATCCCTGGAAACGGCCTCGCTATGCGCTACCGATGCGCCTTTGGACTTGGCTACACTGGAAGATCCCAGCTTTCCGGATGGCGTCTGGAGCGGCCCCGGCGTTGTGGGCAACACGTTTAACCCCGCTAACTTCAGCGGGCCGGTGGCGCTGGTGTTTACGCCCAATCAGAACTGCGTGAGCCCGGCCGTGACGGAAGTTTTGGTGACGGCCTCTGTGGAGCCTGTATTGGGTACGGCAGAGTTGTGTGCTACCGATGCGCCTTTAGCCTTAGAGAATCTTCAAGACCCTGCCTTTCCTTCGGGCGCCTGGAGCGGCCCTGGCGTGAGCGGCGCTTTTTTTGATCCGACCAACTTTGCCGGCCCGGTGGCGCTGGTGTTCACCCCTGCGGGCGTCAACTGCGGGCAAGCCGCCATTACGGTAGTGGAAGTAACGCCCCTGCTGGCGCCCAGCCTCGGACAGGCGGCGCTATGTGAAAACGAAGGCTTGTATAACCTCAATCAGCTCCTTGATCCGGCCTTCCCGCAGGGGATCTGGAGCGGCCCCGGCGTATTGGGTAATACTTTTGATCCGGAGGGCCTGACCGGAGCCAACACCCTTGTCTTTACACCGGTGAGCGCGTGCAGCGCGCCGGCCACGACCACCCTTTTTGTGGCGGAGGCAACCACGCCCGATTTAGGTACGGCCACGGTTTGTAGTGTGGGTGCGCCCTTGAACTTGACGGGGCTGCAGGATCCCAATTTTAGCTCGGGGCAGTGGTCGGGGCCCGGCGTCAGCGGCAATATTTTCAACCCGGCCGGGCTAAGCGGTACGGCGGTGCTTACCTTCACCCCCGCCGACCCCTGCGCGACGCCGTCAACGACGTCGATTGCCATTACAACGCCTCAGGCGCCGAATTTAGGCACGGCTACACTTTGCCAAAACAGCGGCTTTTTGGATTTGGCGACTCTGGTTCCCACTGGCGCCGGCGCGGGCGTATGGAGCGGGCCGGGCGTAACCAACAACCAGTTTGACCCCAGCGCCTTGTCGGGCGCCGTGTCGCTGTCTTTTACGCCGGCAGGCGCTTGTGTGTTGCCGGCCAATACTCAGGTGACGGTCAATGCTTCGGCCCCGCCGTCCTTCAGTACCCAATTCAGCGGCGACATCTGTACCGATGATTGTCTACAGGCAGCGCCGACGCTCACGGGAGAGGGGCCATTCAACCTCGTTTTTGAAATTACAGGCCCCAACGGCAGCGCACAGGATACGCTCACCATTACCAGTTCAGGAGCAACCATTGCCATTTGTCCGTCGGACTATGCGCTGGGCATAGGCGCTTATACCCTCGCAGCCCTGCAAATAGCCGATGCCAACTGTCAGCAACCCCTCGATCTGTCGCTGGGCGCTTTCGAGCTCGTAGCGCCCGGCTCTACCTTGACGGCCTCTCTATGCAGCGGCGAGAGCCTGACCATCGGCAACCAAACCTTTAATGCGGCTAATCCTACGGGTACTGCGGTATTGCCTGGCGCGGCGATTAGCGGTTGCGATTCGCTGGTGCAGGTCGCTTTATCATTTTTGGCGATACCCACTACACAACTCAACCAAACGCTGTGTACAGGCGCAAGCCTGACCGTGGGAGGCCAAACCTTCAATGAGGCGAACCCTTCGGGCTCGGTACTTTTTGCGGGCGGCGCTGTCTCGGGCTGCGACTCGATCGTAAATGTGGCCCTGACGTTTCAGAGCGCTGTTACGAGCCAGCTCAACCAAACGCTTTGCGCAGGCGCAAGCCTGACCGTGGGAGGCCAAACCTTCAATGAGGCGAACCCCTCGGGCTCGGTGCTTTTTGCGGGGGGCGCTGTCTCGGGCTGCGACTCGATTGTGAATGTGGCCCTGACGTTTCAGAGCGCTGTTACGAGCCAGCTCAACCAAACGCTGTGTACAGGCGCAAGCCTGACGTTGGGAGGCCAGACCTTCAATGAGGCGAACCCTTCGGGCTCGGTACTTTTTGCGGGGGGCGCTGTCTCTGGCTGCGACTCGATCGTGAATGTGGCCCTGACGTTTCAGAGCGCTGTTACGAGCCAGCTCAACCAAACGCTTTGCGCAGGCGCAAGCCTGACGTTGGGAGGCCAGACCTTCAATGAGGCGAACCCTTCGGGCTCGGTACTTTTTGCGGGGGGCGCTGTCTCGGGCTGCGACTCGATCGTAAATGTGGCCCTGACGTTTCAGAGCGCTGTTACGAGCCAGCTCAACCAAACGCTGTGTACAGGCGCAAGCCTGACCGTGGGAGGCCAAACCTTCAATGAGGCGAACCCTTCGGGCGCGGTGCTTTTTGCGGGGGGCGCTGTCTCGGGCTGCGACTCGATCGTGAATGTGGCCCTGACGTTTCAGAGCGCTGTTACGAGCCAGCTCAACCAAACGCTGTGTACAGGCGCAAGCCTGACCGTGGGAGGCCAAACCTTCAATGAGGCGAACCCTTCGGGCGCGGTGCTTTTTGCGGGGGGCGCTGTCTCGGGCTGCGACTCGATCGTGAATGTGGCCCTGACGTTTCAGAGCGCTGTTACGAGCCAGCTCAACCAAACGCTGTGCGCAGGCGCAAGCCTGACGTTGGGGGGCCAGACCTTCAATGAGGCGAACCCTTCGGGCTCGGTACTTTTTGCGGGGGGCGCTGTCTCTGGCTGCGACTCGATCGTGAATGTGGCCCTGACTTTCCAGAGCGCTGTTACGAGCCAGCTCAACCAAACGCTGTGTACAGGCGCAAGCCTGACCGTGGGAGGCCAAACCTTCAATGAGGCGAACCCCTCGGGCTCGGTGCTTTTTGCGGGGGGCGCTGTCTCTGGCTGCGACTCGATCGTGAATGTGGCCCTGACGTTTCAGAGCGCTGTTACGAGCCAGCTCAACCAGACGCTGTGCGCAGGCGCAAGCCTGACGTTGGGAGGCCAGACCTTCAATGAGGCGAACCCCTCGGGCTCGGTACTTTTTGCGGGGGGCGCTGTCTCGGGCTGCGACTCGATCGTAAATGTGGCCCTGACGTTTCAGAGCGCTGTTACGAGCCAGCTCAACCAGACGCTGTGCGCAGGCGCAAGCCTGACCGTGGGAGGCCAAACCTTCAATGAGGCGAACCCCTCGGGCTCGGTACTTTTTGCGGGGGGCGCTGTCTCTGGCTGCGACTCGATTGTGAATGTGGCCCTGACGTTTCGGAGCGCTGTTACGAGCCAGCTCAACCAAACGCTGTGTACAGGCGCAAGCCTGACCGTGGGAGGCCAAACCTTCAATGAGGCGAACCCCTCGGGCTCGGTGCTTTTTGCGGGCGGCGCTGCCTCGGGCTGCGACTCGATCGTGAATGTGGCCCTGACGTTTCAGAGCGCGATTACGAGCCAGCTCAACCAAACGCTGTGCGCAGGCGCAAGCCTGACCGTGGGGGGCCAGACCTTCAATGAGGCGAACCCCTCGGGCTCGGTGCTTTTCGCGGGCGGCGCTGTCTCGGGCTGCGACTCGATCGTGAATGTGGCCCTGACTTTCCAAGATCCCGTAACTACCCCGCTCAGTGCCACCCTCTGCGAAGGCGAGTCGTATGCCTTCAACGGCGCTGTGCTCACTGCGGCAGGTACCTATACGGCCACATTGACCAGCGCCTTGGGCTGCGACAGCCTCGTTACCCTCTCGCTGGCATTCGCACAAGCCCCTCAAATAGTGATGGATTCGCTATTTGAAATCAGTCCGCGCCAATCCGTCAACCTCCAGCCACAGGTCAGCGGCTCTGCTTCCTGTACGTGGTTGCCTGCTTCGCTGGTGATATGCAGCACCTGCTGCGAGACCCGTACGGTCTCCATCTCCCGAGATACGGTAGTGGCCCTCTATGTAGCCGACGAAAACGGCTGCGAAGCTGCCGTACCCGTTACCATCCGCGTCAGAGAGCGACCGGGCTTTTATACGCCCAACGTCTTCCGCCCGGGCTCGCCCAATAATGGTTATTTTACGCTTTACGGCAACGAAGCCATTGAGGAGATTGAATTGCTACGGGTATTCACCCGCTGGGGCGAGTCGGTTTTTGAGCGCACCAGTTTCCAGCCCGACATTCCTCAGTTTGGCTGGGACGGTACCTTCCGGGGCGAAGTGCTCAATCCCGGCGTATTCGTATGGTATGCCCGCCTCAGGTTGCGCAGTGGGGAGGTAATCATTGAGCGCGGCGATGTGACCCTATTGAGATAAATTAGTGGCGCCGGCAATGGCTATTCCATAGCGCTTAGGGCATACAGTACGGGCTTACTGGGGCTGGCGTCGAGCTCGAAACTGGCCATGTGCAGGCACAGTAGGTAGAGGCCGTCGGGGGCGGAGTCGGGCACGTATACCAGCTCGGTGATGGTGGCCTGTGTACGGGTGGCCTGGGGATAACGCCAGAAGGCGCGGTGGGCCAGCAGTTGCCCCCCGTCCTCCTCACGGTCTACGGAGGGGAGGTCAAGCAGGAGGTGTTCTACGCCATAGTCGGCCAGCAGGGCAGCGGCCTCGTGGCAAAGGTAAGGCGGATTGGCGCCCGAGTAGTTGGCGCTAAGCTTAAGGTCATCGTTGGGCTGGGTTCGAATGACTACGGCTTCGGTTTGGCGGGGTCGAAGGGCTTCTTCCAACTGTGCCCTGTCAATGACCCTGTCGCCGTCGGGGCGGCGCTGTGGATATACGCTGATGAGGCGGGCTGTAAAGGCAAAACGGCGCAGAGCTTCGTTGACGGAATAAGGCTCGCGAGCGATGTGGCCCACGCATTCAGTATGGGTGCCGTTGCCATGCGGATTGATGCGCACATTCATAAAATTGACTACCCCCCCCTGAGCCGTAGCGCCTATGAAGTTGCCGGCCACTACGGGTTCAGCATCAAAGGGCGGAGCATAAAAGCAATTGGGCGCCAGCGCGCCCGGCTGCAGCGGCATACTGATATCGATGGGTTGCAGCAGGTTAGCCTGATAGGATCGCCCCTCAATGTGGGCTGTGGCGAGCAGATGAGCGCCGGGCGCCATAGTTTTTGCTTGTGTGGTTAGTAATTGCGGCGATCTTCTCCCCACGACATTTTAGCCCGCAGGGTAGACATAAAGCCTACGTCTTCGAGCCGAACAATGCGCACAGGGAAGCCATTGCGCCGAACGGCTAATTGGTGGGCGGAGGTGATGGTCTCGAAACGCGAGTCGAGGGTGCATAAAAAGTTTTCGGCCCGCCCTTCGATCTCAAAGGAGATGATTGAGTTGTCGCTGATAACGATGGGCCGCACATTGAGGTTGTGTGGCGCCACAGGTGTGATGACCAAGTTGGCCGAAGTGGGGAAGATAATCGGCCCGCCGCAACTCAGGCTGTAGCCCGTAGAGCCGGTAGGCGTAGCTACTATGATGCCATCAGCCCAGTAGGAGTTGAGGTAGGCCCCGTTGATGAAGGTATGCACGGTAATCATGCTGGAGGTATCTCGCTTGAGCAGGGTGCAGTCGTTGAGGGCAAAGGGGATTTCTCCAAATAGCGGCAGGTTGCTTTCTAAGTACAGCATGCTGCGCTCTTCTACCACATAGCTGCCCCGGATGAGCCAGCGCAGGGCCTCGGCTATGCGCTGCTTCTCGATGGTGGCTAAAAAACCCAGCCGCCCCAGATTAATGCCCACAATGGGCGTGCGGCTGTCGCGCACTAAGGTGGCGGCTTCTAATATGGTGCCATCGCCGCCAAGGGTGAAGAAAAAATCGAACCGCTTGACGCTAAAGTCTAAGTAGCCCTCAAACACGCCAATGTCTTGCTGAAACTTCACCCAGGGCTTGATCTGATCTAAGTAGGGGCTGTATACGTAAGCCATGACGCCATGCTCGTGCAGGCCATCAAAAAGTTGCTGGATGAAAGGCAGGTCCTGCTCTTTGAACTGCTTGCCGAAGACGACAACCCGCATGAGTTACAAATTTTAACAAAGGAAAGCAAATCTGCCCTGATTATCAAATGCCAAAGCTGAAATGCAGAAAAAAGCCGCCCTCGCCTAAGTCATTGCGACTGTACTGAAGCTGGAGCACGGTGTCATAAAAAAAGACGAGATCAAGCGACGCCCCCCCGCCCCAAAGCGAGCGGTTGGGCAGCCGGTTGGCGGGGTCGGCAAAGGGGGCATTCACATACCCCCAGTCGCCCGTCAGGCCTAAATAAGCCTTTATCGGGATCACCTTTAGGGTTTCGAGCGGCATCAGCCGCCCCAGATTGATCGATTTGTCTATCAGTTTGCGGCGGACGGCGCTCTTCAGCAGGGCCATATCCAAGCCATCAATGATATAGTACTCGTAGCCATTCACATAGCTGCCACCGAAGCCTAAGGCGCGGTTGTCGTTGTAGGGCTGAGGCCGGCGAATAGCCGAGAGTTTAGTGCGCAGCTCTAATCCGGCGCTCCAGTGGCGGCCCCAGGGCCAGTAGCGCTCGGCCCGGGTGTAGAGGGTGAGGTCGTTGCGGTCGGCAAACAACCCCAGGCCGTCGGCCTCCAGCGTAGCCGCCAGCAGGTAGCCGCTCCAGGGGTAGGGCCGCACATCGCGTCGGTCGCAACTAAACCCATATATGAGCGTCAGGTAGCGCTGCTGTGCTCGCCCGCCGCCCAGAAAGTTGGGGTTGAGTTCAAGGGCTACCCGCTCGTCGACGGCGTTAAAATGCCAGGCGGCTATGAGCTGGTGGGTGGTATACAGCCGGCGCCGATAGCTGAGGCCGGCAGCTACGCGCCCGCGGCGGTACACAAAGGTCGATTCATCGCGGAAGAACAACTGCTTGTCGGCCTCGGTGGCGTAGTTGAGCTCCCGGTTGCGGGCCAGGTTGAGGTCGAAGCTTATGCCTAAGGTGCGCTCTCGGTTGAGGTACGGGAAGCGATAGCTGAGGTTGAGGCTGCGCGTATAACCGTACTTGAAGCCCAACTTGAGGCGGTCGCGCCAGCCGCTAAAGTTTTCGTGTAAAAACTCCATACCCACGTTGAGGCGATCGAGGGAGCGGCCCTGCTCCACCCACCATACGTTGAAGTTGCGGTCGGCCAGCTCAAAGATGGGCACGGGGTATACATACCAGCCCTCGCGCAGCCGTACCTTTACCGCTAAGGCGCCCGCGCTGTCGGGCAAAGCTTCCAAGGCCGCCGATCTAAACAGGCCAGTGTTCATCAACTGGCGTTCGCCTTCGCGCAGCCGGGTCTCCAGATCGGCCTCGGCGAGGGTGTCGCCTACCGCAAAAGGCAGCTCGCGCCTTACTACGGCCTCCCGGGTATGGCGCAGCCCCTCAATATCAATATCCGCTATCCGCCAGGGTTGGGGGTGCGTGGTCGGTGGGGCCTCTGCCGCAGCCTGACCCCACAACCGCCCTACGCCTATCCACAGGGCCAGCCACAACCCGCCTACCCAGGGGTAAATTAGTCTCATCTGCTCGTTTTACGCCGGCTTTTAATCGCCGGCGCTTTTATTGAATGAGCCAAGATAGGGAAAAATTGTGAGGGAGACGGTTTTTGGGGCCGCGCCGGCTGCGCTCAACTGCCCATGCCATAACTCCCGTCGTGGAGTCGCAGGATGATCTGGCCATTTTTGAGCAGGAATGGCTACTTTTGTAACATCAGCACTGCGCTGATGTTACAAAACCAGATGACATGAAAGCGACAGCTACAGTGGCAGCCCTTTTTTTAGCAGGCCTCTCGGCCTGGGCTCAGGTCAATTTTACCTCTTCCGACCTGCCCATAGCGGTCATCAATACCTTTGGGGTAGAGGTACCCGACGAGCCTAAAATCCCCGGCCATCTGGGGCTTATTTACAACGGCCCCGGTCAACGCAACTACCTCTCAGATCCGTTTTCTGACTACGACGGGGCCATAGGCATTGAACTGCGGGGATCAACTTCGCAATTCTACGACAAAAAGCCCTTTTCCATAGAGCTCCGCGATGCTGCCGGCGAAGACCTCGATGCGCCCCTGTTGGGTATGCCCGAGGAAAGCGACTGGGCGTTGGTGGCCCCCTTCAACGATAAGACCCTCATGCGCGACGCCCTGGCCCACGCCTATGCGCGCGCAACGCTGCCCTGGTCGCCGCGCACCCGCTACTGCGAAGTAGTGCTCAATGGCGATTACATAGGCGTCTACATGCTCATTGAAACCATCAAGCGGGATGCCCAGCGGGTGAATATTAAAAAACTCGATCCCGATGACATCAGCGGCAATGCCCTCACGGGCGGCTACATCCTGCGTATGGACAAGTATGGCCCCTCGCCCGGTTCAGTGGGCGGCGACTGGCCATCGGCCTATGCGCCTGCCCCCGGCGCCTGGCAGGAAACCTGGTTTCAATACCACTACCCCAAAGCAGAAGACATCCAGCCCGAACAGGCCGACTACATCCGCAATTATCTCGGCGCTTTTGAGGATATGCTGGCCGCACCCGACTACGGGCAGCACTACGCCGACTGGATAGACGTAGACACCTGGGTAGACTATCTGCTGGTGCAGGAGCTGGCCAAAAACACCGACGGCTACCGCCTTAGCGCCTATTTCTACAAGCAACGCGACAGTGACGGCGGCAAGATCGCTATGGGCCCCATCTGGGACTTCAATATATCCCTCGGCATAGGCGACTACTGCGGCGGCCCCGACTACACCGGTTGGGCTCTCGATTTTAATACCGTATGCCCCGGCGACGGCTGGATCATCCACTTCTGGTGGGCGCAGCTCTGGAATGACCCCGCCTTCCGGCAGCGCATCGCCGAGCGCTGGGCTATGCTACGTGCCGGCGCCTGGAGCAACGAAGCCCTGTTTGGCGCCATTGACTCCATCTCCAACCTGCTGGGAGAAGCACAGGCGCGCAACTTTGAGCGCTGGCCCATCTTTGGGCAGTACGTATGGCCCAATGCCTTCATTGGTGAAAACTACGCACAGGAGGTCGACTACCTGCGCACATGGCTCCAAAACCGCTTAGGTTGGCTTGATGCGCAAATCCCCCAACTCCCCACAGGCCTAAGCGGCCCCATCGCCCGCGCCGAGCTGCTCAAAGTATGGCCTAACCCCGCCACCGCCGCCGCCTGGGCAGACTTGCCCGACGACGGCAGCCAATGGACGCTGTCCTTAATGGACCTCAATGGCCGTATACTATGGCAGCAGGCAGGTAGCGGCGGCCTGCGCCGGCTCGCTCCCGGCCACGCCCTGCCGCCAGGCATCTACCTCTGCCGCGCCGCCGCCCACGACGGCCGCCTGCAACTGGCCCGCATCATACGACAATAGGCTTGTTGCGACAAGGGCGCTTGACATCAAAAACAACGCTGATAAAGAACACAGACCCGCTAAAACGAGAAAATCCTTTTTAGGGCGTGCCCCCCGGCCCCCTTGGCGGCATTCCCTCGCGACGGGGCGTTTTACCAAGGGGCCGGGGGTCGGGTGTTCCGCTCTTATGCGCTCGTTCACCCCGTGGAATATACGCTTCGCTATTCCACGGGGTAAATCACGCATACCGCTGCACCCCCTCACGCAGCGCCGCGCAAGCTGCCCAAAGAAGTAAGATGTTATGCGGCGCCCCCATCCCCCTAAAACGTATCCACTAAGCTCAGTACCCGAAGCGCCTGCTCGAAAGCGCTGCGCGACAATGCGGTGCGGCAGTGTATCCTTACCGACTGGTCGGGTAGCAAATCGAAGTAATTGTCGGAAAAAAACACTTCTTCTTCCGCATCCGCGCTGATATACAGATGCTTAAGAAGCTGCCCGGCGCGGATACTGAGCCAGAAGCCATCATCGGCTTCAGCGATGGTCAGTTCGGGGCGGGCTGCCGGCAACCGCAGGTTTTTGGGCAGGGCGAAATAGTAGAGGTTATCGGCTAAAATTTCCCCATCGGCCACAAAGGCGGCGTGCAGCACTACGGCAGCGGTATCGGCGCCGGCTAAGAGCTCGGTCAGGGGACGCTCAAAGTAGACCTCGCTGGTATTGGCCGCCAGCGTCATCGGTTGGGTATGACTCCAGCGCTCGCTGCCGTCAAAGTTCAGCAGGCGCAGTTGTAACGCGCCAGATAAAGGCTTAAGCCGGTCGGAAACGCCATAGATGCGCAGTTGCTGATCGTCGGCGAGATCGGGCGAGATGAGGACATCAGCAAAGGCCTTGCGCACAAAGTAGTGCAGCGCCTTCCAGCGGCGGTAATAATCGGTGCTCGACCAGCTCGCTACCGGCCAGCAGTCGTTGAGCTGCCAGTAGAGCGAGCCCATATTGAGGGGCATCCGCCGGCGATGGGCCTCAATGGCAATGCGGATGGCCTCGGCCTGCAACACCTGCCCCACGTATAGGAAGGGTTCAAAATCTTTTGGGGTGCGGTAGTACCAGTCCATGTATTCACGGATGCGGAGGTTGCCGATGCCGCTGCGCTGGTGGGCCGCCATTACCTCCGACTCAATGTCCCAGTCGGCCGGCAGGGTATAAGCCTTAACGGTTCGAAGCTCAGGGAACGACTGAAAGCCGTACTCGCTCATAAAACGGCCAATGTTTTTGCGAAACTCCTCGAAGCGATGGCGGCCATGCCATACGCCCCAGTAGTGGATATCGCCCTTTTGGGTGTCATTGCCGGCCAACTCGCCGTAGTCGGCCATAGGCGATGAAGGCCAGTAGAAGCGGGTCGGGTCGTATTGTTTGACCACTTCGGGCAGCAGCTCATGGAAGAGGGTGTCGTAAGCCTTCCAAATGGCGGCCCGTTGGGCGGGGTTGTATTGTTGCTTCCAGCCCCAGCCGCGCTTTTCATCGTACTGGGCCCAGGCTACGTCTATTTCGTTGTTGCCGCACCAGAGGGCTATGCTGGGATGATTGCGCAGGCGCTGCACGTTTTGTATGGCCTCCTGGCGCACATTTTCGAGGAAAGCCGCATCGCCGGGATACATACTGCAGGCAAACATAAAATCCTGCCACACCAGCAGCCCCAGTTCATCGCAGCGGTCGTAGAAGTAGTCGTCTTCATAAACGCCGCCGCCCCACACCCGCAGCATATTCATATTGGCATCCGTGGCGGTAGCCAATACCCGATCGTACTCGGCCCGGCTCACTCGGGGCAAAAACAAGTCATTGGGAATGTAGTTGGCCCCCTTCATAAACACAGGCACGCCGTTGAGCTCTATGTAAAAGCTGGCGCCCAGCGAGTCGCGCTCGCGCACTACGCGCAGGGTGCGCAGGCCCGTGGCCGTGCGACGCCCATCGAGGGCGCCCTGCCCGTTGAGGCGGGTACTCACGTGGTAGAGGTAAGCCTCGCCCAGCCCCCTCGACCACCAGCGGCGCGGGTCTTTGATGGCCAGCGGGAGCTCAATGGTGTGCAGGCCCGGGGTGAGCTCCACTTCCCGGGTGGCAGCCACGCCGGCTTCTTCTACCTGGGCGCTAAGGGTGTAGCGGCCGGAGGTGGCGCATTGTACCGTGATAGCGGCCACCAATTCGGCACGCCAGTTGGTGAGCGACTGTTGGCGGATGTGCACGTCCTGAATGCGGGCGTCGTTCCAGGCCATGAGCTTCACCGGGCGCCAGATGCCCGAGGTGACAAAGCGCGGCCCCCAGTCCCAGCCATAGTGGTAGCCCGCCTTGCGGGTGAAGACGCTGACGCGCTTATCGCCCATGCCGCCATTTTCCGACTGGTCGTTGGAGGCGGGCAGGGGGTAGCCCAGCGCTTTGAGGTCCATCACGCCCTTCTGTATGGGCGAGCGCAGCAGGATGTAAAGATCATTATCGCCGGGGCGAATTACGGCTTTGATGTCGGCAGTCCACTGCCGGAACATATTGTCGGCCCTGAGCACCAGCACGTCGTTGACGAACACCTCGGCGTAGGTGTCTAAGCCCTCGAAATGCAAGGCGATATTTTGCTTTTGCAGCAGGCTGTCGTCGGCCTCAAAGCGGGTGCGGTACTCCCAGTCGAACTTGTCGATCCACTGCTGCCGGCGTTCATTGGTGCGGTAGTAGGGGTCTTCTATGCGGCCGTTGGCCAGCAAGTCGGTATGAATACAGCCGGGCGTCACGGCGGGCAGCCAGGTTTCGGCAGAGCCGGCCTGTCGGAAGGTCCATCCGCTATGCAGTTCGCGGGCGTATACGTGGGGGGTTTGCCCTTGTGCAAGGTCGGGGAGCATAAGCAATGCGCATTGAATAAAAAAGAAGAACGCCGGAGCCAGCCTTGGCAAAGACTGCGCCCGGCGGTAGCCAGTGCGTCGGTTCATGGTATCGGTATGCCGCTTTTGTCAACGGCATACCGACAAAAATAAAGCGGGGCTGCTAAATGGCCAAATCTACTTATCCATGCCGCTATCGCACTAAGGTTACGTTGCCGTCGTAGCGCTGCTCGGCCCCGTCTTCAAAGCGCACCAAAGTCGTGTAGAGGTATAGCCCGCCAAGGGCCGGCTCGCCCCTAAATTGACCGTCCCAGCCCTGCGAAGGTTCGTTGGCGGGCAGGTTGCTGCGCGAAAACACCAGTTCGCCCCAGCGGTCGAAGATTTGGAAGGACACTATTTCCGTTACCCCATCGTCGCTGAAAAGCGCAAAGCGGTCGTTGACGCCGTCGTCGTTCGGAGAGAAGGCGTTGGGTAGGTACACCCGCCGGGGTATCCGCACATTGATGCGCAGGGGGAGGCTATCGGCACATCCGCCGCTGCGCACCGTCACAAGGTAGTCGGTCGTCTGCCGGGTCGAAGCGACGGGCGCGGGGCAGTTGGCGCAGGATAGCCCTTCGGCGGGCTGCCAGCTATAGGTGTAGGCGCCGCCGGGCGGATCGACAGTTACCGCCAGCGGTATCGATTCACCCCTGAAGAGGGTAGCCTCCGTTGCAGGCGTCAGGGCAATGGTGAAGCCCCGGGGCTCGGCCAGCGTCAGGGTGGTATCTAAGCGGCAGCCCTGCTCATCGCGGATGCTGAGGGTGTATGCGCCGGCCGCCAGATTGGGAAAACTGTCGACGGTGCTAAAAGCGCCGCCATCGAGGGCATAAGCAAAAGGAGGGAAGCCCCCCGCAACGGCCCCTACTCGTATGAGCCCGTTGGCGTCGCCGGGGCATACCGGCGGCAGCAACTCAAGACCCGCGCTGCCAATGGCGCCGCCAATGACTACCTCAAGGGTGCTTTGATCACTGAGACAGGCGCCCACGGGCGGCGTGGAATAACGAAAGCGATAGATACCCGGCGGCTGATTGGCCAATGCAAAAGTGGCGGCCTCGGCATCGAAAGCGCCGCCTAAAGAGGGCGCATCTGAAACCTCCAACCATACGCCTACGGTATCTTCGCCTTGCAGCAGCTCGGCTAAGCGCAAGGTGTCGTGGGCGCCTGTGCAATAGCGCAAGGTAGGCGGCGGCGTGCCCGCGCTGTAGCCAGCCAGTACTTCGAGGGTATCCGTGGCCGTACTTCCGCAGTTGTCGGTGACGGTAACGCTGTAAATCCCCGGTTCGCTAACGGTAACCGCCGGGGTAGAAGCGCCCGTCGACCAGGCGTAGGTAACGGGGCCGCCTGTGATACCGGCCTGCAATATAGCCGGGCGGTTTTCGCAGGCATAGGCCGGCTCGGGCCCTATGCTTACCGAAAGTACCGTGTTTGATGGCGGTATATAAAAAAGCGAATTGTCGAAATTGGGCAGCCCAAAGAAATCGCCGGGAGAAGCCCCGGAACCGTCGGCCGGGTAGCTGAAGGCATTGTTGACAATGCTGGGCGTGGGCGAGTCGGGGCAGGCAATGACGTCTAAGTTGGTAACGCCGCCAAACACATCGCGCTCTACAAAATAGATGCGCCCGTCGGCGGCCACCTGCATCTGCCCAATGATGGGCGCCCCATTGCCCGTCGATTGCGTGCCTACCGTTTGGCCGCTGCCGGGAATATCGGCGCTGTTCAGGTCGTAGCGCCTTACCTGATAACCATTGCCCGAAGTGCCGACGGCATACAGATAACGCGAACTGGGCGAAAACTCAACCGTCCAGATGGGCTCGTCTTCCTGGATGAGAACGGGCGCCTCGGGCACGCCTGTAGCGGCATCAAAGGGAAAGAGCAGAACACCGCCAGAGCCTTTGGGAATGGCTATCCAAGTCCGGTCAGTAGCCCCTTTGATGATGCCGGCCGTTGTGCCAGGGAAGTAGTTGCCGGCGTACTGTATCCCCGCCGTATTGACGCGATAAATGCGCAGCGATGCATCTATCGCGTCATTGATGATGATCCAGTAGTCGAGGTTGTTGAGGTTTTTGATGGCGCATAAGCCTTCGTAGGAGGGTGCGTACACTTGGGTAGGGGGAGCTTGCACCGCCCCTGTGCCCGGAATGGCGGCGTTGAGCTCGAACCACGACAGGCCCCGCCCCTGCGGCTGCCCGGGCACTGCCCCGCCGACGTCAAACTCTGTCTCCTCCATCGTAAAGAGGTAATAGCGCGAGCCGCCGCCGGGCTTGGGAATAAATACCGACGACTGCGCTGCGCTGAAGCCGCCGCCCTCGGTGTTGCCCATATCGTAAACAACCGTGCCATTGCTATCCCATATTTTACCGCTGCTCTGGCCGCTTAGCAGGGGGTCGCGCCCTCCGCCATTGGTGTAAAACAGCAACTGGCCCGAAGCGGTACTGATGGTGGCACAGCCCTCAAACGTAGACTGTAGGCCGTCTGTCGGCTGCGCAATGGTAGTGGGCGTAATAAAAAGGGCGTTGCCCTGGCCAAAGCGCCAGTGCCAGCCCGGCCCGGACTGGGCCGCTGCCAAGAGCGGGCATAACCCCAGCAAAATGATAAGCGTAAAGAAACGGAAACTCATAGTTGAGCGTTCAAAGGGTGAAGTTTGTATGTATCGTGCTATAAGCCTTAATTTGTAGAACGATATACCTGTCCGACTATAACATCGCTGCCCATTGATTGCTCAATTAGCGTGTGCTATAATGATGGAATTATTGGCTCTAATTGTCGCCGGTTGGGCAGGGGAAATGGTAAAACGCACCATCATGACATTCGAGCAGGTCTACATCCTGGAAGAAATGTATAAACTGTACCAGCAACCGGCCAGCTTCGACCGCTTCAAGGCCTACCTGCGGTTGCTGGGCGGAACTTCCGACAACGATATGCAAGCCGCCATAGGCTGGTACAACCCCATGGCCAAACCCCACATACTGGATAAACTAAGCGAACTGATGGGGTTGAATGCCGAACAAACCGCCTCAGATGCGCTCAAAGCGGTACCGAGGTTAAATGTGCGCGAGGATGGGCTGCCTGCCTTTAAGGTGTTTCTCAACTTAGCAGACGATTTGCACGGCGGTTGGACCAACCGCTTTACTACCGACTACGATAGCAAATTTAGGCTCAATGCCCTGATGACCCGCAACTTTTGTACCCCGGTTTTTTGGACGAGCGAGCTTTATTCCACAGCGCTGATTTCGGCCAGAACCCAGGAGTATGCGTTGCGTATGTTGTATTGGAGGAACCACCCCAAACCCCAAACCCTGCGTGAGCACATTGATCAGGAGGTATTTGTGGGCCTATGCGCACCGGCAGATACTACACTTTGCCCCGATGATGTGGATATGGATGCCGCGCACCGTTTCTTTGAAGCCCACCAGCATAGCGCCGATTACAACCTGATCTTCGCCTTTCTGTATGGCGATGAAGCGGCTGAAAGCCTGGGGTTCAAAACTTATGGAATAACAGCGCCGGGTACCGGCTTTGCTTATGCCCGCCGGCGTGGGCAGCGGCGGTAAGGCCCCGGCGCCCCCCCCGCCCCCTGCGGAGCCGCGTGAGGGGGTGCAGCGGTATGCGCGATTTACCCCGTGGAATAGCGAAGCGTATATTCCACGGGGTAAACGAGCGCATAGTAGCGGAACACCCGACCCCGCGCGCACAACCCCTCCCCCGCGCCCTCCGGGCGCCCGTAAATGCCCATGCGCGCGGGGGCACGCCCAAAACTAAAAAATACCTACCTTTAACCCCAATCAAACCCATCGTCTTATGCGGCTTATCCATACCTGGCCTTTGGCCTTCAGCGCCCTGCTGCTACTGGCGGCCTGCGGCGGTAATTCCTCCACGGCAGATGCCGATAAAACCATGAAATACGAAGACTACCCCGCCTATGAGGGCGAAGGCCTGGGCGTGACGTATACCCCTGCCGCTTCCTCGTTTATGCTGTGGTCGCCCCCGGCCGAGGCGGTACGCCTCCTCATTTATGAAAAAGGGGATATCGGCGAGCCCATAGAGGAAATAGCCCTCACGCGGGGAGACCAGGGTGCGTGGGCCGCCGCCGCTCCCGGCGACTACAAGGGCAAGTACTATGCCTTTCAGGTGAAAATAGCCGGCAAGTGGCTGGAGCCCGTGCCCGACCCCTATGCCCGCGCCGTAGGCGTAAACGGCAAGCGCGGCCAGATCGTCGACCTCAGCGAAACCAATCCGCCCGGCTGGGAAAACGACCGGCGCCCACCTCTCAGCGACCCCAACGCCATTGTGCTCTATGAGCTGCATGTGCGCGACCTCAGCATCCACCCCAGCTCCGGCATACAAAACAAAGGCAAATACTTAGGCCTCACCGAAACCGGAACCCGCAGCCCCCAAGGCTTAGCCACCGGCATCGACCACCTCCGGGAACTCGGCATCACCCACCTGCATCTGTTGCCGGTGTTCGACTACCTCTCCGTTGACGAAAGCCAACTCGATAAGCCGCAGTACAACTGGGGCTACGACCCCCAAAACTACAATGTGCCCGAGGGCGGATACAGCACCGACCCCTACGACGGCGCCGTGCGCATACGCGAGTTCAAGCAGATGGTAAAAGCCCTGCACGATGCCGGCATACGGGTGGTCATGGACGTAGTATACAACCACACCGGCGCTACCGAAGCCTCTAACTTCAACCAGCTTGTACCCGGGTACTACTACCGCCAAAACGCCGAAGGGGGCTGGTCGGACGCCGCCGCCTGCGGCAATGAAACCGCCTCCGAGCGCGCCATGATGCGCAAATTTATGCTCGAATCCATGAAGTACTGGGTACAAGAGTACCACATCGACGGCTTTCGCGTAGACCTCATGGGCATCCACGACATCGAAACCATGAACCTCATCAGCCGCGAACTGCACCGCATCGAGCCCAGCATCTTCCTCTACGGCGAAGGCTGGACCGCCGGCGCCAGCCCCCTGCCCGATAGCCTCCGCGCCCTCAAAGCCAATACCCATCGCCTCGACCGCATCGCCGCCTTCAGCGACAACATCCGCGACGCCATCAAAGGCCACGTCTTTACCCACGACGATACCGGCTTCGCCAGCGGCAAACCCGGCCTCAAAGAAACCGTCAAATTTGGCGTAGTGGCCTCCACCCAGCACCCTCAGGTGCGCTACGACTCGGTGCTCTGGCTCAACCCCGCCCGCGCCTGGGCCGCCCAGCCCTACCAAACCATCACCTACGTGTCTTGCCACGACAACCACACCCTCTGGGACCGCCTCGCCAACTCGCAACCCGAGGCTTCCGAGGCCCAGCGCATAAGCATGCACAAGCTGGCCGGCGCTATGGTGCTCACTAATCAGGGCGTCAGCTTCCTGCATGCCGGCGTGGAAATGTTGCGCACCAAGCAAGGCGTGGAAAACTCCTTTAACCAGCCCGATAGCATCAACCAGATCGACTGGTCGCGCAAGGCCCGCTACCGCGATGTGTTCAACTACTTCCGCGGCTTGGTAGCCCTGCGCAAAAACCACCCCGCCTTCCGCATGACCTCCACCGAGGCCATACAGCAAAACCTCGTCTTCATCGACCACCCCGACCCCCTGCTGCTGGCCTACCGCATCAATGCCGCCGCCGCGGGCGATACCTGGAAGGAGGTCATGGTCATATACAACGGCAACCGCCGGCCCGCCGCCCTCGACATACCCGACGGCCCCTGGGTAGTGGTGGTCAACGACCAGCGCGTAGACGAAACCGGCATCGCCAAGGTCAATAAAACCAAGCTCAGCGTGCCGCCCAGCTCCGCTATGGTACTGGTGCGGTAGCGCGCCGCCCTTCATCTTGCTGCCGGGAACTTTATCGGTCGTCCGATACTTATAAGTTCCCGGCAGCAACCCCATTCTTTCACCCAAAACCAACGGCGTAGCATCATGGCCAAGACGAATAAAAAAGACCTCCGCAAGCCGCCCATACTCTTCCCCGAATCGCAGGCGATCCTCGCCGACATCGAGGTAATGCTGGATGGCGACTTCCTCTCTTACTGGATATCCGAAAGCGGCAGCCTCGTCGAGGAAGACGTCATTGTCTTTCACCGCATCCTGGCCGAACAGGCCCGCCGCCCCAGGCTTTACTTCCTCCTCAAAAGCAACGGCGGCCAGGGCACAGGCGCCCTCCGCATCATCAATCTGCTGCGCCATTACTATGAGCATATCATAGCCCTTGTGCCCCTCGACTGCGCCTCGGCCGCCACCATGCTGGCCCTCGGCTGCGATGAAATTCGCATGGGCCCACTGGCCTATCTGTCGGCCATCGACACGTCCATCACCCACCAGCTCTCGCCCATCGATCACAAGTACAACGACAAGGTCAGTGTAAGCCAAAATGAACTCGATCGCGTGCTTCGTCTCTGGGACGCCAAGCGACAGCCCAACGACACCAACCCCTACCGCGACCTCTACGCCTACCTGCACCCGCTGGTATTTGGCGCCGTCGACCGCGCCAGCTCGCTATCCATCAAAATCACCAGCGAGATACTGTCTTACCACATGACCGACGAGCAAAAAATAAAAACCATCAGCGAGCACCTCAACGCCGATTACCCCGCCCACAGCTACCCCATCACCAGCCGCGAAGCTAAAAAAATAGGCCTCCACGTCAACGACCTCGACGAAAACCTCAACTCGGCCCTGCTCCGCCTCAACGACTGCTATTCCGAAACGGCCCAAAACGCCCACACCGATTACGATGAGCTCAACTACCACGACAATGAAATCCTCAAAATCATCGAGCTAAAGGGCCAAAAATGCTACTTCCAAACCCAAAAAGACTGGCACTACCTCACCGAAGAGCGCCGCTACATCTCCCTCAACGACGAGTCGTCGTGGAAAATATCCATCGCTCAAGGCCGCGGCATAGCGGAAAAGCGCTTCCACATCCGCTGATTTTTTTGCTCGGCTCGCCCACAATGCGGGGCCTTCAGGCGTTTGTAAAATAAGCGATACGTTAGTAGGGGCCTCCCCCGCATGGCATTTTGCCTTTTTAAGCAACTTGCGCGGGGGCGCTACGCTACGGGCCCGCCCCGTACCGGGTCGGGTAAACCTCCTCCTTGGGTCGGCCGGCGCCCTTTGAGGGGCGCCGGCTGGCGGCTTGGGGCCGCCACCCCTCCGCATCGCTAGGCCGGGCGCCACGCTCCGTGAACCAAGCTGCTGCCGTATGACGGCCGACAGGCGCCGTACCTAACCAAAAATGTAAAATAACCCCCGACATGAGAAAAAAAGTCTTCTTCGCCGTCATCATCTGCTTTAGCCTCCTGCCCGGCTGGTTGGCCGCCCAGCACTCCGCCGCCCGAGAGTGGAATGAAAGGGTACTCTACGCCATCGAAAACGACTTTGCGCGCCCCACCGTGCACGCCCGCAACCTCTTTCATACCTCGGCGGCCATGTACGACGCCTGGGCCGTATACGACTCCTTGGCCGATACCTACCTGCTGGGGCGCAGCCAACATGGGTTTGTGTGGCCGCTGGGTAGCTTCCCCTGGCCCGAAGACGTGGAAGCCGCCCGCGAAGAGGCCATCAGCTATGCCGTGTATCGCCTCATCCGCCATCGCTTCCAAAACTCCCCCAACGTCGAAGACATCTTTGCCGTCATCGATCTGCTCATGCGCCAAAAAGGCTACGACCCCGGCAATGCCTCCACCGATTACCGCTGCGGCCCCGCCGAGATGGGCAACTACATCGCCGCAGGCTACATCCAATATGGCCTCCAGGACGGCGCCAACGAAGCCGACGGCTACGCCAACCGCTACTACAAGCCCGTCAATCCGCCTATGACGGTAAGCGTTCCCGGCGGCGGCAACGTCGTTGACATCAACCGCTGGCAACCCCTCCAGCTCCAGCAGATCGTAGACCAGAGCGGCAACCCCCTGCCCGGCAATGTGCAGGGCTTTCTCAGCCCCGAATGGGGCAGTGTGCTCCCCTTCTCCCTACAACCAGAAGATGCCGTCACCTACCAGCGCGACGGCCACAACTACGTCGTCTACCACGACCCCGGCCCGCCCGCGCTCATGGGCCAGGGCCTCGACCCCGAGTCGGAGGCATTCCGCTGGAATCACCTGTTAGTGGCCGTATGGTCTTCGCACCTCGACCCCGCCGACGGGGTCATGTGGGACGTATCGCCGGCCTCTCTCGGCAACATCCAAACTTATCCCACGCAATGGAGCGAATACCCCGATTTTTATGATCTCTTCGAGGGCGGCGATACCGGTATGGGCTACGCCCTCAATCCCAAAACGGGCCAGCCTTATGCGCCCCAGATTGTGCCTCGCGGCGACTATGCCCGGGTATTAGCCGAATTTTGGGCCGATGGCCCCAACTCCGTGACGCCTCCCGGCCATTGGTTTGACATTCTCAACTACGTTCACGATCACCCCGAATTCCGGCGGCGACTGCGCGGCCAGGGCCCCGAGCTCGACCCGCTGGAATGGGATGTTAAAGCTTATTTTGCCCTTGGGGGAGCCATGCACGATGTGGCCATCTCCACCTGGGGCATCAAAGGTTGGTATGATTCGTCGCGCCCCATCACCGCCATCCGGGCTATGGCCGAGCGCGGGCAGTGTTCCAATCCTCAACTCCCCAATTACCACCCCCAAGGGTTGCCCCTCATTCCGGATTACGTCGAGCTCATCGCCGCCGGCGACAGCCTCGCAGGCTCCGAGGGCCAGCACATAGGAGAAGTAAAAATATTAGCCTGGAAAGGCACTACCCGCATCAGCAGGCCAGCCACCCAAACCGCCGGCGTGGGCTGGGTGCGCGCACGAGAGTGGCTCCCCTACCAGCGTCCTACTTTCGTTACGCCTCCCTTTGCAGGCTATACCTCGGGTCACTCTACCTATAGCCGGGCTGCCGCCGAGCTACTCACGGCGCTTACCGGCGATCCCTTCTTCCCGGGTGGCATGGGCGAGTTTTCCTGCCCCAAAAACGAGTTCTTAGTTTTTGAAGACGGCCCCAGCACAGACGTCATTCTGCAATGGGCTACCTACCGCGACGCATCCGACCAGTGCAGCTTATCCCGAATCTGGGGCAGTATCCACCCGCCTATAGACGACATCCCCGGCCGCCACATTGGAACCATAATAGGCCCAAATGCGCTGGCTTTTGCCGAGCGCTTCTTCGTGCGCGAGGCCCGCAACCCCGAGCCCGTGGCCGAGGCCCGCGCCTTTCCGGTGCCCACCCACTGCTGGTTGGAGATAGAATTTCCCCACGAGGGCCCCTTGTATACACAGGTGTACGCTCTTGATGGCCGCTTGGCCCGCGAAGCTCAGTTGGAGTTTGTGCGCGACCGTGCGCTGCTCTCCCTCGAAGGGCTGCCCGCCGGCCTTTATGTGTTGGTGGGCCGGGATGGAACGGGCAAGCGATTGTTTGAGCAAAAAGTAGTCAGGACCGACTAACCTCGCCGGCCTGCCTATGCCGCCACAGCCACCAGCCGCACAGCATCAATGCCAGCCCTGTGCCGCCCATGATGTAGTGCAGCTCCACCACGATGCGTATGAGCGCTATCTGGCAGAGTATCCAGCCCGCCAGTATGGCGCCCTGCGCCAGCACCCATAAGGGGTAGGCAGGGCGGTGCAGCCAGTATGTGGCCAATGCTACCGTACTCAGTAGCCCATTGGCTACAAAAAGGATCAGGCCGGGGATAAAAAAATTGCGAAACGGCGTATGTTCCAGATAGGAAAGAGGCATTTGCAGCCCGCTGCCATCGGGGTACAGCATAAAACTGCCGCCGCCGTAGAGCGCGCCCAGCGCGTTAAAGATCAGCAACGCGGCCGATAAGATTGTGATTATTGCGCTCATACCCGGATAAATTGTCACAGAACGGCCCGCGCCCCGCTTTCGCGGAAGCGCGGGCCGCAACTGAACCCATGATAACCTAAAATTTATAGTCCTCAATTCATTACAATGAGCCTATTGCACTAAGCAGGTACTGCATCGTGTTTGGGGGCAAACTTCTCAATCAGATCGGGGATTTTTTCCATGGCGGCAGCTAACCCGCTGGGGTTGCGTGCCGGAATGAATTGAATCACTTCTCCCCTGGTGATCAAAAAGCCTACGGGCCCCATGCCCAGCCCTGCGCCGCCACCGGCGCCCTCGCCTTCGCCTTCGCCGGTGGCTTTTGTGCCGCCTTTGCCTTCGCCGCCACCGGCGCCAAAGCCCAGGCCAATGGACATAACCGGAACACAGGTAAACTCACCCAGCACAAAAGGCTGGCCGATAATGGTTTCCGTCTTGGCTTCCGACCGGAGAAATTCGGTCATTTTGCCAAGGAGATCATCCAAGTTGTTCATGACTCGGGATTTTTGGTTAACAATGTTTTACCGCGTCGTCGCATAGGCCCACAGCAGGCGGGCAACATTGTTGTCTATTGCTATCACCAACTCGTTGTTGTTGGTAAAGTTGACGTCAATAGGCCTGCCTGTGCGTCGGGCGAGCCAATAACCCAGCGGGAATAACAACCCGTTGAGCTGCACGTCGCCTGTATCTACGCGAAGACGAAACTGCCTGACCTTGAAGCTTTTGATTGCTGCCCATGTTCTACGCACCGTTCGGGCGCTCGGGCGGCCAACCGACTTTTTAATGGAGTTGGTCGCCGTGGGCTTCCTCCCCGTCAGGGCTATATCTTTCCTCCACCCTGCTATGCTCAGTTGAATTCCGGGCTGGGGGTTCAACTTGAACCTCGCCTGCACCAATGGATGCAACCCACATTCAAACCTCCCCTGCCGGCTATCGATGAGAAGGTAAGCCGGCGCAAACAGGAGATAGGCAATAAGGCCAGTCAGCAAAAGAAGGATGATAATCAACGCGCCCATAGTCAGGCTGTTTTTCCGCTTTCAAGTATAGGCTGTTTTCAGGGTTCTTTTGGTGACATTTAGCGCTGTTTTTTGATGATTTTTGCCGGTATTGTTTACCTTGTGGAGCGTCACCAAAACAGGTTTTAATGAAAGGATTGTTGACGGCCATAATCTTCGCCATACTTTCCGGCGCCCAGGCGAGCGCCCAGGATTCGCTCTTCATTCAGGAGGCCGCGCTCAAGTGGGCTAATGCCGCCGCTTATACGCTGGAGGTAGCCCGGGCCATGCCCCCTGAGCAGTACAATTTTCGCCCTACGCCAGAGGAGATGTCCTTTGGAGAGCAATTAGAGCACATGGCTGAAAATATGATGTGGTTATCTTCCAACTACCTTACCGGGATAAGCGTAGAGTCGCCGCTGCTCATTAAAGAGGGCCGCAATCCTGAAGAAATCATTGCGCTCATGGAACTTGCGCTCAATACCGCCCGGGAGGCCATTCTCAGGGCAAATCCAGAGGGATTATCGGCTACTGTCGATTTTTTCGCCGGCCCCATGACCCGCCGACAAATCATTCTGCTGTTGCACGATCACCACACCCACCACCGGGGGCAGCTTGTGGTATATCTGCGGCTCAATGGCATTAAGCCGCCCCGGTACCGGGGCTGGTAGGCCGGGCCTACTCCAGCACTTCCTGTAGTATCTGATGCGAATGGACCACGCCCATCGCATCTATGTGCAGCCGGTAGTATTCCAGCAACCCATGCAACAGTTGGCGGCGCTCCTGCCGGGAGAGGGGCGCTTCATGGCAGCTTTCGGCCCGATGGTGCAGCAGCTCGTACATAAGCGCGCTCAGGTGCGCATCAAAAAAATGGGGATGGTCGGGGGTGTCGCTTTCAAACTGCCCCTCCCGGAAATCAAAAAAAGGTTGCTCCGGCGTATAGTCGCCGCCGGGGGCAAAGCCTAAATAGGTAGTGAGTTCGAGTAAAAATTGCAGGTGCAGGTTGCTCACCGGCTGAGTGGCCTGATCGAGGTGGCAAAACTGCTCCCAGAGAAACCGGAACAGCGGTTCGTTCTTCTCGCGCTCTCGTATCGACTTTCGGCATACTTCTACCATGAACAGGCCCACGGCGCTTTTGCGAATGTCGAAAGGGATGCCGCTGTACACATAGGCCGGCTTGAGCTCCTTGAGCCGGTTGAGTTCGCGATCGTCGCGCTCATAGGCTACTATTTCCAGCAGCGACATCACCTGGCACAGACTTGCCTGCGATTTCGACTTGCTCGAACGCACCCCTCCAATGACATAGCTGCGCAGCCCGTGCGCCTCGGTAAAGATGTCGAGGATGAGGCTGCTCTCTCCATATTTGAAGGAGCGAAAGACGATGCCTTGCGTTTTGATCAGCATAAGATGATTCTCTACCCCTCAAAGATCGCGCTTTTTGCGCAATTCGTACATACGGGATGGGCGCCTTTAGCCCCATTGGCTGCAAGCCGCATTAAAACCGTTCCTTTTACAAAATTAACACAATGTTAAGAAATAATTTACGGAAATAAGATTGACAATATAGTTGGAACCAAATTATATTTGCGTTGTTAAATAGAGGTAGACGTGCAACTTTTGGAGCTGCGGCTACGTCGTTTAAGGAGTGTTAGTGTTATTTACCCGACTGTGGCGCCCCTTTGAGGGTTAGCCATCCAAAACAATGAAGGATGAAAACAACCCAATCTATCATGATGGTGGGTATGTTGATGCTATTGGGCATCAGCGCCTCGGCCAAGTGCCTTGAATACCACCCTGGCGAAACAGCCATCGCCACTGTTCAGCAGTACATTTCCAATCAATTTTGGCAGGATGCCGACGGCGCTTACTGGCAGATGGAGGCAGATGGAAGCCTTTACTTCTGGTCGGAGCAGGCACAACAATATACCGTAGGCCGCTGGGCTGTACAAGATGGCCCCCTGACGCCTACCCTCGACATTGTACTCAATGGCGAGCGGCGCACGTATACCCTACTGCCCGACTGCGAGCGCATTTCCCTGACGGCTCAGGAAGAGACGGGCTTTTCGAACCTGCGCCTCAGCCCTGCCAGCCCGCAACAGGGCGCGCTGGCGGCTCAGTTGGCCGGCGAATGGCAGTCGGCTTATGCTGATGGCTACTGCCAGCTTGAGTTGCGCCGCGATGGTCGCCTGCTGGCCCAGCGCAAATCGGCCAATGGCACGCAAACCCTGCAAGGGCGCTGGGTGGTGGGGCGCGATGGCCGCACTGTTTTCTTCCACCTCGACTCTTGTTCGCGGGTAGAAATCATCAGCATCAAGTACCTTCAAATGGATGAATTAGTGGTAAAGCCCGTATGCGACAGCCTGTTGGTAAACGCCGGCAGCGATTGTTACTTTAATAAGTTGTAAGATACGGCTTGTACGTTTTGCTATACCGCGCGTCGGCAGGTTTTGTGCGCAAAATCTGCTGACGCGTATGTCTTATGCGCATAAAATGCGCACTTAGGAATGGCTGCTTTGAATACAGATGAGTACCTTGCGCTCCTTGCAAAGTAGTCTATCCAATGACAAGAATAATGATGATGGTATGTATCCTCGCCATAGTGGGGGGGTGCGCCAAAGATAACCAGCTCATTTGCGACGATAGCCAGCCGCTATACGACCAAGCCGATTTCCCCATCGGCGTAGCCATTGCTTTAGCTCCCTTTGACAACAATCCGACCTACAGGGCCGTTGCAACACAGCAATTTAATCGCTTTACGGCAGAGAATGCTTTTAAAGCCGAGAGCTTACAGCCCATTCAGGGCCTCTTTCAGTGGGAGGCCGCCGACGCACTTGTTAACTTTTCTGCGGGCACTAATAAAAGCATTCACGGGCACACATTAATTTGGCACCAGCAGTTGCCTGCCTGGATAACTACCTTTGAAGGAGATGCGGAGGCTTGGGAGCAACTGTTCAAAACGCATATTCAGACCGTAATAAACCACTTTAAAGGCAGGGTGGCAGCTTGGGATGTGGTCAACGAAGCTTTTAATGAAGATGGCACGCTGCGGAATAGTATATGGCGGCAAAAATTAGGCGATGGCTACATAGCGCGGGCTTTTGTGTACGCCGCTGAAGCAGATCCTGATGCCTTGCTGTTTTATAATGATTTCAACCTTGAGTTCAACATTACCAAACGCAACAGTGTGTTGGCTCATCTTGATAACTTGCGCAAACGAGGGATAAAGATAGATGGCATTGGCTTGCAGATGCATGTGGGTATTGACTATCCTGAGCCTTCGCAAATTGCAGAGGCATTACGCCATGTAGTATCCCATAGCTTTAGGGTACATATTTCGGAGTTGGACGTTTCCGTGAACCTGCTGGGTAGAGCTATTGAACCTACAGCGGCGCTTTTTGAAAGACAAGCTGACTACCTGGGTAAAATTGTACTGCACTACAAGCAAATACCGAAGCAGTACCAATATGGGATAACCTTCTGGGGCGTTAGCGATAGGGATTCATGGATTCCAGCCTATTTCGGACGCGAAGACTATCCTTTACTCTATGATGAAAGCTATCTGCCCAAGCCCGCTTATTGCAAATTAGTAGACGTATTATGAAATGGATCACAATTGCGTTTTTAGGGCTATGCTTCTGGCAGGAGGCGCAGGCGCAGCTCTCTGTTGGGTACTTCCCTTTTCAGTCGATATTGGCCATAACTTCAAATACTGAAAAGCGCTTTTGGGTAGATTATAAACTGGAAACCAATGGCTTTGTAAGTAACCTCAACATGGAGCTATCACCTAAATGGAATTTTAGAAAAATGGATCAGGTAAATTATTATACAGGTATGGGGCTAAGCTTTAACCCGGCCTATGCCTTTTCAGATCTGAGCGTCGTGAATGGCGGATTTGTTGAAGTAGGTACCAGGATAAAGCCCTTACAATACTACCGCAACTTTCAAGTTATATTTGAAATTTCCCTTTATGTAAACCAAGCCCTTAGCGGAGGCAACCTCCGAACCCGGCTCGGCGCGGCTTGGAATTTCCAGCGTAGATAATCGATATGTGTTCTCTGGGGCGCTTCGCCAGCGCTCGCATCTGAATCCGGCGCTAATTATTGATCCGGGTTGATTGCCAACTGACGAGGCGCCAGGCGCCCTTATGGCGCCGATAGGCAGCCGTGTAACGCAGCCGCATATCAAAGGTATTGCCTTGGAATTGGCCCGTCACGTGTACGATACCATCGACGATGGCGGCCTGACGGCCAAGTGCGCGCACCCGTCGGGCGGGCTCGGGAATCATGCGCTGGTAGACAATGCGGCCCGTGCCCACGCTGTGAATGAAGTCGGCCTTGGTTTCGACGAGGGCGTTGGAGTGGATGTATACCAATTCGTCGGCCAGCAGCCGACTCAGGCTGAGGGTATCCCGTGTGGTTTGGGCGGCAAAGCGGGCATCTTCGGAAGCCAGCACATCGGCCTGGGCCGTTAAAAAACCTGGTCCCAGCAGCAGGATCAGGTTGAGCATTACAGAATAGATGGCTTGCATACAATGAGGTTGAAATTTTTTATACAATGCGAAGCATAGCGACTATCCACGTCATTTGAGCTTGTTCTCTAAAATGAGTGCGGGCAGACCGCCTTCTACCCACCGCCTGACCTCGCCTCTATCAGGAATAACCTCAAAGGTAAGAGCGCCTAAAGCAATATCCAAATCGCCATCGTTTTCAATATCGCCTACATCCATGACGATCCACCGACCCAAGGCGGAAGCGTCAGATGTATGCGGAGTATATTGCCCGGCGCCTATATTTTCAAAATAGACAAACCCCTGCGCAGGAGAATGGGAAAAATCGGGAAAAAAGGCAATCGCAGCCATATCGAGGTCGCCATCCCGATCGAAATCCGCCGGGATAGCGTCGTAAGCGCCATGTAGCGGCAGGAAGAGCGCCGGCGAGTAGGCGCTGCTGTCGGTGGCGGTAAAGATATAAATACCGTGGTAAGGCTTCAAGATGGGTCGATAGTCGGCATTGTCTCCACAGGTATAGACGATGTCTTCCCGACCATCGGCATTGACATCGATAAGTCGCAGGCTGCTGGAGCCATAGGTTGGCGGCAGGCGCAAGACGATTGCTTCAGTAAAATGGCCATGCCCGTCGTTGATGTACCGAAAAATGCCTTCATCTCCCTGTCCAAAAAGCGCCAGTAGGTCAGGAAAGCCATCGTTATTGAAATCGCGTACCAAGGTTTTAATCGCGCCGGGTTTTTGCCTGAGCCAGGTTTTAGAAAAGCTGCCATCCGGCTGTTGAAGCCACAAGGATAAGCCGCCTGTCCATTTGCCATATTCACATACAACGGCATCCCTGCGACCATCGCCGTTGAAATCTGCCCAGGTACTATGCACCGGGCGTTGGAGGTTTTCGAGCAACAACTGCCCTACCCCCGACTGGTCTTTGAGATACACCACAGCCCCACTGGGGGCGTCCGTCGGAGAAAAAGAACCCATAAGCGTAATAAAAGCGCCTAAGCCGTCGGGCTGTATATCTACTACCCCCTCAGCCAATCGAGCCGCCTTTTCCACACTGAGGTCGGGCCTAAGCCAGTACATCCTTTGGGTATTGGCATCGCCCAGCCAAAGCCCGCCATCGGGTCTAAACCGAATAAGGGTAGTGCTGGGAGGAGAGAGGCTAAGGGCGGGCAAACGAGCGGCAAATTGAGTTAAAGGTTTGCCATAAGCGCCGGAAGCAGGTATGAGCAGAGAATCCGGGGCTTGGTCGAGGTAAAATTGACAAATTCTTTGCCACAGCTCGTCAGGGAGGGTGGCCTCTTCCGGAAAAATACCAGCCGCGCGGACGCGCTCGCCCCCCGGACCGGGTTCAAATAAAGATGCCCGGACGCCGTCGGCAGGGTAAATTCCAAATTGCTGCCCCATGCGGGGCAGCACCACATCTTTCCAAATGGCTTTGGGCAATAAGTCAGGCGCTGGATAAGCGTGGCAAATGGCACAATAAATGCGAGCCAATTGCTCGCCGGTTGGGTCGGGCGCCGCTGGCGGCGCGGGGGCCAAACCCAACAAAGCTAAGCTCAGCATTAACCCGGAGAAAAGAAGATGGCGCATTCCTAATTGTTTTGAACGCCTTGGGCAATCCAATCCAAAATCAATTGCTTGGCTTCGTTTGGCATTTCAGAATTAAGGGGCATAAAGCCAATATTTATATTGCGCTCCATCAGGCCCGCCGAGTGGGCAACCTCCTCATAGCTGGTGAAATTGCTCTGCCGAGTGACGTTCAGATGGCATCCGCTAAGGGCGCAATACTGTCGGATAATCGGAAATACTTCATACCGGAAGCTCAGCAGGGTATCGGGCAAAATGTAAGCCCTTAGTTCGAGGTTGCGGGCCGGCATGGATAAAGTCTGGCTATCCCGGCGCGGATGAGTCAGCGGCTCTATATGCCCTTCCCATGCCAAGAAACGCCAGCCCGGGGGGGGCTCGGCAGCAATCTCCACAATCTGCCCTGCTTCGTATAAACCCGAGCCGATTCCGCCCTGCACCCGAAGCGCGTATAGCGGCAAGTGCTCGCAGCCGGCGACGAATCCAATAACAAAAAGTGCTATGGCAGTAAGACGAATCTTCATGGTAAAAAATTGAAGTTAACAGACTTGTCCTGCGGGTCATGACAAAATTTGCCGCTTATAGCCGTTTGATGATCCCGCAGAACGAGTCTAATAATCGCCGCCTATAGCGCGATGGTTCCACTCGGGTTTATGTTCAAAGCGCGGCAAAGATTGAGGGGCTGCGGTTAAGCCTGTGGTATCGGTAAGCGCTTCCATAAACTTCACCAGTGATCGCTGCTCTGTTTTACTAAGGTTTAGGTTGTCAAATGGAAGCGTCTGATGGGGTATGTCGAGCCCCATACCTGCGCCGCCGCCCCGGTTGTAAAAATCTACTACCTCTTCGAGGGTAGCGTATACGCCGTTGTGCATGTAAGGCCCCGTCAGGGCTACATTGCGCACGGTGGTGGTTTTGAAACCAAACTGAAGGTGATCCGCACGGTCGCGGGGCCGACCATTGTTATAACGGCCCAGATCGGGGTCAAGCTGAAGGGGGGTGGCTTGGGGGTCGGCAGGTACGCCGATGACCTCTGACTCATTTTCAGAAAACGAAGGCGGAACAAGGCCTGTGTAGGTCGGGGGAAAGTGACAGGTTGCGCAAGCGGCCTTACCCATAAATAAATTAAACCCGGTCTTTATTTCTTCGCTGGGTATTTCATGGATTTCCCCTCTCAGGTATTGATCAACCGGGCTGTTGAAGGACGCTAAACTGCGCACATAAGCGGCCAGCGCCCGACTTACATCCTGAGCGTTAATCGGCTTTTGAAAGGCCTCCATGAATAGCTGTCGGTAAGTCTTGCTCTGATTTAGCTTTTCCATCATCTCATAGTAAGTTGTATTAAACTCCTGCACACTGAAAATAACGTGCTCTGCCTGATTCTCCAGGCGATCAGATCTGAGATCGTAAAAAAATTTGTCGGCGTACACACTGTTAATAATCGTGGGCGCATTTCTGCTGAGCGTGCCGTTCCCGGCTGCTTTACTCTTGGGCAGGCCGTCGGTAAAGGCGCGCGCCGGCTGATGACAAGACGAGCAAGCCATGGTGTTATCAGCAGACAGAATGGGGTCAAAAAACAGTAGCCTGCCCAGCGCTACTACAGCGGGTTTTTCTTTTGCCGCGCCAATGCCCGCATAGTAGTGGTCGTTGAGGGTAGCTGTAGCGAACATACTACCCGATAAATAATTCAACGGCTTGGCCAGCGTAGTAACCTCATAAATGGTTTCAATGCCCAGCGCCAGATGCAGGTCAAGCACGAGTCCATATAATGGCTCCATCCAATTGCGGATGAAGGTCATGCGATCAAAAGTATCAAAGTTGTCGTTTGCGATCAGGAAGCCAATGGCGCCATCGAAGGCGCTATCAACAGAGTCGGCCAAGGCTCCCCGCCCCGAGGGTAGATAATCACTATATAAAGCCACCGCGCTGCGCATCGCCTCAAGGCCAATGGCGGCTTCCTGGAGGGCACGGCCCGAGCCGGGCGTATCAAACCCGGTGATGCCCAGGGTAGTAATGCGGAAGAGACCAGCCCGGACGGCCTCCAGTATTTGCCGGTCGGTGATGGGCAACTGATGTAGGGCCGCCGCTACGGGCCAAAACCGGGCGCGCATCTCCCGGGCGCGATCCAGTACAAAAGAATGCTGCTCCTCGGGCGCTTCGCCAAAGAGATTTTCTTCGATGATTTGCATACCGGCAGGCGGCATTACCTCTACTTGGGCTACTACGCGATTCAAGGAAGGCAAGGGGGCTCCATTCAGGTAATCTTTTGTGCTCTCTTCATCCAGGTAGGCCACCAGAAACTCTATTCGCTTGTACGCATCGCGCATACGGGCATAAGCGCCCTGCCATTGGAAGACGTCGCTACCTTTAGTTTCAAGCGAATGAATAAACTGGGCGATGGCCCCATCAAAATCATTGAGTTGATCATGAAATATAGCTCGAACACGGTCGGAGGTAGGCGTTCCTTTTGGTGTCGGCTGAGCGGCTATGGCAAGCAGGCAGGCCATAAGTGGTATGATGATGGACAGCTTGTTTTTCATGGTATTTCAGTTTTTGCCTCCTTAAAAGGAAGGGGGACTACTCAATTTGAGCAGCCCCCTTTTCAGATGGATGTGACAAAATGATATTGCAACACAAGAACTTACTGTACAATCAGCTTTACTACCTCGCCTTTGATGTTTTTGACGAAGTAGATACCCGGGATAAGGTCGGAAACATCGGCAATCTGCGTGTTGCGGAATACGCGCACCATTTTGCCATTGAGGTCAAAAATGGCTACATCGCTTACTTCATTGAAGTGGATTTCGCGGGCTACCGGGTTTGGCCACACTTGAAAGCGGGCTTCAGGAGCGAACTCAGGCTCATCGATGGCTACCACCAGGTTGTTCCAGCCCGTAATGGCATAAGTCAAAGAGTTGGCGTATATGCCGGGGTTGTCTACGCTTGGGTGCTGAGAGTTGATCAACATCGTCTTGCCATCAGGCGACATGATAGCACCGGTGATTTCAGCGCCGCGAGGCGTTGCGGAGATGCGAATCAGATCGTCTATCGAGGGGTTTTCAATGGCCATATCCAACAGGTAAGCCTCGCAGATGACAGGCTTATTGTCGGGCATACGGCCGAAGCTCACGCCATTGAGGTCTTCGCTGATGATCATGAAGGTCTTGTCGCCTACGTTGAGGAAGTTCAGGCCGTCGGGATTACTCAAGTGCTTGGCAGGGTATTGCGCCGCCGGAACCGTAGAAGTCGTAAAAGCCGGACCGCCTTCGATATGAACCGTTACCTCTTCCGTAGCGGGGTCATAGCACAATACGCGGCCGTAAAAGTCGGCGTAAGTATCAGAGGTAGGCGTCATGCCCATGGCTGAAGCGCGCGCTACATGGTGGGCAGCAGCCGAAGCGCCTGCAGCGATGGCGTTATCCCAAGACGAAGTAGCGCCCAGGTTGTCGCGGCCCGTTTCCGTCATGTATACTTTGCCGGTTGTTCGGTCTACGGCCACCCATTCCAAACGATTGAACACCGTAGCGCCGGCAGCAATGCCGTTGCTGTTTACGCTCAACATCTTAGCTATGTCTGTGTTGTCAATTTCAACCCACTTGGGGTTGTTGTTGTGGGCATACACATAGAGCTTGCCGCTGGTGAAATCGCCAGGGGTATCGGCTACAAACTTGGTAAACAAGCCAGGCGTAGCATCTTCGCCCAGGTATACCGTGCGGTTCTCATTGTCGATGGCGCCGCCTTCAAATTGCTGGCGCCCCCAGTTGTACTGCTTGCGAACTGCGCGCGCCTGTCGGGGATCGATTTCCACCATCCAGTTGAGATTCTGATACTTCTTGATGACCGCGCCATCCAAGCCGTCAAACTCGGGGTTATCAATCATGAAGTTAGCGGTATCGCGCAGGAATGCGCCTGCTTGGGCGTTGCTGCCCACGCCCCACTCCTCGGCCGTCCAGATGCGGCCGTCGGGGCCGGTGATGCCTGCGCAGTTCATGCCCGTTTCACCTACTGTATTAACAAAATCCACATTAAAAAACTTACCTTGACGGCCATCCGCCAGGGTCTGAGGCACTACCATTAAGGTGTCGGTATTCGGATCGCGACGCACCTTGAAGGCCGTCATTCCTCCTCCGTCTCCGATGTAGTTGTTGGACTGCTGCATTTCGTGGTTAACCGAGATCCAGAACTCGCCAGGGTTATCCGTATCCGGGGTAACGCCAATGAAATCGTGCCACTGCTTAGCGGGATAAGCGCCGGCAGGGTTGCCATAAGTAGCCGTTGTTTGGACCGTATCCAACTGGCCTACAAACAATACCTGATACTTAAGCGGCGACGGCGGCAGCACTACCGTAGTCGGCTCATAGTTGGCCGGTATGCTGGGGTCAAAAGCCAATTGACCAAAAACAGGTACAACCGTTGCCATTGCAGCCACAAGAAGTGTAAAAATCAATTTTTTCATAAATTTTGAGGTTTTAGGCAAAAGTAGAGGCGGGGTATGAACTTGGCATTAAGCGCATTGAGCCATACTTAACGTAAAAATGTTTTTTATTTAATTTTAAATTATCTCTATGTAAAAACTTGACAAATAGGCTTATACGATACGAGAAAAATATTCATTTAAAAAATAAATTTCTTATTTGTAAACTATGAATTTCTGCTGCGATATTTATTAACAATTAATTAGCCTCAGCTTAATGCACAAAGTGACCGGACCAGGGGGTGAAGCGGTATGCGTGAGGCACGAGCGCATAAGAGCGGAACACCCGGCGCCGCGCAGGATGCCCTTAAGAGGCAGATGCCATGCGGCGGGGCCCCTAAAAAATAGATGGCAAAAAGTTACTTGCGCGCCTCGAAGGCATAATCGAGCCGGCAGGTGATGTTGTAGGGGGAGGTTTCGCCTAAAAAGAAGATGACTTCCATTTTGAATCGATTGCCCGACATGAGGGTTTGCACGTTGCGGAGGCCGGGGTTGAGATCGAGGCGGGTGAGGCGGCGGCGATAGAGATCATTGACGAAAAAGACTTCATCGGCCTCTGTGCATACGGCGTTGCCTGTGGGGCATACGCGTATGGAGACGGCGGTGAGGAAGCTGAAATCGAGGTTGTCGAGGGCGGTGATGCGGGCTAAGCTGGGGATGATGGCGTTGATGTCGACCTCGGGGACATTGCTCTCGTTAAGGGCGGCGGCGTAGTTGGTGGGGAGGCTTTCGTAAGAGAATACAAGGGCTTGGAAGGGGCTGTAACCGGCAGGGATGATAAACTCCTGAGGCAGATAATTGAGGGCAAAGAGGCGTTCGCCCTGGTCGCCGCGGCATCCGCAGGCAAGAGTGGCAAAAACAACGGCGAGCAGCAGATATCGGTATAACATGGCTGTAAAATACTTTTACTATTGACAATCAGCGCGTGAGCGCCTCATGGTATAACAACGCCGGGAGGTGGCCGCCATTGCGCGGCAGGAAAAATTTTACGCTTTATTTCAAAGGATGCTTGTTGAACCAAATAATCTTTATCTTTCGTGTCGATAGTAGCCACTATAACTGTACTTTTTCACGACATAGATCGAATAGAATATGGGAGAACAGCAAGTAACCCTGGTATCGGACAGCACGATGATGCAGAACTTCATCCGCCACCTGCTGCGCGACGTAGAGGCGTTGAGGTATATGCTGGAGAACGACTGGTTTGAGACGGATACCATACGGATAGGGGCCGAGCAGGAGATGTTTCTGGTGGACTCGCACACGTACAAGCCGGCTATGATTGCGATGGAGGCGCTGAAAAAATTAGGTAAGCACCCCTGGATAACTACCGAGCTGGCGAAGTTCAACTTAGAGATCAACCTTACGCCCCGGACCTTTACGGGGAGTTGTCTGAGCGAGATGGAAGCTGAAAACGCCGAGTGCTTAGGCATCATCCGGAATCACGTGGCTAAGTTGGGGTCGAAGGTAGCCCTTACGGGTATACTGCCCACCCTGCGCAAGTTTGATCTGGAGATGCAGAACCTCACGCCTAAGGAGCGCTATTACGCGCTTATGGAGGCGCTGAATCAGCAACTGATAGGCTCGGCTTATGAGTTGAGGCTATCGGGGATCGACGAGCTGCTGGTGAAGCACAACTCGCCCCTGCTGGAGGCCTGCAATACGAGCTTTCAGGTGCATTTGCAAGTGACCCCCGATACGTTTGTGCCCATGTACAACATAGCCCAGACGCTGGCGGCGCCCATCATTGCGATTGGGGCCAATTCGCCTATTGTATTTGGCAAGCGGCTCTGGCATGAAACGCGCATTGCTCTTTTTCAGCAATCGCTGGATGTGCGTACTACCCATGAGCACATGCGTGAGCGCAGCCCGCGGGTGAGCTTTGGCACAGGCTGGTTAGACCGGTCGATTCTTGAAATTTACAAAGAAGACATCGCCCGCTTCCGGGTATTGCTGGGCGCCGACATTGAAGAAGACAGCTTGGAGGATATCCAGCGCGGCAAGGCGCCCCGGTTGCGGGCCTTACAAGTACACAACTCGACGGTATACCGCTGGAACCGCGCCTGCTATGGCGTGAGTCCTAACGGCAAACCCCACCTGCGCATCGAAAACCGGGTGCTGCCCAGCGGCCCTACCGTAGTGGATTCGGTGGCCAACGCGGCTTTTTGGTTAGGTGCAATGGAGGGTATGGCCCAACACACCGACGATATTCGCAAACTCATTAGTTGGGAGGACGTACGCGACAACTTCGGCAAAGCGGCCAAGTTTGGCATCGACTCTAACTTTACCTGGTTTAAAGACCGCAAAATATCGGCCTGCGACCTCATAGAGAAGGAACTGTTGCCCTTGGCAAGACAAGGCTTAGCCAGCCGGGGCGTCGATTCTTCGGATATAGACAAGTACTTAGGCATTATTGAAGAGCGCGCCAAGCACCACATGAATGGCGCCCGCTGGCAGTTGCGCGCCTTCACCAAGTTGCAGGGCGAAGTGGGCCGCGATGAAGCGCTCTCGGTGCTCACGGCCTGCATCATCAAGAACCAATCTGAGAATAAACCGGTACATACCTGGCCTATGCCCAATGCGCATGATCTTGAAGAATACCGCCCCTCCGGCCTGCGGGTAGAGGAGTTTATGGTTACAGATCTTTTCACGGTACATCCTGAAGACATCGTGGATCTGGTGGCCGACCTTATGGACTGGCGGCGCATCAGCTATATGCCGGTAGAAGACCACAAGGGGCGTCTAATAGGGTTGGTGACGAGTCGGCAACTGCTGCGCCATTATGCGCGCCGCGCCAAATTTGGCGGAGGGGAAAACGACTCCACAACTCAGCCCATTATGGTAAAAGACGTGATGATCAAAGATCCGATGACCATCTCGCCCCAGGCGACCTTAGTAGAAGCCATGCGGTTGATGCGTGAAAGGCAAGTGGGATGCCTGCCCGTGGTACAGGATGGCGAGTTGGTGGGCATCATTACGGAGATGGACTACATCCGCATTTCGGCCCGCCTACTGGAAAGGTTAGGCGAATAACTTGCTGGTTTGCAGTTTTTGCACAACCCGGGCTAAAGGCAAAGGGGATTTCATGCACGCATGAAATCCCCTTTTTACTACCAAGGGCGAATCGACGAGGCTACTCGGCAAACCGGCGCAGGTGGTAGTTCACCACAGTTTGGAGGGTAGCCAGAGCCAATCCTTTGGCCTCTTCGGCATTAAATTCCTGATCGAGGTAATAGTCTTCGAGGCGCACCTGCGACTGAAAGAAAGCAGCTTTCAGGGCCGTGGCCATGCGCTGATGAAGGGGGTCGCGGGTCGCCCAGATGTTGAGGTTGTCAAGTAGTTTTTGTCGCCAGACTTCCGTTGCGGCCTGTTGGGCATCGGTAAGCGGATCGTCGGCTAAGTACAGTTGAGATCGGGTGCTGGCGGCCGATGACAAGCGGGTAGGATCGAAGACCGGATCGTCGTTTAGATCAGCGGCAATGGTATACAGGAGTTTCACCTCCGGCCATTCCATGAAGGGGTCGCAAGCCTGAAACAGCAGGTTGCCACCTGCATAATCTTTTACGGCTTCGCGAGCATTGGCGGCCTCGGCGGGGTGCAAGCCAGCCAGCCAGCAAGGTAGTGCGTATGCATTGCCCGGCGCCAGGTGGATGTAGTGAAGGTGCAGTACCAACTGGCCCAGCGATTCGTAGGCGTAGGTGGCCCTATAGTCGAAAGGAGGTTGGCTGCTGAGCGGTTTGTTGCCATAAGCCTGGGCAATGGCCTGATTCATCAGTGAATTTACGCGGGCGCTGGGGCCGCCGGAAATAAACTGGCGGTAAGCCTGGTAAGCCAGCGCAATGGGCGCACGGCTACCGTCGACGATGGCGCCGGCGCCGGCATCTCCGGGGAGGTCATTGATGGCTTCCTGCAGGGGGTCGCTAACGCCCGTATTGGAGGGCGCCGGCAGGTATTGGGCTAATAGCCGGTACTTATTGAGTTCCCGATTGCCGTTGAGCATCGACTGATAGGCAGAAGCCGTACCGGACCCATAGAGGCCGTCGAGTGAACTTTGGTAATATCCGGCGGATTTCATGAGGGTTTGGAGGTCGAGGGCGGAACGCCGCTTTACATTACCGCGAATTTTGGGCAATTGTGTGGCCGAACGGCTGCTTTCGGCCACAGGCCTGCCTTCGGGCACAATGGGCGACCGGGGCGTAACTGCGGGTTGGGGTTGGGCAGCTGCCGGCACTGCATCGTAGTTGGTAGCGTCATACGTCGTTGGCGCAGGAGTAGTGGGCGCCGGCGTAACGGAACGGGCGGTAGTAGCGGGCGGCGATTGCTCATTGCCGGCACCCAGATTGATGGGAATCAGCGGTTGTTTGGCGCCTGTCTCAAAGGAACCAATGGCAATGAGTTGGGCGGTACTGACGCTGCGGGTAAAGGCGTCGGAATAACCTTTGGCGCGCAGGCTGTTGAGGGCCTCCCGGGCTGCGTCGTTGCCGGGGTAGATGCCGGTGAGGATGCGGATGCGATTGCCTTCAACAACTGCCAGCAGGTTGCCCACTTCCAGGAAGCGCTCCCACTCTATGGGGCGGTGAATATCGCGGATGGCGATCTGATTGACGATAGCCGGTTGGCCGGCGCTAAACGCCCGTGCTTGCACAGTGGCATTTGCGTAGCCTTGCTGACGCGCTTCGCGAGCTATGGCTTCGGCTTCCTCTGCTGTTCCGTAGCCGCCCAAAAAAACTTGTACGCCGCTGTTGTCGGGCCAGGATTCGGCATAAACAAACCCAATGCGCCGGATGGCGTCAAAATCGGAAGAGCGGGCATTGATAAAAGCGCCCAGTTGCACGGTGTAGTGCGACTGGGCGCCCATCGGACTCAGCGCCCACAAACTCAACAGGAGTAGAAAGGCGGTTTTCCTCATGTCGTTTTTTTTCTTGTAAAAACGATTTTACGGTCTGATATTATGCGTAAGCGCAAATAATACCGCCCATAAGCGCCATGACGATGGCCCAATAGGCAGTATGGATGGCTATATAGCGCCAGCCGCGCCGCTCGAAAAGGGCATTGATGCCTAAGACAGGCAGCGCCAGAAAAAACGATGCCAGTATGCCGTGAAAAGCGCCATGCTTAAAAGTACGGAAGTTCTGGCCGTATTTCTCCATGAAATCCTTAATAAAGGTATCCACTTCGGAGCCGGCCTGGCCATAGCCTGGTTCATTCATCAGCGTAGAGTATATGCCTCCCTGGTGAATGACGATGGCGTTGAGCATCATGGCCAGCATAAGGCTAAATACGTAGGTGACGCCAAAGACGACGGCCATATTGGCGCCGGCCATCTTCTCTTCGGTCATTTCGGCCACCTTCATCCAGGTGCGCCCCATTACTTTGTCGGAATACCAGACAAAGCCTACTGCCAATGGGATCAGGGCAGCCAACAGCAGTACAGGAAAATTCGGAAGCATAGTTGAGTGATTTTATTGTGTGGATAATCCGTATTTATCGATCAGGTACACTAAGGCCGTCATAGCGGCGGCGCCCAGCTCCAGTTCCCGGCGGTTGACGCTTTCAAACACATCGCTGGCGGCATGGTGATAGTCGAAGTAGCGCTGGGAATCGGGCTCATAGCCTATGAGCAATCCTTTCTGAGATTTCAGTGGTGAAATATCGGCCCCGCTGCCGCCTCTCCGCAAGCCCAATCCGTAGGGTTCCAACAAGGGCAGCCACTCGCCTACCCGCTTGAAATAAGCGGCAACAGTGCTTTCATCCCCCTCGCAGGAGAAGCCGCGAGGCGTAAATCCGCCCCGATCCGACTCGATAGCCGCAAGGTGGTATTCGCGGGCCGCATTGGAGCTGTCGGCGTATACCCGGCCGCCCACCAGGCCATTCTCCTCGTTCATGAAGAGCACGCAGCGGATGGTGCGACGGGGGCGATAGCCTGCCTGGCGCAGCGTTTGGAGTACCTGCATGGCCTGTACACAACCCGTGCCGTCGTCGTGTGCGCCCTGGCCTACGTCCCAGGAGTCGAGGTGGCCGCCTACCAATATGATCTCTTCGGGAAATTCACTTCCGCGAATTTCACCAATGATGTTATACGACAGTTCGGGCGCCAGTGTGGCGCAGGTGGCGCGCATGTACACCCGCACCGCCTCGCGCTGTAGCAGCCGGCTTAGCAGCTCGGCGTCAAGGGTGCTGATGGCTAAGGCCGGTATGGGCTTTGCCCCGTCGTCATAGCGCATGGCGCCGGTATGCGGGAACTCGTCGATGCGGTTGGTCATCGAGCGCACCAGTACGCCTACGGCTCCATAGCGCGAAGCTTTGCTGGCGCCCAGGGCCCGCTGATCGACGGCGCCCCTGTAAGCGGAGAAGGTATTGAGTTGGGTGGCGTCGAAGGGGCGGTTGAAGAAGACGATCTTGCCGCTGAGCCGGGCGGCGCCCAGCGTTTCAAGTTCGTCGAGCGAGCGAACTTCCACCACCTCTGCCGTCAGGCCGTCAGGGCCTGTGCCAATAGAGTTGCCCAGCGCCAACCCGCGGAGGTCAAGGGTACCCACCTGTGCAGAGTTGACGATGCGCACCTGCTCGGGTTCGCCTCTCACCCAATGGGGGACAATACATGGTTGAAGCCATACGCGGTCGAGCCCCAGTGTGTCGAGCATCTGACGTGTGTAAGTGACGGCTGCCGCCGCCTCCGGCGATCCCGACAGCCGTCCGCCGATGCGTCGTGTGAGGTATTCTAACCAAAGATAACTATCGCCCCGCGTAAGGGAAAGATCATACAACCCTCGAATATAGAAGGCATCAGCCTCTTCAACAGAGGTGGAAGATTGTCCCTCAAGGGGTGTAACTAAGCCGGTTGCAAAAAAAAGGGCCACAACCGGGGCAAAAATTTTAACCTTGGAAACTTTGGTCATCGTAAATAAAATGGCCGACAGCAGGGCTGTCGAAGTTTTTTTTACCCTCCTCATAAGCAAGCTTTCACGGGCATTTGCGCCTCAAAACTTTAGCACGCAAAGTAATGCTAAATTTTGAAACGTCAGGCTTTTCGGAATTTTATTTGACAACAATGCGCCCCGACATGCATTTTACCTCATCTCTTTGGTCTAAATACGTAAACAGGCCTTTGGGTCAACCCCAGGTTTTGAGAATGGGCTGCGATTTTTTAAAAATTACCCGCTAATTTAGCATTGCAGTTCAAAGAAATCGTAAAAAATTATCGATTTTGTAATTGTATTTTTTACAATAACCCCTTATCTTTGCATCATCAATTTGATTTGGAATGGTTGATGAAAAATCGACCTCAAGATAATTTGGTTTTATTTGGTTAGGGCTGAGGTAGTGCTGTGGTGGCGCTGCCTCTTTTTTTTGCCCTTATCGATTACACTTTCAGGCGCTTAACGCATTAGTTCTTTCCCCGATCATTTATTTTTGGTATCATTGCCGCACGGGATTGGGAGCCGGCTCTGTATTGGTTCCCTTGCTTAAAACAACTACACACACGTCAGCTATGCCGCCTACTATTGCTGCACAAGCCATCATCTTTGCCATCAATGCTGCCATACGGCTGGGCAGAAACGCCCAACGTGCTTATGCCAAAAGCATCACGTCCAGCAAACTTATGTTGCCGGTTCCCGCCTTTGACGCCGGCTCGTCGGCGATAGTGGCAGATACCTACTTCTCCGACGAGGACCCCCAAAGGGGCGGAGCGCGCTTCCTGCCGCTCTTTGATCGACTTCAGGAACTCCACCGGAGGTCTGCGGGTTTCGGGGCCAATGATATGCTCACGGCTGAAGAGGAGAAGGAATATCTGGAGTATTACCAGACCCTGGCTGCCGCCCAGGCCCAAGACCAGGATGGCGCTACGGCCTTTTCCGACAATCGGCTCAACCCCGACGAATGGGCTAACCTCTTGGCCATACGCCAGTATGCCAAAGGCAAAGAGCTGGGTACTTCGCCCTTGCGCATGATGGCCGGCGCCTTGGTAGAAATTGGCATCGACTATTTTAGCCAGGTACCGGGCGCCCTCAATGTGAAGTCGGCTTCCGGGCGGGCCATGCACCAGTTCCTGGAAGCCCTCGACCAGATCCCTTTCAGCGATAAAGAGGCCATGGAAAAATATGCGCCCTCTATCCTGCCCAGTCTGTTCATCGCTTCTGCCGAGGCTTTAGCCGACCTCAGTCCCCAGCTTTCCGGCGATCCTAAGATACAAATGTTTATCGCTCGCGTGGGCCAGGGGATAGGCGCCGACTTAGCGGCCAGGCTTAGGGACTTCGACCCTGCCCGCCAGGAAGAAGCCATACAGTGGGGGCGCCTCATCCTGCGCAGTTCTGTGGCCAATGCCGGGCATTATGTATTAGACAGGCCATCCGATTGGTTTGACACCAACGGCGCAGCCTCCGAACTCATCAAATCTACGGGTTTGGTATTGCTCGAAGAAATCCTGCACGACCCCAATCGCATTGATCTGGCCCGGGGCTTCAATCACGATACGCTCGATCGGCTCACGCGCACGGCTTTTGGCGTCATCGCCGAGCACCCTCAGCTCATTCAGGGCGACAATGGTTTTCGCCAGATCATCCGCGGGGTATGCCAGGTACTCAAAAATACTTCTTTCAACAGGCCCGACTATGTGCCGGAACTGGCCCGGCTCATTCTGGAACATACCGCCATGCACCTGCGGCTATTCTGGCAAAAAGAAGGAGAGGCGCCGCCTCAGGGCGTCGAGCAGTTATACCTGCTGGCGCTGGAGCTCATTCTTACCGAACTCTCCCGCCCAACCCCCAATGGCTGGCGCCCCCACCTGAGCAAAGGCCAACTGCTGGGTATGGTAGAGCGTCTGCTCGACGAAGTGGTGCGCAATCCGGCCCTCATCGAAAGTGAAATTGAAGAGCAGACGCTGCTGGCATCCGTTGTGCGCATCACCATCGATGCCCTGTCGACGGTGGCTGCCGATCAGCGGCTGACCCCCGATACCTTCCGCTGGCTGCTGGAAATCAACCTCCGCACCATTGCTGCCAGCCCTCAAGTACTGCGGCGCATTCGTTGGGCCGACGACGACCAGGAAGAAGCCATCCTGCAACGCATCCTCAGTTTGGCATTTTCCTTTGTCTTCCGACACAACCCCGTCGACCCTGCCGGCCGCATCCGCCTGCTCACAGAGCTGCTCGACTACATCATGGAAGTCATCGTAGCCCGCCACCCCGACGAAAAAGCGCTGCTGCTGGTACAAATTATTCTCTTCGATTCGCCGGGCGTCGATTATACAGGAGGCTTCAACCGCAAGTTGGCCAATGCCTTAGTCGATGCGGCCCTCGACGCCTTGGGCGCCCATCCCGAGCTCATCAGCGATCGCGAAGGCCTCGCTCAGGTCATATCCGGCGTAGCCCGCGCCTTAGACGCTTCCAGTTTCAAACGAGCGGATATCCTGCCCGAACTGGTGCGTTTGGTTATGGAAAACACGGCCCTCAATGCTCAGTTGGTGCTAAAGGCCGGCCCCGAAGATTCGCGCTTCCTGCTCGTTGTTTTCGTGCGGGAACTACTGCTGGCTTTGTCGCATAAAGATCACATAGACGACCTATGGCAGCCCGACCTCACCCCCGACGAGCTCATGCAGATTGTGGAGCGCATGGTAGAGGCCATCATCGAACACCCCGAATGGATCACCCCCGATGAAGGCGGCCAGTTGCTGCTCCAGGATGTGCTGCAAGCCGTTATGGACGCCCTGCGGCGGCTGCCGCCCGGTGTTAAGCTGGCTCCCCGGGCCCTCGAAGGACTGCTGTTGCTGGCTCTCCGGGCTGCCGTAACCAGCAGGGCTGTGCTGCGCAAACTGCGCTGGGGCAGCGATGAACTGGAAAGAACCCTACTCGAAAGGGCGCTGGACCTCGTCGTCGGCTTCGTTTACCACGGCGCCGGCGTACCTCCCGAACACCGTCGGCAGCGGTTGGCCGAGTTGATGGAGTACGTGCTCGAAACCCTGTTGCTGGCTTACCCCGATGAGCGCGGGCTATTGTTACTTGACCTCATCTTATTTGAGCATAGCGGGATTGACTACAGCCGGCCCTTCGATGAGCAAACAGCACAACAGCTCATCGACTCTGCCTTAGCGGTTGTTGCCGCTCACCCGGATCTGGTGAGCCAAAACGACACCCTTAAAGCCATTATGAGCCAAACTGCTGCCGCCCTGCACGAGGCTCAATTGCCCCTAAATGAGATGCTGCCCGAGACGGCTCGCCTCATGCTGCGCTACGCCGCCGCACATAGCCGCCATTTGTTGCAGGTAAGTGCGAACAGCCCTCGGTTGCTGTTGGCCATTGCGCTGGAGCAAACCCTGCTGGCCATCACCCAGCCCCCCAAGCGGGGGCGCTGGTCGCCACGACTGTCCGAAGCCCAAATACTCGATATCGTCGATATGGTGCTGGCCGAAACGGTGCGCCATCCCCTGTGGTTAGGTAATAAAAAACTCATCCAGGTGACGCTTGAAGCCATCTGGACTGCCATGGGCGAAATACGCACTGGCCAGGCGCTGCCTTATGCCACCATTCGCCTGCTGGTAGGAGAAGCCTTAGCCGCCGTAGCTACCCGACAGCATCTGGTGATCAACATCATAGAACCCGACGGCAGCAAGCGCCAACTGGCACTGCAATACGCTATGGGCAATCTGTTCATCACGCTCTACAATGAACAGCAGGGGACCGCCGGCGCCTGGACCCTCACCCAAACCGACGCCATCAACGCCATCGTCACCCACTACTTAGCCCGCTTGGCGCTGGGCCCCACCGACCAGGAAACCATCGACAAAACCCACGCCTGCGTAGTAGAAGCCCTTGACAAGCTCAACAACAACAAAAATTTCATATTGGAAGACCTGCTGGCCCAACTGGGTCAGGTATAAACTGCTTTTTATGAAGAATCAATCTTTCCGCCTCTGGGGCGCGCTGTTGCTCACAACCTTGCTGCTGAGCGCCTGCACCGGCAGCCTCGCGCTGTATCAACAATCGCTCAAAGCCTTCAATCAGGGCGCCCGGTTAGAAATCAAGCGCGACTTTGCGCCCGATGAGCCCCTTCCTCCTTCTGTGGCGCCCACAGCCGAGCTCTACCCCGCGCCTGACGCAGCCGAGCCCGAAGCGGCCAAAACGCCCGAGCAGTACTTTGTGCAGGCCTACGAGCTCGCGGCCAAGGCGACCAAAGGGGAAGACAAACTCCGCGAAAACAACGCCCTCGGCAGCGCCCTTACCTTAGCCGCCCTGTCGGCCTGGAAAACCGGGCAAGCCGATGAAGCCGCCCGCTTAGCCGGGCAGGCTCAACTGGCCCTCAACCAGGAGCCCGCCAGCGAAGCCAAAGTGCGCGATTTAGCTGTGAGCAAGGCTTTGCCGGGCATCATCGCCCTGGGTCGCATTCGCGATACCCTGCTGGCCATGCGCAAAATAGCCGCCGAGACCATCGAAGGCCTGCGCGTACAGGAGTTCCCTGCCCGGGAAGCCGCCTTCCGCAAAATGAAAGCCACTTACGTCAACAATTTCATCCTCGACGAGCAGGGCGCCTCATCGCTCATCCCGGCCATAACGCTCCTCAACCAGGCCATGATCGGAGCCGAAGACCACCCCGACGTCGTCCGCTACCTCGTCATTTGCCAACTGAGCGGCTTGGCGAACTGGCTCAGCGCCATAGAAACCATCAGTAAGTCGTTTGGCCGCCCGCTGGGTATATTCGAACGCATACCCACTGAGGCCGTCTGGTACAACGAGCAGTTCCCCAAGTTCCGCACCATCCGCGACGCTCGCCTCCGCCATCTCGAACAACTATGCACAATGCCCGAAACAGCCAAATTGCCTCCCTTCTGGCGCATGCGCCTCGGGGCCGGCGGGTAGTGCCCCGCAGTTATGCCGTCATATCGACCAGAATCCCTTACTGCCGGGTATCAAAACTGAAGTTGGTATTGATAATTAACCCGTTGTTGTTCTGAAACACATTTTGCCCATTGATCTGCCGGCCAAACTGGACGATCTGATTCAGGTAACCTATTTCTAATCGTATGGCTTCGTTGATGCGGTAACCCAGTAGTATGCCTATCCGATTCTGGTCAAAAATGTTGGCATTCACATTGCTGCCAAATCCGATGAGAATTTCGTCATACAGGGCCAGATAAGGCATTTTGGCTTTTACTTCCGTACCTTTTAGCGGCGCCTGAAGCCTTACCATATAGCGCATCCGGTGCAGCAGCGGAAAGTCGTCTTCTTTCTCAATATTGGCCGTGCTGTATCGACCTACAAACCGTTGTTCCAGCATGAAACGGTGGGATATATCCACAATGCCCTCTTTATGCGCCAGTTGTACCATCTGGAAGGCGCGGTGTTCAGTAAAATCGCGCCCCAGCGCATTGATCGGTATTTCGCCATAAGGAAAAGTCTCTATCCAGGCATAGCCTATTCTCAGTAAAACCCTGGGCCTGAGTTGATAGTTGATACCCACCCTCATTAAACTCTGCTGCCATTGAGTTATAAAATTATCCCTTCGCCATTGGTACTCGGTATGCAAGCCGAGTTTTTTGCTAAACTGGAATGTTCCGAAGTAAGCATACCAGCCTATATTTTCGTAGGTATTCAGGCGGTTATTTTGCGCAGCTGCATAGCCGATGTGGCTAAGTGCGAATAGGCAGACAAGTATAACCCTCATGGCTCTGGTTTGGTAGTGAAAAGCACAAAGGTGGCTGTAAATCAAATTTTACAGCCACTTTTTGTGATATATTATTTATCAGGGTTATACGGTAAGGCCGATTTGTGCACGATAATCCTCAACTTGCCATCTTTGCCTTTTTTAAATACCCAGGTTTTATCTACCATTACCTCATTTCCTTCTTTGTCGGCGACCCACACATTTCCCATCGTAATGGCTACCGACCCATAAATCTGTATCCCCTGATTATTATCGCCGGCATTATCGTAGCGGGCTTTTACCCAGGGTTTCAGCGCAAAGCCCTTATCGTCGGGATAGTTGGCGTCGCCGCCTACAAAATAAGCCAATGCGCCTCTTTTGTCATTTCTAAAAGTCTGGTCGCCAAAGGCCAGCGTTGGCTTGAAAAATACTTTCCCATAGTCGTAATTGTAAGCTTCTGACAGTACTTTCTCGGCATAGCCTTTGTAGTCGCCTCCGGTTTCTTTCAATCGGCCAATTTCTACCAGCGCATCGCACCAGGCCTGCTGGGCAGCGTTGACCTCGTCATAAGTGATGATGTCTTGAGCGCCTTCTTCTACATAGACCAAGCCCAGTTCATCAATGACCTTTTGTACTTTTTCATTCGTTTTTGAGGTTATGGCCGCCGCCTCCTCCTGCACTTTTTGGGTAGCCTGCTCGCATGAGAAGATCAGGGCGCTCAAAGAAATGAGCACCAGAAAAACACCCGCTTTGTTCATGGTAATGGTATTTTGTGGTTGCCTACTTTTTACACGGTGTTCGGCTTTTCCGTTTTTTAGTAGACAATGCACAATGGAGGCAGTTCGGCTTGTTGGGGCGGCCGATTTTTTTTTTGACACTACCTTGACGAAGTAATGTACTTCCTTCTCTAATCGAGGCGGCTGAGTGGGCGCTTAGCCAAAGCCAAGCGACCCCTTCAGCAACGAAGAGCCAACGCTATTGAAAGGTGGCTGCCCGCGTGAGCGATGGTAGCGGTATGGGGCCGCCCGGAGCAGTTGCCGTAGTGCGCAAAATGCTCAGCGGCCCCATAATAGCGGACAGCGCGACCCCGGCTCCTGCTTAGTGGAGCCCGGCGTTAAGTATGGGCATACGGCTAAAAGGAGGGGCCGGGGGCACGCCCCAATTTTTCCCCTTTCCTCTTTGTTGGGGTTTGTTGCCCCCTATGCCGTTAATTCGTTGGCATAGTGCTGCTCCACTACTTCGCGCAGGCGGCGGCGTGCGCGGCAGAGCCGGCTTTTGATGTCGGTGACCGACCAACTGGTGGCTTCATGTATCTCTTCAATGGATTGCTCGCGCAGGTAGAAGAGATCGATGACAATTTGGTCTTTGTCGGATAAGTGGGTGATGGCGCGCTCGATCCAATAGCGGGTTTCGGAGCGCTGAAGGGGCGCCTGAGTCTCGTCGCCGGCGGTGATGCCGGTGGCTGCGGGCGGGGCGTCTTCAAGAGCTACGGCGCGCTGGCCATACTGAGATATACTCTGGCGCAGTCGGTTGAGGGCCGTAGTGACGGCTACGCGGCTGAGCCAGGCGCTGAGTTTGCATTCGTTGCGGAAGCCGGCCAGCGCCGAGAAAGCCCGCAGGAAGGTGTCCTGAGTAGCCTCTTCAATATCTTCTTCGCGTTGAAGGTAACGCGCCAGTATAGACCGCACTAAGCGGTTGTAGCGCTCTATGAGTTGGCGTTGTGCCCGGCGCTGAACCTGAGGATGGCCCCGGAGCACCTGCGCGATAAGTTCCTGCTCGCTGAGCAACGGCAAGCGTGCAGCGGCAGTAATGGATACACTGTTTTTCATGTCGGGTGATTATAAGACTTGTTACAACAGGAGACTGCCTGGCTCGAAAATGGTCTTTTTTTCCTGTTTTTGGTTTATTTTCTCGTCCGTAGTGCTACTACGCACGCCAAACTAGCCTCAGGTAGGAAAAAATCCCTTGTTTTTGATCTCAAGCGCTACTGTTGTAACAATTCTATACGCTGACAAAAATGCTTTCTGCCGGCGGCATTGTCTATTTTCTACGACAAAAATAGGGCAATACCAGACCAAAGTCAACCTGTATTACCTGAAATGCCTGAAAGCTGCGATGAAGGGTAGCTGGCAGGGAATGAAATGCCATTGACAAGATCGCAAAAAGAAAGCGGATTATAGCGCCGTAAATGTGATTCATTCAAAGAATGAAGGCGAATATTGATTTGTGTATAAATTTTTAAAAAAACTTTGAAAAAATTTTAAAAACAGCGCCGGGTTGTTGTATCTTTGTCATGTCGAAGGGCAGAAAATTAGTGAGATCACAAAAGTGTGGTTTCGGAAAAGCCTAATCGATGTAAACTTTGTGAGGTGTTGAAACTGGCAGCCATGCCCTCTTGTCTCGGGGGTGGGGGTTACAAAACAAACACGGCATAATGCCGCGCGCAAGCGCGACTAGGGTTGACCACTAGATTTTGTGCCGGTGCTAATTGCCCCGTGGAGGTTCGAATCCTTCCCTCACAGCTCTTTTTTATGAGATTTCACTACAAAACGGAAAACCTCCCGCGGCTGTGGCCGTTGGGAGGTTTTTCGTTTTGTTTCCGGGGCTACTACATTTTTGCCCTGGCTAAGTCCAGAATTTCGGCTTCGGCAGCATCGGCCTGCGCGATAAGGGCTTGCCCCCGGGCCAGCAGGTCGTCTGCAAAGGTTTTATCATCGAGGCTGCCCGTATTGACGAGCACATTGAGGAAGGCCCCGTGGGCGGCAGCCCGTGCGCAGAGGGCGCCAACGGCGGCGTCGGAGACGGAGGCCTTTAAGCCTTCTTGTACCATAGCCCGGCAGATGGGGAATATTTCGATCGCCAATTCCAGGGTGCGGAAAGGCGTAGCCGTAGCGCCCTTAGTGGCGAGCTGAATAGCGGCTTTGCGAGCGGTTTTTTCTGCTTCTGTTTCCTTGGGCAGCCGGAAAGCCTCCATGACGCGCTCGAAGGCCTGGGTATCGTCGTCGACGAGGCGCAGCAGTTCGTCTTTGAGGCGCTGTCCGCGTTCGGCCCATTGGCTGAAGGCCTCCCAGCGATCGTCCCAGCCCCGCTTATGGCTGCTGAGGTTGGCCACCATAGCGCCAAGGCTGGCGCCTAAGGCGCCTACGTAAGCGCTGATGGAGCCGCCGCCGGGGGCGGGGCTTTCGGAGGCGGTTTCGTTGGCAAAGCGGCGCAGGTCCATGGCTGCAAGAGGGCGCGCCTCGGCGGCCCGCAGTCGGTATTCGACGATCTTTTGGGCGGGGTCGAAGGGCCCAAGTTCGTCGAGGCCCATCGACTTGACGGCAATTTTGATGATCTCTTCTTCGCTGACACCTAAGGAGCGCTGCTGCTGCGCCAAGTAATAACGACCTGCATCGAGCATAACCGACAGGGGTACCAAGCCTACCAATTCGGAGCCCGTGACGCGCATCCCGCGCGCATCGGCGCTTTGGCGGCAGGCCTCGTAGGCCTCATGAAGGGCGGTGGCCTGGATGTCGGTTATGTTCATGCTCACCTGGGCTACGCCGTATTCGGGTATATACCAGCCAATGGCTTTTACGCCTTTGCACATACCGGTGCTGCGCATGGGCTCGCCGTTGGCATCGGTGATGACTTTGCCGGTAACGGGGTCGCCTTCGCGCAGGATACGGCCTTTTTCGCGCACGTCGAATGCGACGGAGTTGGCGCGGCGCTCGGAAGTGGTATTGAGGTTGACGTTGTAGGCCACCAAAAAGTCGCGCGCGCCAATGACGGTGGCCCCGGCCTTGGCATGGAAGGCGGCGGGGCCATAGTCGGGGGCCCATTCGGGGCGGGTCAGCTTTTCGGGCAGGGCTTCGTACTCTCCGGCGCGGATATCGGCTAAGTTTTTGCGTTCGGGTCGGCTGGCGGCGGCTTCGTAGAGGTATACGGGAATGCCCAGTTCGCGACCTACCCGCTCGCCTAAGCGGCGGGCCCATTCGGCGGCTTCTTCGAGGCTGATGCCGCTAACGGGCACTAAGGGGCATACGTCGGTAGCGCCCATGCGCGGGTGTTCGCCTTGGTGGCGACTCATGTCGATGACCTCGGCGGCTTTTTTGATGCCCCGGAAGGCTGCTTCTACAACGGCTTCGGGTTCGCCTACGAAGGTCACGACGGTGCGATGGGTAGCCTTGCCGGGGTCTGCGTCGAGCAGTTGGATGCCTTCGGCGCTTTCAATGGCGTCGGTGATGGCTTTGATGGCTGCGGGATCGCGGCCTTCGCTGAAGTTGGGCACACATTCGAGGATGGCTTTCGACATGGTTTTTTGCAATTTGGTTAGCGGATGTTCCGGAATGTCAGATTGATCCGCAAAGCTGATACTTTTCTTTCTTTTGGAATAGCGTGTTGCCAATAATGCTGCATTTCTCCTTGCATAATCAGCAGGGCGCCATTGGTGAGAGGCAGCTCCCATTTGTGGTCTTTGTGGCGGGTGCGGCGCATGAGAAACCGCCGGGTGGCGCCGAGGTTGACGGATGCGATGACGGGGTTGCGGCCCAGCTCGGGCTCGTCGTCGGCATGCCAACCCATAGCATCTTCACCATTGCGGTACCAATTGAGCAATACGCTGTTGAAGGCGGCGCCGGCGGCGCGTTCGGCCTCGCCCTTGAGGTAAAGCAGGCCCTCATTCCAGGGGTGGGGGTTGAGGCGCAGGCCCGAATAAGCGTATGTCGCGCCCGAATCGCCGTACCAGGCAGAAAAGCGGGGTATGGGCGTCTGCCTGCCAAAGAGGCGGATGTGGTGGCGCTCCCACTGTATGTGCTGCCAGTGTACGGTGGCTGGGTCGATGTCGGCCCAGGGGGCGCTCGCCCAGTCGTAGTCGTCGTTGGCCAGCAGGTAATCGGTCAGACGGCGGGTAACGGCCTCTGAAAAAAAGTGAGGCGCGTAGTACAGTACTCCGCCCGGAATGGTGATGCGGTAAGCTTCGCCCTCCCGTTCAAAGTGGTAGCCCGGCTCGGCGGGCAGGCGCAGCCAGGCGGGCGACTGATCGTCGAAAAGCGTAGGATTCATACCTCTATCCGGTTGGGTTTTACGCTAAGCATCGCTACCGCCAAAATCGCGGCCCGCCACCTCCCAGCAGGTAAGGAATACCGCTGCCAGCACCGGCCCCAGCACAAAGCCTGAAAGCCCAAACCAGCCAATTCCACCCAAAGTGGCCAGTAGCACCAGATAATCGGGCATCTGGGTGTCGCGGCCCACCAACAGCGGGCGCAGCAGATTATCTACCAAGCCAATACCCATTGCGCCCACAATTGTCAGCGCAATGCCTGAGCCAATATAACCCTGAAAAAAAAGGATGACGGCCGCAGGCGCCCACACCAGCGCGCTGCCGCCTACGGGCAAAAGCGATAGCAGCATCATCACCACCCCCCAAAACAGGGCCCCCTGTATACCCAGCAGCGCAAACATAATGCCGCCAATGGCGCCTTGCACAGCCGCTACAATGAGGGTGCCCTTGAGGGTAGCCCGAGCCACGCTGGTAAAGCGGTTGATGACCACATACTCCCAGCGATTGCCGAAAGGCAGGGCGCCTACCACGCTGCGCACAATGGAGATACCATCGCGCAGGAAGAAAAACAATACATACAACATGATGAAAAACTGGGCCGTAAAAGCAATGGCATTCTGGGTGTATTGCACGGCATAGTCGGCTAGAGAACGGGTAAAACTAAGGGCGAAGTTGCTGAGGTCGGCCCGCATGCGCTCGGGTGTTAGGCCTGCGCGACTCAGCATCCCCTCTATGTTCGGCAGCTCCTTTTCAATGTAGTCTACCAAGTCTGTAGGATCCCAGGCTCCCGACTCAATAAGTTTATATACGATCATACTCTGGTCTACCAACGCGATGAGCAGCAGGAATACGGGCAACACCACGATGAGCAGAATGAGAATGGTTGTGATGGCCGCCGCCAGATTGGCCTTGCCCCTGAGCCGCCAGTTGATGATGCGAAAGGTGCGGTGAAAGATCACGGCCAACAGAGTTGCCCAGAAGAGCGTCAGTAAAAAAGGCTTGAGCATCCCGACGAAGGCAGCCGTGACGAGCAGCAGCATGATCCAGAAGGCGCCTTGTCGGATGTATGGTCGCAATGGCATGAGGAATTGTTTAGTGGCTCAACAAAAGTACTAAGTTATCGCTTACCTTAGCGCAATGTGCGGAATTTTCGGCATTGTGGGCGCCAGAGCGGCTGCGGAGGAGGTCGCTGTCCGGGCGATTGAGGCCATGCGCCATCGGGGGCCGGATGGCTCGGGCGTATACGCCTGGCCCGGAGGGGCGCTTGGGCATGGCCGGTTGGCCATCTACGACACCAGCGGGCAGGGCGCGCAGCCCATGTCGGCCGCAGGGCTTACCTTGGTCTTCAACGGCGCCATCTACAACTTCCGGGAGCTGCGCGCCGAGCTGGCCGCCGCAGGCTACGTCTTTCACAGCCAGTCGGATACGGAGGTTGTGCTGGCGGCCTGGCGGCATTGGGGGCCGCAATGCGTATGCCGCTTCAATGGCAACTGGGCTTTTTTGCTGCTCGACGAGCCTGCAGGCAAGCTCTACGCCTGCCGCGACCGATTAGGCATCAAGCCGCTTTATTATCTGAATCTTTCCGGTGGCATACGAGCTTTTGCCTCCGAGCCGAAAGCCTTTCGGAGTTTGCCGCACTGGCAACCCAAACTGCATACGGGCCGGCTTTACGAATTTTTAGCCTATGGCTGGCAAAATCATGCCCCTGGCGCCGACTGCTGGGAGGGCGTAGCTTCGCTACCGCCAGGCAGCCGCATGGTATACGACCTGTATACCGGCGCCGCGCAGCAGGAAACTTACTACGATCCGGAGCATACCCCCGCCCTGAGCCCTAAAGACATCTCGTTGCCCGAGGCGGCGGCACATTTGAAAGACCTCTTAGCCGACGCTGTAGCCCTGCGCCTACAGGCCGATGTGCCCGTAGCTCTCACGCTGTCGGGAGGCATAGACAGTTCCTCCATTGCTGGTTTTGCGCCGGCAGGCACGGCCGCTTTTGCAGCCTGTTTTACCGAGCCGGCGCTCGACGAGCGGCCCTATGTGCAGGCCGTAGCCGAGCTGCGCCAACTGAGGCTTCATGCCGTTTACCCTACCGCCCAATACCTTTGGGATAACCTCAGCGCGCTCACCCGCTACCACGACGCTCCCCTGGGCTCGGCGGCCGTAGCGGCCCACCGCCAACTGCTGGGCCAACTTCGTGAGGCCGGCTATAAAGTAGTACTCAGCGGCCAGGGCGCCGATGAACTGCTGGCGGGCTACGATAAATTTTATGCCCCCTATCTGAAAAACTTAGTCCGCCGGGCGCCGGTTGCGGCGGGCAGGGAACTGGCCGGAATACTGCTGCGCGGGCAGTGGCCTGCTGCCGAACTGCTGAGCCGGCTGGGGCTCTATCTATGGCCAAGATCGCCTCAACGGCCGTCCTGGCTTTCGGCGACGCTGGAAGCCGAGGCGGCAGCGTACAGCCAGCCCTTTGCACGCAGCGCCGACGCGGATGTGCGCGCCTGTTCCATCAACCTGATGCGGGAGGTAGGGCTGCCGGCTTTACTGCACAACGAAGACCGCAACGCCATGTCGCACGGATTAGAGTCGAGGTTGCCGTTTCTCGATTATCGGGTCGTAGACTTTGCTCTGTCTTTACCCGATGTCTACAAAATTCGCAACGGCATTCGCAAATATGTGCTGCGCGAAGCAGCTCGCGAGCGGCTGCCGCCCTTGGTATATAACCGCTACCGCAAGCTGGGCTTTGCCACGCCTCAGGCGCAGTGGCTGAAGGATGCCTGGCCCGCCCTGGCGCCCGAAGTGTCGGCCTTGGCTCATCACTATCCGCAGTATTTTACCGCGGAGCTGCCGCACTGGGCGCAGCAAACCATCCGCCGGGGGCGGCCCGCCGCCTTGGCGGCTCTGTGGCGGGTAGTAGCAGCCGGGCGGTTTATCGGAGCCCAATGACGGCCATAGCGCGCCCCGTGATTCCGCCCGAGGCCCGATGCGAGAAGTAGTCGGACTGATGTGCAACGGTAGAAAAGGGAGAAATGTCGATATGCCCGGCCGACAGTCCGGCAGCAAGCAGTTGATCCCGGTTGGCAGCTTTTAGGTCTACCAAAAATTTGCCCGGCGCTGCACCCGGCCGGCAGTGCGCTTCCGCAAACTGCTCCGCTACATCGGCGCTCACCTCAAAGTCGCAGGCATCGATGCAGGTTCCAATGTACGCAAAGCAGCGCTCCGGCCGCGCGCCCAACGCCGACATGGCGGCTACCGTTTTAGGGCCTATGCCCGCTACCGTGCCCCGCCAGCCCGCATGAGCGGCTCCTACCACTCGCGCCTCCGGGTCGAAGAGCAGTATGGGCGCGCAGTCGGCCACCGAAACGCTCACAAAAATACCGGGTAGCGCGCACACAAAGGCATCGTAGCCCTCCCATTGGCCATCCGAATCGACGGTGAGCACCTCGTGGCCATGCACCTGACGCCCCCCTGCCAACTGCTCGGGCGCAAACCCCAGCGCCTGACAAAAACGACGGCGGTTTTCGGCAAGGTGGTAGGGGTGGTCGTGGGTGTAAAGACCCAGATTTAGCGAATGGTAGGGCGGCGGACTGACGCCCCCATGCCGGGTGCTTTCAGCCGCGGCAATTACCGACCAAAAGGCCTCCGCCCACAGCGGGCGCCGGTACAAGGCAGGCGCCGTTGCATTGGGTTCGTTCATGCGCGAATAACTTTGCGAATTAACCCGGAATCAGCTCCGGATTAGCAAAAGCAAAGTTAAGCAAATCCATAACAGTCACGATGCCCAGTAGTCGGCGGCTGTGTTTTTCCACCACGGGCATAGCATGGAAGCGATTTTCGCGAAACATGCCCACCGCTACCTCTGCACTGTCCTCAGGATTCACAAAAGCCACCGATCGGCTCATCACTTCGCCCACCAGCAGCGTATTGGCCACCGTATCGTTAAAGGCGCGGCTCTCCTTCGTATTAAAGAGCGTAAAGCCGTGCAGCAGCATCAGGTAGTCGGTTTTACTGATGATGCCCGCCACTTGGCCGTTTTCCACTACGGGCAGGTGGTGGATGTTGTGCTCGTGAAACAGATCGCGGACGCGCCCCATGTTTTCGTTCGGCGCAACGGTGATCACCTTCGTCGTCATGATGGCGCTGATGGGAGTGGATGCGTTCATGGCTTGCGTTTTTGATGTGGCAGGGAAAATTGTCAAGAACAAAAATAAGCCCGTGCTGCCGGGCAGCAAGTGATTTTTGTCAGTGGCACACGGTGAAAAATGGGCCGCCATCCCCTCAGCGAGGGATGGTTTTTTGGGGGCTGTCGGGTCGGGCCGGAAAGGCATTTACCGCTGTTTGTCGCTTATTGCCGGCCCGGCCCGCCACCGCGTCGTCCGCTCTTATGGGCGCGCGCTTGGGGCGCGCGCCCATACCGCTTCCACCGCTGCCCCGGAGCAACGGGATGGGGTCGACTTCGGATAAAGGCGATGGAAGAGTGGGGTACAGCCTCCTTAAAGGTCCCGCAATTCATAAATGGCTATTAATCATTCGTTAAATTTATACCCCGAGCGGGTTGTTTTTTAACGCGTCGGAGTAGATGACAAGCCGGAATAAAAATAGTTTAGTTAAAATGCGAATATATTATCACTTGCGCAGCCCTGCAAAAGGTAGTAGTTTAGCGGCAAAACCTATGGCATGCGCAATTTACGCTACCTTTTATTGCTGGCCGTTTGCTGGCTCGCCTTAGCTGAAACGATTTCTGCCCAGGTGGGGCTGAGCGTTGGCGGCGATCGCCGGCCCGGCTACTGGACCCTGGGATTAAACCTGGGGTTTTCCTACCAGACTGCCGACGTATCGGCCGAGCCTTTTCATGGCGGCGGCTTGGGCCTCACCTTGGCGAAGAATCTTTATTACCGCCCCGGCGGAGCCTTCGCCTTCGATCTGCGGGGCCGTTATCTGTATGCCGAGCAGTATGGCCTTGATGGTTATCGCACTACCCGCATTGCGGATAATACGGCCCTGAATGGCAGCCGAGGCCCCGACTATCGGAATTATCCTGCCGGGCTGAATGTGCCCAATGGTTTTGCCTACCTCAACCACGAAACCCGCGTTCACGAGTTGGCGCTGGAAGGCGTGCTGAGTTTCAACCGGCTGCGCGAGCGCACCGGCGTCATTCTGGGCTTGTATGGCGGCTTGGGGCTCGATTGGTATCGGGTGAGTGTCGATCAGCTCGACGCCGGCGGAAATCCCTACTATGCAGGCTATGCCGGGCTGGACCCCAACGCGCGCGAATCGAGCGTTAGGCGGGAGCTGCGCAACCAAATCTTAGATGGCGACTATGAAACGCCGGCCGACGGCTTAGACGAAGATGGCCGCATTGGCTTTATGCCATCATTGGGTATTGAGCTGGGATACCAGTTTACGCCGCGTTTCAGTATGCATCTGGGCCACAGACTCACTTTTGCCGGTAATAATACCATAGACGGGCAGCGCTTTGCCGATAGCGACCCCGATCGCTATCACTACACTCATCTGGCGGCCCGCTGGGTGCTTTCGCCTGGCCGCAGCCGCGAAAACCCGCCCATCATACGTGTAACGGAGCCTAATGTTTCGCCCTACAAAACCAACCAGCGCGACGCCTATGTACGGGCTGTCATCGAAAACGTGCGCGGCGCCGACCAGGTGCGCACGGAGCTGAATGGCGCGCCGGTAGACTTTGACTTCAGCGGTACCAGTTTCCGCAAGTTGGCGCCGCTGCGCCCCGGTCGCAATGAGTTAGTCATTACGGCTACCAACAGCGCCGGCAGCGATAGCGAAACGGTCATCCTGATCCGGGAAGACGACGCCCCGCCGCCTCAGGAGGAAACGCGCAATGCGCCCAACGTACTCATCACGGAGCCCGCCGCCAACCCCTACCGCACCGAGGCGGCTACTACCCCCCTGCGGGCCAGTTTGCGCTGGGTAGACAACCGACAGGATGTGCAACTGCTGCTCAACGGCGCCGCCCAACGCTTCGACTTCGACCCGCAGACGGGGCAGCTCTACGCCAACCTCAATTTAGCCGAAGGCGAAAACCGCGTGGAAGTGCGGGCCGCCAACCGCTGGGGCGCCGACCAAGCCAGGACGACCATTGAACGCAGCCGGCCGCAACCCACGGGCGACCGCCCCACCGTGCGCATCACCGAGCCGGCCAATGGCGGTAGCACCGAGCGCGTACAGGCGCTGCTGCGCGCCACCATTACGGGCGTGAGTAGGCGCGAAGACCTGAGCGTGAGCGTCAATGGCCGCAACATATCCAATTTCTCCTACGACCGGGGCATACTCAGCGCTATGCTCGACCTGAGCAGGGGCGCTAACCGGATAGAGGTGCGGGCTGCAAACAGCTATGGCAGCGCGACCGATGCGGTAAGCGTGGAGTGTAATACCTCTGTGCCTCCCCCGCCTCCGCCTCCGCTGCCCAATACGCCGCCGCCGACCATACGCATCACCCGCCCGGCCAATAACGCGGTCTTTAGTCAGGCTGAGGCAGAACTGGAAGCGCTGGTTCAGGGTGTGCGCAATTCCGATCAGATCAACTTTACCTTCAACGGGCGCAGGTTCACCACCTTCCGCTACGATGCCGGCAGGGGGCAAATTACGGCCCGCCTGAGCTTGCAATCGGGGAACAATACGGTGCGCATCGAGGTTTCCAACAGCAGCGGAACCAGTCAGGACGGCATCAACCTTCAATATACGCCGGCGGCCAGGCCCACCGTTACCATTGATGCGCCTTCCGATGGGGCTACCCTGCGCGACGGCCGGGTGTCGTTCCGCGCCCGCACGACGCAGGTGAACAGTCGCAGTGAAATAGAACTGCTGCACAATAACCGCCGCGTAGAGGGCTTCGACTTTAATGCCGGCCGACAGGAAATAACGGCCACCCTGAACCTCTCCACGGGCGACAACCCCATTTTGGTGCGGGTGCGCACTGCCGGGGGCGCTGATGAAGACCAAGTGCGGGTGCGCTTTGAAACCGTACAACTGCCCACGGTAGACCTGCGCGAGCCCGTGGACGGCCGCACGTACAGCACCGCCGATATAAATCTGCTGGCCATTACCACCCGCGTAGAGCGCAGCCAGGACGTAAGCGTATGGCTCAACGAGCAGCCCGTATCGGGCATTACCTTCGATGCCGCCCGCCAGGAGGTAAAAGCCCGGCTGCGCCTCGCCGGCGGTAGCAACCGGCTGCGCATACGCGTGCAGAATGCCGGCGGCACGGCCGAGGACGTGTCTAATGTCACTTACCGCCCGGCCGAGCGCCCCGAAGTGACCATCATCGACCCGGTACAAAACCCCTATCGCAGCAGCCAGGCGACGATGAGCGTGCGGGCGCGCACCCGCAACGTGGACCAGCGCAGCCAACTGAGCGTCACGCTGAACGGGCAGGCGGTAACCGATTTTCAGTTTGCAGCCGACCGCAACGAGCTAACCGTATCGGCGCGCCTGCGCGATGGCGATAATGCCCTGGAAATAGAGGCCGTGACGGATGGCGGCCGGGCCGGCGACCGACGCACCTTGCAGTACCAGTCGCTGATGCCGCCAACCGTCAACATCACCGCCCCGGAGCGGGGGAGCACGGTTTCGGAGAGCAGCGTGGTTGTGCGTGCGCGCATACTGCGCGCCAATCAGGCCGGCAGCCGCGTGGTCTTCACCGTCAACGGGCAGGAGGTGTCGGGCTTCCAGTTTACGGGCGAGCAATTTACGGCTACCGTCAATGAGCTGAAACCCGGCGAAAACCGCCTGAAAGTATCGGCTACCAATGCAGCGGGTACTGAGTCGGACGAGGTAACCATCACCTACCAGCCGCCGGCCCCACCCGCGCCCAAGCCGGAGGTGTCGTTTGTAAAACCCGCCGAGCCCGGCCGCAGCAGCCGCATCAATCGGGCGGCTGTAGAGGCCAACGTGCGCCATGCCGAGCGGGTGACGGTGACCATCAACGGCAATAATTTTACGGCCTTTACGCACCGCAAGGCCGAAGAAAAAGTTGCTTTTTCGTTTGTGCTCGTTAAGGGAGTAAATACGATAGTGGTACGGGGCGAAAACGCCGAGGGCGCGGGCGAAGCAACAACGACGGTGATCTACGCCCCGGTATCTGCTAACGCGCCGACAGTGACCATAAGCTCGGTATCCCGGCCTGTGGAAAACCCCATGTCGCCGGGGCTCGGCCCCAGCACGGTGCGGGCTACCGTGCGCAACATTACCGAAGCCGGCCAAATTGTATTTACGGCCAATGGGGAGCGGATTACCAACTTCACCATCGATGCGCGCACGGGCGAATTTGTGGGCCAGTGCCAGCTCAGGAGGGGCGGCAATACGGTCATTATTCAGGCGACCAATGCCGACGGAACGGCCGAAGACAGGCGGGAAATCAGTCTTTGACCGACAAATAGAGACAATTTTGCACTTTTCGCAGCTAAAATGGTGTGCGATTGCGAATAATGACCTAATTTTGATCGAACTGTTTGGATACAACAGTCGGGTGATTTCAGAGGAAGGGCTGGCCCAGTGGCTGCCCTTCACTTTTTTCGGCAGGATTTCATACTTGGTTAGGCGTTATTTATCATTATAATTACCATCCATCTATGTCTAAATTTGCCAGTTTTATCGCAAGCGAGGCCCTCAACCTGTCGGTGGGCTACTTAGCCGGCCTTTTGGCCTCATCTCTTGTTTCCCGCTTCTTTGTGAAAAAGGGCATTGCCAACCTATGGGGGTTGGGCGCCAAGCGGGAGGCCGTCAACAAAGACCAGTACGACTGGCTGCTGTTCATTGCCTCTTACCTCATTGGTCTGGCGGTTATGCTGGGCGTAAGCTACGCCATGAAGCGGCTGCGGGCCGGCAACTCAGAAGCAACGGCCTAATCTAACCGCAAAAAAGGTTACCATGAGTCATTCGATTTACCCTTGCCTGTGGTTCGACGGGCAAGCGGGCGAAGCGGCGCGCTATTATTGCTCGATATTCCGAGACGCCCGGTTGCTGGAAGAGAATCCGGTGGTAAGCCGCTTTGAAATAGGCGGCCTCCGCTTTATGGCCCTCAATGGCGGCCCCCAATACGCCCCCAATCCGGCGCTGTCGTTCTTCATCTACACCGGTAGCCAGGAGGAGATCAATCGATTTTATGCGTCGCTTTCCGTTGGCGGCAAAGTGATTATGCCGCTCGGGCGCTACGACTGGTCGGCGTGTTATGCCTGGATAGAAGACCGATATGGCGTCAGTTGGCAGCTCGACATCGACGATATCCGCAGTGCGCAAAAAGTGGTTCCCAACCTGCTTTTTGTCAATGAAAAGAAGGGCCTCGTAAAAGCGGCCCTCGATCGTTATACCCATATATTCCCCCATTCCATCTCCTTACTGGAAGCCCCTTACCCGCCTGGGGCAGATGTGCCGGAAGGGGCCCTGCTCTTTGCCCAATGCCGGCTCAAGAACAGCATCGTCAATGCCATGAGCAGCACGCTGGCGCATGATTACGACTTCTCGCCCGGCACGTCGCTGGTGGTGGAGTGCCAAGACCAGACCGAGATTGATTACTACTGGGAGGCCTTGGGGCAGGATGGCGAATACCAGCCCTGCGGCTGGCTGAAGGACGCCTTCGGGGTATCGTGGCAGGTGGTACCGGCGGCGCTATCGCGGCTGATGAGCGATCCCGAGCGCGGCGCCCGGGCCATGCAGGCCCTGCTGTCGATGACTAAGCTAGATATAGCGGCCTTGGAAAATGCTTGAGGAGAACAATACCCGCAGTTGATCCGGATGACAGGGGTTAAAATTTGATTGGCGCCCGGGCGTCAATCAAATTTTAACATTTGAAATACGTACTTTATGTGCATTAAATTTGCAAAAATCAATTAGTCCCCTTATTTTTGTTATCGTTGCTTTTGTGTTATAAAGCATTGGGTTTGCATTTTAAATTTAGCACAAGGGCCTATGTACCCCAAACCGATATGCGCTTTTGATGGCGTTTCTGCCAATAGACTGATTTTCAGCGATATTTAAGAGATTTCAAAACACTATGCACAATAACATAAGTCATTGGCTTTAGCCTCATGGCTGAGGTCTGATGTTTTTTCTGTAGCTACGGTAGCGCTGGTGTGCAGCGTATGCCGGCCAAATGTTATTGTAACCTTTAAACACTTTTTATATGAAGCATGTAAAGCTGTCTCTTTACCTATTGGCCCTGGCGTTGATGGTAACGCCGGCATGTGAAAAAGACCCATTGCCCACCGACGAGCAATTACAGTCCAGGGGGGGGGGACTATCATACCTTGGTATTATATTATGATATTGCTCCTGCTATTGAACACCCCGAATCTGTATTCACAACGAACTTGTGGTACTGATACCTATCAGCAAGAATTAATGCTAAACCCAGAATACCAACAATGGTTTGAAAAAACGACCCATCTTATCAGAGAGCGCATAAAGGTAAGGCATACTAAATCAGGCAATATTGTAAGAGTCCCCGTAGCCATCCATTTTAATGGCGCTGTGACCAATGAAAATATCTGTTGCTTGATTGATGCCTCCATAGCGCAGATTGAGGTTTTGAATCAGGACTTTGGCGCAGACAATGCTGATATTGAAATTTATACAGATATATCAGATGCTTGTCCACATCAATTTCCTGTAGAGGCACTATTTGAGGGTACTCATATCGAGTTTTATATTGCCACCTCTAATCATCCCATCGGGAGCGGGCTGAGCGAAGGAGAGTATGCCATTACCATAGGACAAGAGTCTTTTCCCAATGCAGGAAGTGAGTGGTCAGGTTATCTTAATATTTTTGTTGAAGATGACCTTGGCTACCTCGGCAGTGCGCCAATTTCCGGAGCAGTAAATCCCAATGGGAATGGAATTCATATACTTGCTTCAGCTTTTGGTGGTCCCGGAATTAGCTGTTTCTCAGGAACAGGTATAAATACAGAGCCTAATTATGATCTAGGCAGGACGGTCACACATGAAGTCGGTCATTATTTTGGATTGCGCCATATATTCTCCGGATGTGGCAATGGCGACATGATTGATGATACGCCCGATCAAAATCAATCAAATCTCGGCGTGCCAACTATGGATTTTACCACTTGTACCTCAACAGCTAATAATTCATGTGGTACTAGAGACTTCTACATGAACTACATGGATTATGTGGATGATATTTCTATGGTTATGTTTACTACTGACCAAGGAGCTGTGATGGATGTTGAAGCAGATCATAACATGTGGAGAGTTGACGTTGGCGCTATAAGTACTTGTGGAGAGTACCTATCTCCAGAATTCACGACCTACCAAGCTCTAAGCGTTTGTCCATTTATTTCTGTAGACTTAAATACGTTTATCCGCTCCATCATCGGCGGACAGGTGCACGAGGGAAATGAATTCGTAGGGGGAAATGCTTTGGCGGAGTCACAGCCAATAGCTTCTTTCTCTCCGTTTTTTGTAAATTCCACCTACCCCTTCCACCTGCCGGCTAACCCCAGCCCCGCAGATTGGTTCATCAATGAACCCAATGTCCACAACTACTACGAATGTGCTAGCGCGCCCGGCCCCAACTGGATGCCGTTCTGGGACGATGAGGATATACTGTGTGCCTATTATACGGGGGTAGTTGCCGACTATGGCTACGAAAGCAAGGAGTACATCCGCCTAATACAGTCCATGTTGCGGTATGGTTGGCCGGCTCCATTTCTTGGGGTCGGCCACTTCAATATATTAAAAAATGAAGCAGACACTCTTATTCATTCTACTCACAGCGTTTTTTACGGATGTCCGCGCCCAAAAGGAAGACTATGTGTGGTTTTTGGGCGGCCCGCCGATTGCAACAGGTGGCTCGGACGGAATGGTGATAGACTGGAACGATAGCCCAACCCCCGAACATTCGCTTAATGGCCTTGGAATCAACGGAAACAACGCATCTATCTGCGATTCGGAAGGTAACCTGTTGTTTTGGAGCAACGGCTGTGCCGTCATCAATAGGGAGCAGGAAGTGATGCCCAACGGGGATACTCTGAACTGGGACTTGTTTCGGGAAGTGATCGGGTGGAGCAGTTGCACGCGGGGATACCCCGGCGTGCAGAACATGAAGATACTGCCCGACCCTGACGATGAAGACGGGTTCTACATCATCCACAAAGCAGCGAAATACAACGGTCAGTTTGAAGATGTCACGTTTGAGCTGCGCCACAGCTATGTGGATATGCAGTTGGATGGCGGTCTGGGCGATGTCGTTTACTTTGACTCCGTATTATACGAAGGACGGACGACGTTGAGCAACCTGGAAGCCATCTACGCCGAAAACGGAAGGGACTGGTGGGTGCTGCAACCCATAGAGAATGACAGTATGATGCTAACGTATAGGATTGGGGAAAGCGGCATAGAACGATTGCCAGATCAGGATGCATCTATTTTTTTTGCGTTTGAACGATCGGGAGCAGGAACCATGCGTATCAGTCCCGACGGGACGAAGCTGGCATATTACAACTATCTTCTCAACTTACACGTTTATGACTTCGACCGGGCAACGGGGCAAATCAGCAACCATCAGAAGGTGACAATCTTTGATGACGCCGAAGAAATGCCGAACAACAAGTACCGCTTCGGGAGTGTGGAGTGGTCGCCGAACAGCCGGTTTATGTATGTGGCGGTGCGGGATTCGCTGTTCCAAGTGGATAGCTGGGAAGAGGATATGGACAACGGCATCCGCCTCATAGATGTGTACAACGGCACATTAGACCCATTCACGAACACCTTTTACGTTGCTACCCTTGCGCCCGACTGTAAAATTTACATTTGTAGTACCAGTGGGAACCTAACCTACCACATCATCCGACAGCCCGATGAATTAGGTATGGCCTGCGACTTCGTTCAGAACGGATTGTTACTACCACAGTATCCGGGGTCTGCCAACCTGCCCCTCTTCCCAAGGTTTCGGGTAGATGAGGCAGAAAAGTGCGACCCGACCATTACCTCCATTTTTGGAGATGCTGTCTTTTTCCGAAAGGATTTAAACGTTTTTCCCAATCCGACAACTGGCCCCTTCATCGTTGAAATTTCCGATGGCTGGGAGGGCGGCATACTCGTCGTATTCGATACCAACGGCCAAATGGTAAAACAAATAGAAGTACCCTACCATACCAGGCAAATGGAGCTAAATGTGCCAAACCTAATGCCCGGCGTTTACCATATAGAACTGTATCCTACTCATATCAAGCAGCAAATCTTTTATGGGGGGCGGATCGTAGTGACTAAATAAAGGGCTTGTGTCTGTGGACTGATTTTCAAAATATAGTTCTGGGCGCTAAAACAAACTTTCATGAAAAATATAATGCTCTTGGGCTTTTTAGCCGCGCTTGTTTTTTCAGCCTCATTGGCGCCTTATGGCGCCCGCGCTCAGCGTACATAGCGGCCCGGGCTAGGGATAGGAGCGGTACCGACCAGCAGGCTCTGCCTGCGGGAGGTAATAGCGGATAGCCCGGCGCGCTCCCGGCGCGCAGCCCCCAAAAAAATCAGTCTATACGCCTAGGGCTATCCTTGGGCGCCAGGCGGTTATGAAGCGGCATCGGCTACCCCCCCCTTGGCCAGCATAGCCGCGCCAAACACCCCGGCGCTGTCGCCCAGTTTGGGTCTCAGGATGGGGGTATCGAGGCGGGGGTTGAATACGAAGTGGCGCACCCGCTCGACGCCCTCGGTATAGAGGAGGTCTATTTTGCCCAAGCCGCCGCCCAAGACGATGGCCTCGGGGTCGAGGATATTGACGAGGTTGGCTACCCCCTTGCCAAAGAAGTGCAACAGCCGCTCGACGGTAGCGGCGGCGTGGGGGTCGGTGGCCCGGTTGGCGATGATGTCGGTGAGGCGGCGCTTTTCGCCGGCCAAGCCGGCATAGTAGCGCTCTAAGGCGGGGCCGGAGATAACCGTTTCTACGCAGCCCGTGAGGCCGCAGTAGCACTTGCCACCCGACTCGTCGAGGAACGAGTGGCCCCACTCGCCGCCTATGCCCTGCAGGCCGTCCCAGACCTTGCCATCGATAACCAAGCCGCCGCCTACGCCCGTGCCCATGATGATGCCAAACACCAGCCGGGCATTGGGCTTCACCTCCTGCACGCATCCCATGCGGGTTTCTGCCAGCGCAAAACAGTTGGCGTCGTTGGCCATAATGACGGGCACGCCCAAGCGGGCTTCGAGGGCCTCGCGCACGGGTTGGCCATTGAGCGACACGGTATTGCTGTTTTTCAGCAGCCCGGTAGGCGGGTCTATGGCGCCCGGCGTGCCTATGCCCACCCGGCTGGGGCGCAGGCCGGTTTCGGCGGCCAGCATCTCCACCAAGTCGCGTATGCGATTGAGGATGTGGTCATAGCCGTATTCTTGTTCGGTGGCGATGCGCTGCCGGCTCAGCACCTGCCCGGCATCGTCGAGCACAATGCCTTCAATTTTGGTGCCGCCGAGGTCTACGCCCCAATAGGTCGTTGCCATGTTGTCCTTCTTGCTTTAGTCGGTTCTTAAATCAGCTTCTATACGTTCCCGGATGAACCCCAGCAAAAATACCAAAAAGAAGGCAGATCCGGTTTGTGTTTCCAACAGTTGCTCTACCAAAAAAGCGCTGAGGGCCACCAGTCCAAAGCCCGCCAACAGGGGGTCGCGGAAAGCCCCCCCATAGAAGAAAGGCAGCAGTATGCAGCCCCCAAACAGCAGCAGCCCCGGCCAGCCCAGCGCCGCGGCCGCTAACACCGCCTGGCTTTGGGGCATGTAGTGGGTATCGGCCAGCTCGGGGTAGTGCCGGTGCATATAGGCGCTGGTGGCGTCGCGGATGTCGCCTATGCCCACCCCCGTCCAGGGGTGCTCGCGCACCATCTGCACGCCCGCCTGTATGGTAGCCACGCGGTAGGCGTCCGACAGATCGCGCAGGTTTTCGCCCCGCCGTATCTGGTGGATGTTGTAGAGGGTATAGTTGATTTTGTTTTGCAGGGTAGGCACATAGCGCACCGCCAACCACGCCCCTATGGCCAGCGCGCCGCCTACGGCTATGGCTATGGCCCAACGCCGGGCCGCCACGGCATACCAAGCCAGCAGATAGACCGCCGCTAAGTAGAACGCCACCATGCCGCTGCGCACCGCTAAAATATGCAAAAATACCACTAAAAACAGGCCGCCCGCCGCCTGCACAGCGCGCTCTACCCCGGGGTAGCGCCAGTAGAAGCGCCGCCGCCAGAGGTCCCACCCGATGAGGGCCGCAAAGGCCGTCATAAGGCTAAAGTGAATGTGCCGACAGGGCGTGGGTATCACCTGCCCAGTCTGGTAGCTATGGGTAACCTGCTCGTAATGAAACAAGTACCACCCCAATAAATACAGGCAAACGGCCAGCAACAGCAAAAAGAAAAAGTACAACAACGACCGATACTCCCGCTGCCCAAACTGCGGCAGGGCCGCCACCGAAAAAGGCAGCAGCAAAAAAGGCAGCTTCATGCGCAGCCGGTTGGCCAGCCAGTCGGTATTCTCCGACCACAAGCCGCTCAGGGCATACAACACAAATACGCCCGTGAGGGCCAGCAATGCCGGCTGCCCCACAAACCGCCGCCAATGCCCCGCCAGCTCGCGGTGAAATACCGCATTGAGCGCCAACCCAATGACGCCCATGCTCAGCATCACCTTCGAAAATACCATGCCAAAAAGCATAAACAGCCAGGCCAGCAGGCAGTAGTAGTAGCGGAATTGTTCTTCTGTAATTTTGGCCATATCAACCGCTTCCCTCTCAAAACAGCTTGGAGGTTCAGCGGGTAAATATAGGGAGTTTGCAGCATTCATCTGCCCAACTATTTGGGCGTGCCCCCCGGCCCCCTTTGGCGCTATGCCCTGGCGAAGGGGGAGGTTTTGCTGCGGGGCCGGGGGTCGCCGCGTCTTCGCTACGCTCTTCCGGGTAAACGTGTTCCGCTACTATGCGCTCGTTTACCCCGTGGAATATACGCTACGCTATTCCACGGGGCAAGTCACGCATACCGCTGCACCCCCTCACGCGGGGCGGACCGTTTCAAGCCCGGCCGAGCGAGACTGAGCTAGTTTTATAGTTCTCCAAGTCAGGATGAGTGAAAAATGGACGCCGCTATTTTTTCGGCTGGCAAGGCAAAAAACGTAGACATAGCCTGAGCTATGGCGAGGCTTTTTAACGCTGCCAGACGGAAAAAGAGCAAGTCAAGATTCACAAATCTTGATTTGGAGAACTATATGCTGAACGAGCAGGGTTTTGCAGCCGTAGTCGGCAGCTAAGGATTTGCAATTAGTTGATATTTACTCGTCATGCCCAACTTGCATAAAACCCAATGTTGGCGGTTCGTTGTTTATATCACTCCGTATATCCCTGAATTTGCTCCTGATATTGTCGCTATGAAATAATTCGTCGCATATACCCCAAGTAGGATTAACAAATAATCTCTTGACTCGCTTTCATTCTTGATGTCATAAGTTATGGTGTGGTTTAGATATGGCTCTGTCCAATTAAAATGAGGTTCAAAGCACATAATATTTTCATTGTTTGTGTTCTCTAGAAACACTTGATTTTGAAATACTCCTTTAAATTTCAAGGCATATTCTCTGCTATCCTGAAAGGTTATTACGATTTTCCCGTTCCAACTCATAGAAAGACTTGCTATTTTGTTTCCATCTTTAGTAACAATTATGGTTGACCCGAAAAAGCCAACAGGAACAATTTTATAAGCTTCCGAGCTATACAACTTAATGTCTGCTTTCATTTGAGTAAATGAATTTTCGTATGTCAGTTCGCCTAACTGTTGTCCGTTGCTGGTTAGTTGAAAGGTCTTTTTATCTGTCGATTTTGTTTCCATTTTATAGTCTGAGAGTCTGTTAAAAATTAGTGAAAACAATATACTTTGTGTAATGTATTGATTATAAGAGGAATCAGCGATATTTGGTCAAAACATAACCACATGTACTCAACCAATCTCACTGATTCCCAATGGGAAGGTATGGCAATTTTTTTTGACCTCAAAAGAAAAAGAGCATATTCTTTGCGAAGAATAGTGGATGCGATAATGTACGTCTCCAAAACAGGAGTCCAATGGCATATGCAGCCAAAGGATTTCCCTCCATATGGCATCACT
>Ga0209573_1000334_pt1 | contig 107264 bp, 77 predicted proteins | sample TNRBio252014_DNA_FD_185870 | JGI IMG/M metagenome (GOLD analysis project Ga0209573, IMG submission 185870) | Wastewater treatment Type I Accumulibacter community from EBPR Bioreactor in Madison, WI, USA - TNR Reactor_6/25/2014_ DNA (SPAdes)... | ecosystem: Engineered > Bioreactor > EBPR >...
GCAGGCGTTGCGGGCTGACGAGTGAGGAAAAAAGGGGACTGCGATTTTCATCACTTGTTTAACACCTCTTAAACACCCGTCTTTCCAGGCTTCCACTCTCTTTGCCTCACTCCTTTCCTTCATGGCAGTGCGCTGAAGCCCAAGCCCGGCATTTCTGGCAAACGCGTCTTCATCGCCGAATACGGCTTCCCCGCGCGACGCTACTCGCCCGAAGTGACCAACAGCAAAAGCATCGAGACCATGATCGCCGCCATCGAGTGGGGCTGCCCCTTTGTGCTCTACTGGGAACTCTACGACAACGAAGGCACGCCCGAAAAACCCGGCGGCTTCTGGCTGATCAACGAAAAGAACGAGAAACAGCCCATCTGGCACACCCACCAGCGCTACTTCACTTGGGCCAAACAGCACCTCGCCGACACCAAGCAACGCACCGGCCAGTATCCATCTGAGGCCGACTTCCGTTCCTCCGCGCTGGAATATCTCAGGCGCTGAGGCCGTTTCACGGAGGCCAACTGACCATGTCCGCCCAGCCAAGCTTCCGTTTGCGTCATCTTCACCAAGTAGTACCCTACGCCCATGTCAGCACCGCCGAATCAACGCCGAGTCACAGCGCAGGAAGCGCTGGAGCAATGCCGTCGCAATCGTCTGCAGGACACCTCACGCGGTGCTTGGCGTGGGCTGAAGCCTGCGGCAAGCTCCACGCCGCCTGCCAGTTCTCCGCCCGTCTCGACGGTCGCCAAGTAAGCCTCGAACTCTTCGAGCAATTCCACGCCACGCCGGAACTTGGCCGTTCACTCTCGGCACGAGTCGATCCTTATCACGACAGCGAATCGTGTGGCGATCTCACCTTGATCGACGCCGGTGGTGAAGCTGTCGTATTTTTCGATCCCGATCATCAGCGCGTCATCAAGCTCTTCGCACCGCCCAATGACGGCGGCTTCGGTTATGTGCTCGATCAAGGCAGCAATGGTCGCTGGCGCATTCGCGGTGGTAGCTTGATCGAAGCCCTGAATCGCTTTGCATGGTTCGAGGCCTGCTTTGTCAGCGGCCTGGAACTCGACAGCCTTGGCACCCGCGCCGATTTCCTCACGCTCAGCCAGCCCTTCTTCGTCGGCAGACGCCCCTGTGAAGACGAACTCGAAGAGTGGATGAAAGCCTGTGGCTGGGAACCCTGGTCGCCCAACACCGAAAGCGCCGTCGTGGCCCAGCAAACGTGGCGACGAGGTGAATTCGTCGCCACCGATGTCGCCCCACGCAACGCCATCATCACCGAAGCCGACAACAAACTTCGAGCCATCGACTTCGTCGTCACACGACTGAGTGACGAGCCGCAATGAGCCACGGCAGGGCGGTTTGAAGCAAGCTCAGTCACCAATGCTGCGTCAACGCCCCGCCTCACTTTCGACACGAGGGCATGGAGTATCGCTTCAAAAGCATTTCCGGGCCTGTTTTTGCCAAGGTTCACGCTCGAAAGCCTTTTCAACACCGCGTTTAATACGACTCTAAACCATGTCCGCCTTTTCAGATCCCTTCAAAGAAGCCCGCGCCGAATCTGGCGTGATGCAGTGCCCTTTCCATGGCGAAAACATCACCATGATCCTGCGGCATGAGGATGTGCGAAAGGCGGCGAAGGATTGGCAGACCTTCAGCTCCAACGTTCCTTTCCGTGTACCGATTCCCTCTGAGGAAGACGTGCGCTCCATGCGGCAGCTTCCCATCGAGACGAATCCACCCGAGCACACCGACTACCGCGCGATTGCCGAACCTTTCTTCCAGCGAGCGAAGGAGCCGGAGATGATGGCAAAGGTCGAGTCGTTGCTGGATGGCATGCTGACACAGGCTTTGAACCGCGAAAGCATCGAGATCGTGAATGAGTTCGCGCTACCCGTGCAATCGCGGGCACTGACCTATCTGCTGAACACGTCCGAGTCCGAGGCTGACACCTGGATTGGCTGGGGCATCCATGTTTTCAAAGTCACTGGTGGCGAGTTCAAGCAAGGCACGGTGCTGGAAGACTACCTGCACCAGAAGTTCAACGAGGCCGAGGCGAATCCCGGCGCGGACTTTTTCAGCGCGCTGGTGAAGGCCGAGTATCGCGGCCGCAAGCTCACCCGCGAGGAATGCATGGGCTTCGCCAATCTCGCCTTTGCTGGTGGTCGCGATACGATCATCCATACCATCTCCTGCGCTCTCGGCTATCTCGCTGAGCATTCTGAAGCGCTGGAGTTTCTTCGTGCCGATCCCAAGCGCATCACACTCGCCAGCGAGGAGTTTTTCCGTGTGTTCATGCCGCTCACACACATCGGTCGTGTCTGTCCTGCTGACACGGATGTGAATGGTGTCACCGTGAAAGCGGGCAACCGCATCTCCCTCGCCTGGGCCTCGGCCAACTTTGACGAAACCGCCTTCCCGCAGCCTGATGAAGTCCGTCTCGACCGCAAACCGAACCCGCATCTCAGCTTCGGCTTCGGCACGCATCTTTGCCTCGGCGCGCCTCATGCGCGTCTCATTCTGCGCACGCTTTTAAAGCTCTGCTGCGAACGCGTGAAGAGCATCACCATCCTGAAGGCCAAAGAGCGCGTCGAACACGAAGCCAAGTTTGATCGCACGCTTGGTTACGACTCGCTGGTGGTGAAAATGGAGCCGCTGTAGCCTCGTGGCATAAGCGTGTTCGGTTTATCGCTGCCTGCCGGTGAAGGTGAGGAAGCTAGGGCCTAATCTCAAAAGACACGCCGGTGCTGGAAAGCCTCACTTCGTCCCAGATGAAAGATGCCCCGCCAGATCACCTGCATATCCGGCCAGCTCCAAGAACGCCCGGCCCGCGATCTGCCCGCGTGAATCGAGCACATCGCACGCGCCCTCCCAATACGGCAGCCGCGTGATGCCGCCGTCCTGCTCCTGATCCTCCGCCAGCGGCTTCAGTTCAAACGATTCGCCCTCAAACCGAATTCGTAACCGAATCGGATACTCCGCGTTGTTTCGTGGGCTTTTCCAGGTGCCGAGCACCTCCATTCGGAACGCGTCACTCGCCAGATGCCGCACCGTGCCATCACGCTCCACCACTGCCAGTGTCGAGGCCGTATCCAGCGTCCCATCTTTCCGCCTCATGCGATACACCATGATCTCACGCCCATCCTTGAGCTGAAGCGCCGCCCAGTCCCAGCCCACTTGGCCACCTTCAAGCTGGCTGCTGCTGAACTCATGGTCCATCCACGCCTCGCCGCTCACCGCATGCTCCACAGCGCCCAGCTTCACCGTGCCTGTCGTCTTCAAACGCGGCCACGTCAGGTAATGGCTCGCCGCTGAGTCCGACGCTCCTTTGCGCGACACGCTATCTTTCCCGAATACCACCAGCGGCTTCACCGCCTCCAGCTCAAGCCGCAGCAAAACCTCGCCCTTTACCGTCGCCGCGATGTGCAGGAGCTGCGTCTTCTCATCGAGCTTCAGCGACCAGTTGCCGTTCCGCACCGCCAGCGTCGTCTCAGACGAAGCCGCATCCCATCCTTCACGGTTCAAGCGCTCCTCATGCACGAACCGCCCCGACCGCGCATCCAGCAGCGCGGCATGCGCCAGATGCAAATGCTGCGTCTTCCCATCATCACGTCTCGCCTGACGGAAAAACGTCACTTGGAAACCGAAACGGTGAGCATCTGGCGCATCCAGATGCCCCGTCACATACCACCACTCCGTGCGAAACTCCGCATGACTCCCATGATCACGCGGAAACTCAAACACCCGCCCCGCTTGCGGAATCGCAAACCCGTCCGCCGTCGTCTGCGCATGCAGCAACGTTGTCATGGTGAGAAAAATCAAAGTCCAGTGTCTCATGTCATTCCTCCGTGTGTTCCGCCGGCAGCATCGCCGCCCATCGTCCGACCAAGGCCGCCACCAGCATGCCAGCCGCGATCACCGCAGCCCCCAGCACCGCCAGATGCCACCACACCGCGTGAAATTGCAGCGTCCAGCCGAAGCACTGCTTGTTGATGCGATAAACGAGCAGCCAGCCGAGCCACAAACCCGCCGCAATGCCCGTGAACGCACCCGCACAAGCCACGCCGAGTCCTTCCAGCGCCGCTGATCGCGCGATCTCGTTCCGAGTCATGCCCAGCGAGCGCAACGTCGCCAAGATCGCCCGCCGCTCCAGCATCAGGCTTGCCAAAGCCAGTCCGAGACCCACCACGGCTACGATCACACCGATCACCTCCAGCGCGTGCGTCACTGAAAACGTCTGGCGGAAAATGCGCAGCGCCTCACTGCGAAGATGCGCATTGGTAAACACACTCAAACCCGGATGCTTGTTTTGAATACGATCACGCACCGTCTCCGCATCCGCGCCCGGTTTCAGCATCAAGGCTACGCGCCATGCCTCGTCTGTCTCAAACCATTCGCGAAAAACCGCCGCAGGCAGCGACAGCGACCCACGCTCATTGCCATACTCAGCGTTCATCGCCACCACGCGCACTTTGCGTCCCACCAGCTCGATCACATCGCCCACGCGAGTCCCAAACCGCTCGCTCCAGCTCTCGCTCATGATCGCTGGAGTGATGCCATCGTTCGTCTTCCACCATTCATCATGCTCTGGAGCCTCCACCCACGCATACAGCCCATGTTTGTTCGCAAACACGGGATCAGTACCAAGAATCAGCACCTCGCCGCCCTTCCACAGCAGCGTCCGCGCCTGTACAAAAGCCAGCTCCGCCACTTCCGGCTCCTTGCCAAGCTCCGTCACCGTCTTCGGCGAGATGAAATGCGTCGATGACGCGCTCTGCGCACCGGCGCTGCTGATGTAAATGTCCGCCTGCATCGTGCGGTCGATCCAGCCACGCATCGTGTGGTCAAAACTCGCCACCATCACCGCCATGCCTGTCGTCATCGCCACCGCACTCGCCAGCGCCGCCACCGCAAAACGATGCCGCACCGTCGGTCGCCGCAAATGCGAAAGCGCCACTCGCCAAACTGCAGATAGCGCTTTTCTCTTCGCGATGAACCGCAGCACCGCCCCCGCCGCCAATCCCGCGCCCACCAGCCAAAGCAGCGCCGCTGCATAACCCGCCGGCGGCAACCGTGTGCCGTTCGCAAACCGCAGCACCGGCAACTCTGCGAGCAAAACCGCCACCAGCATCATCGCCCAGCCGATCCATTCCACCCGCCAGACCGTGCCGCCTTCAAACAACACCGCATGCCGGCCCAGCATGTGCGCCGGTGGCGTGCGCGCTGCCATCCGTGCTGGCCACCATGCGGCGATGAGGCTCGCCAAAATCGAAATCGACAACGCCAGCAGCGCCTCACTCATGCTCAAGGCCGCCTGCTGCTCACTCGTCGCGCCATAGAGCGCGTTCATCGTCTGCGTCACACCGCCCACCGCGCCTTGCGCACCGAGCCAGCCCAGCAAAACGCCCAAAACACCGCCGCACAACCCCAGCAGACCCGCTTCGATGAGAAACGCGATTTGAATCGCCCGATCCGTCACACCGAGCGATTTCAAAATGCCAATCTCCTCACGCCTTCGCAACACCACGCCATCCAGTGCCTGAAAAATGAGATAACCACCCACCAGCAGCGCCAGCAGTGAGAGAATCGTCAGATTCAGCCGAAACGCCTGCGTCATCGTGCCCGCAAGCTGACGCCGATTCGCGCCACCCGTCACCTGCCAGCGCGGTTTCAGCAATTCACCCGCCTGCTCACGCAAATGCGGGAACAAGGCGCTGTCTTGTGCCAGAACCTCCACGCGATCCACCTTGTCGCCACGCATCAAAACCGACTGCGCCTCCGGCAAATCCATCAGCAGCAAATGTTTGGGCAAACTCGGCACTCCCGGCGTCTCTGGAACCACCCCGGCCACCTTCAGCGCGATCACACGATCATCCACGACCAATCGTAGTTCCTCGCCTTCCTTCACGCCCAGCTTCGGACTCACATAAACACCCGAGCGCACCGCCTGCATGTTCGCGCCGAGTCCCACCGGTGCCTCACCGCGCAGATTGAGCAGGGCCACAAAATCCACGCCCAGCAGCCGCCATGTCGCCCGTGATCCGATCTCGCCATTTCCCGCATCTGCCGCTGGTGTCACCGTCTCCTCCACCACCGGCAGCAAGCTCACCGGACGATGCTCCAGCGCCTCGCGCATCTCACGTACATCACCTTCACGCAAAACACCGCTCATCGCCTGCACCGTCCAGTCCGGCTGCCGCGTGATGCCATCCGTGAACGTCTCAAAGCCCGACAGCGCCGCATTGCTCGCCAGCCGCACCGCCAGATACACACTCGATCCCAACGCCAGGATCAGCATCAACGCGATCTGCTGCCGCAAAGCCAGTCGCCAGTGCCTTAGAGCACAACGCCGGAGGATGAGAAGCACCGTGCTCATGCGCCTTCGACGATTTGACCGTCTTGCATGCGGAGCACGCGCTCGCAATGCTTCACCGCCTCCGGGCTGTGCGTCACCAGCAGCAGCGCAGCCTTGGTTTCTCTCACAATCTCTGCCAGCAGCTCCAGCACCTGCACGCCCGTGGCGGAATCCAGGCTTCCCGTCGGTTCATCCGCCAAAATCAACGTCGGTCGATGCACCACCGCCCGCGCAATCGCCACGCGCTGCATCTCACCGCCCGAAAGCTGCCCCGGCAGTGCTTCCGCCCGATGCGAAATGCCCACGCGCTCTAGCAGTTCCCGCACCCGCGCTTCACGCTCGCTCGTCGGCACACCGAGCAATTGCAGCGGCAGCTCAATGTTCTCCGCCGCGCTCAGCGTCGGCAGCAGATGATAAAACTGAAACACCGTGCCGATGTGCCTGCGCCGCAGTTGCGCCAGCCCGTCCGCGCACAAATCGCCGAGGACAAGGCCAGCAATCGTCACATCACCGCTGTCCGCGCGATCCACACCGCCAACACAGTTCAACACCGTCGTCTTGCCACTGCCCGAAGGCCCCAGCAGCGCCACGCGCTCGCCTTGTTCCAGTTTGAACGACACACCGCGCAGGATCGGGCGCTCCGCGTAGCTTTTGGTGAGAGATTCGACTTCGAGAACAGGCATCTGGAAAAGAAAACGGCCTGTCCGGCCTCGTGGACGCTCACTTCATCGCCCGCATCAGCTCACGCACATACTTGCCCAGCATGTCGAACTCCACGTTCAGGCGGTCACCGGGTTTCTTCGTGTGCAGATTGGTCAGTTGAAACGTATGTGGGATGATCCAGCACACCACGGTGCTCTCCGTCACCTCGGCAGCGGTTAATGAGATGCCATCAAGGCAAATGGAACCCTTCGGAATGACCAAACCGCGCTGCTCCACGGGAATCTCGACCTCCAGTCGATGATCCTGCCCATGCTCGCTCCAGTCGATGATCTTCACCGTCGCATCCACATGCCCTTGGACAAAATGCCCGCCAAATCGCGCCCCCATTGCCATCGCACGCTCCAGATTGACCAGGGAGCCAGCTTCGAGATCGCCGAGGCTCGTCACCTTCAATGTTTGCATCAGCAGATCAAAGCACGCCGTCTGCGCTGAAGGATCTTTCGCCGACACTGTGAGGCAGCAGCCATTCACCGCCACGCTTTCACCATCCGCCAGTTCAGAAGCCATCGCGCCCACGTTCACTGTCAGCCGCGCACTTTCGCCGCGCGGCTCCAGGGAAATGACACTGCCGGTGGTTTCGACTAGACCTGTGAACATTGCACGACCTAAGCCAGAGCCTTTCCGGTGTCGATTGCTTGTTGAAGTAGATTCGCGACAACCGCCCCCGGACCGCAACTTCTTGGGTTAGCTGTCTTTCTCTTTTGCCGGATGTTTTTCCTGGAAAAAACTAGGAAGTAACCAGAGGAGGAGTCCTGCTTTTTGGGCTTTCTCCGAGATCAGTCCGTCATTGCTTGGTCCAGGGCACGCGCTAGCCTTTGCCCCCCCCCATGACGCCATCAAAAAGCAACCGCAGCAAGCTGTCGAGGAAGATTGCCGTCCTCGCATGTTCCGTGTCCGTCCTGTGCCTCAGCCCATCTGCATGGGCCGCGGATCGCACCAAGCAAAACAACACGACCAACCTGAATCTGACCGGCAGTTGGTCGGGCGGCGTGCCCGACCGCAGCAACATGGCGGTGTGGACCAATGCCGTGACGGGGCCGAACACGTCCCTCCTCGGTGGAAACGTCAACTGGCAGGGCATCCGCATTGCCAACCCGGGCGGGGCCATCACGATCGGTCCCGGCAATACCCTCACGCTCGACGCGGGGGCGGCCGGCACCAGTATCGATATGAGCGCCGCCACGCAGGATCTGACGATCCAGTCGGGGTTCACAATCAGGAGCGCCGTCGGGCAGCTCTGGAACATCGGCACGGGGCGGACGCTCACGCTCAATACCGGCACCTTCACCCGCGGGGCCGGGGCCACACTGCTCGTGCAGGGCGTCGGCAGCGTCGTCACCACCATGCCGAACCTCAGCTCCGGCTCGCTGGTCAATGGTCTCATCGGTCCGTGGGCCGTCATCGGTGCCGGGACTTTGGCGAGCTACGCCACGATTAATGGCAGCGACACCATCGTCGCCTACACCGGTGGCACGGCGGCAGCCACTGGGGCGAATGTCACCGACACAACGGGATTGCTAAACTACGATGTCGCCGCCGTCGGGGCTCTCGGAGCAGGCGCTTCGGTCAATACCCTGCGATACACCGGAGCGGCGGGTACGATCACGGGGAACTTCACCGCCAATGGCCTCCTCACCGCGGGCACGGGAGCGCTCATCATGAGCGGAAACATCAACATCGGCACCAACCGCGAGTTCGTTCTCACCAACGGCGACGGTAATGCGCTGCGCGACTTGAGACTGACCGGGATCATCGGCGATTCAGCGACTGGCCCTTCCGACGTCATTAAAGCCGGGCTGGGGAACGTCTTTTTCAACGGTGCGAATACCTACAGTGGCATCACCACCGTGTCCCGCGGCAGACTCGTTCTCGAGAGCACCGGTTCGCTGGGATCGACGGCAGGCGGGACGCGCATCGGCCAGGGCGCCACCCTGGTTCTCAACGGCGGCGTCACCACGGCGGAGTCGATCTTCTTCGATGACTTGGTCAACGCCAGTGCCGGTGCCCGGCTCGAGAACAACGGCACCAACACCCTGACCGGTGCCATCCGCCTGAGCAACAGCACCCGCTGGCAGGGTAACGGGACCATCAACGTGACCGGCGGCATTTCCACGACAGGGGGAGCGGCAGGCTCCTTCATGGTGGTTCAGGCGGGCAATCTCATGAACATCACCGGCAAGCCCATCTCCAACGGCAGTGGTCAGATCTACATGGACAACTCGGGGAAAACGATCGCCCTGGGGGTAGTCGGTAGCACTTACGGGAGCCATCGTCTCCTTGCCGGCACGATGCAGACCGATGTCGCCAACGCGCTTTCCAGCTCCGCTCAGATCGACTTCGGGGTCGCTTATGCGGCGAGCGCCGCCACTCTCAACCTCAATGGAAACGACCAGACCGTGGGCGGGATCAACTCAGCGATCTTTTTAATGACGGCGGGCTTTGATCGGGTCATCACCAGTCCCGTCCCGGCCACCCTCACCCTGAATCAACCCGCCAACACCATCTTCGACGGACGCTTTACAGGCCAAGTCTCGCTCGTTAAAAACGGAACAGGCAGTCTGACTTTGACTGGTCCGAGCACAACGACGGGGAGCCTCACGGTGAACGCTGGCACGGTGAACCTGAACTTCGGGAGGGCCACCGGATCAATTTCGGGACCTGGTGCGGTTTCTGACTTCCTATTCTCAGGCGTTCCGCTGACGCTCGGTGGCGGTAATTTTCAACTGACCGGGCGCAATAACGGCACGGCGACTTCTCTGGCCGGGGCGAATTGGCTTATCACTTCATCCATTGTCAATGTCACCTCCACCGCAGGTCTTGCGCCGGGCCAACTCATCTCCGGGGGCTCCGGTCTCCCCGTCGGGGCCTACGTGGTCAGTGTTCTCACCGGAACGCAGTTTGTCATCAACGCCAACACGACGGCAGCTCAAACCGCCACGACCATCACCGCCACGGCCAACAGTTTCACCACCTCGCAGACTTTCGCCGGTCTTGTCCTCAATCCGGGTGGCTCCGCCGTGACCGTCACGATTCCTTCGAGCGGCTCCGACGGCACCGTCCTCAATCTCGGTGCCATCACCGTGAATCCCGGAGCAACCGTGAACTTCATTCTCCCGACCGGAACTCAGAACGCCACTAACGGAATCACCACAAGCACTCCAAACAACGCCGCAGGCATTCTCGGCGGCTGGGCCAGAGTGGGGAACAACTGGGCGATCAACAGCACCAACGCCGTCGGGGGCAACATCACAGCGCTCGCCACCTACACCGATGTGAGCCGCCTCGGCGGCACCATCACCTCTTCGCCGACCGCGAATGTTCGCCTTGTCGACGGGGGCGTGACCGGCAACATCACTCCCGCCGCGGTTGGCACCACCGACATCAACACCCTGCTGCAAAGTGCGACCGTCGGAACCGCCACCTACGACCCGGGGACCACTGACGTCCTCCGCCTCGGTGACGCCGGAGGGATCATGGTCGCGAGCAACGCCTCGGCCCTCACCGTCGGAACGACGGTAAACGACGGCATCCTCACCGCCGGAGGCCTCGCCGATACCGCGGGCACGATCTACCTGACAAATAACCACGCCACCAATCTGCTCACGATAAATTCCACCATCGCCGATAATGGAGCGGGTATCGTCAATGTCACCACTTCAGGCCCCGGCATCCTCATCCTCACGGGGGCGAATACCTACACCGGACGCACCACTGCGGGCGGCGGCACCCTCAGGATCTCGAGCGAGCAAAACCTCGGGGGGAATCCGTCCGGCGCCACCGCCGACCAGCTCACCCTCGCGGGCGGCACCCTCAATACCACCGCCAGCTTCAATTTCGACGACGTCAATCGCGGCATCACCCTCGCGGCGGCGGGCGGAACCATCTCGGTCAACAGCGGCACGACCCTGACCATCGCGAATGTCATCGCCGGTCCCGGTAATCTCACTGTTTCCAATACAGGGACCCTCGCTCTCACTGCCGCAAACACATTCACCGGAATCACCTTTGCCAACAACGGCATCCTCGCGCTCGGTCATGTCAATGCCTTGCAAAACAGCACTCTCACCACCGCCACGGCCGGAAATGTCACTTTCACCGTCGCCGGAACGAACACTTACTCGATTGGCGGACTGGCCGGCAATGACACCGTCGCGCTGGGAGTGAATTCTCTTCGCGTCGGATCGAATCACGAGACCACGATCTTTTCCGGCAGCATCACCGGCACTGGTGGTCTCATTAAAACGGGCAACGGCACTCTTAATCTGACAAACGCCAACACCTTCTCGGGCGACACCCGCATTGAGGGCGGCATGATCGTCCTCGTCCATGCCAACGCCCTGCAAAACAGCACCCTCGACACCGGCGACGCCGGCACCCAGAGCGCCAATTTCACCCTTGCCGAGGGCACCACCTACAACCTCGGCGGACTCAAGGGCAGCGCCGATCTCGACCTTGCCCTTTCCCATCTCAGCGTGGGATCCAACAATCAGAGCACCACCTTCTCCGGCGTGCTCCAGGGTGCCTTCAACAACAATCTCACCAAAGTCGGCACCGGCACCCTCACCCTTGCGGGCAACAACACCTACCTCGGGACGACCACTGTCAGCGCCGGACGTCTCGTCCTGGGTGGCACTAATCTCTCGACTATCACCGTCGCGGCCGGAGCCAACTTCGGCGGCGAAGGCAGCACACAGGGCAACCTGACCTTTGCGGGAACCACCCATAATCTCGAGATTGATGCCGCGACGAGCGCCGCCTTGGGAACGACCGGCGGGGGCAGTCTCAATGTCGCCGCCCTCAATGTCGGCGGCTTCATCATCAACATCGTGGGCTCACCCACCGGAGCCGCGCCCGTGAAGGTCCTCACCTATGGCACCGGCGGATTCATCGGCGACGTGAATCGCTTCACGCTCGGCACCCACACCGCCAGCTTGCGGGGTGCCGGAAGCTTCAGCAACAACGGCATCGAAGCGATCGTCATTGATCTCGGCTACGTTTCCAACACCTGGGTCGGCGGGGACGGCGCCAATCCCACGTTCTGGGACATCGGCACCACCGCGAACTGGACCAATCCTAAAGACACGCTTTTTCAGAATGGCGACGACGTCATTTTCACCGACGGTGCCCTGAACCTGACGCCCGTCCTGCAATCGAACGTCACCGTAGGCACCGCCACCTTCAGCAACACCACCGGGACCGATTACAGCCTCAGTTCGGCGGCCGGCCAGACCCTCACCGTGGCCGGTGGCATCGTGGCGAATGGCTCGGGCAATGTCACGATCTCGAGCCACATCACCGGGGCCGGCACTCTGACTCGTTCCGGCAGCGGCACTCTCACCCTGAGCGGCGCGAACAGCTTCACCGGTGCGACGACGATCACTGGCGGCACGCTCGTCCTCAGTAGCGAAGCCGGGCTCGGGCCCGCTCCGGCCCTTTTCACCGCAGGCCAGTTCACCCTCGACGGGGCGACCGCCACGCTCAGTGCGGCGGCGAGTTTCTCGATCGATGACGTCACTCGCGGCATCACTCTCGGCGCTGGCGGCGGCAGCTTCGGGGCCGATCCCGCCGTCACCCTTACGATTGCCAATGTCATCGGCGGATCCGGAGCCTTGCGCAAGGTCGGGGCCGGCACCCTGGTCCTCACGGCCTCGAACACCTTCACAGGCCTCACCACCGTCAGCGGCGACATTCTCGAGCTGAACTCCGCGGGCGGCAACGCCATCGCCGGAGACGGCGTCGCCGGGACGACCGACGTCCAGGTCAATACCGGGGCCACGCTCCGCCTCGGCGCCGCCGATCAGATCGCGGACAACGGGAGCGTTTTCCTCAACGGAGGCACCTGGAACCTGAATGGTTTCAGCGAGACGATTCGCAACCTCACCGCCACCGTCGCCACGACCGTACCGTCCCTCGCCCTCGGGAGTGGAAATGTCCTCACCCTCAATCGCGTCGACTGGGACAACACCGGCACCAGCACCAACAGCAGTCTCACCGGCGGCACCCTGCGCTTCGTCGCCGACGGGGCCACCCAGCCGATTTTCGAAACCAATTACGTGGGTGGGGTAAACATCAGCTCGACCGTGCAGATCGACGCCGCCTCCCTGACCTTCCGCGCCAACACCTTCGGCACGACCGTGAGCGGTCAAGTCACCGGGACGGGCATGCTCATCTACGACCACACCGGAGGAGCCGGCGGCCTCAATCTGACCAACGGTACAAACAACTATTCGGGCGGCACCCGCTGGACCTCGGGCAGCGGAGTCAACGGAGCCTGGAACATTTTCACCGTCACTGCCAGTGGCGCTCTCGGCAGCGGAGAGGTGACACTCCAGGGCGGGAATCAGAGTACCTGGACCGCAGCCTTCGTTGGTACGCCGAGCGCTTTTAACTTTAATGGCGTCACCAGCCACACGAATGAATTCCGGCTCACCGGTTCCGCCACCGTCTCCGTCGGCACCCCTGTAGGCGACACCGCCACGGGCGACCGGGTCACTCTCTCCGGCGACTTCAATCTCGGTGCCCAAACTCTCTTCGTGCGCGGCAGAGGCACAGGCATCATCAGTGGCGTCATCTCCGGCACTGGTGGCGTCACCAAGATCGACAACCACAGCACCTGGACCCTCTCTGGAGCCAACACCTACAGCGGCACCACCACCGTCAGTGCCGGAGCGCTTCAGGTCGGCCATGCGGGCCTAGGCCAAACCGGCACCGGCAACGTCACCGTCCAGAGCGCCGCCTCGCTCCTCGGCACCGGCGTCGTCCAGGGCAGTAATTTCACCGCAGAGACCGGCTCCATCCTTCACGCGGGTGACACCACCGCCAGCAGTTCCTTCGGCACCCTGAACTTCACCCCTGCCACCGGCGGCGGCACTCAGAGCCTGGCGGGCAGCATCTTCCTGGGCATCGGCACGGCAAACAACCACGGGGGTGTGGACCCCACCTTTGGTGGAAACGAAGTCGGCACAGCCGGCTACATCACTTATGTGAATGACAGCAGCCGCTCGCAGGGACTCGGAACCGGCAGCCACGACCTGCTTTCCTTCAACACCGCAGGCGATGCGTCTGGCTACAACTTGAGCATGACTGGAACAGTCCAGGTCACAGGCAGTGGCTTTGCCGCCGAGATCGGCCAGATCTACAACCTCCTCGACTGGTCCAACCTCGTCATCACCGACTTTGCTGGTTTCAATGTGGGCACCAACTTTCGCGATGGCATCGACGATGACGCCAGCCAGTTCAACCTGCCCAGCCTGGGCTCGGGCCTGTTCTGGGACGTGAGCCAGTTCACCACCAGCGGCATCATCGTCGTCGTTCCTGAGCCCAGCCGTGCGCTGCTGCTCATGCTCGGACTTGCAGGACTCATCACACGTCGCAAGCGCGGGTTCGTCTAATTCGCCGCGTGAGGCTATCCGTGCAGACCTGACCAAGCCTGGGAAGGATAAGGCAAAGGCGGACCGTATGGATCTCCGCTGTGTTCCGCCGCTTTCTCCAATTTGGCACCTTGCTTGTCTCCACGAGTCTCCTCTCGGCGGAGCACTGGGCCTTTCAGCCGCTAAAGCCCGGCAAGGAGCAGAGCATCGACGCCTACATTCAGAAAGAGCTCTCCCAGCACGGCTTAAAACCCGCGCCACACGCCGATGCGCGCACGCTCATCCGCCGCGCTCATTTTGACCTCACCGGCCTTCCTCCGTCCGACATGTCAGACACGTCCGACCTGTCTGACTCGGACTACGCCGCGCTCGTGGACAAACTCCTTTCCAGTCCCCACTACGGCGAACACTGGGCCCGCCACTGGCTTGATGTGGCCCGCTACTCGGACACCAAAGGCTACGTCTATGCCCGCGAGGAAAAGAACTGGGTGCATGCCACGCCGTATCGCGACTGGGTCGTGCGCGCGCTGAACGAAGGCATGCCGTATGACCGCTTCCTGCTGCTGCAAATCGCCGCTGATCAAGTCGTCCCGCCCAAGTCGCCCGATCTCGCCGCGATGGGCTTTCTCACGCTTGGGCGGCGCTTTCTCGGCGTGACGCATGACATCATCGACGACCGCATTGATGTCGTCACGCGCGGAACGCTAGGACTCACGGTTGCCTGCGCCCGTTGTCACGATCACAAGTTCGACCCCATCCCCACGCGCGACTACTACGCGCTCTACGGCGTCTTCCAGAGCAGCGCGGAAGCCCTCTCTCCGTGCGCCAATGGCGAAAACGCCGAACTGACCGAGTTGGTGAAAAAGAACCGCGATTTGATGACGAAACGCCGTGAGGAGCAGATGGCCCGCACGCGTGCGCAAGCCGCCGACTATCTCAAAGCGACCCGAGAACTCGAAAAGTATCCCGAGGAGGTGTTCGGGCAGCTCCTTGATGCAAAAGACCTCAACCCTTTCATCGTGCATCGCTTCGTCGCCTGGCTGGAAAAGCATCCAGGCGTCGAATTGAACCAGGAAGTGCTCAAGCAGCCCGATTCGCCCGCTTTCGTGCCCGACGAGCACATCGCGAACATCGAGATGTATTTCCCGACCGGCGTCACCACCGAGCTGTGGAAGTCGCAGGGCGATGTGGACCGCTTCCTTATCAAAAGCAGTGCTGCACCGACGCACGCGACGGTTTTGGTCGATCGTCCGCTGCCCAGCACGCCACGCGTCTTCAATCGCGGCAATCCGCTCACCAAAGGCGATGCCGTCCCACGCCAGTTTTTAAGCCTCTTCGGTCCGCAAAAGCCATTCACGAAAGGCAGTGGCCGACTGGAGCTCGCGCAGGCCATCATCGATCCCCGCAATCCGCTCACCGCCCGCGTCATGGTGAACCGTATTTGGCAGCATCATTTCGGTCGCGGCCTCGTCAGCACTCCGAGCGACTTCGGCAAGCAAGGCAGCCCGCCGAGCCATCCCGAGCTTCTCGACTGGCTCGCTCAGCGCTTCATCGACTCCGGCTGGAGCATCAAGGCGATGCATCGTCTCATCATGTTGTCGCAGACCTACCAACAGAGCAGCCAGACGAGTGATCCGCGCGATCCCGACAACCGTCTGCTCGCCCGCATGACCCCGCATCGCCTCAGCTTCGAGGAGGCACGCGATGCCTGGCTCGCCGCCGCAGGTCGCCTGAATCTGCGCGTTGGTGGTCGCCCTGAAGGATTGTTCGCGGCCAGCAACACGCGTCGCACGCTCTACGCGCTCGTGGACCGCGAAAACGTGCCGATGGTCATGCGCACCTTCGATTTCGCCAATCCCGACCTCTCCATCCCCCAGCGCACCGAGACCACCGTGCCACAACAGGCGCTTTTCGGCCTAAATCATCCCTTTGTCGTGCAGCAGGCGAAGGCGCTCGTTCAAAATGCTGCCGCATCCAAGTCGGACGAAGCAAAGATTCGCCACATCTACGCCAAGCTTTTCCAGCGCAGTCCCACATCCGACGAACTGGCTTCTGCTCTCGCCTTCGCCCAAACCGACAACAGGCCTGTCATCGCCGCGTCCGATCACTCCAAATCCTGGCACTACGGCTACGGTGAGTGGGATGAGAGCACAGGTCGCGTGAAGACCTTCAACCCGCTGCCGCATTTCACCGGCAGCGCCTGGCAGGGTGATGAAGCGTGGCCCAATGAAAAACTCGGCTGGGCACAACTCACCGCCGAGGGAGGTCATCCAGGCAATGACCGTAAACACGCGGTCGTGCGCCGCTGGATCGCGCCAGCCGACGGCAGTTACGATCTCAGATCGACGCTCATCCACGAACCCGAGGTGGGCGATGGCATCCGTGCCTTCGTGAGCCACTCACGCTTCGGCAAACTGCGCAGCACGACGCTGCTCGGCTCCAAAGCGGAGCTCCAACTCGACGCCATCGCCTTCCAAGCCGGTGACACGCTCGATTTCATCGTCGATATCGGCAACGGCCTGAACAGCGACCAGTTCCTGTGGTCACCGAAGATCTCGCCTTCCGTCACCGCGACCACAGGCGCGGGCGGCGACACTCCGAGCGACGCTTGGGATGCCCAGAAGGACTTTTCCACCCAGCCGAAATCCCAACTCACCGCTTGGGAGCAACTCGTGCAGGTACTGATGCTCTCGAACGAGTTCATGTTTGTTGATTGATATGAAGCCACCTCTTACACGCCGAGATTTTCTACGCCGCTCCGGCATGGGCATGGCGGCGCTTGGGTTGGCGGACCTGCATGCCGCGAAACCTCACTTCGCGCCGAAGGCAAAGCGGGTGATTCACTTCTTCCTCAACGGCGGGCCGTCGCATGTGGATACGTTTGATCCGAAGCCTGCGCTGGCGAAGTATGCGGGTAAGCCGGTGCCAAGTCATCGCATCACGGAGCGAAAGACGGGAGCGGCTTTCCCCTCGCCGTTCAAGTTTCAGCGCTACGGGCAGAGCGGGATCGAGGTGAGCGAGTTGTTTGAGAAAACAGCGGCGCATATCGACGACATCGCCGTGATCCGGTCGATGCAGGCTCAAGTGCCGAATCATGAGCCGTCGCTGATGCTCATGAACTGTGGCGATTCGATCCAGGCACGGCCGAGCATGGGCGCATGGCTGACGTATGGCCTCGGCAGTGCGAATGAAAACCTGCCAGGCTTCATCGCGATGTGTCCGGGTGGCATGCCGATCAAAAGCGCGGAGAACTGGCAGTCGGCTTTCTTGCCTGGGGCATTTCAGGGGACGTATGTCGATTCAAAGCACGAGGCAGTGGATCGTTTGATCGAAAACATCCGCAGCCCGCATGCGGACACGAGCGTGCAGCTCCGCCAGCTCGACTTGCTGCGTCGCATCAATGCCGCGCATCGTGCCGAGCGTAGTGATCCGAGGCTGGAGGCGCGGATTCAGAGCTTCGAGCTGGCTTTCCGCATGCAGATCGAGGCGGCGGACGCTTTTGATGTGAGCAAAGAGCCTCAACACATCCGCGAACTGTATGGCGAGGGCGTTCATGCGCGGCAGACGCTCATCGCGCGGCGCTTGTTGGAGCGTGGCGTGCGCATGGTGCAGCTCTGGCATGGTGCGGGGCAGCCCTGGGACAATCACGACAACATCGAGACGAATCACCGCAAGCTCGCCGCTCAGATCGACCAGCCCATCGCCGCGCTGCTGCATGATTTGAAGCAGCGCGGCATGCTGGAGGACACACTGGTCATCTGGGGCGGCGAATTCGGCCGCACACCGACCGTGGAGCTCGCCGGAGGCAAATCGAAGCTCGGCCGCGATCACAATCACTACGGCTTCAGCGTGTGGATGGCCGGCGGCGGCATCAAAGGCGGCACGATTCACGGCAGCACCGATGAGTTCGGCTTCGCCGCCCAGGACAACCCGACCAGCGTGCATGATCTGCATGCCACGATCCTGCATCTGATGGGACTCAACCACGAGGAGCTGACGTATCGCTACGCCGGTCGCGATTTCCGGCTCACGGATGTGTATGGCGAGGTGATCCGTCCGATTGTGGCTTGATCAGTTTTTCTCACAGAACTTCCGAAACGCCTCCTGCTGCTCCGGCGTCGCCACCCCGGCCACGATATGACCCGCGAGGCTTCGTAGAGCCGCCGCTTCCGATCCTGAAAGCCCAAGCTGCTCCACCATCGAGCGGGCAATCGCCGCGAAGGTGTTGCCGTTGTAAAAGCAGAAGGGTGCCATGCGATGGCAGCGGCGGCAGAGATCCACCGCTTCCATCAGTGTCATCGGTTGTTGATGAGACGCCTCCCGGAGCGTCTTGGTGGTTTCGTAGCCATCCGAGGTGGGTTTGTGAAGCGCGTTCTTGGCCTGACAGAGCACCGCATTCTGTGCGACCACAAAGTCCCACGAGAATCGGGCCAGCCATGGCTTCCGCGGGTTCATTTCTCGGCTGGTTTGGACTTCTTCTTGTTGTTCTTCGCCTGCTTGATCTCCTCAACGCCCGCACTCCGCAGAAAACCTTTTCCCGTCTTCGCATACACCGGTTCTGCCGCGAACCGGTCTTGAATGGCCAGCGCGTCCTTCATCACGGCCAGAAACAACGGATCGTTGGCAAACTGCTCTGGAATCACCGGCTTCATGCTTTGAATTCTACTGTGAACTCGAAAAGACGGCAATCCTCCATTTGCCACCTCAAGGAGCTTTCAAATACGCGATGAGGTCCGCCATCTGCTGCTGCGTGATGGCGGCTTCGAGGCCTTCGGGCATCAGCGAGATGCCGGGGCTGGTGAGGGATTTGATCTCGCTGCGCAACACGGTATCCGTGCCGCCATCGGCGCGTTTGAGGGTGAGATTGCCCGCCGTCTCGCTGGCGATTAGGCCGCTCAAAGTGCGGCCGTCGTTCGTTTCGATGATGTAGAGCGCGAAGTTCGGCGAGACCTCGCGATTCGGGTCGAGGATGTTCGTCACGAGTTGCTCGGCGGTCCAGGCTTTGATGGTTCCGAGATGCGGCCCGACGTCGTTGCCCTTGTCCGCGAACTTGTGACAGACCATGCAAGCTGTTTCATAGACCTTCACACCACGAGTGGCATCTCCCTTCATCGACATCACCGGCTCATACTTTGCGATCACCTCCTTGCGGTTCGATGAACCGCCTTCGCCGATGAGTTTGGCGATGCGCTCCGCCAATGCGGGCGTTTTCTGCCGCCCCAGCGTCGCCTTCGCGGCGACGCTGAGCTGCGCGGGAGTGATTTTCTTCGTCTCGATGGCATCCAACAGCTTGGCGATGCGGTCTGTGCGTGAGAGAAGGATGGTGGTGACCTTGTCACGAAGCGCGGGCGTCATCTTCGGCCAAGCGTCGATGAGTATTTCGGCGACGGCGGGCTCGCGGAAGCTACCCAGTGTTTCGAGTGCGGCGAGTTGGAGTTCTGGGGGCTGTGCAGGTTGGAGGAGTTGGGTGAGAATGAGGCGCACAGCATCAGGCGAATCCAGGACGAGAAGCGGAAGGCGGTTGAGACGCTCCTCAGGAGAGCGAGCAAGTTCTTGGAGATGGCTCTTGGCCATTTTGATGCGTTGATTGAGCCATTCTGTGGCGGCTGTCGGCCATTTGAGGTCGGTGAAAGATTTGCCTTTACGAGACAAGCCTTGGGCAAAGCCTATGAAGACTTCCTCCAAACTCGCTGCTGTGACGAAGGCTTTGGATTTCTCCTCGTTGAGTCTTGCTGCTTCGTTGCCAAAGAATGTGATGAGCTGCTCGAACTCTTTGGAATCAACGGCAGCATTGGCAAGGTGGCGGATGAGCCTGTTCCAAGAGCCGGGATCGACCATGTCTGCCGGGAGTGAAAAGGCCATGAGGCTTTGCGCGGAGCCAAGGCGGAAGGCTGATGCTTCGATGGCATGTGCGAGCCAAGGATCCTTGCCATGTTTCAACAAGAGATAGGTAAGACGTTCGGGATAGTAGCTAGCGGGTCCGCCTTCTCCGAGAGCAAATGCAGCCCATAGCGGCGCGCTGGTGCCGGCAGGCTGTTGGTGGGAGTTGGTAACGAGGATGTCGTCTGTGAATCGCTTCCAGAAGGTGGGTCTTTTTTCGAGGAACTCCGCTTTGAGTTGGAAACCGGCTGCGCGGACGTGGGGTGAGGCATCGTCGCGGATTGTTTCATTCAGTTGCGTTTCAAAGAGCGCGCCCAGATGACTGTTCTGCCAGGGCCATGTTTGGACATCGCTGGACTTGGCGACTTCCGAAGTTGGCTCGGGCACAGTGACTAACTGATTGTTTCCGTGTCCCAGACCGTGGAGACTCCAAAGCGCCGTAACGCGCCCCTGCGCTGTCTTCCCACCCTTCATCAACTCTCGCAGAGGCTCCACGGCGGCTTTATCCTGGCGCTCAAACAGCAAGCGCTGCGCGGTTTCGCGGTGCCAGGCGTTCGGGTGGTCGAGGAGGGCGACGAGGTCTGTTGTGCTCGCGTTCGACAAAGCCACCCTTCGCTCTTCGCTCGTGGCTCTTTGCCATGCTTTCAGTGCGAGACGCCAAATCCGCCCGCGATCCCGCCCGCGCAGCAAATCGACGGCGGTGTGGATGTCGTCGGGAATGCTCCAGGGGTGCTCGATGACTTCGCGATACATGTCGCAGACGTGGAGGCAGCCGTCGGGGGCGTTGACGAAATTGACGGGGCGGAACCAGAGGTCGTCGCTGGTGCAGAAGTTTTTCGTTCCATCGACCTGCACGGCTTTGAAAGTGACGCCGTCAGGCACGAGCTTCATGCGGTAGAAGAGGTTTCCGGCCACGTCGGCGACGAAGGCGAAGTCGCGATACTCTTTGGGATACGCATCGCCGCGATAGACGGTGATGCCGCTCGACGAAGTGACGACGCCAGCGCCGACGAGTTCGCTGTTTGGCAACTTGCTGCCTTCCTGCACCCAGCGCTTCGCGCGGAACTCGCGCCAGGGCTCGGGTGGGCTGGTGCGATAGACGGGGAGCTGGTCGCCGGCCTCGGCGCAGTCGTTCAGGGCGCTGGGGACGACGAGATACGGGTTCCGCGCGAGGTAGCGATACGGCAGGACGACGTGCTGGCAGGGATTGCGGATGTTGCAGAGGAAGCGGTTGCCCCAATCATCAAACGTGTTGCCGAAACGTGCGCCGCCACTTTCAAGGCGCACATCGCCGGTGCTGGGATCGAAGGAGAAGTCGTTGCGCTTGATGGACAGCGGTTTGAAGTCTTTTGGAATTGGCATGACGGCCTCGCTGCCGGGCACGCGCTGGATTTCGCCGCCGTTGCTGCCACCCGCGATGTAGATGCGGTGGTCGAGGCCCCAAATCGGGTTGTTCATGACGGCCTGGACGTTGAGCTTTTTGAAGCCGGTGAAGACCTTTTGCCGCACATCGGCCACGCCGTCGTCATTCGTGTCCTTGAGATACCAAACGTCGGGCGTGGCGGTGACGAAGATGCCGCCTTTCCAGCAGGCGGTCCCGGTGGGCCATGAGAGGCCGTCGGCGAAGACGGTGGCTTTGTCGAAGGTGCCGTCGCCATCCGTGTCGGTGAGCAGGCGCACTTTGCCGAGGGGCAGGTCGGTGGGGTTTTCCTGGGCAGGCTTGTGCGCGGCCTTGTCGGTGTAGGGGTAGTCGTTCATCTCGCACACATAGGCGCGGCCATCAGCGTCGTAGGTGATGGCGACGGGGTCGGTGACGAGCGGCTCGGCGGCGATGAGCTGCATCTCGAAGCCGTCGAGCACGTGGAAGGTCTTCGCGGCGTTTGGCGGCTCCACAGGAGGCGTGGAGGGAAAATCGAGGGCAAAGAGTGCCTGCGGCAAGAGAAAGAGAAGGCTGCGATGCATGGTGGATCATACGTTGGCATCAGGACTTGTATTCCGCTGGCCGTAGGTTGGGTGTGGCGACAGCCCGCCCGACAGCTTTGGAAATCGCGTCACATCACCACCAGCACGATGGCGCTCATCATCAGCAGCGCTCCCGCCAGCCGCCAGCGCATGACCTTAGGGCCGAGGTGCTGCTCGGCGTTGTGAAACCAGTGGCCGACGAGCCAGACGAGCGCGACGCTGAGCAGGCCGCGCGAGGCATAGACGATGTTGGCGTTCGTGGCCTTGCCGAAGACGGCCAGGGTGCTGACGAAGGTGATGCTTTGCACACCGAGCAGGGCGGAGCCTCCCACCAGCCACGGCCAGGCCTTGCCGGGCACCTTGCTCAAGGGTGCGGAGAAACGGAAGATGAGGCCGAAGGAAAGCAGGGCGTTGATCCAGAAGATGCAGGGCAGCAGACGGCCCGCGCCCCATGACGGCCCCCATTTCTGCACCAGCACGTCAAAAATCGCGAAGGCCACCGCACCGGTGCCCCCGGCGATGAAGGTGATGAGCAAATGACGCGGCGGCTGGTCCGCGTCTTTGCGATTGAGAAAGGTGATGCCGAGCACGCTGAGGAAGGCGGCGATCCAGAGCTTCATGCCCACGGCGTCGCCGATGAGGATGGGGGTGAAAAAGGCCACCAGGATGACCTTGAGGCCGAAAATCGGCACCGCGACGGAGACATCCCCTTTTTCCAGCGCCAGGAACTGCGCGATCTGGCCGACGAACAGGCACAGGGCGATCACACCCGGCTGCCAGAGCAGTGCTTTCTCCACTGGCGGACCACCGAGCAGCCAGAGCAGGGAAAACAGCGCCGCGACGATCACATTGGCCACAAAGGTGGTGCGCCACAGACCCACGCCGAGATCGCTGGAGCGCTTCAGCACGAGGGCGCCAAAGGCGTAAAGCAGGGCGGCGACGAGCGGGAAGAGCGTGGTGGCGAATTCGGGGGACACCCGCGCCAGTAACACGCCAACGCAAGCGATCAAGGCCAGGAATCCGGCGGCGGCTTACGCGTTGCTTGCCATGCCGGATAGGCTCGCTAAGGCATTCGCCCCCAATCCATTCCATGACCTCATCTTTCCCTGAACAATCCGTCGCGGTGCTTTTCAGCGGCGGCGACTCGCCTGGCATGAACGCTTTCCTGCGCGCCATTGTACGCCTGGGCCTGAACCGTGAAAAAATCGCCGTGATCGGCGTGCGCGACGGCTACCGCGGCCTCGTCCGCACCGCCCGTGCGGTGAATGGCGACGCCGAGGCGCTCGTGCGGCTGAAAAACGCCATCGCCAGCCATCAGGGCCGCGCCGGCCTCATCAATGACCAGCTCGACCTCATCCAGATGGATCATGCCAGCGTCAGCGGCATCATGGGCAAGGGCGGCACTATCCTCGGCTCGGCGCGTTGCCTGGAGTTTCACGAGAAAGAAGTGCGCACGAGGGTGATCAAGCTGCTGAAAGGCCTGAACGTGCGCGCCTTGGTCGTCGTGGGCGGCGATGGCTCGCTCACCGGCGCGAAATTGCTCGCCGAAGAGAGCGATCTGCGGGTCATCGGCGTGCCCGGAACGATCGACAATGATCTTCAGTTCACGGACATGGCGCTGGGCGTCGATACTGCGGTGAACACTCTGGTGTGGGCGGTGGACCATTTCATCGACACCGCGCGCAGCCACCGCCGGGTGATGGTGCTGGAAACGATGGGCCGTGAGAGCGGCGACCTCGCCCGCATGGCCGGCCTGGCCTCCGGGGCGGAGATGATCATCACACCCGAGCCGGGGGCGCTCACCGATGAGGACATGAAGAACCTGGCGGCGAAGATCGAAGGCGCGATGACGCGCGGTCGCGGCCACGCCATCGTGTTGGTCGCCGAAGGTGTGCAGTTTGACCCGCCGCAGAAGCGCAACCGCGCCTACGTGCTCATGGACGCCTTCCAGCAGTATTTCCAACGCCCTGGCGCACCGTTCCCGGACCTCGAAGTGCGCCCTTCCGTGCTCGGCCATCTTCAGCGTGGCGGCCACACCACGCCGCAGGACTGCATCCTGGCCGCCCGTTTTGCGGACTGCGCCTGGAAGACCATTCGTGATGCCAGTGGCAAGAGCGGCATCACCGCCCTGCGGAAGAATGTCGTCGAGATCGTGCCTTACGGTGCTCCCGACATGCCCGAGCGAGAGGTCTTCTCACGCGAGATGGACCGGCTTCATGAAGACCTGAGCTCGTGGTGAGTGCGGGCGGAGGGCGTAGAGCAGAGGGCAAAGAGACACGATCGGGGTCAATGTTTGTTAAAGAACGGCACCGTGTCCCTCACCTCAATCCGATTGGTTAATCACAGTGATGGGTCCATGGAAGCCAAAGGCCATGTTCATTGACTGCATCGCGGCATAAGACCAGACGCATGCGATGACGATGGTCAGGCCGATGGTAATCTTTGTATCGTTGGATTGTGCCATAGGAATGCCTTGGTGCGCCTCAGAACGCAGGCCCACCCATGATGCCCAGAACAGTGGAATCAAAAGCGCCCAGAGGCCGAAGCCGAGCACGAAACTGGCGCTGGATGGCATGTGTTGGGCCAGAGCCCGTAATTCGGACTGCTCCAGCATGCGCAGCATTTTCCGGGTGAGTCCATGTCCCATCCAGATGAACAGGCATTGCACCAGAAGGAGTATGCTGATGGCTTTTGGCGGAAAGTTCATGCGACAACAGAATGGAATCAATTTTTCACCCACCGGTCCAGCCACTCCACGGTCTTCTCCCACATCTCGGGCAGATACACATGTCCGATGCCGGGATAAATGGTGTTTTCGAAGCGCTGTCTCGCTTCATCACCATGCAGCTCATAGACCTGGCTCACGATCTCGCCAAGACGCCTCACGCCCTCAATCGGTGAGCCGCCATCTTGATCTCCCGTCATGAAAAGCATCGCTCGTGGCGCTCCCAGCGCGATCACGGCCTCAGTGTCGAAGTGATTCAGCATGCCGGGCACGAAGTAGTAGATGCCGTGTGCTTTGAGCATGCCGGCGCGGATCAGCTCCTCGTAGCGTGTCATGCAGGCCACGCACACGGCGGCGCGAGTGCGGTCATCCAGTGCCATGATCCACCAGCTTCGTGTGGAGCCCATGCTGATGCCAGTGACGCCGATGCGGGCCGCGTCCACCTCGGGACGTGAGCATAGATAGTCCAGCGCGGTCAGATCATCACGCACGATCATGCCCCAGAGCGTGCGTCCGGCCCAGAGATGGAATTTGGCCGCCGTCATCTCACCCGCGCCGCCTTTCTGCTGCGGTCCGTCGGGACCTTGGCCGTTGCGCTCGCCAAAACATGGCGCATCGATGCCCAGCACGACATAACCGGCCTCCGCCAGCGCCGGACCGGGTGCCACGGGCGTCGCGTTCGTGCCTAGCAGCTCGTTTTTGCCGATGTCATACTGCCCGCCGTGCCAGTGGCAGTAGAGGATGGCCGGAGCCTGGGTCTGGACCGTCGCCGTCTTCGCGATGAAGAGATAGCCCTTCACGATCTCTCCCGCGCCGTTGTCGAACTGGATCGTTTCGAGCGTGTAAGCGCCTTTGTCTTCCTTCGCGATGACTTGGAACGCTGAAACCGGCGGTCGTGGCGGCAGATCACCGAGCAATTCGTTCAGCTTGGCTCGGATTTCGCCACGCTGCTGCTGCCATGCGTCCAAACTCGCCGGTACCTTCAACGGTGGAGCGATCTTGGTCTGGGCCAGCCAGGCCTCGGCGTTGGGTTCAGCGGCTTGCATGAGGGTGAGTAGCAAAAAGAGGCAGACGGCGGTCGTGCGCATCCAAGGCTTCTATCAGGCGGTCAAATTTCGCGCAACAACCATCCCGGCCCTTCGTTCCCAGCGGCCCATGAAACCAACTTCTCTGATCACTCTCTGCCTTGCGCTCTCCGCCATCGGTCTTCGCGCTGAAGACCAGCCACTGCTCGCCGTTCCTGGCGCGGTCATTTATGAAAGCAAGCTCGATGCCGCTCCCGGCGCGCCTTGGAAAGCCGCCAAGGGCAAGTGGGAGCTGGTCGAGGGCGTGATGCGCGGTTCGGAGCTGGAAGCGGACAAGCACGGCGCCGTCACCCGTCTGCCGAACAAGCTGCAGGACTTCGTCATCGAGTATGAGTTCAAGTTTGAAGGCGCCCGCACCACCAGTCTTTCGATCAACGCCGTGAAGGACCACATGGCGCGCATCAACATCACGCCGAAGTCCGTCACCATTCAAAAAGACGACAACGATCATGAAGGCCCGGACAAGGCCGTCGTCTTCGCCCGTTTCCCAACGGAACTCGCCCCCGGCACTTGGCACAAGGTGCGCCTGGAGATGGTGGGCGATTTGATGCTGGGCAAAGTGGACGACCTCGTCGCCTGGGGCGCGAACGACCTGTTCAAGACGCCGAAGATGAGCCCCGGCTTCACCGTGGGCGGCCAGTCGGTCGATTTCCGACATCTCACCATCCGCGAGGCCACGCTGAACCCTGCCTGGGAAGATGTGAAGGCCCACCTGCCGAAGCCCGGTGAAAAAGTCGCTCCAGCCCCAACTCCGAAAGGCAAAGGAAAGGGCAAGAAGAAGGCGGAGGGGAAATGACGAATGAATGACCAAGCCCGAAACCGGACTGGAGCTTCATTCGTCATTCTTCCGGCAGTTTGACTCGATCACGTCTCCCCGCTAAAAGGAAGCATGGCATTTCCCATTCGTTCCCCTCGTGACATGGTCGGCGGCATCTTTGTCTTTGGCCGCATCCTCGACAAAATCCGTCTGTTCGCCAAGGAGGGCAAGCTGCCCGAGGGCTACCACCTCGGCTACACGCCGGGCAACCGCACGTTTGACGATCGTGTGTGCAAGTTTCTCGGTGTCGATTTCAACGAGCTGACTCAACGCACGCTCGAAGGCGGCACGGACGAGGAAATCCTCGAATGGTGCTGCCAGAACGGCAACCGGCCGACGACCGAGCAGATCGAAATCTGGAACGGCTTCATGTCCAAGCGCGGCTGGCGCGACGCTGCCTCCAAGGGCCTCGTGGAGCAGCGGGCGGAGGCCGGCTTCCCCGACCGCGAGGACATCGTGACCTTCTTCGACCTCATGGACGCGGAGGAAGGCCGGGCGTAGTAACCTTTGGACCACACCATGAGAAGAAATTGTGCGCTCAAAATCGGCTAAGATTATTGCTTTTTCACCTTGACTTTTAACCGTTTCTTTTTGGATGTCGGAGGCTTCCATTTCTCTAGGCTCGGAAGTGTTTCCGAATTTGTCCCCGAAGATGTCACGACATCAGGCCCAACTTGGAATATTTTACGAAGTCGTTGCTCGACCTCTGCGACCTCATCTTCGAATGCAGTGCTACGCACCAGGGGAGCCTGCTCATCGTTTTCGATAAACGGCACACGGAGAGGCTTTCCAATTTCTTCAATGTACGCCAAACAGTATTTTAGAAGTTGGTTTGGCTGGTATTGCTTTGAATGTAAAAGGTCATCCTCCGCACGACACCGGCGTGCTGCGGGTTCATTGTTTTGATCATCATCGTCGATGCAATCCACCCATATGATGGGGTATTCACGATCTTTTAGAACACCTTTTAACGACTGCTTCTCTGTGAAACACAGGGATAGATTGGAACCCTCTTTGAGAAGCAATGCTGCTAAATCGACCGAAACCACCAGCTTCCGTGGGCTCGCATATTTCCCAAGCCTGAAGCCGACATCAATTAGCGGCCCAACATAGTCGTAGTCGCTCTTCTGTTCGCCATCAAGAATCGGAATAGCTGCGTTGCCCACAGGAAAACCAGCAAGCCATGCCGCCCCCTTGAAATTGATAGGAAGCGGTTGAGAGCCCATCGTGTAATGCCGCACCACACGCCGTAGGGCTTGTCGAAAAACACATAAGTAGTGCCCGGCATCAACTCGACGTTTCAATACAACCGCAAAAACCAGTTCATCACCAAGAGCTTTCCAAAAAGTCGGCACCTCGAAACTGTTCAGATTTTTCTCCTTAACGTAATCAGCAGTGAGCTCGGCGAGTATGTCTGGGAAACTTGTGTAAAAAGACACAAAGAAATCCAACCATCCTTGGCTGTCTGTGTACTGGGATTGGTGCTTGAACGCTGTTGATCCGACCACATCAACGCTCAAGAATAGGCGTAATTTTGGGCGGAGAAGATCACCCAATTCACTTTCAGTGATGACTTGTTTGAAGGCCAAGATTCAACTCCTTGATCCGTAACTGTATCGTTTGTGATGAGACTTTGAAACGTGCGGCTAGCTGCCAAATATCTCCTCCACATTCATCAAATGCCTTCTTGAATGAACTGGATGGGACCAAGAAACCCGTAGCAAACCAATTTGCTTCCCATTCCACTGGGTTGCTTCCTTCTCGGGCAATGTTGATTTTCTTGCTGCCGACAAGAGAGTGCAAGAAGTAGTGCCCTAGTTCGTGTGCAATTGTAAATCGATCACGCAATTCGCTTGTGAATGGAGACAAGCAAATGGTGAAATCGCCGAATCCTCGCACTTCGATGCTACCATCATGGCAGGGCTCTTGCCATGGATGCACCTTGATTTCACCGCCAAGTGCTTTGACCAAGATCTCCAAGTCATCACCCGGTTTGTAGCCAAGTTTCTTCGAGATGTCTCCTGCAAGATGATCGATGTAATCCCTGGAACATCCCGTCGCCTTCGGGGCAAGATCTCCCTTGCTGACAGGGGATGCCAGATGAGACCCACGAGTTACCTTACGGATGGAGGCGCTCATTTGTTAACAAATGTTAATCACTTTGGGTTGTCTGTCGAGTTAAAATTGGATGCTAGTGAGGGGTTGGACATGGTCAAGGTCACATGTTGAACCAGATGTAATACGGTTCAAGAATGCTGACGAGAACACGCTTCAGCCGTTCGCCCGCAAAATCTGCGCGAGGACGTAGGGGAGAATGCCGCCGGCGCGGTAGTAGTCGATTTCGACGGGGGTGTCGATGCGGACGATGACGGGGACGTCAAAGCTGCTGCCGTCGGACTTGTGGACGCGGAGGGTGGCTTCGCTCATGGGCTTGAAGTCGTTGGACAGGCCCAGGAGGTCGAAGGTGGCGTCGCCGAGGTCCTTCACTTTGTCGTAGTCGGCCTTGTCCTTGAAGTTGCAGGGCAGGACGCCCATGCCGACGAGGTTGCTGCGGTGGATGCGCTCGAAAGACTTCGTGATGACGGCCTTCACGCCGAGGAGACGGGTGCCTTTGGCGGCCCAGTCGCGGCTGGAGCCCATGCCGTAGTCTTCACCACCGAGGATGATACTTGGCGTGCCTGCGGCCTTGTAGGCTTCGGCGGCATCGTAGATGCTCATTTCGGTGCCTGCGGGCTGGAGGAGCGTGTCGCCGCCTTCTTTACCGCCGAGCATGAGGTTCTTGATGCGGACGTTGGCGAAGGTGCCGCGCGTCATGACGAGGTCATTGCCACGACGGCTGCCGAAGCTGTTGAAGTCGGCCTGCGTGACTCCGTTTTCGAGGAGGAAGCGGCCTGCGGGGCTGGCTTTCTTGATCGCACCCGCAGGGCTGATGTGGTCGGTGGTGACGCTGTCGCCGAAGATGCCGAGCGGGCGGGCGCCTTTGATCTCGGTGATGTCACCGGGGGTCATGCTGAAGTCGGCGAAGAAGGGCGGATGCTGGATGTAGGTGGATTTGCCGTCCCACTCGAAGACCTCGCCGACGCCGCCTTTGATCTCGTTCCACTTCGGATTCTGCGAGGCGAAGTCGGTGTAGAGCTTGCGGAAGACATCGGGGCTGAGCGCGGACTGCATGGCGTCACGTACTTCTTCGAGCGTGGGCCAGATGTCCTTCAAATAGACGCCGCTGCCGACGACGAGCTCGTCTTTGCTCAAATCAATATCGACGGTGCCTGCGATGGCGTAGGCGACGACGAGCGGAGGCGACATGAGGAAGTTTGCCTTGATGCTCTGATGCACGCGGGCCTCGAAGTTGCGGTTCCCGGAGAGCACGGAGGCGGCGACGATGTCCTCGCCCTTCACCACGTCTTCGATGCCGACATCCAGCGGGCCGGAGTTGCCGATGCAGGTGGTGCAGCCGTAGCCGACGGTCTGGAAGCCGAGCTTGTCGAGTTCGGGCTGGAGACCCGTCTTCGTGAGGTAATCGGTCACCACGCGGCTGCCAGGTCCGAGGCTGGTTTTGATGGAAGGCTTGATGGTGAGGCCAAGCGCGTTGGCTTTTTTCGCCAGGAGGCCTGCGGCGAGCATGACGCTCGGATTGGAGGTGTTGGTGCAGCTTGTGATGGCGGCGATGAGCACGCTTCCGTGGGAAATGACGTCTTTAACGCCGTCTTTGCTGTCCACGGTGACTTCAAACTGGGGATACTCAAAAGCATCGCCCGGCTCGGTGATGACTCCCTCCTGCGCGCCAAGGGCTGCGGAGACTGAACCGGCATTGTCAGGCACGGAATCGAGCGATGGAGGCAGGTGGATCGAGGTCAGAGCCTCGGGTTGCTTGCCATAACCCTGCGGTGTGGGTTTGGTGAGCAGGTCGTTCCAGGTCGTCTTCAAATCACTGACGGTGATGCGATCCTGCGGGCGCTTTGGACCGGAGACGCACGGCTCGACGGTGCTGATGTCCATCTCCATCTCGGTGGTGAATTCGATGCTGCCTTTCTCGGTGGGGATGCCCCACATGCCCTGTGCCTGGTAGTAGTTTTTGACCGTGGTGCAGAGTTCCTCGCTGCGGCCGGTGCCGCGCAAGTAGGCGATGGTTTCTTCGTCCACGCCGAAGAAGCCCATCGTGGCGCCATATTCAGGAGCCATGTTCGCAATGGTCGCGCGGTCAGTGACGGGGAGGCTGACAGCGCCGGGGCCGTAGAACTCGACGAATTTGCCGACGACGCCGAGCTTGCGCAGCTTCTGGGTGACTTCGAGCACGAGATCAGTGGCGGTGACACCTTCTTTGAGCGCTCCAGTGAGATAAACGCCGACGACTTCCGGCACGAGGAAGGTCACAGGCTGACCCAACATGCCCGCTTCAGCTTCAATGCCACCCACTCCCCAACCGACGACGCCGAGGCCGTTGATCATGGTCGTGTGCGAGTCGGTGCCGACGAGCGAATCCGGGTAAAACACGCCGTCCTTTTCCAAAACACCCTTCGCGAGGTATTCGAGATTCACCTGATGCACGATGCCGATGCCGGGAGGCACGACTTTGAAGGTGTCGAAGGCCTGTTCGCCCCATTTCAGGAACTGGTAGCGCTCTTTGTTGCGCTCAAACTCGAGCGCGAGGTTTTGATTCAGCGCGTTCTGCGTTCCGGCGAAATCTACCTGTACGGAGTGGTCCACCACGAGATCGACAGGCACGAGTGGCTCGACCATTTTCGGATCGGCACCGAGTTCCTTCACTTTGGAGCGCATGGCGGCCAGATCGACGAGGAGCGGCACGCCGGTGAAGTCCTGCAGCACGATGCGGGCGACGGTGAAGGGGATTTCATACTCGCCGGGGCTCTTCGCATTCCAGTTCGCGAGGTTTTTGACATCGGCTTCCGTGACCTTCTTGCCGTCCAGGTTGCGCAGCAGGGACTCCAGCACGATTCGGATGGAAACCGGCAGGCGCGAGACTTTGCCGATGCCAGCCTGCTCAAGAGCGGGAAGAGAGTAAAACTTGCCAGTGGAGCCGGAGCCGGTGGTGAAGGTCTGAGGGGTGTTCATTGTCGAGTGTCGCGGGGTATCCCGCAGGGATAGCGAATAGAGCACGAATGACACCAGATTTTTTGTGCTCGCAGCCTTCCCGCGCGATTTTCCGCCTCAAAACAGCCTCCGTCCCTGCCATGCAGCGCGTGACACGTCTTTGGCGGCTTTCTGCATGATGGCGGCAATGACCGCGGCAGACCGGACCTCAAGACCTGCCAGTTTGCAGCGAGCAGACGCGGCAGGCGGCGCACAGATCACAGCTCACGCCGTGTGGATTGTCCACGCACTTCGGGCAATGCACGCAGAGCATGCAAAAGGGACGCTTGGTGCCGCTGCTGGCGGCGGGCGGGCAGCTTGGTCGCGTGGCATCCTTCCTGGCATAGGTACAGGCCCGGGAGGAAAGTGTCTGGATGACATTGGAAACGTCCGTTTTCATGACCGTGGCATGGGGTGAACACGCCATGCATGGCCCAGGGCTCAAAAACGCGCTATTGGTCGGAAGACCAATAAGACCAACTTTTTTTCACCCGCGTTGCACGGGCGCTTCTCCTCTTCAAAATCAATCCGATGTCCGCCCAACCCGTGACAAACGAACAGCCAGCCTGCTTGAAATGGAGCGGAGGTTCCCTGCCTTTGACGGGTCCGTGTGTCATCGGACGCCGTTCTGACAACGACATCCCCATCAACAACGTGCAGGTGTCCCGCCGCCACGCGCTGCTGATGAACCACAACAGTGAATGGTGGCTCAACGACCTAGGCAGCCGCAACGGGATCTACCTCAACGGTTTGCGCATCACCAGCGCGCGCCGCCTGCGTGATGGCGATGAAATCCGCATCGCCAACCATCGCATCATGTTCAGCAACGGCCGGCAGGGGCCGCTCCACCGCAGCACCATCGCCGGCAGCACCACGCAGCTTGCGCTGCCGGAGGAGAACGACGCCTCGCATGCCCCGGTGGTCTGCGAGTTGATCATCGCCTCCCTGCAAGGCGAGATCCTGGAGGGTGAGAAGGCCGCGCAGTGGTTCTTTGGCAAAAAGCTGGAGCGCAACCCGGGAGCGGAGCGTTACCGCCTCCCGCCGCAGGTGCGTGAGTGGCTGACCCGCATGATGGCGTCCTCGGCAGTGTTTGCCCCGCTGGAAATGCAGGATGGCGAGAAAAACCTCGTGGTTTCCCTGGCCCGCTGCAAAGACGAGCGCTGCTTCCTGCTGCTGCGGGAAGAATCAATCAGAGTCTCCATCGAACGCCTTCAAAGCCTCGGTCTCACCGAGCGCGAGGCCGAGGTCATGCACTGGGTGTGCGAGGGCAAGCAAAACACCGAGATCGCCGGGATTCTCGATGTCACACTGCACACCGTGAAACGCCATATGGAGCACATTCTTCACAAGCTCGGCGCGGAGAGCCGGCAGAAGGCCATCAAGGCCGCCATGGACCGGCTGGGGGCGTGAAGCCGGGCGTTGAACAAGCGGGAAGGGATGTGGAGAGGTTAGAAGTTAGAGGTAAGAGGTTGTGTTACCCATGTCTTGAACCAAATGTGTTACCCATGTCCTGACTGCGCCACTGCGCCTGTCTCACATCTGACTTCTCACCTCTGACCTCTCACGCCCGGCGTTTTCAACAGGCTATCCAGCATCCGCGTCCAGCGCCTGACGGAGGGTGGTGAGCACGGTCTGGGCGGTGTAGGGCTTGGGCAGGAAGTGCTTCACCCCCATGCCTGCGGCCCGGGTCGCGCCCTCCTCATTGACGAGTCCGCTGGCGGCGATGATTTTAATCGCGGGGTTCATGTGCTTGAGCACCTGGATGGTGGCGGGTCCGTCCATGACGGGCATCATCATGTCGGTCAGGACGGCGGCCACCTCCGCCTGATGCTGTGAGTAGAGGGTGAGGGCCTCAGCGCCGTCCGCGGCGACGAGCGCGCGGTAGCCAAAGGCTTCGAGCGTCTGCTGGGTGATGGTGCGCACGGCGGCCTCATCGTCCACCACGAGGATCAGCTCTCCCCGGCCGCGCGGATGCATTTCCTCGATCTGTCCAGAGACGTCGGACGCGGAGACGCTAGCGGGGAAAAAGACGGTGAAGGTGGTGCCATTGTTCTGCTCGCTGTAAACATTGAGGAAGCCGTCATGACTTTTGACGATGGCGAGGACGGTGGAAAGCCCGAGACCGGTGCCTTTGCCCAGCTCCTTGGTGGTGAAGAAGGGGTCAAAGATTTTTTCCAGCACCTGCGGCGGGATGCCGCAGCCGGTGTCGGTCACCTTGAACATGACATAGTCGCCGGGTTTCGCGCTGGCATGCATGGCGGCGTAGTTTTCATCCAAGGTGATGCTTCTGGCAGAGACGGTCAGTGTGCCGCCTCCGGGCATGGCATCCCGCGCGTTGACGCACAGATTGAGGAGAATCTGATGCACCTGGGTGTGGTCACCGAGGAAGGCCGGGGGGCCGCCGGGCAGGTCTGCTTGGAAGAGGATGTTCTTGGGGAAGGTGTCCTGCACGAGATGCTGGATTTCCTCAACGATCAGCTGCGGGTTGATCATCACCCGCTGGCCTTCGACACCGCGGGCGAAGGAGAGAATCTGCTGCACCATGTCAGCGCCGCGCCGGGCGCTGGTCTCGATGGTGGAGAGCATGGATTGCGCGCGCTCATCACGGCTGGTCAGGCGCAGCAGCTCAATGGACATCATGATCGGCGCGAGCACGTTGTTGAGGTCATGCGCGATGCCGCCGGCCAGAGTGCCGATGCTCTCCATGCGCTGGGCGCGGAGGAACTGCTGCTCGAGCCTTTTCTTCTCGGTGATGTCGGTGTTGATGGCGAGGATGCTTTTCGGGCGACCGTCGTCGTCGCGCACCAGCGTCCAGCGGGCTTCAATCAAAATCGCAACGCCCGTCCTGGTGACTTGCTGAATCTCGCCATGCCATTCTCCCTGGCTGATGACGCTCTCGACGGCCTTGTCATAGGCGGAAAGATCACAGTAGAGCAGCTCGGAGGCCTTGTGTCCGAGGGCCTCCTCGGCGGTCCAGCCGTAGAGCTCCTCGGCGCTTTTGTTCCAGTAGGTGATGCCGTGTTCCAGGTCGCGCACCAGGATGGCATCACGCGCCTTGTCCAGCAGCGAGGCCTGCTCACGCAGCCGGTCTTCAGCATGCTTGCGCTCGCTGATGTCCCGGGCGACCCCCACGATGCGGTAGGTTTCACCACTGGTGTCCTTCACTGGGAAAGCACGGTCGCGAACCCAGCGCAGCGAACCATCTGGCCGCAGGATGCGGTATTCCTCGTCGTAGGTGCCGTCAATCTGCTTGGTGAGGGATGCCTCGATCACCCGTTCCCGATCTTCAGGATGGAGAGCTTCCTTCCAGTTCTTTGCGGAGGCGTAGAGACTCTCGCAGGGACGGCCCCAGATCGTCTCATAGGCGGGACTCACATAGAAGACGTGATGTTTCGCGGCATCCGAGATCCAGAAGACTTCCTGGATGTTTTCAGCAAGCTGGCGGAAGCGTTCCTCGCTCTCGCGCAGAGATTCTTCGGCCTGCTTGCGTTCGGAGATGTTTTCGTGCGCCACAACCACCCGCAGCGGGCCGCCGCCGTCAAAGCGGGTGACACGCACGACAAACCAGCGCTGCTCCTGCGGGCCATGGCAGGGGTATTCCAGGTGAAACTCATTTTTCTGCCCGGCCATGACCTCACGGATGCCAGCAGCCACCAGCACCGCCTCTTCGTAGAACCTGCCAGAGGCTGAATCACAGAGCCGGAGGTAATTGTCTCCCACGCCCCGGTGAGAGCCCCGGAAATCGTTGTCACTCGCGAAGCGGTCCCACGCGGCGTTGACTTCGATGATGGTGCCATGCTCATCCAAGATCGCGATGTGGGAGGTCAGGGCATTGAGCGTGGATTGCAGGAAGCGCTTGGATTCCAGCAGCGCGGAGGCCGCGTTTTTGCGCTCCGTGATGTCACGAAAGGTCCAGATGCGACCATAGTATTTCCCGTCATTGCCGATCACGGGGGACGAGTAGCGGTCCAGCACCGTGCCATTCTTCAGCTCGATCTCATCGCGGCTGATCTCCTCCGGGTGGGCATAAAGATACAGGACGCGTTCCATGAACGACTGGGGGTCCACCAATGTGCCGGTCACCCACTCAAGCTGCTCTTTGTCGTCCTGGCTGTCCGCGATGTACTGCGGCATCTTGAACAGGTCGGCCATCCGCTGGTTTTGCAGGATCTTGCGGCCTTGCGCGTCCACCACGAGGAGTCCGTCGAGCGTGGAGTTCACCTGGGCTTCCAGAAACGCCGTCTTCCAGCTCAGCTCCTCTTTCGCCTTCGTGCGTTCCCGCCGCAGCCTGCCCTGCTCAATGGCCTGCCGCACCGAGATGCCGAGCCTGATGAGGCGGTCTTTGATCAAGTAGTCGGTCGCGCCCAGCTTCATCACATCCACCGCCACCTCCTCGCCAATGGTCCCGGAGATGATGATGAAGGGGATGTCCATCCCGCTGTGTTTCAGCAGCTCCAACGCGCGGGGCCCGCTGAACTCCGGCATGTCGTAGTCGGAGAGGATGATGTCGAGCTCTGGCTGGAGGCGGTCAAGAAAGTCCACCTCGGTCTCCACCCGCTGCCAGTCAGGTTCAAACCCCGCCCGGCGCAGCTCTTTCAGCACCAGCTCGGCATCGAGCGGATTGTCTTCCAGCAGCAGGACTCGCAGAGAAGTACTCATATCTTACTTGTCGAGCTGGGGCGGCTGGTTCAGCAGAAGCCAGTAGATGCCGAGCTCCTGGACGGCGGCGGAAAAGCTCTCGAAGTTCACCGGTTTGACGATGTAGCTGTTCACCCCCAGAGAGTAGCTTTTCACGACGTCCGTTTGTTCCTTCGACGAGGTGAGCACGACGACCGGGATGAGCTTGGTGCGCGGGTCGCCCTTGATGCGCTGGAGCACCTCCAGGCCGTCCACCTTCGGCAGTTTGAGGTCCAGCAGGATCAGTTTGGGCGTGTCCTCAATCCGGCGCGCGGCATGGGGCCCCTCGCAAAAGATGAAGTCCAGCGCCTCGGCACCGTCCCGGGCGATATGGATGTGGTTGCCGAGATTGGCGTTTTTGAGCGCCCGGCGGGTCAGCTCCAGGTCTTCTGGGCTGTCCTCGACGAGGAGGATTTCGATGATGTCTGAAGCATTCATGAGGCTGGTTGTTCTTCGAGGGTGAAATGAAAGGTGGTGCCCTGGTCCAGGATGGACTCCGCCCATACTCGACCACCATGGCGATGGATGACACGCTGTACGATGGCAAGGCCGACGCCTGTGCCCTCATAGTCTTCGGCGCGATGCAGCCGCTGGAAGACACCGAACAGCTTGTGAGCGTAGCGCATGTCGAATCCGGCCCCATTGTCGCGCACGAAGTAAGCGTTTGCGCCGTCTTCCGCGCGGCAGCCGATCTCGATGACCGCCTGCGCTCGTTTGCGGCTGTATTTGCAGGCGTTGGAGAGGAGGTTGACCCAGACTTGCTTCAGCAGCGCGGGATCGCCCACGCATTTGGGAAGAGGTTCGATGCGCAGGTCGATCTGGCGGCCCTCAAGCTGCGGGGACAGCTCATTCAGCGCGGATTGCACCAGCGCGGCAGTGTCGATCCGTTGCTTGCTCATCGGGGTGCGGCTGAGCCGTGAGAACATCAGCAGGTCATCGATCAGCGCCCCCATCTTCTGGCTGTTGCTGCGGATGATGTTCAGGTAGCGCTGCCCGTCTTCTGGCAGTTGCGGGCCGTAGTCCTCCAGCACGGCACGGGAGAAACCGTCCATGGCGCGCAGCGGCGCGCGCAGATCGTGGGAGACGGAGTAGGAGAAGGATTCCAGCTCCTTGTTGGCCGCCTCCAGCAGCTTGTTGGCCGCCTGGATTTTTTGGGCGCTCAGGAAGACTTCCGCCTCCATCTGCTGCAGCCGGGCGCTCAAGGCTTCTTCATGCTGGGTGGACTGCTGTTTGTGCCGCACGAAGTCGGTCACCTCCTCCACGCGGTGGATGATGTGGCGGACACAACCGTCCGCGTCCAACAGCGGTGAGTTCACCGGGCTCCAGTAATGCTCTTCAAAGGAGCCGTCTGGACGGCGCACATCGTATTTCTGGATCGCCACCGTGTCGGCCACCCCGCTGTGCAGCACGCGTTCGAGTGACGCGCGGATATTCGAGACACCATCGGCGGTCGGATCATCCGGATTGTCCGGGAACACCTCGAACACTCCCCGGCCCAGAATGCCTTCGCGTGTCGTCAGGGTGGCGTCGAGATACGCGTCGCTCGCGGCCACGATTTTGAAGTCAGGCGTGAGGACCAGATAAAGTCCCGGCAGTGACTCAAAGAGGCTTTTGAGCTCGGCCCTGCTGCTGAGCAGCTCAGCATTCACCGCTTCAAGCTCGGCGGTCCGTTCGATCACGCGCTGCTCCAGCTCGGCGTTGAGCTGGCGGATTTTTTCCTCGGACTCTCTCAGAGCCTCCACATCCGTGTTGGTGCCGAACCATTGCAACACCTCGCCTGCGGCATCTTTCAGCGGTTGTCCACGCGTCAGGAAAGCGCGGAACTTTCCGTCCGACCCGCGCAAAGGAAATTCCATTTCAAACAGCTGCCTGGCGGCAATTGCACCGCTCCAGTTCCTCATGACGGTGGGTAACACCTCGGGATCATGCACGCTCTGCCAGCCCCAGCCCTCCATCTGTTCGGGCGTCGTGCCGGTATAATCATACCAGCGCTGGTTATACCAAAAAATGAACCCGTCGGGCCTGGCGATCCACGCGAGTTGCGACATCGAGTTGGCCATGGTCCGGAAGCGTTCCTGCTCCTGCACAATTGCCGCCGCCGCCTGCTTGCGTTCAGTGATGTCCGCGAACATCGAAACAACCACCGGCTCCTGCTCATCGGGGAAGTCGATCAGCTCCATGGAAATCACGGCATCAATCAGGCCTCCGCCCTTCCGCCGGAAGCGGGTCTCGTAGTCGCGAACAAGCTCGTGGCCTTGCAGCCGTTTCATCAGCATGATTCGTGTGGCCGGATCATCCCACAGAGCCAGCATCACCGACGTCTGGCCGATGAGCTCCTCACGTTTGAGATCGAAGAGCTGGCAGTAGTGCTCGTTGACCTCGATGAACCTGCCATCCTGCATCGTGGTGATGCAAATGGCAGCCGGGTTGGACCGAAAGACTTTCGTGAACCGCGCCTCGCTCTCGCGCAGCGCCTCCTCGGCCTCCCTGCGCGCGGTGATGTCCTGGATAACTGCCAGCGTGCGCACTGGCTCACCGTCCTCATCACGAATGAGAGAGGTGCTGACGTTCACCCACACAATCCGACCGTCTTTGCCAACGTAGCGTTTCTCCAGGCTGATTCCTGGCACGTCGCCGCGGGTCAGGCTCTCGTGAGCGGTCTTGTCGTCCGCTCGATCGTCGGGATGGGTCAGATCCACAAACGTCATCCGCAGCAACTCTTCTTCCGAGTAGCCGGTGATCTCACAGAGCTTGGCATTGACCCGCAGATACTGACCCGTGTGGGGATTGACCTGTGCCTTGCCCACGGCGGCGGAATAAAAACTCGCGCGGAACTCGGCTTCACTGGCGCGCAGCGCCTCCTCAGCCCGCTGGCGCTCCGTGATATTGCGCACCACTTTGGAGGCGCCGATCACCTTTCCCTGCGCATCCTTGATCGGAGACACGGTGACTGAGACAGCCAGCAGCCCACCTCCCTTGACGAGCCGCATCGTCTCGAAGTGCTCCACGCGTTCGCCACGCTTGATCCGGTCCATGATCATGAGTTCCTCGTGCTGCCGGTCCGGTGGAATGATTTGTGTGATGGAGCATCCCACCATCTCGCTCGCGGAATACCCAAACATGTCCTCCGCGCCCGCGTTCCAACTGGTCACGATGCTGTTCAAGTCTTTGCCTACGATGGCATCCCCAGAGGATTCCACGATTGCCGCCAGCAGCGCGGTCGCCTCAGCGTCTTTCTTTCGCAAAGTGATGTCGCGAAGGATCACCGTGTAAACCTTCTGTCCGGCCACCTCGACTTGGGAAATGGACGCCTCGATGGGGAATTCGTCACCATTCGCCCTCACACCGCTCAGGGTGCCGAGCGAGCGCATGGAGCGCGAGGTATGGCTGGTCTGTCCAAAGCCTTTCACATGCTGTTTGTGCGCCTCCCGGAAGCGCTGTGGAATGAAGCGGTCGAGCGGCTGATTCAGCGCCTCCGCCGCAGAGCAGCGGAACATCGTTTCGGCGGCTGCATTGAACAGGATGATGGTCTGCCCGCTGTCCACGCTGATGATCGCATCCATCGCCGAGCCGACAATGCCCGTCATCCGCGCCTCGCTGTACTCGATGGATTTACGCGAGGCCTCCAGTTCCATGGTCCTCTGTGCCACACGCTCCTCAAGACTCTGGTTGACCGATCTCAGCCGTTCATTCAGCACGGAAAAAAGCACGCCCAACCCGCTGAACACACCCAGCCCCAGCATCATACGAGGTTCTTCGATCACGAAAGACAACTGCCGTGGCACAAAGAAAAACCAGATCAGCACGGCGGCAAATGCCGTCCCCGCCACACCGCCCCGCAAGCCACCCATCCACGAGCTGGCAATGACCGCCGGATAAAACAACACAAACACCTGCGGCTGCAAGGAGGACCAGAACGTCCATTGCACAGCTAGGGCCACCGTGGGCGGCACTAACGCTAGCAGTTGTTGTTGTCTCGGAGGTGGACCTTGTTTCACCTCGTGCGCTCCCGTGAAGACGCACGACATGGGCAGCAGCCTCCATCCTCTGGCGAGGACGAGGAAGCAGCAGGGTAATGAGGCATGAAGGATGGCGCGTACATCTTCATTGAGGACAATGACTCAAAAAACGAAGGTCGGCCACATCATCCTGCACACTTGCTTAGTAACAAATTAACAAGCATTCAGATTCGCGTGGCGCTAGACGCCACAGATACCCCTGCGGGCCGGTCCTTGTCACCGAATGAACGCTGCCGTCAACGGCTTAAACGTGGAGCTTTTCAATCTGGCAAGCGATCCCAACGAGAAGACGAAGCTGGTCGCGCAGGCTGTTCCTCCGAAGAGCGCTCCGATGGAGGTGGGAGACAAGACTCCGCGTGTCTGGGATCAGGCAGATTGAAGTTGTTCGCAGCTCTTATGATTGAGATTAATTGATTCGCCAAATCTTCATATCAGTAAGGGCTGCGAACAAGCGCAACAACCGCGTTCCGCCCTGCTACCATGCGGGTTCCACAGCCACCGCGGCTGTGAATGGATTTGATGAAGTCTGTGAGCGGAGCAGAACAACCTGGAGTTGTCGGCATCAGGCAGGGGTTTTGGCGGTTTGTTGGTTCTGCTGTTCACAGGCTGTTCGCAGCCGTTTTTTCAGCTCAGGATTGTCCAGCGCGGCCTGGGCGGCCTGCACCTCGGCGTCCTTTTTGCTGCGCCCGCAGCCGCGTCCGAGTTCCGCCTCCCGCCAGGACACAGCGGCGACGAATTGCTTGGCGTGATCCGGCCCTTCTTCGTCCACGATGGTGTAAACGAGGCTCTCGGTGCTGACGGATTGGATCTGCTCTTGAAGCAAACCCTTGGGATTGGCCTCCAGATCGCCTTTGCCGATGGAGCGCAGGTCTTCGGCAAAGATGTGGGCGGCGAATTGTTGCGCGGCCAGGTTCCCGGCGTCGAGATGGATGGCACCGGCGATGGCTTCGAGCGCGTCGGCGAGCGAGGAATCGCGGTCGCGGCCGCCATTGGCCTCCTCGCCACGTCCCATGATCAAATGCGGGCCGAGATTCAGGCGGCGGGCCAGACGTGCGAGCGCCTTGGTGGAGACGAGCTGGGCACGGGCCTTGGTGAGCACGCCTTCATCCGCCTGCGGGAGCTGATGAAACAGAAGATGCGAGAGCGTGAGCTGCAGCACCGCATCGCCAAGGAATTCGAGGCGCTGATTGTCCGCCTGCGGGCGCTGGTGCTCGTAGCCGACGCTGCCGTGCGTGAGGGCGAGCTGGAGCAGCGCGGGATCGCGAAAGGTGTGCCCGAGAATGGTTTCCAGCTTGTCCATGTGTGGCGCGACTCAAGCCGCTGGAACACTGGCGCTCCAGTGAAAAGTGGGGTGACCGACGGGATTCGAACCCGCAACAACCAGAATCACAATCTGGGGCTCTACCGTTGAACTACGGCCACCATCTCAATCGAGAGTGCGCGGATAGTAGCCGGTCGGGGAGGTTGCGCCAGCGAAAATTCAGGGGGTGGGTGAGGTTCGCCCGGTGGTAGGCTTTTGAGGCGGGGTTGACGTCTCGGATCAGGCGACGGCGAGCGAGAAGCGGCGATGAAACGACCGATGCCATACCAGCCCTTGCCTATTTGTCTCCTCATGGACCTTGTTTGGGTTTCTTGGCACCGGGTATCTGATGAAACGATGGAAGCTGATCGATGATTGCATGGACAGCCTTCTCGGTATCCCCAATCACGATTAAATGCCAAGTGTAGGTTGGTCTATCCTCTCTCTCTGGTTCAGGCACATAAGCGGTGGCTCGAAAATCGTCCGTCCTCTTGAAAAGGCTCCATGCTGCGGAGGTGTCTCCGAATGATGACCTGAATCGTCCAGTGGGGCGATCCGTTTCGCTCTGAGGATGTCCACCGAAGTAAATGGCCAACGAACCTGACTGAGGGAATGAGAAATAGTGAACAGTGAAGTCGGGGCCGAGATGGCATGTTGTCTCGGTAACTCCAAACAACCGTATCTGGTATGACTCTTCTACGGTCGGCCGCAGCTTGAAAGTATATACGTCACCCGTGCGCTTCGCTGCAATGGCGGCGGTATTCTTTTTGTGCAGGCGCTCGGCAGAACTACATCCCGCCAACAGGGTCAGCAGCACGACGATTGGGGCAATTTTCTTCATTGCCTGGGGCGACCGCTTCGGATTCGGCGACGGCTACTTGATGACACAACAGATGCCATTCGAGTCGTTGCCTGCATCCGTTTAATGTTCGGGCTGGTGTTCACCGTGGGTCTCTCGAAAGTGGAATGACTCATGGGCTAGTCCTCGGAAATATACTGCCATCTGTCGTCAAGGTGAATGACAGACCACAGGTTAAAGTGGACGTGGTCAGGGCTGGTCTGGACAAATCCAGTGCTACCTCCTCCACCGGACGCCGTCCAGAGATACGGTATGCCAGACGAACTGAGCCCAGCTCCTCGAATGGTGTAAAGACCTGCACTGGTAGGAACGGAAATCTGCTCACCAGACCTTATACGTGCGGCAAGAGCATCAAATGCTGGCCTCGAAAGTGCGTAGCAGACTCGAAGCGGCCAGTGCCACACTGCGACACTAGCGATGACGACAGCGGCAGTCAGTCCAGCTATGGTGATGGAGCGTGTGTGCCTCCGATCCACTAAGCTAGCAATGGCCAACGATCCAAGACTCAGCAGACCCAACACGATGCAGAACAGCATGATCGTGATGCCCTCGCAACCATACGCCGAGGCAAGAACCGCAAGAACGGAGAATCCCACGGGGAGCATGACGCCTATAACTGGCTTCTTCATGGCTGTATTGAGGTGGAGCGTGTTAGTTGGCCAACGTTCCTGCCTGAATGAGCACGCAGAGCGGGCGGGAAGCGTCGATGACAAGACAGATGCTCTACGAGCCGTTGCCTGCATCCGTTTTGGTTAGGCGCTTCGTTCATTTCGGAGTTGTTGGCTGAGGCTCGTCTGTCCGGGTGGACATCTGAGTGACAATGACGGTGAGTGGACGAGCCAACTCCTCCAGCGTCGTTGGATGAAAGTTCGCGGGCTGAAATGACGCTCCAAGCATGTCTTGGCAGACCTGAGAAACCTTCGGAGCAGCCGCACGAACTAGCTCGGCCTCTCGACGGCGCAATGCCTCGTCGGCGTGTGCAGCAGTGTGATGCTGGAGCCAAAAGGAATGGCCGAGCGCCGCGACGGCAACAAGCAACGAGAGGACAGTGAGTAGTCGGTCTTTCATGTTGCGTGGGGTTACGAGTTGCTTGCTTCGTCTTCGTTCACAGGATGCGCGCAGAAGCGCCTAACATTTGAAGATCATTCACACATCGTGAGATTTGTCAGCAGCTTTATATCCGACGCAGGATAGAGGGACAGACACTTTGGTTCTTTCCGGCTAGCAGGGTAAACGCGGCGGTGATGATCACTGGGGAGGGACAGACGCTTTGTTTTCTGATTTTGGTAATGGTATGGGACTCTGGCCGGAGTGGGCGAATACTGTCGTGTTGCACCATCGGCTCAATTTATCGTTCTCCGTTAGAAAAAACAGGTACTCCTCATTCTTGGCGAATGGTTTCAGGAAGGAGTTTCCAACAACCGGTGTTGGCCACCAGCGTGCCGGAACTATCGCAATCTCTAAAGAATTCTCACGACCCGAAAAACGCTTGTCGATTCTTACTCGTGCGACCGCCCATCCTTGAGGGTACGCTACTTCGGTTTGGTTAGGTGAGGCTTGGACTGTTGAATCTGGATCGATGATAGTTCCGCGAACAACGAGGTCTGATTCAAGAACCGACTGGGCGATGAAAAAGAAATTTTGATGGAGATCAGAAAAAGATTCTGAGGTGCTCAGAAGTGCGACCTTATGGACACTAACAATCTTTCGGTATTGAATCCAACCGATGATTGCGGCGGCGGCCAAGAGGAGCGCACCAGTCGCAAGGATTCGCATTCTTCTCGATTTCATTTCTAGATCGAACATGAAGATTGATTGTTTTGAGCCCCTGAGAGAGTCTATGGATATGGGGAATATCACACGCTTGCGCGTTCTTGCCTGCGGAACCACAGCCAGGGCAAGGCGAAGGCGGCGGTGATGAGGACGGTGAGCACGCCGATCATCGCGGTCATGCCGAGGGTGATGAGGCCGCGATTGCTGCCGGTGGCGAGAGCGCCGAAGGCCAGGCCGGTGCTGAGGCCGCAGTAGGCGAGCGAACGGCCCAGCGCGGCGACGCGTTCTCGCGTCATGTCAGGCTCCCGCAGCGCGTGCATCACATGGATGGTGAAGTCGAGGCCCAGGCCGAGGCAAAGCGGCACCGCGCCCACGCTCATGAGATTCCAGGTGAGGCCGAACGCGCTCATGCCGCCGAGCAAAATCCAGCCGCTGGCCGCGAGCACGAGGAAGGCAAACCCACGCTCCCGCCAGCCGTGAAACACGAGGAAAAACAGGATGATGGCGATGACGGCGGTCGGAACGCACACCCGCAGAATCTCACGCTTCAACAGCGGCTCCAACGAGGTGCGCAGAAAGGCCCAGCCTGCGGGATGGGCACCAGGGATTTTCTCCAGCGCATGCAGCACGGTGGCTTTCTCCACATCGCGGCCTGCGGCGAGGCGGAGCGACCCCAGCGCCATCCAGCCGTGTTCCTCGTGCTTGGAAACAATGCCACCGAGGTTTTCCAGCACGACGGGCTTTGGCCAAAGCGGCAGCGTGGGTTCGGTGGTGATCCATTCGCGCCATTGTTTGAAGACGTTTTGCGTGAGCGCAAAAGCCACCTCGGTGAACCCGGCGGCATCCACGGCCTGGCGGAGCGCGTCCTCACGTTGGGCGAGTGCTTGCAGCGCTTTGAGATTGGTTTTTTGAGCCTCGGCATCAGGCACGAGCGCCAGCGGCAGCATGTGGCTTTCGACTTCGTCGGTTTTTAGCACGCCTTGCGCGGTGGTGATGCTCTGGCGCAGCGCGGCAGCATTGTTCGCGGCGAAGATGAGCGGGATGTTGCGCCCTGGCTCGGCGTTCGCGTCCATCATGCGCTTTTCGATGTCTTCGAACACATCGAATGCCTCGCTCTTGTCCGGTCGCAGCACGGCGGAGCCGAAGTCCATTTTGGGCATGCCTTGTGCGATCAAGACGACCGTCGCCGCGATCAAACCGATGCCGACGAGCCAGCCCATGACGCTCTGCATTTTCAGGGCGATGTCCGTAGGCCGGGTGTGTTCGTCGTGTTGTGCGATGATTCCGCCAGCAGCTTCCTGCGCCGAACCGCCCGGCTGTTGCGGGTGCTTTGAGCCAGCGGGCGCGTTTGAAGACGGGCGGGCTGTCGCCACACCCGTCCTACGCATGGCGAGCGGCAAAAAGCCAAACAGCATGACCGCCGCGCCGATCAAGACGCCCAGAGCAGACAAGACCCCGAGCTGCGCGACGCCGGGAAGCTGACTCAATCCCAGCATCGCAAAAATGCCCGCGATGCTGACCGCCGACCACGCCACACCGGGCTGCACGCGACGGCGAATGCTCGCAAAACTTTCGCCCGGATGCTCTCGCGCCACATGCAGGCCCACGACGCCGAAGTCCTCGATCAAACCGGTCAGGATGGCCGCGAATCCCATCGACATGACATTGAGCGCGCCATAGATCACACCAGCGGTGCCGAGAGTGATCAAGTTCGCGCAGAGGATCGCCAGCAGCAGCCAGAACAAGGGCTTCACGCTGCGGTGCAGCAGCCAGAACAGGAAGCCGACGATGAACGTGACCGCGCCAATCGACTGCCGCATGTCTCCTTCCATGCCGGTGGCGATCTCGGCCTGAAACGCGGGATCGCCGGTGAAGCCGATCTTCACGCCAGTGAGTTCGCTTTGCTGTGGCAGCCATTGCTCACGCACCTCGCTCTTGATCTGGGTGAGCCAGGCGTTCGCGGCACGGTAATCGGCCAGCGCTTTGCCCGGCGGTGTGACAAACAGCAGACGCAGCGTGCCGTCAGCGCTGCTGAACTCATCGCTCATCATGCTGCTCATGTCCGCGCCACCGCTGAGGAGCTGCATGGCTCCGCGTGCGAGTGCGAGCGGATCGTAACCGCTCATGGTGGCGTTTTGGAGATCGAGCGAGGTGCCGGCGGTTTCTTTCGCTTTCGTCAGCAGGGCTGAGAGTGATGCGGCATCGAGTGAGGCGGTCAGTTTCGTGACTTCTTGCGGTGGAGCGTTGAGCCAGAGATAAGCGACGACTTCCGCGATGATCGCGGGATCGGATTGCAGCAGCGATTTGCTGCGCACGCTGGCGCAGAGCTCCGGCGTGGAAGCGAGATGTTCTGCCAAAGCCTCTGCTGTGACCTCGACAAGCGCCGGATCATCGGCTTGCACGGCGATGAGCAGCAGATCGCGCTTCTGCTCGCGCAACAGGCGCGTGCCTTGCAGTCCCGGCAGCTCCTGCGGCAGCAGGCTGAGCGGATCGACATCGAAATCCAATCGCGACACACCAAACCAGCCCGCCACGATGACGAGCAGCACAAACAGCAAACGAAGCGGGGCGGGTTTCACAGTTTGGACCAGTCTTCCACCGGCAGTCCGCTGACCCGCTGGAACTCGGATGTGTTGTTCGTCACCAGAATGCCATTTTGTGAACGAGTGGTGGCGGCGATCCACAAATCCGCCTCGCTGATGACTTGCCCCCTGGCTTCGAGATCCACCCGAATGGAGACATAGTGATCGGCCGTCTGCTCATCCGGCCACACTACCGTGAAGGGCGCGATGAATGATAGAACGGCCGACTTGTTTTGCGCGGCTCTGGCACTTTTGGCCGCGCCGACAAGCAACTCGGCCCGCACCTGAGCAGGAATAAAAACTTCGCTGGCAGGCGTCGCATTGAGCTGTCGCATGACCTCTGCGGATTTTCCACGCAGGCAGAACACCACCATGTTTGTGTCGAGAAACCAGGCCATGCGCGTGAGTTATTCCAAGCTCAGGGCTGTCATGGGTCGTGACTCGCCTCTTGCTGGTGCTTCAAAGGTCAGATCATCGGACAGGGAGCCGAACAACTTCAACCAGCCGTCAGGATAGCCGTTTTGTTCGGAAGTTTCCTCGAGCGCCGCTCTGGCGAGCCGTTCCCTTGCCCAGATGCTCACCGGCTTCTTTTCTCGACGCGCCACATCCTCAAGGCAATGCGCGAGACCGGGATCGAGCTCAATGGTTAACGTGGACATGCTGGCAATATGGCCGCCATGGGGTGAATTGCCAAGCGCTGAGAATCCAAACCCTGGCCAGATTGATGCCGGGCCGCCTCATTTTCGGCTGGATCATTTCGGGAAGACCCGCCAGCATCGCGGCCATGTTTTTCCTTGCCGCCACCTCGGCCAGTTACTGGCCCTTCGTCGTTCTCGCTGTCAGCGTCGCCTTCATCATCATCGCGATCAGCAAGCTGCGCATGCATCCCTTTCTGGCGCTCATCCTGGCGGCGTTGCTGGCCTGCCTGCTGGCGGGGAATGCTTCGTGGGATGTGGTGCAGAAGGATGGCAAGGTGAAGACGATGCCCGCGCTGGTGGGCGCGGTGGAGATGGTGTCCAAGGGGCTCGGTGATTCGGCGCGTGACATCGCGATCTCCATCGCCCTCGCGGCGATCATTGGCATGTGCCTGATGGAAAGCGGTGGCGCGGACAAGGTGGTGCGGCGTTTCCTGGCGTTCTTTGGCGAGAAGCGCGCGGGCTGGGCGCTGCTGTGGAGCACCTTCATTCTGAGCGCGCCGATTTTCTTCGACACGATGTTCATGCTCATGGTGCCGCTGGCGATGGCGCTGCGCATGCGCACGGGCAAGGATTACACGCTCTACCTGATGGCAATCTGCTGCGGCGGCACGGTGACGCATTCCATGACGGTGCCGCATCCAGGACCGGTGGCGGTGGTTGAGAGCCTGAAGCTCAATGTGGGCGAGTCGCTGGTGGGCGGATTGGTGATCGGCGCGATCACCTGCTTCTTCGGCTTCCTCTTCAGCAAGTGGCTCAATGCGCGCACCGATGTGCCGCTGCGTGAGTCGGGCGGTGTTTCGTTGCAGGATCTGCAAGGCGTCAGCGCCAAGCCGGAAAACGAGCTGCCGTCGTTCTTCTGGAGCATCACGCCAGTGATCCTCCCCATCCTGCTCATCAGCCTGACGACGGTGTTTGAACTGGCGCATGCCGGGGCCGCCAAAGGCGCAGGCTGGGGCGTGACGATGGTGAGCGCACTCGGCGGCGAGCATGGCTTCAACGGCATCCGTGCCTGGGTGGACTTCATCGGCCACAAGAACATCGCGCTGCTCATCGGCGCGGCGATCTCGGTGGGCGTGCTGGCGAAGCAGCGCCGCTTTGGCCTGAAAAAGATCGAGGATCTGATGGGGCCGCCGCTGGAGACGGCATGCATGATCATTCTCATCACCAGCGCCGGCGGTGCGTTTGGCTATGCGCTGCGGGTTGCAGGCGTGGGCGGCGCGGTGGCGGAACTGGCGAAGAATTACAGCCTGAATCTCATCCTGCTCGGCTGGGTCGTTGCTGCGGTCGTGCGTGTGGCCCAGGGTTCGGCCACGGTGGCGATGCTCACCGCCGCCTCCATCATGGCTCCCATGGTGGTGGGAGCCGATCTCGGCTGCCATCCGCTCTACCTCTTCACCTCCATCGGCTTTGGCGCGATGTTCTGCTCCTGGATGAACGACAGCGGCTTCTGGGTCGTCTCCCGCCTCAGCGGCATGACCGAAAAAGAAACCCTGCGCACATGGTCGCTTCAGCTTACGGCGGATTCGATCATCGGCCTGCTGGTGACACTCGTCTTGAGCAAACTGCTGCCGATGGTGTAAGGATGCACCTGGCTAAGCTGCTGGGCCGCCTTTAGGAATGTTGAAGCCCGAAAAACCAAGGTGGCCCCGGTGAGTATCAGCCGTTGGTTATCCGTTCCTTCGCGTCAGATCAGTAATTAATAATGGGTTCCTCTTCCGATGCTGTTCGATGATCGCCTCCGCCGTGTGCTTCGTGTTCTTAAAACTGTCGAGTTCCGTTTGAGTGAGGCCAAACGCCTGAATGAACTCCACTCGTCCATGTGGGGAATCGACTGGCTTCAGAGTTGGATCATTGAGGAATGCGAGCCCGACGATGTCGGTATCGTAAGCGGCGCGGATGGGACCGTTTGAAGGAATCCAATGATATTGCTCGAACCACTTGCTACTCTGAAAGACGTATCGAGCGAGATTCTGAAGCAGGTTACATACCCAGAACGGCTCATCGCGTGGCGGCAGTTTGCTGGCCAGTCGAAACGTCATCTCGAATCCAAACCGACTAAACTCGCCCCCGACAGCCTCTTCATCGTAATAGAGCGACGTGTATCCATAGGTGACGAAATGCAGGTGGCACATTCCGCCGTCGGCGCATTGATAAGCGCTAATGCCATCAATCGGGTCAGGGCCACCGAGCATGTGCTTGATGACCGTTCCCCAATGTTTCGGTTCCTGACTTCCGTAGACTTCTTTGAGCCGTGAGTCGATCGCATCCCAGCCTGGCGCGGCATCGTCGCGATTCCCGTATTGTTGTTTATATTCAGCAAGGTCCATGGCATCTGACTGATAACAGGTGATCAGCAACAAAAGTGTCGGGTTTGTCCCAAAGCCTTTATAGCCGACGGTTTTGTTGCCATATTGCGTAAAGTTAGCAAAAGCGGCGATTTGCGCACAAGAGCTTTGTTATCTTCAACACGCGTCGTTGTGCCAGCCAGCCGTTGACACCATGCACACTAGGCCTCATGACTCGCACACATGGCCGACCTTGCCACCCACGAACAAATCAGCGCGCTCATTCGCCACCGGCGTTCGATCAAGCCGGTGGATATGGATTCATCCCCCGAGGTCGAACGTGGGTTGCTGACGACGATCCTTGAGGACGCGACGTGGGCGCCGACGCATGGACTGACAGAACCGTGGAAGTTTGTGGTGCATCAAGGCGCGGCGAGACAGCGCCTCGCAGAAGCGATGCAGCGGATTTATCGTGAGACGACGCCAGCGAATGAGTTTCGTGAGGACAAGGTGAAGAAGATGGGAGAGAACCCGCTTCTCTCGCCCGTCGTGATCGCATGTGTGATGGAACGACGTGGAGGCGCAAAGATTCCTGAGATCGAGGAGATCGAAGCAGTGGCCTGTGCGCTGCAAAACTTGATGCTCTCGGCCACTGCGGCCGGTTTGGGCTGTTACTGGTCATCACCGCCCTTGCTTGGCACGCGTGAGTTTGCCGAGTGGCTGCAAATCGGCGTGGAAGATCGCTGTGTGGGGCTGATTTACCTCGGCTGGCCGCGTGCGGGACTGAAGTGGCCGCAGAGTACGCGGCAGCCGGTGGAATCCAAAACGAGGTGGTGCGATGACTGAATGGCTCACCAGTGGGTGGGAGGCCACGTCGGATTTTTTCACGTCGATGCCGTGGGAGATGCTGAGCGTGTGGCTGCTCACGGGCTGCCTGCTGACGGTGGGCCTGCTGGGCTCGGTGGTGCCGTTTCTGCCGGGGCCGCTGCTGATTTTCATCGCGGGCATCGTCCACACGTTGCTGCGCCCGGAGTCTGCGATGAGCGCGTGGGGGATCGTGATCTTATCGCTGTGGATGGTGATCGCCTATGTGGTGGATTTTGTGAGTGGTATGGTGGGCGCACGGTGGTTCGGAGCGAGCCGCTGGGGCATCGCGGGTGTGTTTGTCGGCGGGATCGCGGGGATGTTTTTCATGCCTTTTGGCCTGGTGCTGGGGCCGGTGATCGGGGGCATCGCATTTGAGCTGATCTTTGCGAAGATGCGCCTGCAGCCGGCGGCGAAATCCGCCTGGGGATCAATCCTCGGCACAGGCGTGGGCTTGGTGGTGCGGGTGGTGATTTCCTTCGCGATGATCGCGACGTTTCTGCTCGACGCGTTGGTGTGGTGACTGAGCCGGACCGGCTAAAGCCGGGACTACAATACGAAGAGGAGCTCAAGCCTTGCCCGCCAGCAGCATGCGCAGGCCAAAGACAACAAGCACGGTGCCGAAGATGCGCGTGAGCGTTTCGTTGCTCATCGTTTTGAGCCAGCCAGCGCCGAAGTAGGCGAAGATGGAGGCCGAAATCGCGGTGATGGCGGCGACTTTCCAATCGACGAAACCGGAGCGCGCATTCTGCGTGGTGGCCATCAACGCCGTCGGGATGATGATGGCCAGTGAAGTCGCGACGGCGGTCTTTTGCTCTAGCTTGAGGAAGAAGACGAACGCAGGCACCATCACGACACCACCGCCGACGCCACAAAGCGCGGCGATGACACCGCTGACAATGCCGATGGCGAGACAGGTGAGGATGGTGGAGGTCGTCATGGACTGGTTGCTCGTGGCTGGATTCTTGAGGCTGGATCAGCGGGATTGTCTGGCAAGGAGACCCACGAGCAAGCGTTCGAGCACGAGCTTGGGATCGAGCGAGGAAGTGACGAGCTTGGAGTTTGCGGCGAGGCAGGCTTTGAAGCCCGCGTGCAGTTCTTCGAGCGTGTAATTGCCTGTCTCCGGAATGGCGAGAAACATCGGGTAGGCGTTGAAGCCGGTGCCGTCTTTTTTGCGCGGCAGATGCGAGGTGGCGGATGACGGCAGGCCTTCGAGCGAGGTGCAGAAGCCGGCGTAGTTGAACTTGTTGAGCTTGTAGCGCGAACCGAGGTCTTTGATGAGCAGCAAACTGCGTACGCGTGGCACGATGGCGGCAAGCAGCAAGCCGATGGCGTTTTGCCCCTGATACATGAGCGTGCCGAGCAGCTCGAGCGCACGTGGCAGGTCGCGTTTGCCAATCGCGTTGCCGAGATCCCACAAGACACCGGCGCGGCTCATGGAGACGAGGCCTTGCACGGTTTTGAGTCCGGCGCGGCGGCGCTCGCCGAGATAGAGGTCGATCTTTTCGAGTTCGTTTTCCATCTGCCGCGTGTCATCGCCCGCCATCTGCACAAGCAACTCCAACGCGCCGCTTTCAAAGGTGATGCCGAGTTCCTTCGCTTTGCGCGAAGCGATGGCAAGCACCGGGCCTTCCCAGCCTGCCCGCGAAGTGTCAGGCTTGTCGAAGACCTCAATGTTGGCGATCTTGGAGATGCGCTTGTAAGCACTGCGGCGTTTGTCGATGCCGGTGGCGCTGATGACAAAACGCACGTCGCTGCCGAGGCCGCCTTCGACGATGTCGAGGATGCGCTCGAAGCCGTTCACCGCGTCTTGTCCGCGACCAGGGCCGGAGTCGCCGAGGAAGTTGGCGTTCTTGAGCCACACCACTTTCGTGCCGCCGAAGAAGGGCAGCGTTTGCAAGGCCATGCAGATGTTCGAGCAGATCTTGCCGGCGTGCTCGGCGTTGTCGGCGGTGCCGTCGATGATGTCGTTGCTGAAGTCCCCGGCCTCCGGCGGTGTGAGGCTGCGCACGAGCAAAAGCGCGGCCTCTTTGACACGCGCCTCGTCACTGCCCATGAGGACATTGACCTGGCTGGCGGCGGTTTTCTTCGGCGGCGGCATGCTTCACCGATGGAGCAGGATGCGCATGGCATCAAGCCTCGCGGCGCGTGCGGTCTTGACATGCGTCCTGCAATTTGATGAAATCATCGCAAATCCAAACCAACCTATGAAAACACACACGATTAGGGCAAAGGTTTCTGCGGTCGCATTCACTGCGGCCTTTTTGATGGTCACGGCTTCCGTCCAGGCGGAAGATCTGAACGCGGTGTATCAGCAAGGACGCGCCGCGTTTTACCAAGGCGACTTCACCACGGCGCAGCAGCTTCTCTCGCGGGTGGCGGCGGCGAATCCCAAGCACCCTGACACCGTCCGCATGCTGGGGTACATCCGTGCCAATCACCGGGCGCCGGACAACACGCTCAAGGCTCAGTACGCCACGGTGATCCTGCCGAAGGTCGAGATGAGCGATGTGACGCTCACCGAGGCCATCGACGGACTGCGGGCGCTCTCAAAGAATGCCAGCGGCGGCAAGGTGATGCCGAATGTGATCGTGAAGGGCGAGGAGTTGGCCCAGCGCAAGCTCAGCCTCTCACTCTCCAACATCCCGCTGACGGAGGCGCTGAATTATGTGACGCAACTGGCCGGTGCCAAGGCCACCTACGACAAGCACGCCGTCATTCTGTCCAGTATGGCAGACACCTCGACTTCGACTGCTGAAACAGCGCCAAAGCCTTCAAAATGAACTGATTACGCCGGTTTTGGCGAGACTTAGTCGTTGAAGAAGTGCCGTCCGGTCTGCCCGGCTTCGGTCTTGTTGTCCACTTCCCAGTAAACATCCTCAAAGATGGTTTCCGGTTCCGGGTAGGGGCTGGACTTGGCGAACTCGGCCGAGTCCTCGGCTTCCTTCTGCGCTTCCTTGTCGATCTTCTTCAGTTCCTCCTCGGTGGCGACGCCTTCAGCGAGAAGGTTGCGCTTCCACACCTGGATGGGGTCGTGATCGTTTTGGAATTTCTCGACCTCTTCCTTAGTGCGGTACTTGAACTTGTTCGCGTCAGCTACGGAATGGCCTTCCCAGCGGTAGGTGGCGATTTCGAGGATGCTTGGCTTGGATTCGTTGTGGGCGCGTTCGATGGCCTTGCCAACTCCGGCACGGACGGAGTAAACGTCCTCGCCATTGAACTGCTCCCAGGCCATGCCGTAACCTTCGGCACGCTTGGCGAGGAAATCGGTGTAGGCGGAAGAGCGCTGCTGGCTGGTGCCCATCGAATAGCCGTTGTTTTCGATCACATAGATCACCGGCAGATCCCAGAGTTCGGCCAGATTCAGCGACTCATGGAAGGCACCCTGGTTCACCGCGCCATCGCCAAGGAAGCAGAGCGCGGCACCTTTGATGCCACGATATTTCAAACCGTAAGCGAGACCGAGGCCGAGCGGCGTCTGACCGGCCACGATGCCGTGACCGCCCCAGTAGTTCTTGTCCGGCGCGAAGTAGTGCATCGAGCCGCCCTTGCCGCGCGAGCAACCGGTCGCCTTGCCAAAGAGTTCCGCCATGCACTCGTTCATGCCCATGCCAACAGCAAGGGCGTGGCCGTGATCACGATAGGCGGTGATGACGTGATCGTTCGGACCCATGACCGAAACCGTGCCCACGGCCACGGATTCCTGGCCGATGTAAAGATGGAGGAAACCGCCCATCCGGCCCGCCTGATAATGCTGGAGCGACACCTGCTCGAAACGGCGGATGCGCACCATCTGGCGGTAAAGGTTCACTTTGTCAGCCACCGTCAGCTTCTGATTGATCGGGGCCGAAGCGTGCGCGGCGAGGGGAGTGGTAAGGTCTTTGGTCTTGGCCATGCGAGGTCTTTAATACTAGCGGGAAGGGTGCCAATGGCAAGCGAACCGTTTGAGCGAGGGGTTGACAACCTTCGTCCTTTTTGGGAAACTCTCCGGCATGCCGATGACTTCCGAACAGCTTCGCCAAGTGCGCTTGAATCAGCCGCGGCTTTCCTGGGAGGAGCTGGAGTCGCAGTTTCGCCGGAATTGGGAGGGTTTGATCGTGAGTTCGTTCGAAGTGAGCAGCGAGAGCGACTCATCCGATGGGCCGATGAGCACGGGTTCCTCACCACGCCAGAGTCAGGTCAAGAAGCCTATCGTGGGCTGCTTCACGCGAGTGATTGGATAAGCGGCAACGAGCACACGGTCGTCCTTGCGCCTGAGGAAGCACGCGTTTTCAAGATCACCCACACAGACCGCTTCGGAAAAGCCTATCCTCGGGTGGCGGGTCTTGCGGTCTATCGTGAGGCGACACCGCTGGAGTACCTGACCCGGCTGCTGCTTTGCAACCACGCCTTTGGCGATGACCTACGGTTGGAGCAAGTGCTCCTGGATGAGAATCGGGCCGTCAGGGTTGTGACCAGCCAGCCGATCATCGTTGGTACCCATCCCCTGGAAGCCGATCTCCATCGCCAGCTTTACGCAGACGGCTTTGAGCCCCTGGAGGCAGTGGATGGCGTTCCCACCACCAAAGATTGGTTTCGTCTGGCCGAGCGGGTGCTGATCTTCGATGCCCACAACGGCAACTACATCCAGACCACCGAGGGCCTCATCATCCCCATCGACATCTACGCCGAGCAGGTTCCCTGAGCCCAGGAGTTGTTCCACATGGAACAATCGAGCGCCCATGCTATGCTCCGTCCCCTCCCCTTTCTGGCCTTCTCACCTCTGACTTTCTCACCGCCCCCGCATGTCCAGCCTCTACACCTTCCCGAAGCACTACGACGTCATCGTCTGCGGCGCAGGCCACGCGGGAGTTGAGGCGGCGATGGCGTCGGCCCGGCTTGGCTGCCAGACGGCCATCCTCACCCAGAACCTGGACACCATCTCGCAGATGTCCTGCAACCCGGCCATCGGAGGCCTGGCCAAAGGGCATGTGGTGCGGGAGATCGACGCGCTTGGCGGTGTCATGGGCCGGAACACCGACGCCACCGGCATCCAGTTCCGCATGCTGAACGCCCGTAAGGGCCCCAGCGTCCAGGCCCCCCGCGCCCAGTGCGACAAGAAGGCCTACCAGTTCCGCATGAAGTGGTTGATCGAGAACCAGCCCAACCTCGACCTCCATCAGGGCAACGCCGCCGAGATCCTCGTTGAAAACGACGCCATCATCGGCGTCCGCACCTCCCTCGGCATGATCTACCGGGCCAAGGCGGTCATCATTTCCTCCGGCACCTTCATGCGTGGCCTCCTCCACGTCGGCCAGCAGAACCAGGCCGGCGGGCGCATGGGCGACAGCATCTCCACCCTGTCCGACAGCCTCCGCACCCTCGGTTTCGACGTCCAGCGCTTCAAAACCGGCACCCCCTGCCGCCTCAACAGCCGCAGCATCGACTTCTCCAAGTGCGACCTCCAGCCCGGCGATGAGCCAGTGCCGAGGTTCAGCTATCTCTCGGGAGTGCTGGGGGAAGATGAGGCGGAAGAGCCACTCAAAGAAGATAGAAGAGAGAGGAGAGAAGATAGAAGCTCCCTCGGTGGCGAAAGTCCCTCTCTATCCCCTCCCCTCTATCCTCTACCCTCTCTTCCCAGCACCGGCCCGAACCAGTTCACCCTCAATTCCTGGTCCCCTGTAACGTTCCACGTGGAACAAATTCCCTGCTGGATCACCTACACGACGCCCCAGACGCACGACATCATCCGGGCGAACATTCACAAGTCGGCCATGTATTCCGGCAAGATCGAGGGCGTGGGGCCGCGCTACTGTCCCTCCGTGGAGGACAAGGTGGTGCGCTTTGCGGAGAAGGAACGGCACCAGATCTTCCTCGAACCCGAGGGCCGCCACACCCGCGAATTCTACGTCAACGGCGTCTCCACCTCCCTGCCCTTCGAGGTCCAGTATGACTTCATCCGGTCCATCCCCGGCCTCGAAAACGCCGAGATCGTCCGCCCCGGTTACGCCGTGGAGTACGACTACTGCCCGCCCACCCAGCTCCATCCCACCCTGGAGACGAAGCGTATTACCGGCCTCTACTTCGCCGGGCAGATCAATGGCACCTCGGGTTATGAAGAAGCCGCCGGCCAGGGCCTCATCGCCGGGGCCAACGCCGCCCTCAAAGCTCAGGGCCGCCCCCCTTTCCTGCTCCAGCGCAGCCAGGCCTACCTCGCCGTCATGATCGACGACCTCGTCACGAAGGGCACCACCGAGCCCTACCGCCTCTTCACCTCCCGCGCCGAATACCGCCTCCTCCTCCGCCAGGACAACTGCGACCTCCGTTTGACCCCCCTCGCCGCCGCCATCGGCCTCGCCTCCCCTTTCCGCGTCCGGCACACCGAGGAAAAAATCGCCCAGCTCGCCGCCGCCCGCGTTCTCCTCCAGGAAGCCCGGCTCGACGGCATCACCTTGGAAAAGTGGCTGCGTCGGCCCGAAAACACCCCCGCTGCCCTGCCTGCCGAGATCTACCACCAGTTCAGTTCGGAGATCTGGAGCCTCGTCGAAAACGACGTCAAATACGCCGGCTACATCACCCGCCAGGAAGACATGGTCGCCAAGACCTCCCGCATGGAGGAAAAAGTGATTCCCGCCGACTTCGACTACCACGCCATCCCCGGCCTCAAAACCGAGGCCAAACACCGCCTCACCGCCCTCCGCCCCGCCACCCTCGGTCAGGCCGCGCGAGCCCAAGGGGTCAATCCGGCGGACATCGCCCTGCTCGCGGTGATGCTGAAAAGAGGCACCTGAAGAGGTGGAGCCGTCAAGGGAGTCAACGGTCAAGAGGGGCAAGCAGTTGGTCTTCGCCGACCTGAGGCAGAAATGGGCCGAGATGGAACCCTGCCCTTCCGATGGCTGGAATCGAGCTTTCATGCCGCTTCAGAAAAAGAGGTTGGATCCGGTCGGATTGAGTCGGATTCGGTTGGATCGCTGGCTCCGTCCTCCTCGTCCGAAGGTTCGGCGAAGCCGGGATTGGGTGGGCCTTCCAAATATTCTCGACTCAGCCGATGGACCCAGGCGTCAAACTTGGCCTTTTGCTCTGGATCCATGGATTGAGTGATGAGCTTCTCCAGACCTCCTTGAGACTGGATGCGGAGCACATGCATCAGCGCTTTTTGGCGCGCCTCCATGACCTTCTCGTCCAGGGTGTGGTTCTGCTCGCTCTGCCGTTCCTCTTGACGCACACGCCACCTCGCAGCGTCTTGGGACAACCGCCGGTGCCGTGAAATCTCCCGGCTGAGTTCGATCACCTGCTGGAGTTGCTCGGGTGATTCGATCGGTTTGGAAAGCTGCTGCTCCACCACCTTCCCCAAGATGACTTCAAAAGTGGAGCCGACACGTTCCATCCAAGGCATCAAGCCTGCATCAGCGGCCAAGTCCTCGGCCTCGTCACTGATGCGCCGAATCCAGTCCAAGCGCTCTTGGTGCTTCAGCCAGTCTTGATAGCCACCTTGCTTCCACTCGGAGAGATTCTGCTCGGTGATGTCCTTGGCATTGAAGTGGTCGAGCAGCACGTCCCGCACCTCGTTATGACCATTGAGCCAGCGCACCAGGTCCTTGCTGGGTATGCCGTCCTGAATCTGCTGGTTTAGCCTGTCCCGAATGGCCTTCGGAAGGCGGGCGATTTTGCCGAGGCGTGTCATGGCGGTTCAGCGGTAGCGGCCACGGATGTGGCGGTTGTAGTAGCTGCCCGGAGACGAGGCCGAAATCAGGCCGACGTAAACATCCCAAGGCACACCGTGGAAGGTGTATCCCCCAGAGTCGTGGAAGTAGATGGTGAGATCGCCGTTGAACTCGTTGTAGTCCACGGCGCGGATGGCGGAGGAATGGAGTGTGGTCATAGCAAATGGCGCTTTTCAAAGCGGAACATCTTACCACACGAGCTTCAGCTATCGGCCTGATGACTGATGATGAGTTATTTAAGAGATAACCGTGAACTCATTTTGCGTTTAAATGGCTTTGCAGAGCCTCTGCAAAGGTTCTTGAGAGCTTTGGGCTCTATTTAGGCAAAACTACTGTCAAGTTCTTTTTCGCTTGTTTTACTTTGCGTCGATCTCCCAAGCGGTAGCGCCAAGGGGAAACCTTGAAACTTCGCACATAGCCTTTTCGCAGCGCACGTAACACTGAATCGGTCGAGATGCCCAAAGCTTCCGCGCATTGCCCGGCTGTCATGCCGTCTCGTAGCTGATCGGAAAGGTAGGCGTCCTTCAATTGGTTCCGTGCAGCAGGAGGACGCCCGAGGCCCAAAGGTGAACACATCCCGGTGGCAAATCTCTGGTACTCAGCGAGGCGCTTCAAGAATCTCGAGAAGCCTGGTTTACTGATCCCCTTCTTGTAGCTTTCCGAAGGACGCTTGTAAGTGTTGATCCAGCCCTGCTCGATCCAGTTCCATAGCTGGCGGTTGGAAACTCCGAGCCAGCGGGCCACCTCGGCCACCGGAATGATTTTGCGTAGATCGTTCTTCACCATATGGCGAAGCCGCTTTTCATCGGCGGCGATGTGTTGCAGCACTATGGAGCGACGGAAGTTCTGCAAAAGCTCAAGTGAAATGGGCCGACATCTCATGTTCCAATTGAAATCAACACTTCACACTTGTCCATAGACCTAGTTTTACGAGCCAGTACAAACTCCTTTTGGCCAGCATCATGGGTGCGCATGATAACAGTATTGGTATTCGGCATGTTTTTCTTGAAAGATCGCCAGGACTCAGGCAGTATTATGTGTGTGACCAGCGCATACTGCTTCGGCGGGCGCCAAAAAACAGGAGCACCCGTTGCCAAGTGCCCTGTTAAGATCATCCCAAGCACGAGGCTAAGGACAAAGGGTGACACTGAATCAATAGCTGAAGGGCGCGGGAAGTGCAAAGCCAAATCATGGTCAGGGCAGCATGACCAATCCTCAGCTATAAATGCTACACCCTAAACACCCCAAGTCGGGCCCTCCTCAAGGAAGGGCGAATCCACGCATCTCCATCAACAAGCTCGGTGAATATCTCACCGCCAAGCCAGCGCGCCGGAAGAGCATCATCAAGGACCAAAAGTACCCGCCCGAAGTGTTCATCACGGGAAAATACAATGACGCCTTTGACTCCATCGTGCACTTCTTCACGCTGGGTGCACTCCAGGCCGAAGTGCTTCACCGCGCGATCGGTCGTCTTTCCGTGAAGCCAACAGCCAACGACCCGCAAGCGGCAGACCTGAAAAACAACATCCTTGCGCTTCAGCATCTGATCAAAACAGCGGGCACCCTGCCCTTCACTGGACTCACCTTCCGTGCTGCCAAACAACAAGGCGCACTCCTCTCCATCGGAAAGGTCGTTGTGAGCGTGCGTCCTGAACTGGAAATCGTCGCACCACAGCGGGGCGGTGGGACCAAATATGGCCTGCTCAAGCTCTACCTCGGGAAGACGCATCCGTTGAACGAAGAATCCGGCCACCTGATTGCCACCACGGTGCATCAGTTTGCCGAGAAGCATTTCGGCAGCCCCGAAGCTGTGGACCGCAAGCGCTGCTACGTCCTCGATGTGTTCCAAGGCGAGCTCTTCACGGCTCCTCCGAACTACACGAAACGCCGCAGCGACATTGAAGCCGCTTGTGAGGAAATCGCCGCCCGCTGGCCCACCATCACTCTGTAACTCGAGCTTTCACTGCTTCCGAAATTATGGCTACCAATCCACCCAAAGGAGACGGACACCGTAACGGTGCCGTCACACAACGCTCCCAGTTCTTGAACGATCACACGGGACGCTGGCAGAAACGAGACGCTGAAACCGGCCGCATCATCGATGTGAAAGCCGACAGCGGCCGCTTCAAAGGCGTGCGTCGTGAATCCAAATAGCACTGACCATGGAATTACTCCTGTCAGACATCGCCACCGTTCGGGCGGGTTATGCGTTTCGCTCCGGCGTGCAGCATGATCCGTCCGGCGATCTGGCGGTCCTTCAGGGGCGTGACGTCGATGCCTCCGCGCTCTACGTCACGCCTTCCCCAGAAGGCTGGTCACTCATCCAGAGCAGTGACATTCGCTCGGCTGCGGAGCATGTCATCGTCAAGGGCGATGTCCTCCTGATGGCCCGAGGTGCGCGCAACTATGCCGTGGTTGTCGATGAAGATCTCCCATACCCCACACTGGCCGTTTCCAGCTTTCACGTTCTCAAAGCAAACCGCGCCCGCGTCGTGCCGGTCTTTCTGGCTTGGCTCCTCAATCAGGAAAGCAGCCAGAGCCACTTCAGAGCCAACAACACCGGCACCACCATCCCTATGGTGAATCTCGACATGCTCAAGGCCCTGCCCTTGAAGCTGCCGCCGCTGCCTCAGCAGCTTCAAATCGCCGCCATCATCCGTCTTTCGCATTACGAGCGCCAGTTGATGAACGAACTTGCCGACCAGCGCCAGTTGCTCCTGCGTGCCTGGGCCGCTGAAAACGCCTAATCCTTTCCCCTTTCCAACTCCCGACCATGCCCAAACCCAACGCCAACGACCGCAAAGAAGAAATCAACCGCACGGCCTGGAAGGCCTGCGACACATTCCGCGGCGTCATGGATTCGTCCGTCTATAAGGATTACATCCTCACCATGCTGTTCCTGAAGTACCTCAGTGACGTGCGCCGCCAGCATGTCGAGGAGCTGGAAGCCAAGTTCGGCAAGGACAAAGACATGATCAAACGCCGCCTCGCCCGTGAGCGCTTCATCATTCCTGAGACCGCCACCTTCGACACCCTCTACACCAAGCGCGATGCCGAAAACATCGGTGAGCTGATCAACCAAGCCCTCGACGACATCGAGGAAGAGAACAAAGCCAAGCTCGAAGGCGTCTTCCGCAAGATCGACTTCAACAACGAACTCTACCTCGGCGAGACCAAGGACCGGAACCGCCGCCTGAAGCACCTGCTGGAGGACTTCGAGCCGCTCGATCTCCGGCCCAAGACGCTCGGCAGTGCCGACATCATTGGCGACTGCTACGAATACCTCATCTCCCGCTTCGCTTCAGACGCAGGCAAAAAGGGCGGCGAGTTCTACACGCCTTCGGAGGTCGCTACTCTGCTGGCCCGGCTACTGGCACCCAAGGCAGGGCAACGCGTCTGCGATCCCGCCTGCGGCTCCGGCTCGCTGCTGGTCAAAGTGGCCCGCGAGATCGGTTCCGCAAATGTCAGCGTCGGTGGCATGGAAAACAATAACCAGACCTACGCCCTGGCCCGCATGAATATGTTCCTGCACGGCCTCGACAGCGCCCGCATTGAGTGGTGTGACACGATCAACTCTCCCAAGCTCGTCGAGGACAACAAGCTCCTCCATTACGACATCGTCGCCGCCAATCCGCCCTTCTCGCTCGACAAATGGGGCGCGGAAAAGGCAGCTTCGGATCGCTTTGGCCGCTTCCATCGCGGCATCCCGCCGAAGAGTCGTGGGGACTATGCCTTCATCTCTCACATGATCGAGACCGCCACCGCTGGCACGGGAAAGGTCGGCGTCATCGTCGCTCACGGCGTACTCTTTCGCGGCGGCTCGGAGGGAAAGATCCGTCAGTCCTTGATCGAGGAAAACCTGCTGGAGGCCGTCATCGGCCTGCCGGAAAATCTCTTCTTCGGCACCGGCATCCCTGCCGCCATCCTGCTGTTCAACAAAGGCAAGGAAAAGGCCCGCCACGGCACTGACATTCTCTTCATTGATGCCAGCCGCGAGTTGGAGCAAGGCACCAACCAGAATAAATTGAGGCCCCAGCACCTCGACAAAATCGTTCGCACTTACCGTGACTTCCAGTCCGTCGAAAAATACGCCCATCGCGCCACCTTCCAAGAGGTGCGGGACAACGACTTCAACCTCAACATTCCCCGCTACGTTGACAGCTTTGAAGAAGAACCTCCAATAGATCTGAAGAAGGTCAAAAAGGAGATCATACGTCTGGAAAATGAACTCATCGAGGTTCGGACGAAGATGAAAGCTTACCTAGAGGAGTTGGGGATATGAAAATTCATCGCACCAAGCAAGGCAGTTTCAAAGAGTCAAAAGCTGGGGAGATTCCGATAGATTGGGAATGTCTGAGATTGGGTGAGTTGTTCTCCAATAGCCAAGCGAGAGGTAAGGCGGGACTAGCAACTTTGTCTATAACCATGGACAAGGGAATCATCAGCCGGGACACAATCGAGAGGCGGATGGGGCCTACACTGCCACCCGAACAAAGCCTGCATGTCAGACAAGGCGACTTGGCCTATAATATGATGCGTATGTGGCAAGGTGCCGTTGGTGTCAGTCCAATTGAGGGTGTAGTCAGCCCAGCTTATGTTGTGTGTCGGCCAAAAATCAAAAAAGTCGATGCCCGCTTCATGTATTATGTCTTCAAGTCTCATCACGGTTTGTTTAGGCTCCGGGCATTCTCACATGGAATTACTGATGATCGATTACGGCTGTACTTCGACGACTTCGCTAGCATACCTGTGCAATGCCCAACTCTGCGCGAACAATGCAAGATCGCCGACATCCTGAGCACCTGGGACGAGGCCTTGACCCAGCTCGACGCCGTCATCGAAGCCCAGGAGCGTTGCAAGAAGGCCCTCATGCAGCAACTCCTTACTGGCCGCCGCAGACTCAAGGGCTTCAGGAAGCCTTGGATGACAGCAAAACTCGGCACGCTCTTCAAAGAGCGCGTCGAGCAAGGACGTATTGACCTACCGCTACTTTCTATCACGGCAGATCGTGGCATTGTCCGTAGATCGGATGTAGCCAAACGCGATTCGTCGTCCGAGGACAAATCTAAGTATTTGCGCATCGTGCCCGGAGACATCGGCTACAACACCATGCGCATGTGGCAGGGCGTTTCAGCCCTTTCCGCTCTCGAAGGCATTGTCAGCCCCGCCTACACCATTTGCACACCGACAGAACGAATCGATGGGCGCTTTGCCGCTCACTTCTTCAAGCTCCGCCACACGGTTCACCTCTTCCATCGCTACTCCCAAGGCCTCGTGGACGACACCTTGAACCTCAAGTTCCAAAGCTTCGCAGTGATTGAAGTCTCCATCCCCAGCGACCTCGAAGAGCAGCGCCAGATCGCCTCCATCCTCGACACCGCCGACCAGCAACTCACCCTCCTCCGCACCCAACGCACCGCCCTCGACCAACAAAAGCGCGGCCTCATGCAGCGCCTGCTGACGGGCAAGCTGCGGGCGAGAGTAACCTAAACATTATGGCAAAGAAACTAACACGCATGGCCATCGCCTATGATTTTGATGGCACTCTCGCTCCCGGCAATATGCAGGAACACTCATTTATTCCAGACCTGCAGATGTCTGCGCAGGAGTTCTGGCGCGAGGCAAAGAAGAAGGCGAAGGAGCAGGATATGGATGAGATTCTGGCTTACATGTCACTTATGCTTGAAAAGGCGAATAGCGCAGGTGTGCCGATAACCAAGAAAGGTTTTAAAAAACACGGCAAGAGCGTCAACTTCTTCCCCGGCGTGCAAGAATGGTTTCCTCGCCTAGATAACTATGCGCGTGACCGCGAAGTAAAATTGGAGCACTACATCATTTCTTCGGGCTTGCGAGAAATGGTAGCGGGCACACAAATTGGCGGACGCTTCAAATACATTTTCGCGTCAGGGTTCGCTTACGATCAAAATGACGTGGCGAGGTGGCCTGCACTTGCTGTCAATTATACGACGAAGACTCAATACCTTTTCCGCATTAATAAGGGCATTCTGAATTCATACGACAACGAGCAGATCAACAAATTCGTGCCGGATGAGGAACGTGAGATTCCATTCAGCAACATCGCTTACATTGGTGACGGCGAAACTGACGTCCCATGCATGAAGATGCTCAAATACCAGGGCGGATGCTCAATCGCCGTTTACAACCCCAAGAAACGACGGACAAGAAACAGGCGGTCCGCTAAGGACATAGCACTTGAGTTGCTGGAGCAAAAAAGGGCCGATTATGCGTTGCCCACAGATTACGCAGAGGATGGCCCGCTCGACCTGCTTATGAAGGCCTTCATTGATCGAGTTGCCGCCTCGGCCAGGATGGGACAGACCAAGCGTGCACGCCGCGCGGATGAAAACGTGATCGACGAAGAAGATTTAGACGAGAAAGGCCCGAACCTGTCACAAGAGGGAAACCCTGCCGTGTCTGGGCAGGACGTGCGTCAAGAATCACTCATCTAGGCCATGAAAACCTTCCCCGACATCGACTGCCTCAAGGCTACGCTGGACCAGCATCGTCCGCTGGATTCTGCCATTGTGCGCAACCTGCGGGAGGACCTCATCGTGCGCTGGACCTACCATTCCAATGCCATCGAGGGCAACACGCTCACGCTTCAGGAAACCAAGGTGGCGCTGGAGGGCATCACCATCGGCGGCAAGTCCATCCGCGAGCATCTGGAGGCGGTGAACCACAAGAACGCTATCCTGCTGCTGGAAGACCTCGTGCAGAAGAACGAGCCGCTGACGGAGTGGACGATCAAATCCCTGCACCAGCTCATCCTCAAAGGCATTGATGACGACAACGCGGGCCGCTACCGCACCGTGAACGTGCGCATCTCCGGCGCGGAGCATCTGCCGCCGGATCAAGTCCTGATCCCCGAGCTGATGGAGAACTTCATTACCTGGTATCAAACCGAGGCCATGGCCCTGCATCCCGTGGAACGTGCCGCCCGTGTACACAGCGACTTTGTCAAGATTCACCCCTTCGTGGACGGCAATGGCCGCACCTCACGCCTGCTCATGAATCTGGAACTCATGAAGGCCGGTTACCCACCCGCCGTGCTGCCCGTGGAACGCCGACTGGCCTACTACCAAGCGCTCGACGCGGATCACGTTCACGGCCAGCGCGAAGCTTTTGTGCAGATGGTCGCGGACATCGTGAAGGAAGGCTTTCGTCCGTATTTCCATGCCCTGAGTCTGCCGTGGGAGGAAACAGTCTGATGGTTCTCTCCACGGTCACCTTCTCCTGCCAGCGATGAACGACGCAGAAGCCACTCCCGACACGCGCGAAGCGCTCGTCTCGCAGATTCCCGCCGTGGATCTGCTGGTGAAGCTCGGCTTCCGCTACCTGCCGCCTGCGGAGGCGCGGGAACTGCGCGGAGGGCGTCGCGGTCAGGTGCTGCTGGAACCTATCCTGCGCGAGCAGCTCTCCGCTCTGAACCGGGTGAACTGGAAAGGCGTGGAGCGTCCCTTCACCGCAGATGCCATTGACGAGGCCATCGCCACCCTGCGCGATCTGCCCGACGAAGGACTCATCCAGACGAGCGAGAAGGTCTTTGATCTGCTGTCCCTGGGTCGCAGTCTGCCGCAGACCATCGGCGCGGACACGCGGCACTTCACCCTGCGCTACATCGACTGGCTAAACCCGGAGAAGAATGTGTTTCATGTGACGGAGGAGTACGCCGTGGAGCGCACCCGCCATGATGGCCGGGTGACGCAGCCCCGGCTGGACGTGGTGCTGTTCGTCAACGGCATCCCCTTTGCCGTGATGGAGTGCAAGAAACGCGGCAGCAAGACCCTGGATGAAGCCATCGGCGACCTGCGCACCTACCAGCGCGATGACGAAATCCCGCGCTTCTTCTGGTATGCACAAATCCTGATCGCCACCAACAGCGAGCAGGCGTTGTACGCCACCGCCCGCACCCCGAAGGAGTTCTGGGCACGTTGGCGCGAGAACATCGCCGATTCGGAAATCCTCACCACACTGCAACACCTGCTCGATCCCGAAGAGCAGGCCAAGATGCACTGGCGGCGTGATGAAGGCCCGTCCGTCCTGCAAGAGCGGACGATCACCGAACAGGACCGCACGATTTACGGCCTGCTCCGACCCGAGCGGCTGTTGGAAATGGTGCGCCACTTCATCATCTACGACGGCGGGGTGAAGAAGATCGCCCGCCACCAACAGGTGGCCGCCGTGAAACGGGCCATCAGCCGTGTGCTGGAACGTGGCACTGATGGTGCTCGTCGTGGTGGTTTGATTTGGCACACGCAGGGCAGCGGCAAGTCCCTCACGATGGTAATGCTGGCCAAAGCGCTGGCCTTGCATCCCGACATCCCCACACCACGCCTCATTCTGGTGACGGATCGCGTGGAGCTGGACAAGCAGATCGCCGACACCTTCAAGTACTGCGGTTACGAACCACAGCGCGCCCGCGATGGCCGCCACCTGCGCCGTCTCCTGGAAACCAGCAAGTCCGGAGTCATCACCACGATCATCAACAAGTTTGAGTCCGCGCTCAAAGCCGGGCCGATCCCGAACGTGGATGAAAACACCTTCGTGCTGGTGGATGAAGCGCATCGCTCCCACTTTGGAGCCTTCCATGCGCTGATGAAGAAGGCGCTCAAAGGCTGCTGTTACATCGGCTTCACCGGCACCCCTGTGGTGAAAGACCTGAAGCACAACAATCTTCTCCGCTTCGGCGACTTCATCCACACCTACACGCTCGACAACGCCGTCTGGGACAAGGCGGTGGTGCCGCTGCTCTACGAAGGACGGCATGTGGAGCAGAACGTGGACGACAAGCAGCTCGACCTCTGGTTTGAGCGACTGATGAAGGACAAGACCGGCGAGCAGAAAGCCGACTTCAAAAAGAAGTTTGCCAACGCCGAGCATCTCAACCGGGCTGATCAACGCCTGCGTATGATCGCCTACGATGTGGTGGCTCACTTCACGAACAACTTTGGAGCCCAGGGCTGCAAAGGCCAGCTCGTGGCCCCGCGCAAAGACGTGGCTCTACGCTACAAAGAACTGCTGGATGAGATCGGGCGCATGGACCCAAGCCTGCGCGTGAGCAGCGAGGTGCTCATTTCCGGCCCCACCACCCGCGAAGATGACGAGGACGAACTGCCTCCCACCGAGCTACCGAGAATCGAAGCCTTCTGGAAGGAGATGATGACCCGCTTTGGTAGTGAGGAACGCTACAACGAGAGCCTGACCACCCGTTTCAAGAACGACAGCGACCCGCAGATCATCATCGTGGTGAGCAAGCTGCTCACCGGCTTTGACGCACCATCCAACACGGTCCTTTACCTCGACAAGAAACTCACTGGCCACACGCTGTTGCAAGCGATCGCCCGCGTGAATCGCACGCACGAAGGCAAGGACTACGGCTACATCGTGGACTATTACGGCATCCTCGGTGACCTGAACAAAGCGCTCAATCACTACGAAGCCCTCGCCGACTTCGATGAAGGCGACATCCACGGCGCTCTCACCCCCATCGCCACCGAGATAGCCAAGCTGCCACAGGCTTACTCTGAACTGATGGCCCAATTCTCGGGCGTCAAGAACCGGAAGGACAACGGCGAATTCAAAAAACGACTCACGGAGCAGGATCAGCGCGACAAGTTCTACGAACATCTCAGCCGCTTCGGCAGGTTGCTGCATCTCGCGCTTTCGTCCGCCCACTGGCAGGAGGATAACGAATCGGAGGCAGTGAAGCGCTACAAAGAGGACTTGAGCTATTTTCTGGGGCTGCGGGCCGAGCTGAAGCGCCAGTATGCCGAGGTGGTGGATTACGCCGAGTATGAGAAGCGTATCCAAAACCTCATCGACCGCCACGTCGGAGCCACGGAGGTGACGAAGATCACGCCCTTGGTGAACATCTTCGACAAGGACGCCTTTGCCGCCGAGGTGGAGCGGGTCACCGGAACCGCCTCTCAGGCGGAGACCATCGCCAACCGGATGAACCGGACCATCCGCGAGAAGTGGGAAGAAGATCCGGCCTATTACAAACGCTTCAGCGAGCTGCTGAAGCAGATCATCGACAGCTTTCGCAGCCGTCGCATCTCGGAGAACGACTTCCTCCGCCAAGTGAAGGAGAAGCTCGATGAGCTACGCAAACACGAAACGACCGGGCTGCCCGTCTCGGTGGCTGACAAACCCGTGGCGCGTGCCTTTTACGGAACGCTGCATGAGCACCTCACGGAATTGCCAAGCCTGGGCAATGCCGAGGTCCGCTCGATCAGCGAGGAACTGGCACACGTGATTCAACGCGCTATCGAACCTTATGCCACCATGGTGGACTGGGAGCAAAATCGCGATGCGAAAAATGCCATGCTCAACGCCGCTGAGGATGCCCTGCTCGACATGGCATCAGCTCATTCCTTCGATTTTCCAACGGATCATCTTCTGCTCGACCAGCTTCTGGAAGCGGTGATGCGGATTGTGGAAGCCCACTACGGAGTCAAACGCGGTCCATGAAACCCTTGAGTTTTCTTTACGGCACCCGGCAGATTTCATTCCGGCTGGAGCGAAAAGACATCCGCTCCCTTGCCATCACCGTGCAGGCCGATGGCAAGGTGCGGGTCAACGCACCCCTCCATGCCAGTGACGAACAAGTGATCGCGCGGGTCAAGAAGCGCGCCCGTTGGATCGGCAAGCAGTGGGAGCGCCAAGCCGGGTATTTGCCAACCCCTCCCCGCCCGACTCTCAGCAGCGGAACCTCCATCCGATACCTCGGGCGGCAGTATCGCGTGCGCGTCACGACACCATCCGCAGGACGTGAATCCGTGACCCTCCAGCGGTTTGTGCTCGAAGTGCATGTGCAGAACCGCAAAGACGAACCCGAGGTGCAGAAGCGGATTCAAACCTGGCTGCGCACGCGAGCTTCCATCATTCTTCCAGAACGTTTTAAGCGATGTCTGGAAAGCGTGGCTAAACACCGCCTGCCAACACCCAAGATGCAAGTGCGAGCCATGCCCAAACGCTGGGGCAGCTGCGTCCGCAAAGACCTGATTCTGCTCAATCCCGAACTCATCCGCGCTCCGTCAGCCTGCATCGACTACGTCATCCTTCACGAAATCTGCCACCTCAAACACCCCGACCACGGCCCGAAGTTCCGGGCTTTGTTGCAGCAGTTGTGCCCGGATTGGAAGCGGCTGAAGGAGAGGTTGGAGCGGGCGGAGTAGGCATGGATTTGCGTGCAGCACAGACGAGGTGGCGGCTTCGCCGAAGACTGGGGGACTCGTTTCACGAGGGAGACTGGGAGAAGAGGAGCCGAGCACGAAATCTCTAACAAAAATAAGGTTGCCCGCAAACACCCAAATCTGTTAATGATCTTCATGTTCGCCCAAGAAAAAATGCTCAAATTTCTACCACTCCTTACGATGCTTGCGTGCCTAATGAGTGGGTCATGCAGCAGTAACAATGCTACTGCGGTTGCATCGATAAACGTCTTTGTAAGCGGTGAGAGATTAACTCTCACGACGAATCAGCCATACCACGTTACGCTGAAAGAGAGTCATTTCATTAACGTTCATGTGCGATCGGGCGCAGGAGTGAACTATCCGAGTAGAGGCGTAATTTACGATGGAACAGTCGTTGAAGTAACCGGTTCTGCTATCGACAACGGCGGCACGCAGTGGTTACCGATTGTTGTCAAAACCGATTCAAACGAGCTTCATGGATTTATTGCTGCTCGCTACCTTTCTAAACTAGAGCCAACATGACAACCCTGACTCACCCACAATGAAAAAACTAGCTATTCTGTCCACGATCTTTGTGACGGCACTACTTGGTGCTTGCTCAACGAATAACTCGGCTAATGCACATGCACATGCACCGGGTTCCACTGCCACTTCACACGCAACAGTTGGGCAGCCTAATGTTGGCGATATCTTATCCGGCAACGAAACGAAGTTCAACAATGCAGAAGCAGCGGGCGGAACCACCCTGACGCAACCTCAGGAATAGGAAAGCGGACAATAGGGGGAAATGTTGCTGACAGATCTCCGGGAAACTCCTGCTGAGCTTTCGTGGCATTCCTCCTTGAGGTCTTGATGCGCGGTCCCCGATGATGATGGTTCTGCTCACTCGAGCATCGGCCAGAGCGGCGTGCTTTGCTGAGGAAAGCGAGGGCATGCTCGTCATCGGTGATGACGCCGCAGGCGAGCTCGATGCCGGGTGGGAGGAGAGGGCTTACTGCTTGATGCCTTCAACGCTGATCACGAGGCTGACTTCATCACCGAGCATGTCCGGCATGAAGGTCATGCCGTAGTCGCTGCGCTTGAGGGTGAAGCGGGTCTCACCGCCGCCACGGATCTCGCCCTCCATGCCTTTGCCTTCCTTGCCGCGTTTGAAATCCACGGTGATCGACTTGGTCACGCCGAGCAGGGTGAAATCGCCGGTCACTTTGAAGACATCGCCGCGGCCCTCGACCTGGGTGCTCTTGAAGGTCACGGCCGGGAACTTTTCGGCGTTGAAGAAGTCGGGGCTCTTCAGGTGGGCGTCGCGTTTCGGGTGGCGCGAGTCCACGCTCTGCACCGGCACGGCGAGCTCGACGGAGCTTTTCGAGGGATCGGCCGCATCGAAAACCACGGTGCCGGTGATTTCGTTGAAGTGGCCGTGGAAGTCGGTCACGCCCGCGTGCTTGATGCTGAAGACCACGGAGGAATGCACGGGGTCGATTTGATAGGTGTCGGCAGCCCGGGTGTTGAGGCAGAGGGAGAGAACGGTGGTCAGGAGGAGCAAGGAGAGTTTCATGGGGGTGGGCGGCCTTTGGCAAGGAGGGTGTCGATGGATTCGTTTCTCAGGGGTGCGCCGGATGGGTGCAAACGCCTGCCTTGCGATGAGCGTGGCTCAGAGGCTCCCACGACCCAGGCTAGCAGTTGAACCACTGATTATTATCCGAGAACCCCTCTATTGATCTTTTCAACAAGCCCATTGCAGTCGAAGCCACCTCATGTCTGACCTCCGCGCCCTCGAACCCCACTCTCTTTGGAACTGCTTCACCGATCTCAATGCCGTGCCGCGCCCGTCCAAGCGTGAGGAACGCGTGGTGGCTTTTGTGCGCGAGTTTGCGGAGCGTCATGGCCTCACGTCGATGCTCGACAGTGCTGGCAATGTGATCATCACAAAGCCTGCGACTGCGGATCGACAGGACAGACCGGCGGTCATCCTGCAGGCGCATCTCGACATGGTGCATAAAGCGGCGGACGGGCTGAAGTTCGACTTCGACACGCAAGGCATCGACATGTGGGTGGATGGCGACTGGGTGCGAGCACGCGGCACCACACTCGGCGCGGACAACGGCCTCGGCGTGGCCGCGATCCTCGCGGTGCTGGCTTCGAAAGACCTTTCGCATCCGCCCATCGAGGCGCTATTCACGCTCGATGAGGAGCAGGGCATGGGCGGGGCGCTCGGACTGCAACCCGGCCTGCTCACCGGCAAAACGATGCTCAATCTCGACTCCGAGGAGGACGACACCTTCACCATCGGCTGCGCGGGCGGTGTGGATACGCTGGCGAGCCTCGACTACACCGAAGCGGCGCACGGCCCCGACGAGCCCTACCTCGCCATCCACATCACCGGCCTGCGCGGCGGGCATTCCGGCCTGCAAATCCACGAAGGCCGCGCGAATGCCATCAAGCTCATGGCCCGCATCCTCTGCGCCTGCGGTGAGGAGGTCGTCGCGCTCGCCACGATGCGCGGCGGCAGCGCTCGCAACGCGATCCCGGCTCAATGCACCGCGCAGGTCGTCATCCTCGATCAACCGCGTTTTGATGAAATCTTCGCCAAGGAGGTCGAAGGCATCCGCGAGGAGTTTCGCCTCATCGAACCGCATCTGAGCATCACCACGCAACCGGTGAAGCCCGAGCACGGCATCATCCCGACGATGGCCGATTATGTGCAAAAACCCTTCGTCCTCGCTCTCCAGGCCGTGGTGAATGGCGTTTATCGCATGAGTCCCGTCGTGCCCGGCTTGGTCGAGGCTTCGTCAAATCTCTCGCTCATCTCGCTCGGCAACGGTCACGCGGAATGGAGCGGTCTTCAGCGCAGTTCCGTCGATTCGAGCAAGGCAGATGTCGCCCGGGCCTTCGCCGCGCCGTTTCAGATGATGGGCATGGATGGGATGAACTGCCCCGAGGTCCGCCAAGACGCAGGCTATCCCGGCTGGAGTCCCAGCGCCGAGTCACCCATCCTGGAGAAGATGAAGGCGCTGTATCGCGACCTCTTTGGCCACGATGTCAAAGTCAGCGCCTGCCACGCCGGTCTCGAGTGCGGCGTCATCGCCATCGCCTACCCCGATCTCGACATGATCTCCTTTGGCCCCAACATTCACGAGGCGCATTCCGAGAAAGAGTGCTGCAGTATCTCCTCCGTGCAGAAGTTCTGGAAGCTGCTCACGGCAACGCTGGCGGCGATGTAGCCGCGCCTTCCACCCGCCCAGCCTCAGACATCCTGAGGCGCTTCTGTAGGATCGAAGCTCTCGGGAAATGAGGTGAGCCGGAATGACAGCAGAATGGGGACAGCAGAATTTAAAGCCATTCTGCTGTCAATTTCCGGGTCATCGGCTTTCCTCCGAGGTCAGGATGTCTGAGCCTGCTCACGGTGATGTGAATCGGGAGTCGTCATCTGGTCGCAGCGCGTTTTGCACGCCCGAGTTTCACGCGATGCAGCTCTTTTGCGGCTTATACCCGGATCATGTCCTTCAGCACCTGCCCGTAGAGGAAGATGCAGCCGCGCCAGGAGTAGCGGAACTCGCCGTTGCCGGTGGGCTCGATGACGCCAGCGGTGATGTTGTGGTCGATCTGGGCGCTCATGTCCCGCTCAATGTAGGCGTGGAGGAATTCCGTGTCCTGGAGCGCGAGATTTTCGGCACCGACGCCCTGGCTGTGAATAAAATCCTCGTGACGGGCCAGCAGATCCTCAAAGGAGGCGGCGTGGGTGTAGCGGTTCAGTCTTTGTTTGGGCGAATGCTTCATCGTGGCGGCGAAGGGGTAGTTCGTCGTCGTGAAGGTGGTGCCGTCCTTGGTCCGCGTGGTGAGGCTGACGTAGGAGAAGCCGAAGTCTCCCTGCTGCGCGAGGGCGATTGCCGCCTGCGTGCGCTGCTCCGCATGGTAGAAGAGGCGCATGAAGTGGTCCGTCTGGCTCCACTTCCAACCGGTGTCCCCCACCTCGGTGAAGCCGGCGTCCTCGGCCTCTTGGCTGAGATCGTTCAGTTCGGGGAAAATCTCGCGGGAGGGCGGGAAGCGGTGCTTGATCTCGCTTTTGATGGGGAAGCGCAGCTTGCGCACGCGGAAGATGATCTCCAGCCAGGGCATCATGAACCATGCGCTGATGAAAACACCCCCGCCGACGTGCGTGCCGGTCAGGAAATAGCCGCTGAGGTAAGACGCGGCCAGCAGCGCGAGCCAGCCGAGCTTCTGAATGAAGCGGTTTTCAAAGCTGCGGCAGGCGATGGCGAACACGACCGCTGCTGCGACATAAAAGATCTGCTGGAGAGTGGTTTCCATGATGGCCGCAGATGGTCTGCGAAGGACCGAGACTAAAGGACAACCTCCTGGGAATCAACCCTGCATCCTGCCCCCCCAGCGGTCCTCCATCAGCGGTCATCTCGCATGAGTTCCTTGTTCGTGGGGTTGCAATGCGGATGCCACGTCTCAATTTGAGCCATGCATCAGCGTCAAAGACTGCTCATCGACGTCGGCAACGGCCGCACCAAGTTTGGCCTCGCCACCACCGAGACCATCCTCGAGCGTCGTGAGCATGCCACGCGTGAGCTTTCGCCCGATGCCGTGCGCGAAGTCACCCAGGGCTGGGAATTCGACGGAGCCGTGATTTGCAGCGTCGTGCCAAAGGCCGTCCCCGCGTTTCGTGAGGTTTACGGCCCGCAACTCATCGAACTGCGTCACGACACAAACATGGGTGTCGGCATCCGTTATCCCAAGCCCGAAAGCATCGGCCCCGACCGCCTCGCGAACGCCGTGGCCCTCGCGCACATGCACGGCGCACCCGGCATCGTCATCGACTTCGGCACCGCCGTGACTTTCGACATCCTGAGCGCGGACAAGTGCTACATCGGCGGCGTCATCGCCCCTGGGTTGCGTTTGATGACCGATTACCTCCACGAACGCACCGCGCTGCTGCCGCGCGTCGATTTGCGCGAGCCTGCCAGCGCCATCGGCCAATCGACCGAACAAGCCATCCTCGCCGGGGCCGCCATCGGTTACCGCGGCATGGTCAAAGGCATCCTGGAGGCCCTGAAAAAGGAGCTGGGGGACAAGCACGCTCATGTCGTTGCCACCGGCGGCGATGCGGAGTGGATCATCTCCGGCATGGACGAACGCATTGTCGTGGACCCTGATTTGACCTTGCACGGGCTGCGCATCGTCGGGAACCTGGATTGTAGAGAGAGACCATAGAGCTGGGAGGATGTAATGCAGACGTTGCAGCTCGCGATGAGTTTGGTAATCATTCTCTATGCCTTCCAGCCCTGCCGAATATTCACCATTTAATTTGCCCCCTTGGGACAAGGCATTTGCTGGACTGCAAGGCGCAATACGGCAACGTGATCTCAATCATTTGCGGCTTACATTGGCAAATATGCAGGTCGGGAGGATTTTCTTGCCACCCGCCAAATGGGTGGAGCTTGCAAAACTTGTGGCGGAAGAGGGAGATGGTGGGTTCCTTCGTGAGATTTGGATTCATCTCGGAGTTGAAGGTTCATCAGGAACAGTGAGTCTTATGTATGGTCCGGCACTCACTGAATTTGCCAGCGCGGCGATTGCATGTGGCGTGGATGACATCTTGAGGCTGATCTTGAAGCAGGCAGGTTCCGCTGGCGTGCGCCTTGGCACAGGTTGGCGGGCATTGATGAATCGGGCGATTGAAATGCGTGCCGCCAGAATGTTATGTGTTCTTGCAGAGGAAGTTCAGGGCGCATATGGACATCTTCATTACGAGGATGTGGAGGGTTCCATCCTCCTGTTGGTTGAATGCAACGAGATCGGCGTGCTGAAACTGATGCTGAAACTTCTGCCGACTGGTCCTGGGTGGGCTGCAAGTTGGGAACGTGTCGGTGGCACTATTTTGACTCAGGCATTGAAACCCATAGTTCCAAAGGACGAACTGATTCACGCCCTGCTGGAAGTGACAGACCAAAAAAGCTGGGGTCTATCCCCAGAGCACTACCGGAGCGCACTTTCCGGCGCGGGACGAACGGATAATTTGGATTTGTTCAAAAAGGTGATTCGACATGCATTTGAGTGGGGAGGTTTTCAGGAACACAAAGATGACATTCTGTCATTTGCGCATTTCTGCATTGCTAGCATTGGCGACAAGCCAGCATTCTTGGAGTTCACCCTCAGCCCCCTAGGAAGTGGAGTGATCGAGCCGCCGGATTATGAGCAGCTTCTGCGCACGGGGATTCAGCATGCTGCAACAGCAACGATTGAGTTCTTAGGGCGACGTCTCGCGAGTGAGACTGTCGGTGGCAATTCTCTTCGAATACCTGTCTGGCAGTCTTTGTTCGGATACACTTCGGGAATTCTTCAAGCCGGTCAGTGCGGCGCGGTGGCACTTGCGATCTGGCGCGCATGTGTCAGCACTAACTGCCCGTTTTCTCCAGCTGTGTGTTCACAGGCCATGGACATTTTCGTGCGAGTCAGCCATGCAGAGGGGATTCAGACGACGGGCCTTTTGATGAAAGCTCGCCAGCTCTTTCTCGTAGCACCCGCTTGGCAGCAAATGCTGAACAAAGCCCTAAAAAACAACGAATTTAGTGCAACAGCAGCACAAGCACTTTGGGACGCTAGTGAGCAAAGCCACTCATTTTTCCAGCAGTCGCATTGGAACTCGTTCGCCGAGTTGAAGGAGCGTCTTCAGTCTGAGGAGGTTGGTTATGTAGTGCCAGGGGAGGCTCAGAGGCAGACGCCGCGAAATCAAGCCGAGGAATTTGTGAGGGCATTTGAAGGAGCAGACTGGGAAACGCTGGATAAGCATCTTGATGGGGACATTGAGCAGTGTTCCTGGTGGTCGCCGGATATCGCCCGGCGAATCAGCGCTGCGATGGCTCAAGACCGGAGCGAAAAACGAATCCGTGCTTTCTGGCGGATGGCCCGCGCACTCACACGATCAGACGATTATCGGACGTTTCGATTCTTTGTGCGGCAGGTGAACAAAGACGGTTCCGCCGGATTGCTGGACGAAATTTTTGACACTTGGGAGCCTTCCGAGGACACACTGCGCGGGCGAGACACAATGGGTGGCGAGCATCAGACTTGGATCAGCTTCATCCAGGCAGCCAGTGACGCTGGCGATGAGGAATTGTTGCTGCGGATCGTACGCAGGTTGGACTGGCTGCACGATCCGACTCGCTACGACCACTTGGGGCCTATCCAGATTGTTCTGCGGCAGGCAAGAACCAAACTAAAGTCTAAAGTAGTCGCTGAGGAAATTGCCAGGATCATCCACGGCAAGCACTGGAATCCTATCGACTTCTTGGGAGTGATGGCGGCATGGCCGCCCAAATATGTGCGTGGCTGTGGCTCTCGTTTCGACGGAGCTGCACGATGCCTAATGAAGTGGCTCGTTAATCGCTATTTCGACGAAACGCCGGATGAATTTGAGCACAGCCTCGAATTGATCGCTGATGGCATTTCTCGCCTTCCAAGGCATGTTGACCATGCGTGGTGCGCTCTTCTCGGTCGTGGTTGGGATGTGATGACCGCCAGGATTCATCAGTTTTATCAAGGGCTTTGGGAGAAAAAGATCGGTGCCCTGGTGCAGCAGGAGATAACTCGAGAAGAGTTCCTGTCGAAGGTGCTGTCTGATGAAGTGTTGGGATGCTACACGTCCTTTATTCATGAGGCATCATCCCATGCGCGAGTTTCCCCCAACGGCCTTGACAGCTCGACCAATGACCGAGCCATAGAACTCACGGATTACATCGCCGAAAACCTTGAGCGTAATATGGAAGGAAAAGGTCTTGCTGTGGAGGATTTTTGGGAAGGGCTGCGCCAGCATTGCGCTGTCTTGAAGCCCGAAACCCTCACGAGCACTGAGCAACGTTCATTCCTGCGCTATTGCCTCCGCAAATTGGAGTGCAGTCTGCAGGCTTTGGTTGGAAATGAACTGAGTCTTAAAATACATGATGGGAAAGGCCGGTTCATGGAAGATTTCCTAGCCATACTCGTGGACCGGGACGTGCCTCACGACGAGAAGCTCAAAACCGCAGGTTATGCCATGGAGTTTTTAGGCGACTTGAGCCTGCTTGGTAGCACACTCAGACCCGGGAGTCTTACCAGCGCCAATTTGACCAGGCGTGTGCGGGCTGTTCTCGTGCAGGACCTCGTAAGCCGAGGCTTCAAGCCAGAAGTAACACTAACGGACGCCCTCAGTATCGCGATCCCAGATTCTGGTCGTCAGGAGCTGTTGGAGCCTATTCTTGAGGATGTAACGCGAAACATTCGAGATGCACTGAATCAGGTGGAAGACGATCAACGTTTTGTCAGCATTACACTGACACGAGGAACAAGCGGACGTTCTGGCTTTGCGGTTCTGGAGATTTGGAATGCCAAACCCGACCAACCTTTGCGAAACGCGGCCTCAACCAGTCTTGGCCTCAAATCCATTCAGCGGCGGATGAGCATGCTCTTCAATGGAAGACCGAATGAACGTGGCTCTGCCAATTTCAGCGAGGCTGTCGAACCGTTTAGCCTCCAGACTTGCTTCGTTTCACGACTGAACTTTCCCCTGTCTACCAAGCAAGATCACGCCCTCACGGGAAGTTCATCCTCGGACATGCCAGATACCGATTATGATTGATGTCGTATCAACCCCCATTCGCGTTCTCTTGGTAGATGACCGGCTGGATCATTTAAGGGAGATTGGGTCGCTGCTTCTTCAGACCGCGAATAATCGACCTGACCTAATGGGAGGCTGTCCCATCGTCCTCGAACTGTGTCAAAATGCCTACTTCGCAGCAGATCAGATCCGCAGATCCCCGCCAGACACTCCGCGTTGGGATATTATACTTTCAGACGTTTTCATGCCGGTGCCGTTGGATGATGCTCATCTGACGGAGCCGCAGTCATCGGCGAAACTCACAAAGGTCAGACTAGAAACTGGCTCATCCGGGCAAGGTACTGGTGGCTGTGAGGTTGATGCATGGCTGTTTGACTATCTCAACGGGGGACTCGGCCACTCGCATGAACACGGGGGCTTTCATATCGCAAATACGATCCGGGAGTTACGACCGTCAGCCCCTGTCCCAAAGCTGCCCAGACTGGCTTTGATCTCCAGCTTTCTGGGCATTGAAGCGAGAGCTCAAAGACTGCTTCGCACGTTTCTGCCGCAGGAAGCAGAATGGCTCTACTACTTTGACAAGGCCGCCGCGATGGATGAGGCCGGGCGTGATGACGAACAAGCAGACGATTGGAAGAAGCGCGGATTCGTTCTCATGCTGGCCAACTGCATCGCCAGCATGGATCGTGAGGTTTGGGACCAGACGTTCTTCAACCGAGCGGAACAGTATGGTGACTTTGTCGCTAGCTCGCCCTGCATGCAAAACGTAAGGCTGCGAATAAGCGAGGTATCCCGTGAGCAGATACCGCAGAACGGACCACCTCTCGTCGTCATCTTCAATGGCGAGCCTGGAACAGGCCGCAGCACAGCGGCTCGGGCGTTTCGACTCATGTGCGGCGGTTCTTCTAACGATTTGGTCTGGAATACGGAGCTGAATCAAGAGCTGGACGCGCTTGCACGTATGCGGTCGGATCTGGATTCTTGGGATCGTCAGCCCAGCCTGATCATTGAATATTTTCATCTGATGAAGCCTGTTGTGCAGGATTTCATGCTCCAGCTCATACGCAGCGGTCGTTACCGAGGCGTGGACTCTTCGCAAAAGGCATGTCCAGTGACACGCCTGTTATTCGCCCACATGAATGACGAGGCCAGGAGCCAAGTGCTTGATGCGGCCAGGAACGGGCAGGAGATCACGCTGCCGCCACTGCGGGACCGGAAGGACTGCTTTGCAGGCTTGGTTGAGCGGATCAAGCGCCAGATGAGACGGACAAATTTGGACTTTGATGCTGGCTTGATGGAGATACTGCGTGCTCAAAAGTGGGGAAGAAATGTCGCGGAGTTTGAGAAGACGATTCGTGATTTCATCAGTGGCCGTACTGAGCCTCTTTTGACCAAGTCTGATTTTGAAAAATTTGCCAACGCTTCTCCCGCTGGCTCTACCATGGTGGCAACGAATCATGGAGCTGTCGTGAAACCGACTGACGACGAAAAACGCGCTTCGTCTTGCACCAAAACTGTAGATTCAATGGATGGCGCTAAACAGGATGGTCGCGAGCATGTTTACTTCGATTGGAACGAGGGCGTTCTATACGAAGATGAAAATAAAATCATGAAAATTCAGCTAAATGCCCCATCAAAGAATGACGATGGGACAACACTTCCTTATCGCCCCAAGATGCTCCTACGCTTGCTTTTCACTGTCAGCGACGAGGGCCATTCATTGGGCATCATTCAAGAAAGCGACGTTGTTGGGCTACTCAAAAAAATTGATTCGGCTTTCTCCAAAAAGCCTGAGGATAAAAAGAAAAAAGACATCAATGATTTTGCACGAAAACTTCGCGATGTGGGAGAGGTTTGCGGAATCGGCAGGCTGGGCATGCTGAAAGACAAGGCAGGCAACACATACTTCAAAGGGGACAAGGTGCATCTCATTGCCTCCCAACGGGAATCTGCCCCGTACAGTTCAAGGTTTCTCTCCGATCCCAACGCAAGCATCTGATTCCGTCCGGCACTCGCAGAGGTTTCGTGTGCCTCATCCTGTGTGCCTCTGCGTGCCTGCGTGTGCCGAAGTCTCGGTAAGAGTCGCTTTGGATGTTGGCCTATCTATCTAGGCAAAATTGTTTCAAGGACTGTTTCTGCACTGGCTGCCGCCAGTGCCTGATTGTGCCTGCGTGTGCAGACTTTTGGTGCGGCGTTTGATCACATCTTCAGTCCTTGGAGCTTAACTTCGACCAGAAGGTAATTCATGCCTGAAGGCTTAATCCACATCAAAACCAAAACATAACTATGAAGTCCCTCACGTTCAAAAACGAAACACTCCTCCACGCTGGCAAAGGCAACTGCGCCGGCTCTCACTCCTACATCAACGTCCGCACGGGCGAAGTCGCTACGATCTACGACGGCATGGTCATCAACACCGGCCCGGCCTTCTCGATCATCAGTGTATTGGGTAATCAGGCCCTCCAGACCGTGTTCCTCTCGCGTCAGGTGCTTGGAAGTCTGGCCCTCGGGCAAAAGGTGCTCGTTGGCCCCATCGACTACAGCCATTCCTCTGGGCCACGCGCCTTGGGTGCGTGGACGGGGGTTCCCACGACTCTGCCGAAACCGGTGCCTGCTCTCATGCCTCGTGCTCCCCAGCCGCGCCTTGAACGTGGCACGATTGCATCTGTCGCCAAAACCGGCACCTACGGTCGCATCATTGCCGACTTGACCGGGGAGTCCGTCTTCCTGGCTGGCTCGCAACTCGCGCCGGGACTGGCGCTCCGCCCAGGTCTGCGCGTGAAATTCGTGCGCAGCTTCAATGCCAAGGGTCCCTCCGCCTCCCAGGTCACATTGGCTGCCTAGCCCAGGTACGTTGGCGGGCGGTGACGAGCCGCCCGCCGACACTTCAATTACGACACCTTCTCTCCATGAGCCTTCTCCAAGACATCATCAACGGCTTCTTCAAGCCAGCCCCACCTCAGATCATGAACATCCAAGCCAACCCCATTCTCACACCCGCCATGACACCCGATAAAAACGTCAAACTCGCCATCAGCAAAGTGGCGGCCCAAATCGATTTCGCCACCAAAGCCTACGGCCGCTCCCTGTGGGGAGAAGGTGCCTCGCGCGCTGAGGTGGTTCACGACCTAGAGATCATGCTTGCCAACAACGATCTCAACCATATCACAGTAGAACTCCATGCAGGCAGCCGCACTGCGCATGAGTTCCGCTGGGCATTTACCGGACGCACTCTACATCTGCCGAAGGAGTTCGACCTCGCGAAAGGCATGGAACTGCCATTGCTCGATTTGAAGCGGATCACCAGCCACCGCTTGATGGTCACACGCCACGACCGAGAGCAAATCTACCGCCATCTTCTCAAGATTGGCTGGCAGACTGCGGCATTGATGGAACATGAGAATGGCGGCCAGTTCGCCTCCGAACATGCCGCTGCCATCACGGGCGGACGTATCAACGGTACGATGCGTGTTGGCGACAGCGCCCGCCACACACTCGTCGTTACCTCGGCTGGAGACAAATTTGCCTTCGCTCAGGACATGCAGCTAAAGGGGCAATCTGTGTGGCTCAATCCCCGTCACGCAGCCCCTGGCCTTCATTTCAGAATCGGTGCCAAGGTCACAGCCGTGGTCGTCAGCACTCCTCGTGGCCTCCAAGGCCGTGACATCCGCCTTGCCGCTTAAAGCCTAACGCCACGAACATGAATTCTCTCTTTTTTCCCAGCCTTGGCTTCTGCCGTGGCCGCGTCACGCGGCCACGGCAGGCTGCCAATTCACTTGGCCGCGCTGTATTACCACAAGAGACGGACTTTTCGGTTTTCAGTCAAAGCCGCGTCATTGCAATCTTTGACGAGGACAATCTTCGCATCTCCATGGGCAAGGAGCACCACGCCCGTCTCTCCTACCGCCTGCTCCATGAAAAGCTGGCGGCAACAAGCGCCTCACTGCACGCCGTGGCGGTGCTGACTGATGAGCCTGGCCGCCAACAACGCGCCACCTACCTCAAGAATCGCGGCTGGGAACCTCTGGTAATCGAACGCGAGGTCGTGAGCACCTGCCACGGAACCGAGGTGAAGGCGAACGCCGACACCGATCTGGCGGTGGAAGCCGGGAGGCTGCTGAGTCTGCACCCGTGTGACGTGCTATGTCTCGGCAGCGGCGATGGCGATCTCGTGCTCGCCATCGCCAAGGCGGTGCGGCGTTGTTGGCCGCAAACGAAGGTGGTCACAGTTGCCGTGCCTGGCTGCACCTCCGCCCGTCTTCGCAAGCACGGCGAACTCATTCATCAGCATGTCCCTATCGGAGCGGACATCACCCGCAGTGGTGGAAGCCGTCCGCGTCAACGCGATCACCGCCTGATCCATAGCAACCCGCAACTCCTCCCCAGCCATGTGTGACTACAACATCGAATCCGCCAATGCCCTGCGCCAACTGAAGGTGAAACCCCGTTTTGCCAGCCAAGTCCTCGATCACCGAGCTCATCGTGTGCTGATTCAGTCCATTGCCAAGGGACGTGTCCGCCCAGGGTATGACCTGCGTACCGGCCACAAGCTCCCGGACGGTGAGCTGGCACGCGGCCACTACATGGCCCCAGCCAGCTTTAACCAAGCGCTCCAGAAAATGAACGTCAGCCCAGATAGTTGCCAGTGGTGCGGTGGCGCGCTGCCACAAGCGCTCGTGTCTCAGCACCTCGTCCCGCATGACCACCGAGAGCACATCCAGCATCATTTTCACCCCGATTGCTGGAAAGCTCGGCTTCTGGCAGTGGCAGTCGTGTTTGGGCATGTGCCAGGCCATGTGTTTCTTTCTACCAACAACCGCAAGCAGCCGACCAAGCGATCTCGCCCGGCACCTACTGAAACCATCATCATCACCCGAAAGCTGCGTCATGTGGTCACGGCCATCCAGCGCATCGTTCTACGCCGCCCCGGCAAAGGCCACTAACTCCTACACCCACCATGAATCTGCTCCAGATGATCCAGCGGTGTCTAGCCGCTCCGCCTCGGCACAAGGTCAGGAGGCCCTCCAAGGCAAAGCCTGCCCGCAACCAGCAGGGCAGGCATCATAAGCCGGTACCCAAGGTGAAGCCATCTGCGCAGCACCGGACGAAGAACCCGTTTCGGTTCTTCAAGGGGCCGCCCAAGGCCAGGGAAAGCCATGTGATCGCCTATCACGGGACACCGCAGGTCGATAACGCGAGGTCGATTCTTCGTCACGGCTGGATGGTCTCCACGGGCAACGCCTATGGGGATGGTATCTATTTGGCCGCTGACCTTGCCACAGCGCAGGGTTATGCCAGGAGCAGTGGCGTCATCATCAAATGCCGTGTGCGTCTGAGCCGCTGCTGCCAGTGGGACTCCTCCTGGCAGCAGCGCTATGACGACTGGTGTCGCAAACGCAAAGTCATCGCGAACAACTCCGCCAAGACGGCCTTCCTGATTCAAGCGGGCATGAGGGTGCTTCGAGCTGGCAACATCCTCGTCGTCCTCTCGCCTCAATACGCTAACGCCACGGCATGGAAACTCCGCCGTCCCGAAATCAAAATCCTGTCGGTCCATCGTGCTTCCGACATGAAAGCCATACACGTCTAAACACCCCCAAACTCAGTCATCCCATGAAAAAACTCGTCATCGAAACCACCAAAGGAACTAAAACCTTCCAGCTTAGCCCGAACGCCAGAGGCTACGATGTGTATCGCGTCACCTCCGGTTTCTTGAGCGACACGCGCAAGTATGTCGGACACGGCTCGTCCCTAGAGAATGCCGTCGCAATTGCACGAATGGAAGTCGGTGAGAGTGTCATCCGCTCCACAAAGCTGAAGGACTAAAGTGACGGAATCATTCATAGCCCGACACATCACCCGGATTTGACCTTGCACGGGCTGCGTTTGGTGGGCAATCTCGCCGCCGCTTCGGGCGGAATGACGAAACCCGAATGACGAATGGTCCGGCATCATTCGACATTCGACATTCCGCATTCGTCATTTTCCCACCTCATGTCTGAAATCGCAAAAACCTCCATCGGCATCGACTTCGGCGGCACCTCCGTGAAACTCGGCGTGTGCCGGGGCGATGAACTCCTCGTCACCGACGAACCCATCCCCACCGCGAATTTCCACGGCCCGGCCGCGCTCATTGGTGAGATGGCGGCCCGCGTGGCGAAGCTGCAAAAAATATACCCGGACATCTGCGCCATCGGCGTCGGCGTTCCCGGGCTTGTCGATTTCGACCATGGCTTTGTGCATGAGCTGACGAATGTTCCCGGATGGAAGCATGTGCCGCTCAAGGCCATCCTCAGTGAAAAAACCGGCCTGCCCGTGCTCGTCGAGAACGACGCGAACGCGATGGCCTACGCCGAGTTCCGTTATGGTGCCGCGCGCGGCCTGAAAAACGTCATCGGCCTCACCATGGGCACCGGCATCGGCGGCGGACTCGTGTTGGACGGCAAGATGTTTCGCGGCAGCGGCTTCGTGGCGGGCGAGATCGGCCAGATGAGCATTCATTTCGACGGCAAACCCGGCCACTACGGCAATCTCGGTGCGTTGGAGAAATACACCGGCAACCAGCAGATCGCCGAGCACGCTGTGCAGCGCTACTCTGAGGCGGGTATCGAGAAAGACATCGCCGACTGCACGCCGAAGAAGATCGCCGATGCCGCGCAGGCCGGGGATGACATCGCGCGTCAGATCTGGGGCGAAGTGGCCGACTGGCTTGGCACCGCGATCTCCAGCATCGCCTGGCTGCTCAATCCTGATGCCTTCGTCATTGGCGGCGGCGTCGCGCAGGCGGGAGATCTGATCTTCACGCCGCTCAAGAACAAGGTGCAGAGCATGCTCAGCACCGTTGTCTGGGAGCGCCTGCAAATCCTGCCCGCCCGCTTCAGCAACGAAGCCGGCATCATTGGCAACGCGGCTTTGGCTGCGGACGCGAGTTGAATCTACCGCCCACAGGGCATCAGGCGTGCTTCAAAGTGCGGTTCACCTGCCTGCGGAAACCGTTCAGGCGCAGGGAGCCATCAGCGAGCACATCCAGCATCGTGTAGCCGCTGTTTTCCGCGCCGCTGCCCTCCACCATCGCGACCAGCGTGGTGTAATGAATGCCCGCGATCTGCTGGTAGTCGTTTTTATGCGAGTGGCCTTGGAAGACGGCGAGAACCTTGCCGGACTTTTCCATCAGCGCCCGCACTTCGGCGGCATTGCGCACGGCATGAGCTTTGTCCAGATCGAGCCGCTGATGCGCCAGCACGATCACCGGGGCGCTGGCTTTGCTCAATTCGGACTCCAGCCAGGCAAGTTCGGCTTTGGGCAGATTCGCATCCTGCCAGTGGAAGTTCTTCCGTTCATACGGTGTGCCGTCCTCGCGAAAGCAGGCGTCCAGGATCAAAAACGTCACGCCACCGCTCTCGAACGACGCATGTCCGCCAGCGGCCTTCGTGTGCTGGGCGAACTCCTTCTTCGTCAGCGTGCCGACACAGTGGTTGCCCAAAACGTAGTGCCGAGGCATCGAAAGCTTCGCGAAGTGCGACTCCATCGTTTCCAGCCATTCGATCTCCTTTTCGACCGAGTCCGCCTGATCAATGAAATCACCGAGTTCCACCACCAGAGCCGGTTTTTCGCGGTTCATGTGCTCCACGGCCTCATCCAGCTTCGCCAGCGCTTCGCGATAAAAGCGCGTCTTGGTCGGATTCTTGTCCGCGTAATGAAGGTCCGTCATCAAACCAACGCGAAGCAGAGGTTTGGCATCGTTTTCGGCGGCGAGGATCTTCCCCGCGCTGAATCCGGCGAGGCAGAGCGTGCTGTGTTGAACGAAAGCGCGGCGTGTGGGCATCACGGATACAAATCGGGGGTCTGGCGGGATTCTTCGGACAATTTCCAGCTCAGCTCCTCCACCCAGGCGAGGTGGTTGAAGTTGCCGATGCCGGATCGCTCGTTCGCCCGGCGGAAGATGAGCAGTTCATCAAGGGCACGCTTGATTTCGTCTTTCGAGGCCGTGGAGATGGCGAGTGAGAGCTGCGCGGACACGTGAGCGCAGAGTTTCGCATGCTGAAGGCCGAGTTGGAGGAATGTCATTCGCGCGGCTGCTTCGGAATCGGAACGCGCTGCCTTCGCGGCCTCTTCGAGCATTGTTTCGGCAGGCGTGAAGCAATCAGGCGGATACAAAACGTGCGCGGCTTTGGCCCAGTTCCGCCAGCGAGAGGTTTGCAGCGTCTCCATCGTCTGGGTGATCTTCTCGCGGCTGTTCGTGGTGAAATTTTCCCAGTAGGTGAAGTAGTTCTTCACCTGTGAAGATGCAGCACCGAATGCGGAAAAGTATTCGGCGAGCAATTCATCCGCTGAAGCCTCAGGACGCACATGCAGGCGTGAGGCGACATATAGATTCGGCCCCTGCGTGGCCCAGTGACCGGTGAGCGAGTCGTAATCCGTGGCAACCATGCCGTGCTTCACCGCATGATGAAACTCGTCCGTGAACTGATGCACGAAGATGAAGGGCATGCAGTAGCCATCCAGCAGATGATTCGTGCGCATGAAGAGACGCGCGCCTGTCTCGCGCCAGCCGGTCCATTGCTGCTTCATCCACACATGCTCCTCATCGGAGCGAGGGAACCATCCCGCCGACGGGCAGTAGCCGATGAGGATATTGGGATTGAGTTTGATGCCGCTCGTGGGGGCCGAGAAGTAATTGAAGTAGGCGTAGCCGACGACGGTGGCGCCTGCGGGAGCCTGCTGCTGCACGCCCAGCCAAAATTTCGCATAGCGGTCCGAGACAAAGCGCGAGCTAGCCACACGGCTTGTTCGTCACTGAACTGCTGAGCCGCCACCGTGGTGAAGCCCAGCGCGGGGTGGGTGCTTTCAAAACCAAGTCCTGGACGGATGCGGCGCTGAAAAAAACGCGGCGCGATGGTCTCGTCGCATGACTTGGCGGTCACGGTCTTCGTTTTCGGTACATGCGTCCCGAGTTCACCCGGCCAGAGCCAACGCACATTCAAATCACGGTCGAGCCATTCATAGACGCCCCAGAGTGTTCCAGCCCGCGTGTCGGCATCAAGCGGATCACCGCCGCCGTCGTTACCGAGGATGAAAACCGCCGAGTCATTGACCCGCAGCACAAAAGCCTCGGGAGCAAGCTTGCTCACGTCGATGCCGCTCGCGCGGCAGGGACCGAGATGGATGCGAGCACCTTCCGTGGCCGCGTTTTCCGCGACGACCTCCAATCTCACGCCGCAGGCCTTTTCCACATGCCGCGCCAGTTCCTCCGCCGCATAAACCACGACACGCGTCGGGCGCTCCGGTGTGACGATGACGGCCATTGCCTTGCCATCGCGCACGAGAGCGATGTCCGCCCGCAAAGGGAAATTGAGCAGCAGAAAGGCAAAAGCAATGCGGGTAAACATGGCCGCTGATAACGCCCAAACGGCTCGAATGCTTCACGCTGCGCTCAAAACGCCTTTCACATGCTTCATCGAGTCCGCGAAGCACTCGTGGACATAAGCCATGGCCTTTTTTACCTTCGCTTGAGCCGCTGGATAGTCGGCATCTATCGCGAACAACGTCTCCGCCATCTTCTCGACGGGCGTCTCGTCCATTTCGAGCAGCCACTCGGGCAGGCCAATGTCCTGGAACATCCAGCACTTCGGCGAATGAAACTCGGAGTAGGTGTGGATGATCGGTGTACCGTTCGCCAGCGCGATGATCGGTGAATGCGGCTCGTGGCAGACGATGGTGTGAGCACGGGCGAAAATGGAGGCGGCCTCATCGGCGTTCCAGAAGTATTCGAGGTTCACGACGTGCTTCTGAATCTCCGGCGGCAACGGATCGTGGATGAGACGCTTGTTGTGGCCCATCTCCTTGATCGTCTCGGGTGCGATCAGGACCTTGTGGCCGGTCTTTTTGACCCACAGCGTCACCAGCTCGCGATACTTCGCGGCGCGACGTTCATCGTCGGCGATCTGCTCGGGCGTGGGATGCAGCGGATTGAGCTTCGGGGTGCGCGTGTCATCCACGCCGGGCAGTTTGGCGGTGTTCGTGCGCAATTGGATCGTGATGAATTTCCGATCCTCCAAGCCGAACTTTTTCATTGTGGCGAGTCCGCGCTCGTCATCGCGCACGTCGATGCCGAAGCAGCCATCGGGGCCGAATTGCAGCGCGGCGGCCTTGATGCCCGCGCCTTGGAGAATTTTGAGCGTCTTCGTCTCACGGGTGTAGATGAAGGACGCGCCATTCAGCAGCGCGATGCGCTCCTCCGCGCCCTTGCCCTCGACCATGCTGGGGAAATACGACTGGCCGAAGAGGCCGTAGGGTTTGCCATGTTTTTGGCAAAACTGCATGAAGGTGATGTCCTGCCCCATGCCGGAGTTGCGGATGAAGAAATCGCATGCTTTGACCGCCTCCTGGAGTTTGCGGTCGTACGCGCCGTCTTTGAAGAGGTTGCCCTGAAGAATCTCCACCTTGGGGAAACGAGCCTTCAGCATCGCGGTGACGCGATCATCGAGCTTCATCGCCCACAGCACGATTTTCACCCCCGGCAGGTGCTGCTCGATCACTCGCAGCGTGCCCGGCGTGTGGCCGATGTCACCAATGTTCACCGTGTCCCACGCGGATTGCAGCACGATGGTCTTGGGCTTGCCATCTGCGGCAAGAGCGGAGCCGCCGAGCGCGGCGGTGAGGGCGGAGATGAAATGGCGGCGGCTGTGCATGGGATCAGTTCTTGGATTCGATGAGTTGCAGGGCATCCAGGATGACGAAGCCATCGGTGCCGGTGTTGCTGAGAGAGATGGTCGTTTCGAGGCCATTGTCGAGTTCGACGGTGCCGATGCTGCGGAAGGCTTCGCCAGCGGGGAGCGGCTTCGTTTGATCGACCTTGAGCTCGGTCTTGCGGCCACCGCTTTCAATCGTCACCGGCACTTTCGTGGCGCGGGTTTCGTGCGCGGAGTAGGCCATGCGGAGGTCGTATTTTCCTGGCTGCGGAGCTTTGAAGCGGAAGGTGGCGATGGACTGGCCGTCGGCGCGTTTGTCGTCATGCAGGTAGCCGGTGCCGACGTGCGGCTTGAAACCGGAGGAGTGGCTCCATTCGCCTTTGAGTTCGGCCTGCGTGTCATCGAGCACGATGCCAGGAAGCGTCTTCGGGTCGATGCTGATCGCGCCTTTGGCTTCCGGGGGCAGCTCGGCGAGGACGGGGAGAGCGAGCACCTGCTTTTGTGCGAGCAGTCGCTCACGTAATGCCGGATAGGGCAGCTTTTGCACCGCGAGGTTTTGTTTGGCGCTCATCGCCGCTGCGATGCCTGCGCTCTGGCCGAGGATCATCCATGTCGGCTCCACGCGGATGGAGGAGATGCCCACATGCGTGCAGGAGAGGGCCACGGGCACGAGTAGGTTGTCGCACTCGGCAGCTTTTGGTGTGATGGCGCGATACGGAATGTGATACGCGTAGCCGTGCCTGCGGCCCGGGATACGCACCGGCATGATCGTGCCTTCGTTGATGACAAATTCAGCAGTGCCCACGCGCTGGCAGTCGTGCGAATCAATCGGGAACGACGACACGACGATGGCATCGTCCTTCTTTGGCTCTTCCATGATGTCTTTCTGCGAGACGATGTATTCGCCGATCATGCGGCGGCCTTCGCGTACATAGAGCTGTGGCGACCAGTGGTCGTAATCGGGGAACTCATCGCGGCAGAGACCGATTTTGGCGTATTCCTCGCGAATCGCGGCTGGCACGGCGGGATCGGTGCTGAGGAAGTGATGCATCTCCAACGTGTATTGCTTGTGCGCTTCCCAGATCTTCGCGCGACCCGCCTCATCCGCCTCGCTCCAGCCATTGCAGGCACCGACGAGGCCCATGGAGAACTGTTTCCCGATGCCGTTGTTCGCGTCGAACTTGTTCCCCGGCAGCGGATACAGATCCCACAGCAGATGCGGGCGCTTTTCCTGCGCGAAGTAGCGTCGCACGACCTCGAATCGCGCGGGATCGTAGTTCGCTGGCTTCGGAAACGGAACGCGGTTCGCCGGGTCTTTCGTCACGCAGAGACGGAAGCTATAGACCATCACGTTCTTGTCGCCTGCCGCGTCGGAGCCAGCATCCGTCGTTGTGATGAGAGGCAGCGGCTTGCCATCGGCTCCGAGGCCCGAGATCGCCAACTTCGCCTTCGGATACTGCTTCCCGGCCAGCGATTCGCCGAACTCCTTCCGCCCCTCGCGGCCAATCGTCCAGCTCACACCCGCCGCAGCCATCAAATCGCCTTCATAGGTGCCGTCGATGAAGACTTTGGCCGCGAAGTCGCCTTCACTGGTCGTGAGTTGCGTGATGCGCGTTCCATCCTTGCCCACTTGTTTCAAGACACGCTTCGTCAGCACCTTCACACCGGCTTCATCGAGCATCTCCTTCGTGATCTTTGCCGCGACGTGCGGCTCGTAGGTCCAGTGCTTGTGATCCTTCTCACTCACCTTGTAGGGCAGCTCGACACCTCGCTGCTGATAGTCCTTCTCGACACGAGAGTGCCATTCATCAAAGAGACCCAGCACCGTGCTGCGCACCGTTTGATTTGAATCGCTGAAGCACAGGCCGCCGGTGTTCACGCCACCCACATGCGCTGTCGGCTCCAGCATAATGACCGACGCGCCTTCACGCGCTGCGGCGATGGCCGCGCAGAATCCACCGGGTGTGGCTCCATACACAATGACATCCGCCTGCGTGGCGGCGTGCGCGGAAAAACCAAGAGCGAGGAACAGGGTGGCGAAACGTGTCATGGCCTTTAGTAGGACTCCGCCGTGCTGTTTTGGACAGCATTTGTGTGGCCGACTGCAATTACCTGCCTGCGGCCAGCAGGCGGCGTTCTTCAGGATAGAGCGCGGCATCAGGTGCGATGCCTTGTTTGAAGGAAGCGGCGTCATCGCCGGCAGCGCGGAAGATGGCGTGCAGCGCGGCGCGCTCTCCCTCTGTCCAGGTGTGTGGCTGAATGAGCGGCGGAAGGCAGGATTTGAGTTCGGCTGTCTGTCCCAGGCGCAAGCGAGCAAAGGCGACCAGGAAGGCGCTGTAGGCGTCCTGCGGTTGTTCCCGCTGCATTTGCAAGGCCTCGGCCTCGACGACTTCGATGCCCTCCCCGCACAGAACGCGGTAGTAGAGGATCTGGCGCAGGAGATCCTGGTTCCATGCCTCATCCTGCATGCGCCGGGTGAGATGGTGCAATACGACGGCGGCAGAACCTCCGGAGCGCCGGGCCTCCTGGATGAAGGCCTCGGCCAAAAAAAGCGCCACGGGGAAACGCGGGTCCAGCGCCTCGGTGTAAGCGATGAGGGCGATGTCATGATGATGAAACTGCGCCGCCATGCGGGCGATGGCGACGAGGGCGCCCTGATTGTCACGGTTGCGGGCGGCATTGAGGGCCTCGCGCAGCAAGACACCGCTTCGGAGCGTTTTGCCGCCGGTGGTGAGCAGCTCCAGATGCGCTCGCATGATGGCCTGAAGTGTGGGTGGCAGCGGTGTGCCGGGATGATTGATCATGTCCGAAGCCTCACCCCAAAGTTTGACGGCGATGAGGCTGTCGAGCCGAGTGGTGCAGAGCGCGGTTTCCTTCAAGCCGAGATCGAAGGTGATCCATTCGAGCACGAGCAGGTGCAGACCGTGCCGCTGGAGCATTTTGGCGATGGACAGTCGTTCTTCTGCATCGGTGTCGGCTTCGCGGATAAACATGTCCCGCAACCACCAGCGCAGGCTGTCGTTTTCGCGCTCAGTGGGGTTGAGCGACCACTCCAACAGGCGCTGCATGACGCGGCGCTCGAGTTTTTTCCAGGGCATGCGGTCGATAAGACTCGCAAAGCGGTCGCGCTGCGCCGTGTCGTTGATGGTCATGCTGGAGAGCGTCCAAAAACAGTGCGTGCGCCGCGTGGAATCGTACTCCCGCATGGATTTTTCAAAGAGATCGAGCAGTTGTTCGATGCCGGCGCGCTGTTGATCGGTCTCGGTGGAAAAGGCCTTGGATTTGGCGTGATCGAGCGTGGCAGCGCTGTCCTGCGGCACCTGGGCGAGGACTTTGCCGAGCGCGGCACGGGCACTTGCAAGATCGCCGCTGGCGGTGGCGATCTCGGCCTGCGTGCGCCAGAGCGCGGGCGATTCGCCCTCGTCCTGCACGAACTTCCGCAGGGCGATTTGCGCACCGGTTTGATCGTGCAAACGGGCGAGCACGGCGGCGTGGCGCAGTTTGTCCTCCGCTGTTGTGGCGTTGCGGCGTGCGAGGTGCTCGTAAAAGAAGCGGGAGTGGACCGGCATGCCAGCCTGATCCGTGAGCTGGGCTAGGGATCGAATGACCTCCGGTTCATCGGGCGAGCGCATCAAGGCACCGAGCAAAAGGTTCACGCCCTCCTGCGCGGTGATCTCGTTTTGCAGCAAGGGCGCGGCACGGCGCACGTCCCAGCGTGACCACGCGGCTTTCAGCGCTTGCTTGAACTCATAACCGTGAGTGAAGGCGAGCACGGGCATGACCAGCGACACGACCGCAATGCTCCAGCGCATCCAGGCAGGCACACAGGCGAGCAGCTTCGAGAGAAGCAGTGCTGGCAGGCTGAGGGTGCGGTGCTGGGATTGAAGCATGGCTCGACGGATTTTATTCTGCTCCTCCTCTTACTCCTACTCCCTGAAGCAAGGGACAGAAGAATCGAAGGGAGGAGGAGGTAGAAGTGTTGACCTGCGGCGGCGCATCAGCACTCCGCCAAGGCCAAGCATGAGCAGCGTGGCACGACCGGGCTCGGGGATGATGCTGAGGATGCCGGTCTGGCTGTCGAAGCTCCATGCCTGGAAGCTGCTGAGGGCGGGGCCGAGGATGTTGGCGAGGGCGAAGTTTCCGGTGCGGGTGCCGGCGTTGGTCACGTCCCAGAGCCGCCATTGATCGCCGATGGCCCAGGCGGACATGTTGTTGGGATTGTTGATGAGCAGGCTGGCACCGCTGAGCACCGAGATGTCGCCGTAGAGGATGAGGAGATCGCTGGCGGTGAGGCTGGCGGTGTTGTTTCCGGCTCCAGCACCGCTGAACAGGTCGAACTGCATGATGCCCGTGCTGCCAAGAGTGATGCCGGAGCCGCCGGTGGTGCGGAGTTCGAGATCCGTGCGCACCGCAGAGCCGAGAGTGGTGTCGCCGATGACCAAAGTGCCATTCAGAGTGATGGCGTTGGTTCCGGCGTTCATGCTGCCGGTGCCGGAGAGGATCGCGCCTGAATTGACGACGATGGAACCGCCGCCAGTGGCGGAACCGGTAGAGTTGTTGGCGACGAGCGTGCCCGCGTTGACGATGGTGCCACCGGTGTGGGTGTTCGCGCCGCTCAGCACCCAGGTGCCGCTGCCGCTTTTGGCCACAGCGAGATTCGCACTGGCTCCTGCATTGGCGATCACACCCGCGAACTCGCCCGTGCCTGCGGTGGAGCCTTGCAGGGTGAGTGTGCGTGTTCCCACCGCCGTCGCGTCGAGCGAGAGATTCGAGGTGAATTTCAAGCGTCCGCTGCTGCCTGACTGGTCGATGGTGCCGCCGCTCGTATCTGTTGCGGCGAGGCGAATGATGCGGTCGGTCGTTTCGCCTGCTCCGGTGTAAATGAGGGTGCCGGTGAAGTTGCTGAGGCCGATGTTGACCTGTCCGCGTGCCGCCGTGCTCGCCAGCCCGAGATTGCTGCTGCCACCGCCGACGGAGCCGATGTTGTTCACGCTGAGACGGCCGAGTATCTGCGTCACTCCGTCATAAGTGTTGCTGCCGCTGAAGATCGTCGTGCCGGTCTGACCGCTGTTGTTTTGCACGATCAGGGACTGGCCGGCGGTGCCGCTGATGACGCCGCTAACATGCAGTGTGGCTCCGTTCTGGGCTCCGAGGCGGCCTTGGGTCGGCCCCATGATGACATTGCCCGCCCAGATGTTCGTGCCGCTGGCGCTCTGCAAGCCTCCGGTGAGATTCGCCCCGACGCCATCAATCGTCACCGTGCGGCCCGTGCCGAAGGTGTGGCCGCCGGAAAGCTCCAACTGCGCCTCTGAGGTGACGGAAACGGCCGAACTGCTGCCGAGGGCGCTGCCGTGAGTGAGCCGCAGCACACCAGCGGACACCGTGGTGGTGCCGGTGTAGGTGTTCGCGCTAGATAGCACGAGCGTTCCCGCGCCCAGCTTGTTGATCCCGCCGGTGGATTTGATCTCGCCGGAAATGAGCAGGTCGGTCGCGGCGGCACCATCGGCCACCGTCAGCGCCAGGCTCGTCGCATTGTTGGTGAGGGGCGCGGCAATCGTCGCAGTCGAAGCGGATGCCAGCGTCGTGATGAACGAGCCTGCGGCGGTCTCAGTGCGGATGCCAGTGGTGCCGTTCACCGTGCCGCCGGTCAGGGTGATGCCCTTCACCCACATGCCACCCAGCGAGGGTGAGGAGGCGGTGAGCGTGCCGCCATTGATCTCCACGTTGGGAATGCTGGCAGCGGACGTATGGCCGAGCTGATTGTCCACCGTGTCAGCGAGCACCGTGCCGCCTGTGTTGATGATCAGCGTGCCGGTTCCGATCGTGCTCGTGCCATTGTTGGGCGTGGCGCTCAGTTGCAGCGTCCCGGCATTGACGGTGGTGCCGCCGCTGTAGGTGCTCTTGTTGGTCAGCGTGACCGTACCCGCCGTCGTCTTGGTCAAAGCGCCGCTGCCGCCGAGGATCGCGCTGATCGTGCCGCCTTGCACCGCGTAACTGCTGCCGGTCAAAACACCCGTCGTGCCGGTGATCGAGCCGCTGGTCAGGCTCACTGCTCCCACCGTGTCGCTGTTCGCTCCGAGAGCGAGGGTTCCGCCTGAAACGGTCACCGCTGCGGCATCTGCCAGACGGTTTGCGCTGCCCAGTGTCAGCGTTCCCGCTGTTACATTCACCACTGTGGCACCTGCCGTGCCGTTCAAGGCCACCGTGCCGCTGCTGTTGAGCGTTCCTGTGCCCAGATTCGCTGCCAACGTGCCGCCGCTCAGACCGTAAGTCGTCGCGGTGAGCGTACCAGTGCCGTTGAGCGATCCTGCGCTCATGTTGAAGACGCTGACCGTGTCGCTGAACGTGCTCATGTTCAGAATGCCCGTGCTGGACACCGTCACCGTCGCACCATCCGCCAGACGGCTCGAGCTGCCCAAAGTCAGCATGCCCGCTGTCACATTGACCGTCGTCGCTCCCGCCGTGCCGTTGAGGGCCACGTTGCCGGAGCTGGTGAGTGTGCCCGTCCCCAGATTGGCATTCACCGTGCCGCCGCTCAGGTTGTAACCGTTAGTCGATGTCCAGGTGCCAGACCCGTTGATCGAACCCGCGCTCATGTTCAAGGCAAACCCCGTGTCGCTAAACGTGCCCAGATCAAAAATGCCCGTGCCGGAGATCGTCACCGTGCCACTGTAGCGGTCGCTGCTGCCAAAGCTGAGCGTGCCGGCGCTGATGTTCAACGCGAAGGCTCCCGCCGTGCCGTTGAGCACCACCGTGCCGGTGCTGTTGATTGTTCCGCTGCCCAGATTGCCGTTCACCGTGCCGCCGCTCAGATTGTAGGTCGTGGCGGTCAAGGTGCCGCTGCCGTTGAGCGAACCCGCGCTCAGGTTGAAGGTGCCCACCGTGTCGCTGAACGTGCTCATGTTCAGTATGCCGGTGCCGGACACCGCTACCGTCGCGGTGTTCGCCAGGCGGTTCGCGCTGCCCAGCGTCAGCGTGTCAGCGGTGACGTTCACCGCGAGCGCTCCCGCCGTACCATTGAGGGCCACGGAGCCGGTGCTGTTGATCGTTCCCGTGCCAAGATTCCCCGTCACCGTGCCACCGCTCAGACCGTAGGTCGTCGCCGTCAGCGTGCCGGTGCCGCTGAGTGCGCCGCTGCTCATGTTGAAGATGCTCACCGTGTCGGTCCGCCCCACATCTGTGCCCAGTGCGCCGCCGGAAACCGTCACCGTCGCCCCGTTGGCGAGGCGGTCGTTGCTGCCCAAGGTCAATGTGCCAGCGGTGATGTTCACCGTGAGCGCCGCCGCCGTACCGCTGAGGGTCACGTTGCCGGTGCTGTTGATCGTTCCCAAGCCGAGGCCACCCACCAAGCCGCCGCCAAGGTTGTAGGTCGTTGCAGTCAGTGTTCCGCCGCCGCTGTTGATGGATGCAGAGGCGCCGGTGATGTTGAAGGTGGCGACCGTGTCGGAGAACGCGCCCAGAATCAGCCCGCCGGTGTTGGAGACCGTCACCGTCGCGGTGTCTGCCAGGCGGTTGTTCGCACCCAGAGTCAGCGCGCCGAGGCTGATGTTCACCGCCGTCGCCGCCGACGTGCCGTTGAGGGTGACCGTGCCAAAATTATTCTTGTTGAGGGTGCCGGTTCCCAGATTGCCGTCCACCGTGCCGGCCGCCAGTCCATAGGTCGTCGCCGTCAGGGTGGCGGTGCCGCCGATGGTGCCGCTGTTGAGCGTGAGCGAGCCGATGGTGTCATTGCCGCCGATCGTCAGCGTGCCTCCGCCCACGGTCACGGCGGCCGTGTTGGCCAGCTTGTCGGCTCCGCTGGTGGAAAGCAGACCGCCATTGACCGCAATCGTCGCGGAGGAGTTGATGCTGCCGGTGATGGAAAGGGTGCCCGCGCTCACTGTCGTCGTGCCGCTGTAGCCGTTGCTGCCGCTGAGGATTTGCGTGCTCGCTCCATCCTTGGTCAGGCCACCAGTGCCGCCGATGCTGCCCGCAAAGGTGGTATTGCTGGCTGCATCCCCAACCGTCAGCGTGTTCGCGCCGAGTGTCACCGTCGCCGCGCTGGCGGCGGTCAGGGAGGCCACGGACTGCGCCGCGCCCAAGGTGAGGATCGAAGTGCTCGTGCCATCAAACGTCACCGCCGTGCGCCCGTTGGCCGTTGGCAGTGCATCAGCCACGGTGGCGTTGAGGGTGCCGCTGTTGCGGATGAAGGTCGGCCCGTTGTAGGTGCTGGCCACGTTGAGGTTCACGGTCACGCCATCGACAATGAGGTCCGAGTTGGCCGAGGCACCGCTGATGCCCGTGGTGTTCACGTTGATCGTGCCGCCGCCGTTGAAGGTTGCTGTGGTGCCGTTTTTGATCACACCGCCGGTCAGATTGAGCACCGAGCTGCCGGCCGCCGAGATGGCGCTGCTCGCCGCCACTGTGATCGCTCCGCCGTAAGTATTCGTGCCGCTGAGATTGACCAGCGCGCCGGACTGACCGGCTGCCGCTCCACCATTGAGCGTGAGCGCCTCCGCGCCCACCGAGATGGCCCCTTGCAACTGCAAGGTCGCTCCGTTGCTCACGGAAGTGCCACCGGCCACGGTGCCCAACGCGCTCGCGTTTTGGATGTTCAGCACGCCCGCGCTCACGGTGGTCGTGCCGGTAAAGGTGTTCGCGCCAGAGAGCGTCACCGTGCCCGCCGTCGTCTTGGTCAAAGCGCCGCTGCCGCCGAGGATCGCGCTGATCGTGCCGCCTTGCACCGCGTAACTGCTGCCGGTCAAAACGCCCGTCGTGCCGGTGATCGAGCCGCTCGTCAGTGTCACCGCGCCCACCGTGTCGCTGTTCGCTCCGAGCGCGAGCGTCCCACCAGAAACCGTCACCGTCGCGGTGTCTGCCAGACGGCTCGCGCTGCCCAGCGTCAACGTGCCCGCTGTCACATTGACCGCCGTCGCGCCAGCGGTGCCGTTCAAGGCCACCGTGCCAGAGCTGTTGAGCGTTCCCGTGCCCAGATTGGCTGTCACCGTGCCACCGCTCAGGCCGTAGGTCGTTGCCGTGAGCGTGCCAGTGCCGTTGAGTGACCCGGCGCTCATGTTGAAGACGCTCACCGTATCGGTGAACGTACCCAGGTTCAGAATGCCCGTGCTGGAAACCGTCACCGTCGCGGTGTCCGCCAGACGGTTCGCGCTGCCCAGCGTCAACGTCCCAGCCGTCACGTTCACCGCTGTGGCCGCTGACGTGCCATTGAGTCCCAACGCACCAGAGCTGTTGAGCGTTCCCGTGCCTAGATTCCCTGTCACCGTGCCGCCACTCAGGCCGTAGGTCGTCGCCGTGAGCGTGCCGCTGCCGTTGAGTGATCCGGCGCTCATGTTGAAGACGCTGACCGTGTCGGTGAACGTTCCCAGGTTCAGAATGCCCGTGCTGGAAACTGTCACCGTCGCGGTGTCCGCCAGACGGCTCGCGCTGCCCAAAGTCAACGTGCCAGCCGTCACATTGACCGCCGTCACGCCAGCCGTGCCGTTCAAGGCCACCGTGCCAGAGCTGTTGAGCGTTCCCGCACCCAGATTCCCTGCTACGGTGCCACCACTGAGATTATAAGTCGTCGCCGTGAGTGTTTGCGTGCCGCCGACGGCCCCGCTGCTCATGGTCAGACTGCCCACTGTTTCTGCTCCGCCCACGTTGAGTGTGCCGCCCGCCACTGTGATGGCGGCGGTGTTCGCCAGTTTGTCCGCTGCCGTGGTGTGAAGCGTGCCGTTATTGACCGCCAGCGTGAGCGAGCTGTTGATGCTCCCGCTGATGGACAATAGGCCCGCGCTCACTGTCGTCGTCCCGCTGTAAGTATTTACTCCGGCCAAGATCAGCGTGCCGTTGCCATCCTTCGTCACACCACCGGTCGTGTTACCGATGATGCTGTTGATCGTCGTGTTGCCCGCGCCGCCGACCGTCAAACCAAACGTCGCACCCGCAATCGTGCCCGTGTGGCTCAAGGTCAGCGTTCCAGAGTCCGAATTGATCCGCGTAGCGCTGCCCAGCGCGACGAGGCCCGCGTAAGTGTTGACCCCGCTGATGTTGCGCAACGCTCCAGTGCTGGTCACACCGGTGCCGTTCAGGGTCAGCGCCTCCGCCAGCGTGGTGATGCCGCCCTGAATCTGCAAGGCCGCGCCAGAGGTGACGCTGGTGCCTCCGGCCACCGTGCCCAACGCGCTCGCGTTTTGGATGTTCAGCACACCGTTGCTCACGGTGGTCGTGCCCGTGTAGGTGTTCGTTCCCGATAGCGTCACCGTTCCCGCCGTCGTCTTGGTCAAAGCGCCGCTGCCGCCGAGGATCGCGCTGAGCGTGCCGCCCTGTACCGCGTAGCTGCTGCCGGTCAAAACACCCGTCGTGCCCGTGATCGAGCCGCTGGTCAGTGTCACCGAGCCTACGGTGTCGCTGAAGGTTCCCAAAGCCAAAGCGCCACCAGAAACCGTCACCGTCGCGGTGTCTGCCAGCCGGTTCGCACTGCCCAGTGTCAACGTGCCTGCCATCACATTGACCGCCGTGGCTGCCGCCGTGCCGTTCAGGGCCACGGTGCCAGAGTTGTTAAGAGTTCCCGTGCCCAGATTGGCTGTCACCGTGCCACCGCTCAGGCCGTAAGTCGTTGCCGTGAGCGTGCCAGTGCCGTTGAGTGATCCGGCGCTCATGTTGAACGTAGCCACCGTGTCCGTAAACGTTCCCAGACTCAGTATGCCCGTGCCGGAAACCGTCACCGTCGCGGTGTCCGCCAGACGGCTCGCGCTGCCCAAAGTCAGCGTTCCCGCTGTCACATTCACCGCCGTCGCGCCAGCCGTGCCGTTCAAAGCCACGGTGCCACTGCTGTTAAGGGTTCCCGTGCCCAGATTCCCTGTCACCGTGCCGCCGCTGAGGCCGTAAGTCGTCGCGGTGAGTGTCTGCGTGCCGCCAATAATGCCGCTGCTCATCACCAACGTGCCCACCGTATCTGCTCCGCCCACGGTGAGCGTACCGCCTGCCACCGTCACAGCGGCGGTGTTCGCCAGCTTGTCCGCCCCGGTCGTGGAAAGCGTCCCCGCCGTCACATTCAGCACGAGCGAGTTGTTGATGCTGCCGCTGATGGAGAGCACGCCATTGCTCACCGTCGTGGTGCCGCTGTAAGTGTTCGCCCCGCTGAGCGTCACCGTTCCCGCTGCCGTCTTGGTCAAAGCACCACTGCCGCCGAGGATCGCGCTGATCGTCCCGCTCTGCACCGCGTAGCTGCTGCCGGTCAAAACGCCCGTCGTCCCGGTGATCGAACCGCTCGTCAAACTCACCGCTCCCACCGTGTCACTGAACGTCACCAGACTCAGTGTGCCGCCGGACACCGTCACCGCTCCTGCGGCCAGCGCGTTGCTCACTCCGTAGGCCAGTGTGCCTGCGCTCACGGTCGTCAGCCCGGTGTGCAGGTTGACTCCTGTCAGCGTGAGCGTGCCGTTGCCCGCCTTGGTCAGGGCTCCTGTCGTGGCCGTCGTGGCTCCGCTGATCGTCAGGTTGTTGGTGCTCACGTCGATGGTTGAGGTCGTGCCCGCGCTGAGCGTCAGGCTGCGGTTCGTGGTGGCCGTGGCTCCCGTGTATTGCAGCGTGCCGCCGCCGAGCACCAGATTGGCGGCGGCGTTGGTCGCCGCACCGAGATTGCCCGCCACGCCGCCGTTGCCAATCGTCGCCACGGAAAGGATGCCCGCGCTGATCGTCGTGACACCGGTGCGCGTGCTCGCTCCGCTCAAAATGACCGTCCCCGCCGTCGTTTTGGTCAAAGCGCCGCTCCCGCCGAGGATCGCGCTGAGCGTACCGTTCTGCACCGCGTAGCTGCTGCCGGTCAAAACGCCCGTCGTGCCCGTGATCGAGCCGCTGGTCAACGCCACCGCGCCCACCGTGTCGCTGTTTGCTCCCAAGGCCAAGGTGCCGCCAGACACCGTTACTGCTGCGGCGTCCGCCAGACGATTGGAACCGCCCAGCGCCAGCGTGCCTGCCGTGATGTTCACCACCGTGGCCGCCGCCGTGCCATTAAGCGCCACGGTGCCAGAGCTGTTGAGTGTTCCCGTGCCTAGATTCGCTGTCACCGTACCACCGCTCAGGCCGTAGGTCGTCGCGGTGAGTGTGCCGGTGCCGTTGAGTGATCCGGCGCTCATGTTGAAGACGCTGACCGTATCAGTGAACGTTCCCAGGTTCAGAATGCCCGTGCTGGAAACCGTCACCGTCGCGCTGTCCGCCAGACGGTTCGCACTGCCCAAAGTCAACGTCCCTGCCGTCACGTTCACCGCTGTTGCTGCCGCCGTGCCGTTGAGGGTGGTGGTTCCAGAGTTGTTCTGATTGAGCGTTCCTACGCCCAGATTGCCGTTCACCGTTCCGCCGCCCAGATTGTAGGTCGTGGCGGTCAAGGTGCCAGTGCCGTTGAGCGAACCCGCGCTCAGGTTGAAGGTGCTCACTGTGTCGGTGAACGTGCCAATGTTCAGAATGCCCGTGCCGGAGAGCGTCACCGTGCCACTGTAGCGGTCGCTGCTGCCAAGACTCAGCGTGCCGGCGCTGATGTTCAACGCGAAGGCTCCCGAAGTGCCGTTGAGCACCACCGTGCCGGTGCTGTTGATTGTTCCGCCGCCCAGGTTGCCGTTCACCGTGCCGCCGCTCAGATTGTAGGTCGTGGCGGCCAAGGTGCCAGTGCCGTTGAGCGAACCCGCGCTCAGATTGAAGGTGCCCACCGTGTCGATGAACGTGCTCATGTTCAGTATGCCGGTGCCGGACACCGCTACCGTCGTGGTGTTCGTGAGGCGATCCGCACTGCCCAGCGTCAGCGTTCCCGCCGTCACGTTCACCACCGTGGCCGCTGACGTGCCATTGAGTGCCACTGTACCAGAGCTGTTAAGCGTTCCCGTGCCCAGATTCCCTGTCACGGTGCCGCCGCTGAGGGCGTAAGTCGTCGCGGTGAGTGTCTGCGTGCCGCCAATGGTCCCGCTGCTCATCACCAACGTGCCCACCGTGTCTGCTCCGCCCACCGTGAGCGTGCCGCCATTCACCGCCAGCGCGAGGGAGCTGTTGATGCTCCCGCTGATGGACAAAATGCCCGCGCTCACCGTCGTGGCGCCGGTGTAGGTGTTCGCGCCAGCAAGAACGGTGGTGCCCGCACCGGCCTGCGTCACCGCGCCGGACCCGCTGATCACGCTCGCGAAGTCCGTGCCCTGCGTCAGGGTGTTGCTGCGGTTGAAGGCCAGCGTGCCGTTGTTCGTGATCGCGCTGCTGGCGGAGAGCGATCCCGTGGTGCCGCCGTTGCCGAGTTGCAGCGTGCCCGCGCTGATGGTCGTCACGCCGGTGTAGGTGTTCGCTCCCGTGAGGATTTGCGTGCCGGTGCCGGTCTTGGTCAGGTTCCCAGGTGAATTAGAATCGCTGAAGCCAGTGAATCCGCCGAGGTTTGTGACTCCATCCATGATCACCCCAGAAAATGTGCCGCTCCCATTGTCCACGCCGATGGTAAAGGTGGCGTAGCCCGCACCAAGATAGCCGGTGGAAAGGGTGCCGCCGCCAGTGAGAGCATCGACCCGGACATTCGCCTCGACTCCAGCGAAGTAGGCACCGGCGGCGATGTTCAGATCCGACTTGTTAGTCGTCCAATTCTCGTTACCGAAGTTCCCCCCGACAAACAGGCCTTGCTGCACGTCGATCAGCGAACCTGAATCCATCGCGAAGATGGCACTGCTGCCAGGCCATTTGATCTCTGCGGCACCTGTTTTCCTCAAAGTTCCTGCTCCAGAAAAGGTGGTGCTGCCATAACTGGTGGAGGCTGCCGCGTTAAGTTCCAGCGCGCTGCCAGAGGAGATGGCAAAGCCGGATGAGGCATAAGTGCCCTGAAGAACCAGCGTGCCCGCGCTCACCGTCGTCAGCCCAGTGTAGGTGTTCGCGCCGGTGAGGATGGTGGTGCCCGTGCCCGCCTGCGTCACCGCGCCGGAACCGCTGATCACGCTGGCGAAGTCCGTGCCCTGCGTCAGGGTGTTGCTGCGGTTGAAGGCCAGCGTGCCGTTGTTCGTGATCACACTGCTAGCAGAGAGCGCTCCCGTGGTGCCGCCGTTGCCGAGCTGGAGAGTGCCCGCGCTGATCGTCGTCGCGCCGGTGTAGGTGTTGGTGCCGGTGAGAATGGTGGTGCCCGCGCCGGCCTGCGTCACCGCGCCGGACCCGCTGATCACGCTGCCAAAGTCCACTCCCTGCGTGATGTTGTTGCTGCGGTAGAAATACAGGCTGGCGTTGTTCACGATGGCGCTGCCGCCTGACAGCGAGCCGGTGTTGGTGTTGTTGCCAAGAAAAAACTGCCCCGCGCTGATCGTGGTGGTGCCGGTGTGCAGGTTGTCACCTGTCATATACAAGACGCCGGAACCCGCCTTGATCAGGCTCCCCGTGGTGGCGGCTGAACCACCTGAAATCGTCACACTGCTGTTGGTCTGGATCGTCGAGGTCTTCCCGGCGCTCAGGGTGAAATTCCGGTCGGTGGTCGTGCTGAAAGTAATGGACAGCGTGCCGCCGTCCAGCACCAGATTGGCGGCGTCCGTGCTGGCGCTGCCAAGATACCCGGCCACACCGCCATTGCTGACGATCTGGACTTGCAACGTCCCCTCTGAGATCGTGACCCCGCCGTTGAAGGTGTTGCTGGAGTTGCTGAGGATCAGCGTTCCCGCCCCGGTCTTCACCAGCCTGGCCCCTGTGCCGTTCACCACGCCCCCATGCGTCCAGGTGCGGCCCGTGCCGATGTCGAAGGTTTGCGCATTGAGCAGGCTCAGCACCGAGTATGAGGACACATTCCCCGCCCCAGAAGCCAGGGTGACACCGCCCCCCGCAGCGGCCTGCAGGGCGATCGTGCCGGACAAGAAATTAATCGTACCTTCCTCAACGACGAGCATTTGGGCGCTCTGCGTGAAATTGACGTAAACAGTGTAACTGCCGGTGGCGTCTGTGCCGGCGGAGAAGACCAGCGTGTCAGCCGAGGTGGTGGTCGTGTTCGCCGTCGCCGCCGTGCCATCGCTGGCCGTGCTCCAGAACGCGCTGGCAGCCCAGGTGCCGCTGGGGGTGGTTCCCGCCCCGGCCGTGGTACCGTTGGAATCCCAATAGAGCGTGGCGGCCCGCAGCGCCCCGCCGGACGGCCAGAAGCCCGTCAGCAGCACCAAAGCCGCGCCCAGCACAGCCCGGCGGCCAGAATGGATGGAAAATCGTTTCAAAAGGGGAAAATGGGGTTTCGGAGCCTGCGCACGCCTGTCTCAGGCCCGGTTTTTTCCCCAGCGTTTCACCTCAGCCCCCATTTTTGCCCAATTTTTTGCCGAATGATCGCCTCTGGCAGATTGCGACCGCCAGACAGGCGTTAAAAAAACCGCCGCCAGCACGAGGCTGGCGGCGGTGGTCTGATGTTTCTTCTGGGTGGCTTGATTACTTGCCCGACTGCGCGGCTGTCTTCTGAATGGCCGCCTTTTCCTTGTTGGTGATCACGCCACGGCTCTTCAGATCGTTGGTGAGATGCGCCACACCACTCACAAAGGCACCGTGGTTCCCTGCCGAACTGGCCAGGCCCACGATGAGATCGGTGATCGTGCAGCCATCCTCAAACAGCTCGTTGAAGACAAAGGTGTCCTGACCGCCGATGACCACCGTCAGGCTGAGGTCGGAGGTGTCGCAGGCGTCGGCGTTGTCGCCCACACCATCGCCGTCGGTGTCCACGGACTCGGTGGGATCAATCGTCAGGCATGCCGTCAAGGAGCCGGAACGGCCTGCAACGCGGACACGGCCTTGGTCAGCAGCTCATAGACGAGCTGCTGGCTCTCGCGGGTAGTGATCCAGTCCTGGCTCGATCCCTTGCCGTCCACCGCACCGCGCAGGGCGCAGCCGTCGGTCTTGCCCAGCGCATCCTGTAGTTTCTTGATCGCCTTGGCGATGTCGCCGCTCTCGATGTCCTTCAAAGCCTGACTGAGGAAGTTGCCGAGCGCGTTCTGGTTGCCCTTCGTGGTCACCTGGCTGGGTGTCAGGGCCGCCACCTCGTCTGTGGCGATGACGATCGCCAGTCCGGCGACCTCCTTCGGATCTTCCACGGTGATGATCACTTCATCGCTGTCCGTAAGCTCGCCTTCATCGCCCACGGTGAGGCTCAGCACATAGCTGCCGGCCACATCGGCCACGAAGCTTGGCGTGGCGGTGTCGCTACCGGTCAGCACGGCCGCGCTGCCGACGGGGCCGCTAAGGCTCCAGGCATAGCCAAGGTCTTGCGAAGCGGTTTCCTCATCAAACGACGCGCCGCCGTTGAGGGCGACCGTGGCACCCACGTAAACGGTCTGATCAGCACCCGCATCCGCCACCGGCGGGGTGTTGGGGGGAGCATTCATCACCGTCGTGACCACGAAACCCACCCCCGTGTTATCATCGTAAAATTCATCATTGATGGCAAACAGCAGTTCTCCCACGCCGGAAAGCACCGTGGGACCACTCCCGACAAAGACAGGCGCCGCATTACCGATCTGTGCCACCAGGCTGCTGGCCGGAATACCCGGCACAAAACTGCGCGAGTTGGCCAGAGGGTAACCAGCCTCTGGCCAGCCATCTGGAGTCATGTAAAGGGGCCTGTTAAGAAGGGGCATGATGGCCCAGACCGCTGTTCCCGTGGCGGTCACCGTCACCGTCTGGCCGGGCTGGAGAATGATTCCGGTCGGGGTCATCCCGGTGGCTCCCCGCATTGTAGTCGGACCCGATGTCGGCCTTACTGTCACCACGACCTGCGCCTCAGCTGCTGCGACTGCCAGCAGGAGGGTGGCCGCCATGAGGCCGCGAAGGGCGCGTGTGGTTCTGATCATGTTTGTTATCACGTTTGTTTTCATGTTCGTTTTCTCGTCTCTGTTTGGTTTGAGGTGTGAATACTTGCTGCCGAAAAGCCGCGTGATGCGGCCAGCCAGAACTTGCGTCGCCCTTCCAGGCCCGGTTTCTGGGCGGGCGTTTCATCCGACCCCCAAGTTTTTCGCAAAAAGACCCCACCAGACAGAATCCTGACTTCCATTCAGGTGACTCAGAGGTGAGAATTTCCCTTCGTTGGCGGCATTTCCACTCCCAATTCGCCCGACTTCTCCACCCTGCCCGCATGCCTGCCGCTGACGTCTCACGCTACGCCGACTTTCCCTCCACGCACTGGACGCTCGTCCAGGCCGTGCAGAGCGGATATGCCGACGACGCGGCCCGGGCGATGGAAAAGCTGTGCGCGAGCTACTGGTATCCCATTTACGCCTACCTGCGCCGCAGCGGCCATGCGGCGCATGACGCGGAGGATCTCACGCAGGCCTTTTTTCACCGCCTCATCACCGAAAAGGCCCTCGACATGGCCCAACAAGGCTCCGGCAAACTGCGCTCCTGGCTGCTCGGTGTGCTGAAGCATCTGCTCAGCGACCACTTCCGCCATCTCGGCACGCAAAAACGCGGCGGCGGCATCCCGCACATCTCCTTTGACGAAATGGCCGCCGAGGAGCGCTACGCGCACGAAGCGCCAACCGAGGGCGATCCTGAGGCTTTCTTCACCCAGGTCTGGGCGCAGGACCTGCTCGCCAGCGTGCGTGCGAGACTGCGCGAGGCCTACGAGGCCGTCGGCCGCAAAGACGTCTTCGACCTGCTGCTACCCTACCTCATGTGGGATCGCGAACCGCCGTCCTGCCGCCAGATCGCCGAAAAGATCGGCTCCAGCGAAGTCGCCACCCGCATCCTCATCCACCGGCTCCGCGTGAAGTTCCGCACCCTGCTCAAAGAAGAAGTCGCCCGCACCGTGCTCACACCCGAGGAGATTCCCGGCGAGCTGGCGTGGCTGCAAGGCGTGCTGGCGAAGTAACTGCACGGCACCAGAGCCAAACCGTTAAGGAAACACTGATTTACACCGCAGAGTCGGGAACGTCGCAGAGCACCTGAATCCCTGGGGCCGGGATGTGGAACAGGGAGTAACTTCGGAAGATTTGGCTGACAGCAAATGGGGGGCAGAAAATAGATTCATTTTTTTGCCCCCATTTGCTGTC
>Ga0209573_1000335_pt1 | contig 107188 bp, 103 predicted proteins | sample TNRBio252014_DNA_FD_185870 | JGI IMG/M metagenome (GOLD analysis project Ga0209573, IMG submission 185870) | Wastewater treatment Type I Accumulibacter community from EBPR Bioreactor in Madison, WI, USA - TNR Reactor_6/25/2014_ DNA (SPAdes)... | ecosystem: Engineered > Bioreactor > EBPR >...
ATGCGGCGCGGGCAGGGACGAACAGCCGTCACCCCACCAGCGGGTTAGGCTTCTTTTTGACGGCGGATGCCGCTACGGCTTACCGGTATGGCTCCCACGTTCTGGAACTGCACGCCAAGATAGAGAAACCGTATTACCTCACGGATGCGGACTTGGCGGGAATTGAAACGGTCAGCGATGCCACCCGTTTGCGGAATACTTTGCAAGCGCAAGGTTTTGATGGCGCGGTGGTCAGTGCGCCGGGCGCGGCGCCGTATGTGATTGCCTTCCAGTCGAACCAGGTGAAGCTCACCAGCAACCAGAATCCGACCGAGAGTGCGGATTTTCGCTACTCCCGTCCTGATTCTCCGGCGTCCGCCCTGCCCGCCGAAACCCCGGTGCAATCCTTCCAGCGGAAGATACAGGACAAGTTCAACCGCTTTGAGGTGGTACAGGGATGGCTCAAGAACAGCGGAATTGATCTGACGCCCGCAGCGGACGCGCATGGCGCGGAAGCGCTGCTGCCGAAAAAGACGGCGGCGGCCATAGAAACGGCGCGGGATACCCTCTTAAAGCCGCTGGTTCAACGTGCGGCTAAAAACCAATGGGCGCTGGGCGGTGGGCAGTTAATCGATGCCATAGCGCAAGGGAACCCACTGCCAACGAAATTTGCGCCCTCCATTACGGAGTATCTGCACGCGGCACACGCGCAGGAACGCAACGCGGCCATTGCCAGGATCAACCCACAGTTTTCTGATGGCGGGTCGGGCCTGACCAGGTATGGGTTGATGGGGGGCGCTGGGGTACCGCACCCAAGACCTGCGTGTGCTGCACAAGGATGTCCAGGGCGTGATGCACGAACGGAGCGTGTTGCCGGTGGTGTTCGTACCGCTGGTGAGCGACAAGACCTAAATTCAACTGGTGGGCAGGGAAATCCCGGTCAGCTTTTTGAACAAGGTGACTGCATAAGAATCGGTCATACTGGACACGAAATCGGTGATCGCCAGCACCCGACGATAGGGATCGGCGACCGGTTCACGGCCTGGCCCGGCGAACTGTTCTGGGATGAGGTGCACCAGCATCCGGCTTTTAGGCGACGCCGCCGGGCCATGCGCGGCGATGTCGTTGACCGTGGTAACAAACGCTTCTAGCAGCCCGCCTAGCACTTCAAAACCCGCCGCCTCCACCTCCACCACCGGCCTGGATACGTAGACCTGCGCTTCGCCACACGCCTTGAGCGCGCGCATCGCGGCGGCGGCTGGGATCAAATCCAGTAGTTCCTCGGTAAAAGCACCCGCCAGGATGGCGTTTTCATGGGTCATAAAGCAATCGTGCACTTGATCGATGATCGCGCCGATGGCCTTGGCGCGCAGGTATTCGATGCGTTCCTTCGGTCGAGTGACCTGGAGCAACTTGCGCTGGGCGCTTTCCGGTTCTCCAGTCAGGGGCAGCAGCAGCGCGCAGACCTGATCGTAAGGTAGTTGTTGCAGGCGGAAGGCGTCTTCCACGTCGATAATCCGGTAACAAATGTCGTCGGCGGCTTCGACCACATAGGCCAGCGGGTGGCGGCTCCACGCCCCGGGTCCGACCGGTTCCAGACCCAGTTGCATGGCCACTTCGGCGAATAGGGCCAGATCATCCTGATAGAACCCGAATTTTTTGAAGGCGATGCCCGCTGGCGGCGGCATCGCCAAGGCCGAGGCGCGTGGATACTTGGTAAAGGTGCCCAGCGTGGCGCAGGTCAGTTGCATCCCGCCGTAATTGTCCGGGCTTTGCAGCCGAGTGATGATGCGAAAGCCCTGAGCGTTGCCCTCAAAGTGCAGAAAATCCTGACGCTGGGCTGCGGTTAACGGTTCCAGCGCCGCGCGGCCGGTCACTGAGGTGGTGAACCACAGCCGGATGGCGTCCTCGCCAGCGTGGCCAAAGGGCGGATTGCCAATATCGTGCGCCAGGCAGGCGGCGGCCACCACCGCGCCGAAATCCTGCGGATAAATAGCCTGCAAGCCATGGCGGCGTCGGACGCTGTCGCCGACCATCGTTCCCAGCGAGCGGCCCACGCTGGACACTTCCAGACTGTGGGTCAGTCGGGTGCGGACATAATCACTTTGCGACAGCGGAAAGACCTGGGTTTTATCCTGCAAGCGACGGAATGCCGAGGAGAAGACGATGCGGTCAAAATCGCGCTGGAAATCCGTGCGCGCCTCGCTGCCGGGGTGGGGATGCGACAAGCCCGGGCGGGCGCGGGACAGTAGGCGGTTCCAATCCATGCGGGAGCGTCGATAAGGGGGAAAGCAGTGCAAGCATAACGGATTAGCGAGTGACTTGCGTTGGGCGCATCGCTACAATTCATTCCCTTTGTCCACGCGGTGCGGATGGTGGCGACCATGCAGGAACTCAATCCCTATTTCCAACAGATTAGCGACTTGCGGGGGCGCTGCGCGTCTCTGAGGGGGTATCTTTGACTTTGAGTCCAAGCGCGAGCGACTGGATGAGGTGAATCGGGAGTTACAGGAAGCTGATGTCTGGAATCATCCCGAACGAGCGCAGGCGCTGGGCAAGGAGCGCGCCCAACTGGAAGTCGTGGTTTTTCAGTTGGAACGACTGGAACGGGGGCTGAGCGAAGTCGCCGAACTACTGACGTTGGCTGGCGCGGAGGAGGACACGGCAGCGGTCGTTGAAGTGGTGCGCGATTTGGAAGGCTATGCGCGTGTGGTGGCCGATTTGGAATTTCAACGCATGTTTTCCGGTGAGCTGGATGCGGTCAATGCCTTTGTAGATATTCAGTCCGGCTCCGGCGGCACCGAGGCGCAGGATTGGGCCGATATGCTGTTGCGGATGTATCTGCGTTGGGGAGAACGGCGCGGCTTCAAGACCGAGCTGCTGGATGCCTCGCCGGGTGAAGTCGCGGGCATCAAAAGCGCTACGATTCGCTTGGAGGGTGATTACGCCTATGGCTGGCTACGCACGGAAACCGGCGTGCATCGGCTGGTGCGCAAATCGCCATTCGACTCCGGCAATCGTCGGCATACCTCGTTCGCTGCGGTCTTCGTCGCACCGGAGGTAGACGATAGTATCCAAGTAGACATCAACCCAGCGGATTTGCGGGTCGATGTGTTCCGGGCTTCTGGCGCGGGTGGCCAGCATGTCAACCGCACCGAATCGGCTATTCGCATCACCCATCTACCAACCAACATCGTGGTGCAGTGCCAGAACGACCGCTCTCAGCATAAGAACCGCGCCACCGCCATGAAGCAACTCAAAGCCAAGCTCTACGAACTGGAATTGCAGAAGCGGAACGCCAAAGCCCAAGCGGTGGAAGACACCAAGTCCGATATTGGTTGGGGCAGCCAGATTCGCTCTTATGTGCTGGATCAGTCGCGCATCAAGGATTTGCGCACCGGCATCGAAACCAGCAACACTCAAGCCGTGCTAGACGGGGATCTAGATGCGTTCATTGAGGCGAGTTTAAAAAGTGGCTTATGATTCCAGTGCGGAAAAGTTGGGTTTATTGACACGGAACGTTGGATAGCCCCAAGCTTCTTGGCGTAACCTCTCTCTGCTTGAGCCATCTACTCGGAGTTACAATGAAGCGTTTAGGCACCCGCACGGTGCTATTGGCTGCAACATTGGTTAGTCTTTTTTATCTGCCTCAAGCCCAAAGTGGCGATGCTCACACCGGCCATGGGATGGTGCCTGCAAACACTCCAGCAACGCAGGCATCCAGTCCATCTACCGCTGCTTATGAAGCGGCGAATGCAAAAATGCACCAAGGTATGGCGATCTCTTTTACTGGGGACGCGGATCGTGATTTTCTAGCGGGCATGATCGCTCACCATCAAGGGGCTATCGATATGTCCGAAGTGGTGCTAAAGCACGGGAAGAATTCCAAGGTACGGACCCTAGCAAAAACCATGATCCGCGCCCAGAAACAGGAGATTATGCAAATGCAGCGCTGGCTCGATGCTATGGAGCGGAAAGGAGAAAAAACTTCTCCGTAAACAGCCTGGTGACGGTTCAAGTTCGCGCCTTACAGGTGTATGCCCTCACACCTGCATCATGCCCGGCAGGTGTGGGGCGACTCAAGCTTATCTCAAACCTAGCGGCTATGGTGCTGGCCGCGCAAACGGTGTTGAACCTCAGTCAGCAAATTCACGCTCTCGACCGCTTGCTACCCACTACCGAAGCATCGGCCTGGCCTGGCCAAGCGCGCTGGTTAAATGATGGGTTGAAGTGAAGCCGCCTCAACTAAAACCATTGCAAATCAGTGGGTAAAATAATGACTTCTGAAGAGTCCTTCGACGAAAACAAGCTGATCGCGTTGCGTCGGCACAAGCTCGGCGTACTGCGCCAGCAGGGCAACGCTTATCCCACTGATTTTCGTCGCGACGTGCTGGCCGGCGATCTGCACGCAGCTTATGGCGATCACAGCAACGCGGAATTGGAGGATGCAGCCATCCGGGTATGCGTCGCTGGGCGGATGCTGGCGCAGCGCATTATGGGTAAGGCCAGCTTCGTCCGCTTGCGCGATATGTCTGGTGATATCCAGTTGTTCGTGCAAAAGAATACGCTGGGCGATGCCGGTTATGCGGCGTTTAAGGAGTGGGATCTAGGCGATATTCTGGGTGCTGAGGGCACGATATTCAAAACCAAAACCGGTGAATTGTCGGTCAAGGTCGAAACCTTGCGCTTGCTGACCAAGGCGCTGCGCCCGCTGCCGGAAAAGTTTCATGGTCTGGTCGATCAGGAAACCCGCTACCGGCGGCGTTATGTCGATCTCATCATCAACGAAGCGACCCGCGCCACGTTCCGGCTGCGCTCGGCCATGGTCGCCCAGATTCGCGCTTTTTTTAACCAGCGCGGCTTCCTGGAAGTTGAGACGCCGATGATGCAGCCGATTCCCGGTGGCGCGACGGCTCGCCCGTTCATCACCCATCATAATGCCTTGGATATGCCGCTGTATTTGCGCATCGCCCCGGAGTTGTATCTCAAGCGGCTGGTGGTGGGCGGTTTTGAAAAGGTCTACGAAATCAATCGCAATTTCCGTAACGAAGGCCTATCGACCCGCCATAATCCCGAATTCACCATGCTGGAATTCTATCAAGCCTATGCCGATTACCGCGACTTGATGGATCTGACCGAGGAGCTATTGCGGGGCATGGCCCAAATCCTGCTGGGACGCACCACGCTGACCGTTCAGGGCGAAACCATCGATTTCGGCCAGCCGTTTCAACGGCTGACAGTGACGGAGGCAATTCTGCGCTTTAATCCGACCCTAACCGCCGAGGCTTTGAGCGATTTAGACGCCGTCCGTGGGATCGCCGAGGGTCTGGGGCTGAAGATCGACCCCAGTCATGGCGTGGGCCGGGTGCAACTGGAGATTTTCGAGCAGACGGTCGAGCAACAGTTGCGCGATCCGACCTTTATTACCGCCTATCCTACGGAAGTTTCGCCGCTGGCTCGGCGTAATGACGCCGATCCCGACACTACCGACCGTTTTGAGCTGTTCATCGGCGGGCGGGAAATCGCCAACGGTTTTTCCGAGCTGAACGATCCTGAGGATCAGGCTGAGCGCTTCCGCGAACAGGCCAACGCCAAAGCGGCGGGGGATGCCGAGGCCATGCATTACGACGCCGATTATATTCGGGCGCTGGAGTACGGCTTGCCGCCGACGGCGGGCGAGGGGATTGGCATTGATCGGCTGGTTATGTTGTTCGCCGATGCGCCTTCCATCCGCGATGTGCTGTTGTTTCCCCATCTACGGCCGGAATGACCGACCGTCTGGGGCGGTTCAGGCCGCTTGGAACAGCAAGGGCATAATTGTCTCTGGCGGATTCGGCGGCAGCGGAGCGTTCACGATGGCGCTGCGCATCGGCACAATCAAGCCGTGTTCTGCGCATTCGGCCCGAAGCTGGCCAGGCTGCGCGACTACGGACCGCTTGCAGTGTGGGCAGACCGTGTGCACCTGAATGGAAATCGTCATAGCACTCTATCCTGTATGTTTGCTCTATCTGTTTGGCAGCAGTGTCGAGCATTTTGTTCCGCAACGCAACAAAAATTTGTTGCCACGCAACATAAAGTTGAGTCTTTGCATAGGGTGCGCTATGGGTGATGGCGGCCTTGGCGGGCCAGGGCCACAGCCACGGCGGTTTTGGCCTGGGATTGCACATGGACGGCGCTGGACCGGAGGAAGTGCGGGGAAGCCTTATCGCCGCTGCGTTGGTAATCTTTGGTCAGCGCTTCGCGCGCTGTCGGTTCATCCAGCGCGAGAGTGTCGGTCAACCCTTGATACAGCCAATCGAACAGCCGCGCCAAGGCAAACTGGTGGGTTTGGCCGGTGGCGGCGAACAGCCAATCGCTCAGCGCCATAAACCGTTCGAACGGGTCGTCGCCCAGCAACAGCGGGCGGATATGGCGAAAGCGCCCGGAATTGCCGATCAAGTCCCAGTAACGGGCGAAGCGCTCCAGACGACGCAGGGTGGCAAAATCCAGCAGCTTCGAGCACAGTAGGTTATAGGGCGGATACGGGTTGTAGCGGCAGTCGAATTCGGCGGTATGGCGGCTGATCGGCGCGCCACGCAGCCGTTTCAGAATCCCGACCTGGATTTCATGCGGATCGAGCGCCACCAGCCGGTTGAAGCCGACGGCGAAACTCGCCAGATCCTCGCCCGGCAGCCCGACGATCAGATCGGCGTGCAAGTGGGCGTGGGTGTGTCGGCGCAGCCAGACCAGGTTTTCCTCGGTTTTGCGGTGGTCCTGCTTGCGGCGGATGTGCGCTTGCACAGCGGGATTGAAGGTCTGCACCCCGATTTCGAATTGCAGCGCACCGGGCGGAAAGCGAACAATCCGCTCCTTGAGCGCGTCCGGCAGATGATCGGGGATGAGTTCAAAGTGCAGAAACAATCGCTCGTCCAGCCGCTCCAGAAAGAAATCCAGAATCCGCGCCCCGACGTTGGCGTTGAGGTTGAAGGTGCGATCCACGAATTTGAAATGGCGCACGCCGCGTTCATAAAGCCGTTCCATCTCGGTGAGAAACCGTTCTAACTCGAACGGCCAGGCGGTTTTGTCCAGCGCCGACAAACAGAATTCACATTTGAACGGACAGCCGCGCGAGGCTTCGACGTAAATCAGCCGGTGGGCAATATCCTCGTCGGTATAAAACCGATACGGCGGCGCGAGTTGATCGAGCGGGGGAGTCGCGGCGGCGATGACCTTTTCGGCGGGCGGGTCGCCGGCCAGCACTCGCCGGCAGAGTTGCGCGAAGGCGAGATCGGCCGGGCCGGTGACAAGGACATCGGCCAGTTGGAAGATGGGCTGTTCCTCCCACTCGTGACTGACTTCCGGGCCGCCCAACACGATGACGAGATCGGGCCGCACCCGCTTGAGCAACGCGACGACTTGGGTGGTTTCCGCGACGTTCCAGATATAGACGCCGAAACCGACGATGCGTGGCTGTTCGGCCAGCAACGCTTCGGCGATGTCCAGCGGGCGCTGGGTGATGATGAATTCCCGGATGGCGGTATCTGGCTGCAACTCGCCCATATTCGCCAACAGATAGCGCAATCCGAAAGAGGAATGGAAATAGCGGGCGTTCAGGGTCGAGAGCAGGATGGACGGCATGACCGAATGCTCGAAAGAAATGGAGTGAGGTGGTGAGCCTGCACTCCATCCCGCATGAAGGGTGGCGACAAGGATTTAGCGAGACGAAATTATTTTCTTCGCGTCTACCATTCCGCCACGACCGCTCGAAAACAATCGGCGGGACTCGAACCCGCATGTGGTTACATCATCCACAAAGAAGTCTATGTAGTCCCGCGAGCATTCGCCACGGCAACTGAAAGGCGGCGACAAGGGATGGCGAGAGCGGAAAGCCCGTCATGAACGGGGGCAGAGTGGCAACTCTGCCATTCCAAGGGTGCCATGTACTCCCACCGGCATTCGCCGCCGTAAATCAAACCGCCCGAACTGGACAAGGAAGTGACCGAGAGGATTGGCTCGTAGCAGGAGATGTACTCCCGGTCGGGCATTCCAGAACGAACGGCAAAGCCATTACTGCATTATACCTCCACGGCCTCGATTTCGCGCACCCAATGCTCGCCGCTCAACTGACCGGCGGCGAAGCGCGCCAGCACCTCGAACACCGTATCCGAAAAACCACCCACATTCAGCACATCGTCGCGGGTTTGCGCCTGTGTCGTCTCATACGGCTGGATGTCGATGCAGACCAGCCGCGCCTGCGGGTTGCGCGCACGAAATTGTTCCCATTGCCGCATGGTCTCGGTGCCACGCCCGCGCTGCGGGTCGGCCCACGACTCGTTGTCGGAGACGTAAATCACCAAATCGCCCGTCGCGCCACGGTGATTGAGCAGCCCTAAAGGCAACCCGCAATCCGTCCCACCGCCGCCGAATTTGGCCAGCGTTTGCGCGTTGGTCAACACGCTGTCGCGCCGGTTCAAACGATGTGCGTGCACCTGGGTATCGAACGGCAAAATCTCGGTCTCCGGGTTTTTCGCCGAAATCGCCGCCGCTACCAGCGCCGCCACGTCCACGCAGCGAACACTGGAGGTCGCGCCCTTGCGGTGGCCGGTTACTGGCGACGCCATCGAACCCGACACGTCCAGCAATACATACACCGGACCCAACAGCGTCGGCACGTTTTCCAACGACACCTCCAGCGCATCCTGTAAGGCATCCCGGACCCGTTCCGGTACGGATGCACCGGTCATGGAGTAGGCGCTGAGCAATTGGTACGGAAATACCCGCGCCCGCCGCACCGCCGCCGGGTCGCGCAAGCGCTCGGCGATGCGTTGCGCCATGCCGCCGACTTTGAATACCTCGTGCCGGGCAAACGTGTTCAGATTCATCCGGGTCATTTGCCACGGCGCTTGACAGGCGATGGCGACCCAGTGTTGCGGCCGCAGCGGCAACGCGGTCAGCAGTTGAAACGGCACGTCCGGGACCGGCGCTTCCACGTCGTCTCGGAAACGTTCCAGCGCCTTGATCGCTTCCGGCAACAGCGCCGCATCGTGCGGCTTGCCGATCAGCCAGGCGTAAAAAGCCGCCCGCTCCGTGTTAGCCGGTTTCGGGTGAACCATCTTCAGTACGTCCGCCAGCGACGGGTCGTTGCCGACCGAGGCGCTCAACAGTTGGCCGTCGGTGCTCCCGTTCAGCCAGCTTTGCACCAGGCGCTTGGGTCGGCTACCCAGCGATTTGCGCCCCACCACGCCAGACCGGAGAATCTGCACCACATTCCGCAACATTCGGCCATTGTCGATGACCTTGGCGAACGTCGGCTCCAGCCAGTCCGGGCCATGTTGGGCCAGCCACGCCGTTAATAGCGCGGGCATGTCTTTCATTTGGCCGCGTTGCCGGGCATACACTGCCGTTTTAGCCACAAACGCCGGTTCTACCGCCGCGCACAGGCGCAGAACGGTATCCAGTTGCAGGGCAGCGTTAGCGTAAAACGTGGTATTTAGGCAGCCAGTCGCGGCGTATTGGGCCAGCGCGGCCTGTGGCGAGAGCGCATAGGCCTTGCCACCCGCTTCATTGCGGGCATGGGTTTCCGGCGGCAGTCGACCGACTGAAGCCTTGAAAAGCTGCTTGTTGGCCATGTTGAGGACTCCTTGTCATCAGAGGGAGGACAAAGACACCGCGATCAACGGGTCAGTTCCTTAGAATCTTGAATAATGTGCATCTCAGCAAAACAGGCCCGTCACGGCAACCGGGAGCAAGGTGCGGGAATAGCCTTTCAGGAACATTTGGAATCGCCGCAGTTTAAGCAAGTCAGACAGCCGTCCATCACGATGACCGCCTTGGTTTGGCATTTGCTGCATAGGGTAGCTTCCGGCGGAAAGGAATCTTCTCCGGCCTCCTCAATGGCCTTCATGCCGCTTTCGTACTTGGCGCGCGCGGCGGCGATCATCTGGCGTTGATGGGCGTCTAGCCCTTCCTCTTTCAGTAAGCCGATGGAGCGCAGGTGCGATTCGATCACATCACCAATTTCCGCGACCAGGGAGGGCATGTACTTCCCGCCCTTCTTGAAATAGCCGCCTTTGGGATCGAACACCGAGCGCATTTCCTCTACTAGGAAGGTCACATCGCCGCCCTTGCGAAACACCGCTGAAACGATGCGGGTTAAGGCGACGATCCATTGGAAGTGCTCCATCGCCTTGGAATTGATGAAGATTTCAAAAGGCCGCCGCATTTCGTGGGGCGTACCAGGGTTGAGGGTAATATCGTTAATGGTGATATAAAGGGCGTGGTCTGAGAGCTGTGTTTTGACCTTATAGGTCGCACCCGTGAGCACATCGGGCCGGGCGACGTTTTCATGCATCTGCTGCACGGTAGCGGGCGGTGTGGTTTCGGGTTTGACGACGCTGTAAGCGACGATTTTCTGGTCGATCTTGATACTCATGGGCAATGTCTCCAAACCAGGACGCAGTATGACGCTACCACTTCCCATAGTAGCCTTCTTTGAGCGCATCAAATAAGTTGGCGGCGGTATGAAGCTCGCCGTCGTACTCGATCTCCTCGTTCCCCCTGGCCTCAATTGCCGCGCCATCCTCCAGCACAAAGCGATACAGGGTATTACTTAAATCCTGCTCCTTGACCAGCACGCCCTGAAATGACACGGGGTTAAAGCGAAACGTGGTACAGCCTTTTAAACCCTGCTCGTAAGCGTAGCGATAGATGCCCTTGAAGTCCTCGTAGGGAAAATCGGTCGGGACATTGGCGGTTTTGGAGATACTGGAATCAACCCATTTCTGGGCGGCGGCCTGGAGATCGACATGCTGCTTGGGCGTGACCTCATCGGCGCTGCGAAAATAATCCGGCAAGCGATCCTCGGCCGCTGCGGCGTCCGGCATGGCGCACGGATGGATAAGGTGCCGATAAGCCAGTAATTCAAAGGAAAAAACATCCACCTTTTCCTTGGATTTTTTTCCCGGCTGGATAACGTTGCGTGCGTAATGATGGGCGAAGCTCGGTTCAATGCCGTTGCTGGCGTTGTTAGCCAGCGACAACGCAATGGTTCCGGTGGGCGCGATGGAGGTGTGATGGGTAAAGCGCGCACCCACCTGGGCCAGATCGGTAATCAGTTGGGGGTCGATAGTCGCGATGCGCTGCATATAACGGCTATAGCGGGCGTGTAGCACTTTACCTGGCACTTTATCGCCTTCCTGATAACCATCTTCCACCAGTTGCGGGCGCTGACGGAGCAGATCGGTAGTCAGGGTGAATTCCTGCTCCAATATCGGTGCCGGGCCTTTTTCCCGCGCCAGCTCCAACGCGACGCGCCAGCCGGTCAGCGCCATTTCCCGCGTCACTTCCTCGGTAAAAGCTAGCGATTCCGGGGAGCCGTACGGCATGCCAAGCAGCGTCAGGGTGGAGCCAAGACCCAGGTAGCCCATCCCATGGCGGCGCTTGCTCAAAATTTCCTGTCGTTGCGCCTCCAGGGGCAGGCCGTTGATTTCCACCACGTTATCCAGCATACGGGTGAAAATGGCTACCACGGTGCGGTAGCTTTCCCAGTCAAACCCGGCGCGGTCGGTAAACGGATTCTGGACAAAGGGGGTGAGATTGACCGAGCCGAGCAAGCAAGAGCCGTAGGGGGGTAGCATTTGCTCGCCGCAGGGATTGGATGCCCGGACATTTTCACAAAACCAGTTATTATTCATTTCATTAACTTCGTCGATCAGGATAAACCCTGGCTCGGCGTAGTCGTAGGTGGAAGCCATGATGGCGTCCCACAGCCGGCGGGCGCGGATTTTCCGATAAATCTTGCAGGCCACCCGGCCGTGCGCATCGACAATCAAGCCCTGATGGATGGGCCATTCCCGCCACAGAATGTGCTCAGTGTCGCCAAGATCGACGTGATCCTGTTCGGCTTCCTTGGCCAGCAACGGAAAGGCCAGCCGCCAGTCGGCATCGTGCTCGACGGCTTCCATGAACTCACGGGTGATGAGCAGCGAGAGATTAAATTGCCGCAAGCGACCCGATTCGCGCTTGGCGCGAATAAATTCCAGGACATCCGGATGGCCGATGTCGAAGGTGCCCATCTGCGCGCCGCGCCGCCCACCCGCCGACGATACGGTGAAGCACATTTTGTCGTAGATATCCATGAACGACAGGGGTCCGGAGGTGTAGGCTCCCGCCCCGGACACATACGCGCCGCGCGGACGGAGGGTGGAAAACTCATAGCCAATTCCGCAACCTGCTTTCAGGGTTAAGCCGGCTTCGTGCACCTTGCGCAGAATATCGTCCATGGAATCCAGAATCGTGCCGGACACCGTGCAATTGATGGTGGAGGTCGCCGGCTTGTGTTCCCAGGCACCGGCATTGGAGATAATGCGCCCGGCAGGAATCGCGCCGTGGCGCAGCGCCCACAAGAATTTTTCATGCCAGTGCGTGCGCAGCTCTGGGGTCGCCTCAACCTCGGCCAGCGCCCGCGCCACGCGTTGATAGGTGGCGTCGATAGTGGCATCAATCGGGCCGCCGTCTTTGGTTTTTAGCCGATATTTCTGATCCCAAATGTCCCAGGATGCGGGTTGCATGGGGACCTCGGCGGTCGCCGCCGAGTTATCGACAGGCTGCAAGTGCGCAGTCTTCATAATACGAGTAGTCTCCCGGAGTCGGTGGTAGAGAGGCTCATGGCTGGGAGGGGAGGTGGTAACAGAACCTTGCCGGGCCATGCCTTCAGGAAGCAACCCCTCTGCCGCAGGTCAGCGTATTCTAGGAGATACCCAGAAAACTTCCAGCTAAATTTCCATATAATGTGTTTAATAGGAATTAAAACACAATATAAGGTATCGATGGCCAAAATTAAGGCTTTGTTTTCGCTTGGAATCAGCCAAGAGCGAAACGCTCGGACGCGCTGCTGTGGCGGCGAGCCGGAAACCGTGTTGTCAAGTACTGGCGGCAATGGTATAACCGGCTAAAATGACTGTTACCGTTATTCACCGGACACTAAAAACCGAGGGAGACTCTATGAAAATTTCGTATGCCCCTTTCGCAATGCTGGCGTGCCTCGGTCTAGGGGCATGTATGTCGCAAATCCCCGTTGCAACTACTTATCCTGTGACCTATCAGAAAAAGATGCAGGCCGCGCAGCATTGGGATGTTTTAGCGGCCGACGTGGCGCAGCGGATGCACGATAATCTGATCGATTCCGGCCTCTCGCGTGATCGGGCCATTGCATTGAGTTTGCAGCGCCCCAAATACACGAGTGAATTTGGTATTGCCTTTCATAATCTGCTGATTACGCATTTGATGGATCGCGGCTTCGTCATGAGCGAAAGTCCCACGGGCGGACTACCGGTCAGTTACGATATTCAGGTGGTCACGCATAAGGATCGCGGTTTTGTTCGCCCCCCTCCGGGCACCTTTACCGCACTGACTGGTGCGGTGATGGTAGTCCGCGATGCAGCTGATCACTCCTCGGCGCTGGCCAATATGCTAGGCGCGGTGGCGTTGGATGTGGGTACCGGTTTTCTGACCGACACCCCCAATAGCGAGATTATCGTTACTACATCAGTCATGCGGGAGGATCGTTACGTGTCGCGGGTACGCGATATTTACTATGTCAGTGACAATAACGTAGAGCAATATATTGCCAAGGTGCCGTTACCGGCTAACACCCGGATGATGGAAGTGGTCGGCTGCTCTTCGGGCCTCCAGTGCCAATAACCCGCTGTCGCTCGACTTGCATCTTACTTGCATCTTAAGGGGGTTAGCTCATGAATTGGAAAACAAGCAGCTTGCGCGGCGCGGTGATGGGTCTGACCGTGTTGGGAATGGGTCTATCTGGATGTGCCTCCTTTTTTGCTGAGGAAGCGCCGCCCGCCCGGTCGATCATCCGCGATGCGAATTTGGTAGACGCTAACCATAGCGCCGCTGATGCGCTGCTCACGCGCGCGCCTTGGTTAAAAGAACGGCGTGAACCGCTTCTGGCGGCGACCTTCGTCGACATTAACAATCTAGAGTTGTCGTCGGCTCTGGGCCGTGTCATCGGCGAGCAGATTGGTTCCCGGTTTGCACAGCAGGGTTTTACCGTGGTCGAGATGAAAATGCGCAACAACATTTTTGTCGCCGAAGGCACCGGAGAGCTGATGTTGTCGCGTTCGATCCGGGAAATTAGCCAGTCGCATAACGCAGCGGCGGTGATCGCTGGCACCTACGCAGTGGCGCGTCAGTCGGTTTATGTCACGGCTCGCCTGATCCGCGCCACGGATAATCTGGTGCTGGCCTCCTACGATTACGTGCTGCCCTATGGGCCGGACGCCAAAGCCCTGGTCGCCGCGCAATAAATAAGTTCGCCGCGCCCGGTTTCTGGGTCAACGCTCTTCCCGGTTGCGGGGAAGGGCGTTTTTGCTTTATGCCACGCCGGTTTTTTGGGCTTTAGGCGTGGGCTAGGCTAATCCCAAGCGCTCGCAAATAGCCAGAGTCGGCCCGGATTGGTTCATGGTGTAAAAATGCAGCCCCGGCGCGCCACCTTCCAGCAAGCGGCGGCAGAGGTCGGTGACGATCTCCAGACCGTGGGCGCGAATGGCCTGGCGATCATCGCCGCAGCTTTCCAGGCGCTTGCCAATCCAACGCGGGATTTCCGCGCCGCACTGATCCGAGAATCGCGCTAATTGGGTGAAATTGGTGATCGGCATAATGCCGGGAACGATCGCCAAATCCAGGCCCAGCTTTTCGCAGTCATCCACAAAGCGAAAATAAGCATCAGCATTGTAGAAATATTGGGTGATGGCGCTGTTGGCACCGGCCTCGACCTTGCGTTTGAAGTTGAGCAGATCGCGTTCGGTGCTGGTGGCTTGCGGGTGGAATTCAGGATAGGCGGCCACTTCGATGTGGAAATAGTCGCCGGTTTCTGCGCGGATGAATTCCACCAGTTCGTTGGCGTAACGGAACTCGCCAAATTCCCGCATTCCCGACGGCAAATCGCCGCGCAGGGCGACCAGTCGGCGAATACCTTGCGCGCGGTAATTAGCGAGAATTTCGCGTACGCCTTGCCGGGTGGAGGCCACGCAGGTGAGATGCGGAGCGGCTTCCGCGCCACCGTGCGTTTGAATGGATCGGATCGCTTGAAAGGTGCGCTCGCGGGTGGAGCCGCCCGCGCCGTAAGTGACGGAGAAAAAAGTCGGCTTGATGCGCAGGAGTTGCGCGTTCGCGACGGACAACTTTTGTATGCCCTCATCGGTATTGGGCGGGAAAAATTCGCAACTGAGCATCTGAGAATAACGCTGCTGGGACTTCATGGACGTGAATGCCAGTCCGCGCCTGAGGCGGGAAAAGGGGCCAGCGAAACAGGGCGGTTGCCTGCGACGGTCTTGCCGCGTGCAAACGCCCGACCTGGCGGTGAGGGGCCTATTCAGTAGCGATAATTCTCCGCCTTATATGGCCCATCCACGGCGACACCGATATAGGCGGCCTGCTCTGGAGTCAACTGCGTCAGCTTGGCTCCAATGCGTTCCAGGTGCAGCCGGGCCACCTTCTCATCCAGATGCTTCGGTAGCACGTAGACTTTGTCTTCATACTGCTCGCCATGGGCGAACAGCTCGATCTGCGCCAACGTCTGGTTGGTGAAGGAATTGGACATCACGAAACTGGGATGGCCGGTGGCGCAACCCAGATTGACCAACCGTCCCTCGGCCAACAGGATGATGCGCTTGCCGTCGGGGAAAATGATGTGATCGACCTGCGGCTTAATGTTTTCCCAGCGGTACTTCTTCATGGCAGCCACTTCGATTTCCGAATCGAAATGGCCGATATTGCAGACAATGGCCTGATTTCTCATCCGTGCCATATGCTCGTGGGTGATGACGCCGACGTTGCCGGTCGAGGTCACAAAAATGTCGGCCTTGTCAGCCACAGCGTCCATGGTGACCACCCGGTAGCCTTCCATCGCCGCCTGCAAGGCGCAAATCGGGTCGATTTCGGTGACCCACACCGTCGCGCCCAAGCCCTTGAGCGATTGCGCGCAACCCTTGCCGACATCGCCGTAACCCAAAACGACCGCGACCTTGCCGGCGATCATCACATCGGTGGCGCGCTTGATGCCGTCCACCAGCGACTCGCGGCAGCCGTAGAGGTTGTCGAATTTGGATTTGGTCACCGAGTCGTTGACGTTGATGGCGGGGAAGGGCAGTCGGCCTTCCTTCTCCATGGTGTACAGGCGATGGACGCCGGTGGTCGTTTCCTCGGTCACCCCCTTGATGTTGGCCTGGATTTTGGAATACCAGCCGGGCTGGCGGTCTAGCCGCTGACGGATCGCAGCGAACAACACCTGCTCTTCCTCGCAGGTGGGATGGGCGATCAGCGTGCGATCCTGTTCCGCCCGCGCGCCGAGTGTAATCAGTAAGGTGGCGTCACCGCCGTCATCCAGAATCATGTTGGGCGCGCCGCCGTCGCGCCATTCCAGGATGCGATGAGTGAAATCCCAATACTCTTCCAGCGATTCGCCCTTGTAAGCGAACACGGGGATACCGTTGGCGGCAATCGCGGCGGCAGCGTGATCTTGGGTTGAAAAGATGTTGCAAGAGGCCCAGCGAATGGCGGCACCCAGCGCCGCCAGCGTCTCGATCAGCACGGCGGTCTGGATCGTCATGTGCAGCGACCCGGCGATGCGCGCGCCTTTCAAGGGTTGCTGGTTCCGATACTCCGCCCGCAGCGCCATCAGGCCGGGCATTTCGGTTTCGGCGATGGCGATTTCCTTGCGGCCCCAATCGGCCAAGGACAAATCGGCTACCTGATAATCGAGTAGGGGTTTTTCGCGTACAACGGCGTTCATCATGGATTCCTCGCGTGATGGAACGGGCGCCGTTGGCTTTTGGCCAAGCCGCATCCTGCCGAGCCTGACGGGGAAACCCGTTGCAGCGCCCCTCGGCGGGAGGGCGAAAACTGCGAAGAGGAAACGATGTTACAGCCCGGCGGCGTCGCGCAGCGCGTCGGCCTTGTCGGTGGCTTCCCAGGTAAACTCCGGTTCCTCACGACCGAAATGGCCGTAGGCGGCGGTCTTTTTATAGATCGGCCGAATCAGGTTGAGCATTTTAACCAGGCCATAAGGCCGCAGATCAAAGTGGCCGCGCACGATGTCCACCAGCCGGTCTTCCTCGATCTTGCCGGTACCGAAGGTGTTGATGCTGATCGAGGTCGGTTCGGCCACGCCGATCGCGTAGGACACCTGGATTTCACACCGGTCCGCCAGCCCGGCGGCGACGATATTCTTGGCGACGTAGCGGCCGGCGTAGGCGGCGGAACGGTCCACCTTGGAGGGATCTTTACCGGAAAACGCCCCGCCGCCGTGGTGCGCAGCCCCGCCGTAGGTATCGACAATGATCTTGCGGCCGGTCAAGCCGCAATCGCCCACCGGGCCGCCGATGACAAAGCTGCCGGTCGGGTTGATGTGGTATTGGGTGTGCTTGTCCAGCCATTCGGCCGGCAACATCGGCAGGATGATGTTTTCCATCACCGCTTCGCACAGCAATTTGTAGCTGATGTCTGCGTCGTGTTGCGTGGACAACACCACAGCTTCGATGCCGATGACTTGGTTATCCTGATAGCGGAAAGTGACCTGACTTTTGGCGTCGGGCCGCAGCCAAGGCAATACGCCGCTTTTACGCATTTCAGCTTGCCGTTGCACCAAGCGATGGGCGTAAGTGATCGGGGCGGGCATCAACACCTTGGTTTCGTTGCAGGCGTAACCGAACATCAAGCCCTGATCGCCTGCGCCTTGCTCTTCCGGGCTTTTGCGGTTGACGCCTTGCGCGATGTCCGGCGATTGCTTGCCGATACAGGACATCACCGCGCACGTTGCGCCGTCGAAACCCATGCTGGAGCGGTCATAACCGATGCCCACGACGGTATCGCGCACAATCTGATCGAAGTCCACCCAGGCGGATGTGGTAATTTCACCGCCCAAAACCACGACGCCGGTTTTAATCAGCGTTTCACAGGCGACACGGCCCTGGGGATCCTCGGTGAGGATGGCGTCCAGCACCGCATCGGAAATCTGGTCAGCAATTTTATCCGGGTGGCCTTCCGAGACGGATTCGGAGGTAAACAGGTAAGTGCGGCTCATAAAGGGGGTGGATCCTCGAATGACATCAGCGGCGTGGGGGGAAAGGTGAGGCCATTTGGCGCAAAGTGCGCTAGTTTACTCTGAAAAAATGGAATTTGCATCTATGGTTTTTATGCGAATTTGTTATATGCATTCTGCGAGACAAGCTTTGTTGCTCAGCAAGGCGCGGCCATGAAGCCCTCTACCGCAACCGGCCTATGCACTTGTGGTGAGTTAGGGCGCAAGCTTTTGATGGGCTTGCTAGCGCGCTATGGCCTCACCGTGGTCTGGATGCCGCTCGCTACCGCGATTCCCGGTAGCTACTGGGGTGAGAGCGAGGCCGGGTTGATCGGTAATCGTCTGTTCGCGCGCGACGATACCCCGGTGCATTCCGCCTTACATGAGGCGAGTCACTACATCTGCATGGATGGGGAGCGGCGCGCGCACTTGCATACGGACGCCGGTGGCGAGTACGCCGAGGAAAATGGCGTGTGTTATCTGCAAATTCTCCTAGCAGATGAGCTGCCTGGCGTAGGACGCGCGCGGATCTGCGCCGATATGGATACCTGGGGCTATACTTTCCGCCTGGGTTCCGCCCGTGCTTGGTTTGAGCAGGATGCTGAAGATGCCCAATTATGGTTACAGCAACACGGTCTGCTGAATGCGGAAGGACGACCGGTGTGGCGAGTGCGCCGAGATTGAGGGCGGGCGAGCTTGAGTCAGATCCACCAACGAAATTTCTAGCACATGACGGTATCCATTAAATATTTCGCCAGCCTGCGGGATCGGCTGGGCCGCGCCGAGGATCGTTTAAATCCGGCTGAAACGATGACAGTGGCGGACATTTGGCAGGCGCTGTGGCCGGAAACGCCATTGCCGCCCAATACGCTGGTGGCGGTGAATCTGGAGTACGCCGAACTGGCTCAAGTGGTGCGTGATGGGGATGAGGTGGGGTTTTTCCCGCCAGTGACGGGAGGATAGGAGATGCCGGTTGAGTTACGCGAGACGCCGTTCGATCCGCTGGCGGAAGCCAGCCGCTATCAGGCTAGTCGGTGCGCGCTCCATGGGCATTACGGTGCGACCGCCCTGTTTGTCGGCACCGTGCGTGACGATAACGAACAGGCGACCATCAGCCGGATGACGCTGGAGCACTATCCTGGCATGACGGAGCGACAGTTACAGCGCATCGTCGCCACCGCCCATCAGGAATGGCCCTTGCTGGATGCACTGGTCATTCATCGAGTGGGCACCTTGCAGCCGAATGATCCGATCGTGCTGGTGGCGGTCTGGTCGGTCCATCGCGCGGAAGCCTTCGCGGCCTGTCGCTTTATCATGGAAGAATTGAAAGCGAAAGCGCCGTTCTGGAAGCGCGAGGAGACCACCGCTGGCGCGCGTTGGGTGACGCACAACACGCCGGGTTAAAAAACCGCAACGGCAGCGCGGATGCGTTCCATTGGGCGATCCGCTATCCTGCCTGGATGAGCCAACCCGCCCCCAATCCGCAGATCGCCCGCCGTTTCCGTGGTTTTCTTCCCGTGATCATTGATGTCGAAACTGGCGGCATCAATGCGCAGACCGACGCCTTGCTGGAAATGGCCGCAGTCATTGTCCGCATGGATTGGCAAGGCCTGCTGCGTCCGGCGCAAACGTTGGCCCATCACATCCAGCCTTTTCCCGGTGGCCGACTGGATCCGGCTTCTATGGCGGTCAACGGCATTGATCCCGATCATCCGTTTCGCTTCGCCGTGCCAGAGCAGGAAGCGTTGGAAGCCATCTTTCGCGAAGTGCGCCGCGAACTGCGGGAAACCGGCTGCACTCGCGCCATTCTGGTTGGGCATAACGCATTCTTTGATTTGGCTTTTCTCAACGCAGCGGCAACGCGGGCCAGAGTCAAGCGTAATCCCTTTCACCCTTTTAGCAGCTTCGATACCGTGTCGCTAGCCGGTTTGGCGTACGGCCAGACGGTATTAGCGCGCGGCTTACAAGCGGCAGGCATCCACTGGAACGAGCGCGAGGCGCATTCGGCTATTTACGACGCCGAACGTACCGCCGAATTGTTTTGCCTCATTGTGAACCGCTGGCAGGAATTGGGCGGTTGGGCTGTTAGCGACGACTAGGCTGGGTCCGTGAGCGCATAGGGCAGCGATTCCAGCCGCAGGGTGGGGCCATCGACCGCGCCAAGTTGCAGTCCTCCCGGTTCGGCGCACGCCAGCAGCACCACCGCCAACACCGCAAAGTCGCCGTCCGGGTGGCGGGCGGCATCGACCAGCTGACCGGCGCTCTGGCTAGCGCTTGCATGGGGTGAGAACAGCGCCGCGCCGGGTTGGGGCGGGGTGGGGCATTCCACCCGCGCCAGGATCATGCGCCGCTTGAGCTTGCCCAAATAATGGGTGCGCGCCACGATTTCCTGGCCGGTATAGCAACCCTTTTGCCAGCCGATGCCGCCCAGCCTATCCAGATTGAGCATTTGCGGGACAAAGGCCGCCACGGTTGCCGGATAGACAGTCGGTATTCCGGCCAGAATGTCGAGCAGTCGCCAGGATTCGGTGCCAACCGCCAGCAACTGAGAGCTAAGTTGATTCCAGAGCGCGCCGAGTTCCTGGGCCGGGCCGTACAATTCAAAGCGGGGCGGGCAGCCAGGCACACCACAGATGGTGATCTGGTTGACACGCCTGATCTTATCAGCAGCGAGGCTAGGACCTCTGGTGGATCCATATTCCTCTAGTAGGCCGACCGCGTGGCTGCCCGCCACCCCCATGCGCCCTACGCTGTCGCTAGCGTCTGCCAACGCCACCTTGGCCCGCAATACATATCTGCCTAAGCAGGTTAGGGTGGGTGCTACCAATGCCCGTGGCAGGGTCAACAGATAACCTCCTTCCTCTTGCCAGAGACGAAAACAGGCCAGCGTCCGACCCTGAGGGTTGCAGTAGGCACCGAGCACGCTGCGTTCCAGCGTGGCCTGCTGCACATCGCAGCTGAGTTGCCCTTGCAAGAATGTTGCGCTGTCGGGGCCGCGCACCGCGATTAGACCGCGATGGGACAGATCACAGCGGAACTCGCCAAGGCGCAACGCCTGCTCTTCAGCCTCCGGTTGACCAAAATGCGCCACGGTCTCCTGAAGCCAGGTTGCGCCCGCTTGTTGTAAAACAGCTTGCCATTCTGCATTCATGACGTGTTGCCTGAGGGTCGGTGAGGTCAGAAGATCAATATCCAGTTCGTTGCGTTCCGGGGCCGCGACCAGCATAATAAACCTTGCAAAATATAGACTGAAATACTCCCCACGCCGCAAGGGCGTTACTGTGGATTTTCAGCGATCGCGTTGGCTGACCGGGTTGGGATGACCCGCCGAGGCCATCAAAAACGCCAGAAGAATAGAGAAGTGAGTTGCATGAGCGAGAATCACCCGCAGTCCCCGCCGACCGCACCACCGGTCGCGCCTTCCGAGTCACTGCAAGACCTGAAAACACCTGAAAGACCCAAGGAATATGGCGGCCCCAAAGGCCCGGAACCCACCCGCTATGGGGATTGGGAAAAAGCCGGGCGCTGCATTGATTTTTAGCCGGTCTGCCCCTCCTGATGGATGAGGGTGGCAAAAAGGCGCGCGGAGTGCAGCGTTCCTTTGTCTTCCCTGGTTATTTCTCCGGAAATCGGGTCGGCGTTCGGTTACTATTGCATCGCACCAATTCCAACCGCTCTTCTTTTGCCAATCAATAAAACGAGGAGAAACGCATGTCAGCCAAACAACGGCCCTTGTCGCCGTTCATGATCGGCCCTTACTACAAGCCACAAATGACCTCGGTTTTGTCCATCACCCACCGCGCCACCGGGGCGGGGCTGGTGGTGGGAACCCTGCTGCTGGTGTACTGGTTAACCGCCGCCGCTGCCGGCCCGGAAGCGTACCATCATGCGCAGGCGGTGCTGGGTTCCATGCTGGGGCAATTGTTCCTGTTCCTGTGGACCTGGGCCTTGTTTTATCACCTGGCCAATGGCATTCGCCACTTGTTTTGGGATGCGGGCTACGGCTTCGAGATGCAGGAGGCCACCAAGTCCGGCTGGTGGGTGGTGTCGTCTTCCATCATCTTGACTTTTCTATGCTGGCTGATCGCCGCGCCCTGAGGAGAAATGATATGAGCATTCGCACCCCGCTCGCTCGCGTTCGCGGCTTGGGCACCGCCAAAGACGGTACCCATCATTGGTGGTTGCAGCGCGTCACCTCGGTGGCGCTTATCCCCCTGGTGCTGTGGTTTGTGATTTCTTTGCTGAGCGTTTCCCACGCCGATTACGAAACAGTCCAGCACTGGCTCGGTCACCCGGTAAACGCCGGGTTGATGGTGGCCCTGCTCGTGGCCATGTTCTACCACGCCAGTTTGGGAATGCAGGTCATTTACGAAGATTATGTCCGGCCTGAAGGCCGGAAGATTGTCGTGCTGCTGATCACCCAACTCGTCCTGTTTCTGCTGGGCGCCATTTCCATCGTTGCTGTGCTCAAAATCGCACTGGCTTGACGCCCGCTACTGGAGGCTGAGGTTTCATGTCTAACGCATACAAACTGATTCATCATAACTACGATGTGATCGTCGTGGGCGCGGGCGGCGCTGGGCTGCGCGCGACTTTTGGCATGGCGCAACAGGGTTTGAAGACCGCGTGCTTGACCAAGGTGTTCCCCACCCGTAGCCATACCGTGGCGGCGCAGGGCGGCATGTCGGCGGCGCTGGCCAACATGGGCCAGGACCTCTGGCAATGGCACATGTATGACACCGTGAAGGGTTCCGACTGGCTCGGCGACCAGGACGCCATCGAATACATGTGCCGCGAGGCGGTGCCGGCGGTGATCGAGCTGGAGCATTACGGGGTGCCGTTCTCCCGCACCGAGGAAGGCAAGATCTACCAGCGCCCGTTCGGCGGCATGACCACCAATTACGGCGAAGGCATCGCCCAGCGCACCTGCGCCGCCGCCGACCGCACCGGCCACGCCATCCTGCACACGCTCTACCAGCAGGCGCTCAAGCACAGCGCCGAGTTTTTCATCGAATACTTCGCGCTGGATTTAATCATGGATGACAGCGGCGCGTGTCGCGGCGTGGTGGCCTGGGATTTGGCCGATGGCTCGCTGCATGTGTTCAACGCCCATCAAACGGTGTTGGCGACCGGTGGTTATGGCCGCGCCTACTTCTCGGCGACTTCGGCCCACACCTGCACCGGCGACGGCAATGGGATGGTATTACGGGCCGGTCTGCCCTTGCAGGATATGGAATTTACCCAATTCCACCCCACCGGCATCTATGGTTCCGGTTGTTTGATGACCGAGGGTTGTCGGGGTGAGGGTGGCTATCTGACCAACTCCAACGGCGAGCGCTTTATGGAGCGTTATGCTCCCAACGCCAAGGATTTGGCTTCCCGCGATGTGGTCAGTCGCTCCATGACCATCGAAATCCGCGAAGGGCGCGGGGTGGGCGAGCACAAGGATCATATCTATTTGCATCTGGAACATCTGGGCGCGGATGTCATCAACGAGCGCTTGCCAGGCATCGCCGAAACCGCCCAAATTTTTGCTGGCGTGGATGTGACCAAGGAGCCTGCGCCGGTGTTGCCGACGGTGCATTACAACATGGGTGGCATCCCGACCAACTATCGCGGCGAAGTCGTGATCCTCAAGGATGGCAATCCCGATACCATTGTTCCCGGCCTGATGGCGATTGGCGAGGCGGCCTGCGTATCGGTGCACGGTGCCAACCGTTTGGGCTCCAATTCGTTGCTGGATATTGTGGTGTTTGGCCGCGCCGCCGCCATCCGCTGCGCCGAGCTGATCCGGCCCAACAGCGCGCACGGCGCAGTGCCGCAAGCGGCGGTGGACAAGATCGTCGCCCGCTTCGACAAGCTGCGTAACGCCAAGGGTGAGAACCCGACCGCCGGCTTGCGACTGCGGATGCAGCGCACCATGCAGAATCACGCGGCGGTGTTCCGCACTGGCGAATCCATGGCCGAAGGGATCAAGCTGCTAGAGGATGTTTACGCGGGCTTCGAGCATATCGGCGTCACTGATCGCGGCATGGTCTGGAATTCCGATTTGGTCGAGACGCTGGAGCTGGATAACCTGCTGGGTTGCGCGATGGTGTCGATCAAGTCGGCGATCAACCGGCCCGAAAGCCGGGGCGCGCACGCCCGCGAGGACTATCCCGACCGCAACGACGACAACTGGATGAAACACACCCTGGCGTGGCTGGAGCCCAACGGCGAGGTTAAGATCGATTATCGCCCGGTTCACACCTACACCTTGACCAATGAGGTGGAGTACATTCCGCCCAAGAAGCGCACGTACTAAGGGGACGCTGCCATGGCTCAATTTAAACTTCCAGCCAATTCCGTGATCGGTATCGGCAAGACCTACTATGCTGGCGCGGGTGCCAAGAATATCAAGCGCTTCCAGATTTACCGCTGGGATCCCGACAGCGGCGAAAATCCACGCATGGATACCTACGAAGTCGATCTCGCCGCCTGTGGGCCGATGGTGTTGGATGCGCTGCTCAAGATCAAGAATGAGATGGACCCGACCTTGACCCTGCGGCGCTCTTGCCGAGAAGGGGTGTGCGGCTCCTGCGCCATGAACATCGACGGCACCAATACGCTGGCGTGCACCAAAGCCATCCGCGATGTGGCGGGCGAGGTCAAGGTGTACCCACTGCCGCACATGCCGGTGGTCAAGGATCTGGTCCCAGATCTAACTCATTTCTACGCCCAATACACCTCGATCAAGCCATGGCTGCAATCGGCCACGCCGCCGCCGGCGCGCGAGCGTCTGCAATCCAAGGAAGATCGGGCTAAGCTGGATGGGTTGTATGAGTGCATCCTGTGCGCGTGCTGCTCGACCAGTTGTCCCAGCTATTGGTGGAATGGCGAACGCTATCTTGGCCCCTCTATCCTGCTCCAGGCCTATCGCTGGATTGTGGATAGCCGCGATGAGTTCACCGGTGAGCGGCTGGATAATCTGGAAGATCCATTCCGCCTGTACCGGTGCCATACCATCATGAATTGCACCAAGACCTGCCCGAAACATCTGAATCCTGCGAAAGCCATCGCGGAAATCAAGAAGCTGATGGTGGAACGGCGGTAACTTCAGCTCGGTTTCGGCAGCAGTTTTTAAAGAATGAACCCCTCACCCGTTCGCGGGCGAGGGGTTTTGTTTATTGGAGACACTGGAGGCGCAGACTGTGGATGAACATCTGGGTAAATTACGCTGGCGCTGTCGGCGGGGCATGAAAGAATTGGATTTGTTAACGCTAGGCTATTTGGAGCGCCATTACCCGTCGGCCTCGGTAGAGGAACAACAAGCCTTTGCCCAATTGCTGGAGCTGCAAGACCCGCTGCTGATGCGCTATATGGTGGGCCGGGAAACGCCGACCGATACGGCTATGGCAACAGTCGTGCGGGTGATGCGGACCTTGCTTAATGAGGCGGATGAACCTTAGGCCTGGTTTGGCATCCTTTATCGGGCCGTGTGGATAGCCAGGCGCACGGTGCGGGGTGGATCAGGATGCGCGACTTTCCAAACTGGGCGCTTGAACCGCGACCGTCACGCTTCTTATTAATCATCAGCCATAGCCTTTATCTGCTGGCCGGCCTTGCGGTTGTTTTATCCGGCGTATCGCCGGGAGTGAAAGCAGGATGCCTCATCTTGCTGGGGCTGTCGTTCTACTTATTCAGGATTGGCGACAGTGTAGACCATGACCGTCATTGCGTTACGCGCATTGAATGGATTGATGGGCGCTGGCGGCTGGAAACCGCTGATGGCGCGCGTGTTTACGCCAGCCTGGTCAGCGCTTATACGCACCCTCTGCTCGTTATTTTGAACTTTCGCCTGGAAAAGGGGCGGCTCCGGTCGCTCACCTTGTTGCCCGATTCCGCCGATGCCGAATCCCTGCGCCAATTGCGAGTCTGGCTGCGCGTTCGGCGGCTGGATGCAGCGGAGGAACTCCCTTGAGTTTACTTTTCCCACTGCGGTGGCGTTTCAGCTCCAGCGAAATTCTTCGGCACCAGCACCGTGTCCCGCACGGGCATGGATTCATTGGCCTCTGGATAGTCCAAGGTATAGTGCAGGCCTCGGCTTTCCTTGCGCGCCAGAGCGCAACGGATGATTAAGTTCGCCACCTGCGCCAAGTTGCGTAATTCTAGCAAGTTATTGTTGATACGGAAGTTGCCGTAATATTCATCAATTTCCCGCAAGAGCAACCGTACCCGATGCTGAGCGCGTTGCAGGCGTTTGTTGGTACGCACGATACCCACATAGTCCCACATAAACTGGCGCAATTCCGCCCAGTTATGGCTGACCACGACTTCCTCATCAGAATCAGTGACCCGGCTTTCGTCCCAGGCGGGCAACGGGGACGGCGCGGGCGTATGCGCCAGACGCGGCCGGATATCATCGGCCGCCGCCGCTGCGAACACCAGGCATTCCAGCAGCGAATTGCTGGCCATGCGGTTAGCGCCGTGCAGGCCGGTAAAGGCCACCTCACCGATGGCGTACAGACCCGTGATATCCGTTCGCGCCCGCAAGTCCGTCAGTACGCCGCCACAGGTATAGTGCGCCGCCGGCACCACCGGCAACGGCTGCTTCGTCATATCAAAACCGAATTCCAGGCACTTGGCATGGATGTTGGGGAAGTGGGCTTCAATAAAGGATGCTGGCTTGTGGCTGATGTCGAGATAAACGCATTCCGCGCCCAAGCGCTTCATTTCATGGTCAATGGCGCGGGCGACGATGTCGCGCGGGGCCAGCTCCATACGCGCATCGAAGTCTGGCATAAACCGGCTGCCATCAGGCCGCAGCAACAAACCGCCTTCACCGCGTACGGCTTCGGAAATCAGGAAATTCTTGGCTTGTGGGTGATAAAGACAAGTGGGGTGAAACTGCATGAATTCCAGATTGCCCACGCGACAGCCCGCCCGCCAGGCCATGGCGATCCCGTCGCCGGTAGAACCATCGGGATTACTGGAATATAAATAAACACGACTGGCCCCGCCGGTAGCCAGCACCACAAAGCGCGCCGCCAGCGCTTCCACCCGGCCATCGCTGCGATCCAGCACATAAGCCCCCAGGCAGCGGTTCCCAGCCAGGCCCAGCTTGCTGCTGGTGATGACATCCACAGCAATATGTTGATCTAGCAAGGTAATATGGGCATGTTCGCGGGCGCGCGCCTCCAGCGTGGCCTGGATGGCGCGGCCGGTGGCGTCGGCCGCGTGCACGATGCGCCGGTGACTGTGCCCACCCTCCCGGTGCAGGTGATAGTCGGCGTGCCCATCGTGGGTCGGCTCTCGGGTAAAAGGCACGCCCTGTTGGCTCAGCCATTCAATGGCCGCCGGGCCGTGCTCCACCGTAAACCGCACCGCATCCACATCGCACAAGCCCGCGCCCGCGATCCGTGTATCCTGAATATGGGAAGCGACCGAGTCGCCTACATCGAGCACGGCCGAGACGCCGCCCTGGGCGTAGTTGGTGCTGCCCTCAGACAGCGGCCCCTTGGCTAGCACCACAATCTGGGCGGAATCGGCCAGGCGTAGCGCCAGACTCAGGCCGGCGGCCCCACTGCCGATAATCAAGACATCGATTGAGAGAGAGGAAAGGGTCATAGCTTGTGAGCGGTTTTGTGAATAGAGTATGGTGACGGCATAGGGGGCTAAGGGGCGGTCAGCGCTGCTTTATCTATCAGTATGACCCCACCCACACTATAACATCCTGGCAAAGCTGCGAACTAACCAATCCCATATTGGTCAATCGTTGTGATTGCAGGGAGATTCCATTGAGTCAAAAGGGGTTTGCCCGAATGGGCGAGGGTTATCTGGACCACGAGCTGGTCCTTAGGGTGCAAAAAGGTGATAAGGGTGCGTTTGACCTGCTGGTGCGCAAGTACCAATACAAGATCATTAAACTGATCTCCCGCTATGTGCATGATTCCAGCGAAGCGTTGGATGTGTCCCAGGAAGCCTTTCTCAAGGCGTACCGGGCGTTGCCCGCCTTTCGCGGTGAAAGCGCGTTTTACACCTGGCTATATCGTATCGCCATCAACACTGCCAAGAATTATCTGGTGGCCCAGGGACGCCGTCCACCAGGCTCCGATCTCGATGCGCATGAAGCCGAGCAATATGAAGGCCATTCCTTGTTGAAAGAATACGAGACGCCCGAACGCCTACTGCTCAGAGACGAGATCGCGCAGACCGTGTTTCGGGCGATTGAAGCGTTGCCGGAGGACTTGCGCACCGCGATTACGCTGCGAGAACTCGAAGGCATGAGTTATGAGGAAATCGCGCAAACCATGGGTTGTCCGATTGGCACCGTGCGTTCGCGGATTTTCCGGGCGCGCGAGTCCATCGACGCCAAGCTACATCCGCTCCTGCATTAACCCACTGCATTGACAAAACTAGAGATTACGTCATGGCTGATCATACAGCTCACCCAAAAACCACACTGGATTCAACACCGCATGCCGAGGTCTCCCTCGCTGCAAGCCAACTGTCCGCCCTGGTGGATCATGAACTGGAGGAGCGAGAAATGGATCTCGTGCTACGACGCTTGGATCGCGATGACAGCGCTCGCAACCGCTGGGAGCGCTATCATTTAATCGGCGATCTGTTGCGGGGCCAGGCCCAGACCCCGCTGGATACCCAGTTTGCCGCCCGCATCCGCCAAGTTGTTGCTGCCGAATCCGCGCCACCAATCGCCGCCAAGCCACGACCCACTTGGTACAAACCCGCTACCGGCTTCGCGCTGGCTGCTTCCGTAGCGCTGGTGGCGCTGTTTGGATTGCAGCCCAGTCAGACCGATGGGCTTCCGCCCAGTACGCCCCGCATCGCCACTACACCCGTCAGCCCTGCCCGGTTTGCCGCCGCGCCCGCGCTGACGTTGGCGGCTTTTCAGCCGAGTGATGTCGGCAACGCCGCCCGTCAGACCCGGTTGAAGCACTACTTGATGAATCATAATGGCTATGCCTCCCGTAACAGCATACCCAGCGTGTTGCCCTATGCGCGCTTGGTCGATTATCAGCTTCGTTAAGCTCTTATGAAGCCCACATTGCTGTATCGTGCGTTGCTGACGCTCGCCATCGGTGCGCTGCCGGGCGTCGGTCATCCGCAAGCCGCCACACCCGAAAACGCTTGGGCCTGGCTGGAGCGGATGGCGCAAGCTACCAGCAACCTTCATTATGAAGGCACGTTCGTTTACCTGTGTGGCGCTCAGGTGGAAACCCTGCGCATCGTGCGCGAAGGTGGCCCCGATGACGAACGACAACGACTGGTTTCCTTGAGCGGCCCAGCGCGGGAAGTGGTGGTCGAGGAACATCAGGATGCATCCTGGATCGTGCCAAATCGGCAAACCGCATGGGCAGAGGACCCCTATCGGTATTTCCCCCTACTGGCGGTCATCCCGCGCGAACGTGGACGGCTGGAAAGCCATTACGAGCTGCAACTGTTGGAAGAAGATCGTGTGGCCGGGCGGGCGGCGCGCGTCATTGCCATCAAGCCGCGCGATACCTGGCGCTTTGGTTACCGCCTATGGCTGGATCAGCAGACCGGCATGGCATTGCGCACTGTGTTGCTAGACGAGAAAGGCCGACCCATTGAGCAGATACTCTTCACCGAACTCCAGATCAAGCCGCATCTGCCTGGGAAGCTTCCAGGCTTGTCGAAATCTTCCGTCTTTAGCCTCTTGAATGCCCCAGTTGAGGGAATCGGGACAGATCAGAAAGAAAAGGTGAATATAGGGCCGTCCGTTGCTAGAGAAACTGTTGTGCAATCTGCGTGGCGGGTCGGCGCGATCCCTGCTGGGTTCACGAAGGTTTCGCAGCAACGTTTTGCCGAGGCTTTAGGGCGGCATCCCACCGAACATTGGGTGTTTGCCGACGGCTTGGCTACAATCTCGGTGTTTTTGGAGAAATTGGAAGGCGACCCTCCGTTGTTGCAGGGGAGTTCGCAATGGGGTTCGATGAATGCCTTTGGCCTGGTGTTAGAAGGGCATCAGGTGCTGGTGGTGGGCGAAGTGCCCACAGCCACCGTTCAGCATATCGCCATGTCCATCCGCCACTCCTCTGAGACCAGTCTGCCATGATGGAAGAACAAGCGGTTGTAGTGGAGGTGGGTGACGGTCAGGTGTGGGTGGAAACGCAACGCCAGTCGGCTTGCGCTGGCTGTTCGGCCAAAACGGGTTGCGGTACCGCAGCGTTAAGCCAACTGTGGGGTCAGCGACGCACGCGCACGCCAGCGCTCTCAATGTTGCCTCTGCAAGTGGGTGACACCGTGAGCGTGGCGGTGGCCGAGGGAGCCGTACTGCGTGGAGCGTGGGTGATTTATTTCCTGCCTATCGCGTTGTTACTGGCTGGCGCGCTGTTGGGCCAAGCCGTATTCGGTCAAGCCGGTGAGGAACCGGTGGTCTTGGCGGGCGGCGTGGGGCTGGGGCTGGGGCTGCTGGCGGCGCGCGCGCTTTCCGGGCGCTGGTGCGGTGATGCACGGTTTCAGGCTGTGGTGCTGCGTCGTTTGGCCACTGCGTCCGACACGCCGACTCTGCTTTCCTCCAGCCATTAACGTATAATCCCCGCTTTTCCGAAAGAACGGGCGTTCGCCAACTCTGGCCTGAGCGGAGCATGGCGCTGGCCGGTTGGTCTCGCCACCGCGAGACGGCGGAGAATGCCACCACTGGCTGAGCTCAATGGGATTCATGGATCACATTCGCAATTTTTCGATTATCGCGCACATTGACCACGGCAAATCCACCCTCGCGGACCGCTTCATTCAGCTTTGCGGCGGCCTGAGTGAGCGAGAAATGGCTGAACAGGTGCTCGATTCCATGGATCTGGAGCGTGAGCGCGGCATTACCATTAAGGCGCAAAGCGTCGCGCTGCGCTATCCGGCCCGCGATGGGGATACGTATCAGCTCAATATCATCGACACCCCAGGTCACGTTGATTTTTCCTACGAAGTGTCCCGCTCACTGGCAGCCTGCGAGGGGGCGCTGCTGGTGGTAGATGCGGCCCAGGGCGTTGAGGCGCAGAGTGTCGCCAACTGCTACACGGCTATGGAACAGCATCTGGAGGTATTGCCGGTGCTGAATAAGGTCGATCTGCCTTCCGCCGACCCGGAGCGGGTCGCGCGCGAGATCGGCGATATCATCGGTTTGGACGCCAGCCAGGCGTTGCGGGTTAGTGCCAAAACTGGCGCGGGGATCGCGGAATTGCTGGAGGCAATTATTGCCCACATCCCGGCCCCGCAAGGCGACCCGGAGGGTCCCCTCAAAGCTCTGATTGTAGATTCGTGGTTTGATAACTTTGTTGGAGTTATCTCGCTGGTGCGGGTGATGGATGGGCGCATCGTCCCTCGGCAAAAAGTGCAGGTAATGTCTACGGGCCGGGTTTTTCAAGTGGAATCGGTCGGCATCTTTACCCCCAAGCGTAGCGAACAGCCGGTCCTGAATGCCGGCGAAGTAGGCTATGTCATTGCCGGCATCAAAGATATCGACGGCGCGCCAGTCGGCGATACCTTCACCAGCGCAGACCGTCCAGCGGCCGAGCCCTTGGCGGGTTTTCAAAGAATCCAACCTCGCGTATTTGCCGGGCTGTTTCCGGTGGAATCAGATGACTTTGGCAATTTGCGCGAAGCGTTACAGAAGTTGCGCCTGAACGACGCCTCGCTGTATTTCGAGCCGGAAACCTCCCAAGCAATGGGCTTCGGGTTCCGCTGCGGTTTTCTGGGATTGCTGCATATGGAGATCGTGCAGGAGCGGTTGGAGCGGGAGTATAACCTCGATCTGGTGACGACCGCCCCGACCGTCGTCTACGAAGCGCTCACCACCAAAAGCGAAACCGTCACTATTGACAATCCGGCCAAGTTGCCGCCCGCCAACGAAATCGCCGAAATCCGCGAGCCGATCATTGTCGCGCATATCCTAACGCCGCAGGATTACCTGGGCGCTATCATCACCCTGTGTATTGAAAAGCGCGGCGTGCAACGCGGTTTGCACTATGCGGGTGGTCAGGTGCAACTGAGCTTCGAATTACCCCTCAGTGAGGTCGTGATGGATTTCTTCGACCGGCTGAAATCGGTGAGTCGGGGTTTCGCCTCCTTCGAGTACAGCCTGGATCGCTTTCAAGCCGCGCCGCTGCTGCGCTTAGATGTGCTGATTAACGGCGAGCGCGTGGACGCGCTGTCCGTTATCGTCCACCGCGATCAGGCCCAGCGCCGAGGTCATGAGGTCGCAGTCAAGCTCAAGAAGCTGATTCACCCGCAGATGTTTGAAGTCGCTATCCAGGCGGCGATTGGCAATCAGATCATCGCTCGCACCACCGTCAAGGCGCTGCGTAAAAATGTGCTAGCTAAATGTTACGGCGGGGATGTGACCCGCAAGCGCAAGCTGCTGGAAAAGCAAAAGGCGGGCAAAAAACGCATGAAGCAAGTGGGTAAGGTGGAAATCCCGCAGCAAGCCTTTCTAGCGGTGTTACAAGTAGACAAAAACTCATGAACAACGGGCGTAGATTTATCTGTGGATCTGAATAACCATGAATATTGATTTTGCCGCTATCTTAGTGGTGCTGACTGGCCTAACCGGCGCTATTTGGCTGTGGGATACCTTGCTGCTGGCGCCGCGCCGCACCCGGGTTCCCTCTACTGAGAACGCTGGTGCAGCATTGGTGGCCCCTGCCAAACTCCCCTGGTATGTAGATTTGTCGAAGTCGTTTTTCCCGGTGATTTTGGCGGTGTTGGTACTGCGCTCATTCGTGGTCGAACCGTTCCGTATTCCCTCGGAATCCATGGTGCCGACCCTATTGAAGGGCGATTTCATTCTGGTCAATAAATTTACCTACGGCTTGCGGTTGCCAGTGTTGAATGCCAAGATCATTGGCAATGGACGGCCCAAGCGTGGGGATGTAGTGGTATTTCGTTATCCGCCCGAACCAGCGGTGGCCTATATTAAGCGGGTGGTGGGTCTCCCAGGCGATCGCTTGGCTTATCGCAGCAAGCAGCTTTGGATCAACGGCCAACCCGCCCCATTAACGCCGCTAGCGGACAATCCCGCCGCTACGCCAGGTTATCAGTTATTTGAGGAACAACTGAGCGAAGTCAGCCACCGCATCCAAACTCTGGCGGATAATCGCTGGGGATTGGTCGGCCTATGGCCTAGCCTCCAACTACGCCGCGAGCCGGATGGCACGCCAAGCTGGGAATATCAGGTTCCGGCTGGCCATTACTTTGCCATGGGTGACAATCGCGATAACAGCAGCGACAGCCGCGTGTGGGGTTTAGTGCCGGAAGAAAACCTGATCGGGCGAGCCTTTCTGATCTGGATGAACTGGGATTGCATCACGTTCAATGGTCAATGTGGTCGGATTGGCCACGGTATCCAATAGACGAAGGGGAGATGGAATCATGCAAAACCTGCTAAAGCGGAGCGGTAACAGCAAACAACGCGGTATGACTGTGATTGGTTTATTACTAGTGTTGATCGTGATCGGATTTATGGCACTGGTCGCGATGAAAGTGGTGCCGATGTACATACAGTATTTCACGATTAAGTCCACTATTGAGAGCATCCGCAAGGAGCCGCAGATTGCGCAGATGAGTGCTCAAGATATCCAAAACGGTATTGAAAAGCGCTTTGATATCGGTTACGTGAACAATATTGCCGCCCGCGACCTTAAGATTCGCAACGACCGGAGCGGGCGTGTGCTCGATTTGGTGTATCAGGATGAGCGGGAATTGTTCTATGGCTTATTTGTTGTGCTCAAGGTCAACGAAACGATCACACTCAATCCCACTCCGTGAGCTCCGCCATCGTGCGGCTTAGCGCCGCTTTGGGTTATGAGTTTCATCATTCTAGATTGCTGGAAGACGCACTGACCCATCGTAGTGCATCACCGCGCCATAATGAGCGCCTGGAGTTTTTAGGAGATGCCCTGCTGAATTTGGTGATCGCGGATTATCTGTTTCAATGCTATCCCCAGGCCAGTGAGGGCGAGCTGAGCCGTCTACGCGCCAGTTTGGTCAAAGGCGAAACCTTGGCGGCTTTGGCGCGCGACTTCAATCTGGGCGACCAACTGCGTCTGGGCCAGGGAGAGCTAAAAAACGGTGGGTCGCAGCGCGAATCGATTTTGGCCGATGCGCTGGAAGCGATTTTTGGAGCCGTTTATCTGGATAGCGGCCTGGAGGCTAGTCGCCGGTTGATTTTGCGCCTCTACCAGCGACATCTAGAGGAATTGGGTCACGCAGGCGAGTTGAAAGACCCTAAAACGCGCTTGCAGGAGTACCTGCAAGCGCGTCAGCAACCGCTGCCTAGCTATCACATTGTAGGGGTTGGCGGCGAGCCGCACGCGCAAATTTTCACCGTGGAATGCGTGGTTGCCGAGCGGCGTGCGGTGGCGGTTGGCAGTAATCGGCGTAGAGCCGAACAGGATGCCGCGCGCCAGGTTCTGGAGCAATTGTTAACGTGATGGTGGCCACCCGTGCTGGCTATGCCGCCCTGCTGGGCCGTCCCAATGTGGGTAAATCCACGCTTATGAATCGGCTGCTCGGCCAAAAAATCAGCATTACCGCCCCTAAGCCGCAGACGACGCGCCATGTTGTGCTCGGCATTCAAACTCTGCCCAACGTGCAGATCGTGTATGTAGACACACCGGGCCTCCATCGTCAGGATCCGCGTGCGTTGAATCGCTATCTGAACCGGGCGGCGGCCAGTGTGTTGGGGTATGTGGATGTGGTGGTGTTTTTGATCGAAGCGCTGCGCTGGACTGAGGAAGACCAGGACGCCATGCAACGGTTAAGTACTTTTACCGGGCCGGTCATCCTAGCCGTTAACAAGACTGATCGCATTACCGCCAAGCCACGCCTGCTACCCTTTCTGCAACAACAGGCTCAGCAACGCGCTTTCAGTGAGATCGTGCCCCTGTCTGCGCTCAAGGGCGACCAGGTAGCCACCCTGGAGCAAGCCATCGCGCGCTGTTTGCCTGTAGGTGAGTTTTTATTTCCAGCGGAGCAGGTGACGACCGCCAGCGAACGCTTTTTAGCGGCCGAACTCATCCGCGAGAAATTAACGCGGCTGCTGCACGCCGAATTGCCCTATGCTCTGACGGTGGAGATTGAACGCTTTGTCGTCGAAGAGCGGCTAACGCGCATTCATGCCCTCATCTGGGTCGAGCGCGCCAGCCAGAAAGGTATTGTGATTGGTGAAAAGGGTGCCACCCTTCGCGAGGTCGGCCGCCAGGCGCGTCAGGATCTGGAGCAGTTGCTGGGGCGTCCAGTGTTTTTGGAGACCTGGGTCAAGGTGCGTAGCGGTTGGTCTGACGACGAGCGCGCGCTGCGGAGCCTGGGCTACGCCGAGCCAGACTCCTTCTCAAGGTAGTGGCGCGCGCGCAAAGCACCCGTCCCATGCGTGCGTTACTGCTGCAACCCGCCTTTATCCTGCATCGCCGCCCTTATCGCGATACCAGCCTACTGCTGGAGATCTTCGCCCAGGATTATGGGCGGCTGGGATTAGTGGCACGCGGTGCGGCGACCCCACGCGCGCGGTGGAAGGGACTGCTGCAACCGTTTGCGCCGCTGTTGCTGTCCTGGGCTGGCGCGGGCGCATTGGCGACTCTGACCGCCGCCGAGGACGCCGTCTGTGCTACGCCCTTCCCCCCCCAGCGTGTGCTGGCCGGCTTTTACGTGAATGAGCTGCTGATTCGTTTGTTGCCGCGTCTGGATCCCTATCCGCAGCTGTTTGGCGCCTATGGAGCCTTGCTAACAGAGCTGGCCTCCGGCCCCGTTGAGGAAGCGCCGCTGCGCCGCTTTGAGAAGCAATTGCTGGAAGAGCTGGGTTACGGTCTCACCTTGGATCGCGAGGCCGTCAGTGGAGCGCCGATTGTCGCTGAGGAACGCTACCGCTATGTCCTGAATCAAGGGCCATTGGCCGCGCACCAGACGCAGGTCGGTATCCCGATTTCCGGTCGAAGTTTGTTGGCGCTGCGCGACGGCATTCCAGCCGACCCTGAAGTGTTGCAGGAGATGAAACGTTTAATGCGCGCCGCGTTAGCCACGCACTTGCAAGGCCGCACCCTGAAGACGCGAGAGCTGTATCGAAGCAAGCGGGAGCGAGGGTAATTTGTGGTGGTGAGCTGTAAGTCTGGCTGCGCGGGGTGGGGCAACCCGCCTTCTAAAGGCTAAACGCCGCCGCCCCTAAAAAGGGGCGGCGGCTTCATAACGTCTTGTCAATTCATCAGGGTCAGGGTGCGGTCTTTGCAGCCCACTGGGATCCAGGAGCGACGATAGCAGTTGTGCTCATGGGAATCGCGGCAGTGGTCTGGAAGTTACTGAAAGGCTGCGCTGAACCTCCCGCGCTCACCATTTTTACCGCGCTCCATTCGCCAGCGAAGCCGCCGAACAGTAAGGGGCGAACCTGTAAGAGGTAAGAACCCGCCGTTGTCGCCGTGACCGTAAAGGTGCTGGCCGTCTCGGTCGCCTTTGGTACGGTAAAGGTGGCCGCCTGCACATCTGTCAGTTTCACATCATCGAAAAACCAACCCGCGTTATCTTCGGTTTGTGGGTAATACCAGTTGCCGCTGAGCTGGTAGCGGAAGCGCAGGGAAATGGTCTTGTCAGCCCATGAGGCCAGTGAAACCACTTTCAGGCTGTAACCGCTTTCCGGCTGTTCGGTGCCCGCCTGCTGATACAACACCGTCCATGACTGCCCGTCGTCCTCGGAGAGCTCAACGATTGCGGCTTGATGGGCGCTGGCGTAGCCCAGATAGCTGTAAAACTGCAAGCTGCCCGCCGGACCAACCAGCAAAGTTTTATTCAAAGTCAGCATCTGATCGGTGGGTTGCGCATGAGCCAGATGGTAAGCGCCTTGGCCAGCGACCCGGCGGCCCGTGCTGACGGCGGAATAGCCAGCGGAAAGCTTCGCCACGAAATCACCCAGGCCCGCTTCAGCGCCATTGGTGGTGGCATAGGGGGCCGCGCTGCCCTGGCGCCATTGATAAGCGTCAGCGCCGTTGACCCCGGTGAAGGCATACGTCATTTTCTGGCCGACCGCCATTTGGCTGCCGCCGGTCACCAGCTGGGGAAGATGATCCACACCCTTGACGGCTGGATCAAAGATCGTGACCGGATAGCTGAAAGTGCGGGCTTGGCCCCCGACCAGCACATTGCTGATAGTGACTTGATAGTTTTCATCCGCCGCCGGTTTGAGCCACTTCTGTTGTTCCGTGTAGGGGGCTGGGATCCATACTAGGGTATTTTCACCAAGGCCGTTGACCACCGCTTCCTTGGTCACGCCGATGGCGGTGCCGTTGCGTGTCATCGTAACGGTGGCGGCGGAAAAGTCAGCCGCTGGATACGAGAGCGACCAGCGGGGCGAAACCGTCTGATAGGGCACATGGCCTTTAGGTGGCCAGGCCACAAAATCATCGCGCACTACGGGTCGGGAGTCGCGCAAGTGGTTGTCGAAAACCCAGATAGCGTTGGCGCGATTACCACTCAAAGGCGCGACATCACCCGTGCCCATGACCTGGGTTTGGGGATACAACAGCCAGCGGCGATGGCCGACGAAGTAATTATTTGCACCAGGCTCTCCGATATAGCCATCAATGGCATCGAATCCAGAGTTGCCAAGAAATAAAGTCGACTTGCCAGCCGCTTCCGCGCCTGCGGTGGTGTAGCAAGTCCAGGAAGAAGCCGGCGTGTGACTCAGTGCCTTATTGGCCACCATCATCAGCGCCGCCTGCTGGGCCTTAGCGTTGAATGCGCTATCGAAAGTGATGTTGGCCGGTACGCCCGCCATGGCGCGGAACCAGTTAATCCGGCGCTGGAGAGCAGCTTGATATTCCTTGGAGGTACCGCCTGCGTTGCAGGAAGCGACATCACCGTTCCAGTTTGCATCCACTTCCACCGAAGACCGATACACGCTGTTGTAGAACAGGCGCATGGTTTCCCGCGTCATCGGATCTACCCTGAACCCGCCTTCAACAGCAGCTGCTTGCCGGTCGCTGGGATACAGGCTATTGAGCGTGGCCGGAGCCTGTGGCGCTGCCTGGACAGACAAGGCGGGGAGCGCTAGCAGCAACATCAATGAACCAGTCAGCTTGCGGGGGAATTGGCGGTGTGACATTGGTGCTCTCCGATGTATAATTAATTTACTGTTGTATATAATCTGTTACTAATAATCATAATATAAAATTTATATTTTGCAATAGCAAAGATACTCTTGTATGAAAAAATTTTTATTTAGGCGCAAAATTACGTGGGCAATCGCGGCAAGACGGGCGGTTTTTTTGCGAGGCGAGGCGCGGCAAAAGACGATTAAGTCTTTATATTTAAGAACTTACCTTTAAAAGGTACCGACGGATGCTTTTTGAGAGGTATCAGATCCCCGCGCTTGGCGGCGGAGGGAGTGGTCAGCGCAGTACAAGACAGAGCAACTAGGGGTTGCCCGCCGGGAGGGGTGAGAGGGTAGTGCTGGGGTCGGTGGGGCTGTGCGGAGATGAGCGAGCAAGCCAGCGCCGCCGCTCATAGCTCCTAGGACCAGGCGTTAGTTACGCTGGAAATTGTCCAAAATAGTCTGCGTTGTCGTTGCGGGCAGGCGGGGACCCAGATGGGTGACCAGCTTGGCGGCGGCGGCAGCGGCCAAAGCTCCGGCGCGCTGGTGTTCCCAACCCTGGCTGCGCCCGTAGAGGAAGGCACCAGCGAACAGGTCGCCAGCGCCGAGCGTGTCCACGGCATGCGCTTTGACCGGAGCGATGTCGAGCAAGGTCTGGCCATCCCAAATCAGTGCACCCTGAGGTCCCCGAGTGATAACAAACTCTTTACTGAGGGTTTTCAGATAATCGACCACACTGCATAAATCCTTCACCCCCGCCATACCCTTGGCTTCCTCCTCGTTAGCGAAAAGCAAATCCACGCCGGAGCCGATCATGTCCAACAATCCCGCTTTGAAGAAGCGCACCATATTGGGATCGGAGAGGGAAATGGCTGTCCTGACCCCAGCCGTTTCCGCGAATCGTTTAGCAGTGCTGCACGCTTGGCGGGCGGTCGCCGAGGTGACCAGATAGCCTTCCATATAAAAACAGGCCGCGTTGCGTAGCGCGTCTGCAACTAATTCTCTCTCGGACAGTTCGCCGCTGATGCCGAGGAAGGTGCAAAGGGTGCGATCACCGTCCGGGGTCACCAGAACCACGCAACGGCCGGTATGGCCGGGTTCCTTCTCCGTATGGTGGTTGGTATCGACCTTCCCATCGCGCAAATCCTGCATATAAAAGTGGCCCAGCGCATCATCCGCCACCTTACAGGAATAGAAGCTTGCGCCGCCGAACTGGCTGACTGCAATCATTGAGTTGGCCGCCGACCCCCCGGATCCCCGCTGGTGCGGATGCTGGGCTAAATGGTGCATCATGCGCAATTGGCGTTCCTCATCCACCAGGGTCATCACACCCTTGTCGATATCCAAGGCTTCTAAGTCGGCCAGCTCGACTTCATATTCCAGATCGACCAAGGCATTGCCGATCCCGTACACGTCATATTGCACCATCACGCCCTCAGCTCATTGCAAGGTTAAAACAGGGATTATACGAACCAGTGGCTGCGTCGCCAGCGCTGCAACGGAGTAAAAATGCGGTGTGAATAGGATGAGCAGTATGCATATTAACGAGCGAGCTGAGCGAATTCCTGCGCAAGATCATCTCTCCAGCGCTCCAGGCTGGTAAAATCCAGCAATCAGGCGGCCGAGGGGTTCGCTCCGCTGAGCGAAGCGTCGGCTGGCAGGGCAAACAAGACAAGGCTCCGCGACTGTTCGTCTGTGGCGATAAGACGCGGCTAAATATCCGATTGCGGCAACGCCGCGCAGCGCGGCTTGAGCGAGAAGCGGGGTGGTGGATGCGCGATCAATTACAGAGTTGGCAGGATGGGATGGGCAGGCTGAAACAGCAGGATAAAAACGTGCCAAACCGCTACGTTAGTGGCCTAGGCGCGGGTGAAAACGGGCATGGCTAAGACGGCATTGCAGCGTTCCAAAAAACCGTTGCCTTTGGTGCGCGGGCTGTTTTCCACGTTGTTCTCGCTGTTTCTAGGCGGGTTGCTTCTAAGCGTGGCGGGTTTAGGTCTCTATGCAGTGTATTTGGATGGGGTAATCCGCGCGGAATTTGATCAGAAACGTTGGGCGATGCCCGCCAAGGTATACGCCCGGCCCCTGGAGCTGTTTTCCACCATGCGACTCAGCGCTGATGCCTTTGCTCAGGAGCTGGGGTTGTTGGGCTACCGCGACGCGCACTGCCCACCCGCACCGCCGCCCGCGCCGGGTAAACGGGCGGGCAAGCGCAAAAAGCCCAAATCGCCCACCCCAGAGAACTGCGCGCCACTACCGGGTGGGGGAGATGTGTTGGATAAACCCGGCACCTACACCCGCCGGGGCGAGATTTTCGAGGTCATGACCCGCGATTTCATGTTTTGGGATGGCGCGGAGCCAGCGCGTAAGCTACGCATTGCTTTTGCCGGCAATATTCTTGTCGATGTGGTGAGTCTAGACGGGCGGGAAGCGCCGGGTTTGTTGCGGCTGGATCCCCCGGAAATCGCTGGCATCTATCCGTCACATTATGAAGATCGCATTCTGCTCAGCGCCAAGGAACTGCCGCCGGTGTTGGTCGATACCCTACTGGCGGTGGAGGATCGGGCGTTTTTTGAGCATGTCGGCATCAATCCGAAAGGCATTTTCCGCGCTATGGTGGCCAACCTGCGGGCGGGAAAAACCGTGCAGGGTGGTAGTACCCTGACCCAGCAGTTGGTCAAGACACTGTTTTTGAGTAATGAGCGCTCCATCAAGCGCAAGTTCACGGAAGTCCTGATGGCGATTTTGATTGACGCACGCTACAACAAAGACGCCATTTTGGAAGCCTATAGCAACGCGATCTTCCTAGGGCAGGACGGCAGCCGAGCGATCCATGGTTTTGGCCTGGCCAGTCAATTTTACTTTGGCCAGGCGCTGGAGGAGCTGGAGCTGCACCAACTCGCCCTGCTGGTGGGCATCATCAAGGGGCCATCGGTGTACGATCCGCGCAAACATCCTGAATTGGCGCGGGAGCGGCGCGCCTTGGTGCTGGATGTCATGGCCGAGCAAAATCTGGCGAGCGCTGAGGATGTCGCCATCGCCAGGGAAATGCCGCTGGACGTGGTGGTGGAGACCGCGAGCGGTATCACCGCTTATCCGGCCTTTTTACAAGTGGTGCAGCATCAGCTGCAAAAATATTACAAACCGGAAGATCTCATATCGGAAGGTTTACGCATCTTCACCACCCTGGATCCGCGGGTGCAAGCGGTGGCCGAAAAAGCCATGACCAACAATCTGCCACGGCTGGAACGCAGTCAACCCAGAGCGCGGCCGCTGCAAGGTGCCGCTGTGATCTCCAATACCGAAACCGGCGAAGTACTGGCGGTGGTCGGTGATCGCGATTCCAAGAATATCGGTTTTAACCGCGCGCTCAGCGCGCGTCGGCAGGCGGGCTCACTCATCAAGCCGGTGACGTACTTGACCGCGCTGGAGCAGCCAGACCGCTATACCCTAATGACCCTACTGAAGGATAGTCGGCTGGTTTACAAGTCAGGGGGCCGCCGTTGGGCTCCGGCTAATTACGACAAGCGTTACCATGGTCAGGTCACGCTGCGCGATGCCTTGGCGCGTTCCTACAACATTCCGGCGGTGCGGGTGGGCTTGGATTTGGATGTCATTAACGTCGTGGAAATGCTGCATCGTTTAGGGTTTGAACGCGAATTGCAGCCGTATCCAGCCTTGCTCCTGGGCGCGTTGGACGCATCGCCCTTCGAGATCGCGCAGGTCTATGCGACTATCGCCAATGGGGGGTTCCGCATTCCGTTACGGACGATCCGCGAGGTGACCACCGCTGAAGGCAAGCCACTGCAACATTACGCGATGGATGTGGTCAAGACGGTGGAACCGGGGCCGGTCTATCTGGTGACTAACGCCATGCAGGAGGTGGTTAAGGCCGGCACCGCCAGCGCGATGAAGAGCAGACTGTCTCCCAGCCTGAAAATCGCTGGTAAAACCGGCACCACGGATGATTACCGCGATAGTTGGTTCGCTGGATTTGGCGGCGACCGGTTGGCGGTGGTCTGGCTGGGCCGCGATGATAACAAGCCAACCGGCCTAAGCGGCGGTAGCGGCGCGTTGCGGGTGTGGATGGATATGATGGCGCAATTAAAGATGGAACCGCTAGATGCGCCGCCACCGGCTGATGTCGACAGTATTTGGGTGAATCCGCGTACCGGTTTGCGCCTTGGCAACGGGTGTGGGCGCGGTCAGCAGGTCCCATTTCTAAGCGGTTCTGAGCCGCGTGGTTGGGCTTCCTGCGCGCCCGCCGCGCCCCGCGTATCCGCAGCCAAGCCCAAGGCCAAATCCAAGCCCAAAGCAGCTGGCGGCGGCGCGCGCGAGGGGAATGGGGAAGCTAGTTTCTTTGAGCGCCTCATGGACTGAGCAGCGCGCATAGGGTTTTGTCATCCTTGGACTGGCCAGGGGCTGGACCAACGGTTTCCACAATCTGATCGATCGCAATGCAAGGGGATTCGGGCCTGCCAGCGGCTAGCGCCGAATCCTCGGAGAGATGGTGATGAACACAAGATTAACCTGGATCAAGCCAAGCCTGGGCTTATTGGCGCTGGTGGTGGCGATTGCAGGATGCGCGGTTACACCCTGGCAACCGTCTGGCAGCCGCAAGCCGGTCGCCAGAGCCCCGGTGGTGAATCGCAACGCATACCGACCGCCGACCTATCCAGCGCGGCGACCCGCCCCCTCCTTAGAGATCGGGCAGCTGCCGGTGGAAGATCCCCTATTGCCACGCGAATATGCCTCACCTTCTGCGCCCGCCTACGATCCGTACGGCGATCCTAGCGCTTATGATGCGCCAACGCAGCCCTATCCGCCCACCAACGACCGTTACCAGCGCCCGTATCGCGCACCAGCCCTCTCACAGCCTGCGGTGAACGATGCCTATCAGCAGCCAGACTATCCGCCGGGAGCCGCCTACCCACCCGCTCGGGTAGCGCCATCGCAGTACGATGACGACGACCAGACCATGCCCGGTGTGATGCCTGAGCCGCAGCCAGTGGTGCCGCGCACCCCACAGGCCGCGCCCGCGCCGCTAGCAGTAGCGCCGGTTGCGCCGGTTGCTCGACCACCGGTTGCCCCCAGTGCGTCGGCGGTCGCTCTGATGCCGCCGACACCGGCGGCGGTTGCGCCAGAACCGGCTCCGGAGCCGGAGCCTATTCGGCCACCCACAAGGCCTGTGTCGCCTGCAGTGCCACCCGCTGATTTGCCCCCGGCGGAAATCAGCCGCGAGGGTAACCAGGCGGTAACGGCCCTGCTGGAGAGCGCCGATCAATATGTGAAAAGCAAACAACTCGATAAGGCGGGAGCGGCCCTAGAGCGTGCCCTGCGCATTGAGCCCCGCAATGCAGGGATCTGGCACGATCTGGCCCAAATTCGCTTGCATCAGGGCCAATACCAGCAAGCTGAATCGCTGGCGAGCAAGTCCAATAATCTCGCGAGCGATAACCGAGCCTTGCAGGCGCGCAACTGGAAAATGATCGCAGTGGCACGCAAAGCGGCGGGCAATACCTTGGGCGCTGAAGAGGCTGAGGCGCGCGCGGCGCAGCTTTCACTCTGAACCCAGCGGCGCGCGCGCGAAACGCCGTGGTGGATATCGCCGACCTCCTGGGGCCAGACGGGCCGCTGGCGCAACAGGTTCCGGGATTCGCGCCGCGCCGACCGCAACAGCGGATGGCGCAAGCGGTCGCCACTACGCTGGTAGACGGCGGGGCATTGCTGGTGGAAGCGGGCACTGGCACCGGTAAAACTTTTGCCTATTTAATTCCTGCGCTGCTGTCCGGTGCGCGGGTGCTGATTTCCACCGGCACCCGCCATTTACAGGATCAGCTCTACTATCAGGATTTGCCGGTGGTGCGCCGAGCGTTGCAAATCCCGGTGGCAACGGCCTTGTTAAAGGGTCGCGGCAACTATCTTTGCCTGTACCGCCTGCAAGTCACCGAGCAGGAAGGGCGGCTGGCCTCCCCAGCGCACATTGTTGAACTGCGACGTATTCGCCGTTGGGCTGGGGGCACCCGCAGCGGCGACATTGCCGAGATCGTCGGAGTGCCGGAAGCGTCTTCGATTTGGCCCAGCGTCACCTCCACCGCCGATAATTGTCTGGGATCGGAGTGCCCGTGGCTTGACGCGTGTTTTTTGGCGCAGGCGCGCAGCGCCGCCCAGGCGGCGGATATCGTGGTTATTAACCACCATCTGTTTTGCGCTGATCTCGCCCTGCGGGAAACTGGTTTCGCTGCGTTATTGCCCGGCGTGGAAGCGGTCATTCTCGATGAAGCCCACCAACTGCCAGAGATCGCCACCCAGTTCTTTGGCGCTTCCCTCAGTGGTCGGCAACTCACCGAGCTGGCGCGGGATACCCTGGTGGAACAGGCCCGTGATGCAGCGGATTTCCCAGACTTGCGACAGCGGGCCGAGGCACTGGCGACCGGCGAGGCTGCGTTACGATATGCACTGGGCACCACAGAACGCCGAGCGCCATGGCATACGGTGGCCAGCGAGAGCGCGGTCTTAGCCGCTCTGGAGCAACTGGCCATCATACTGGCCCGGCTGCGGGAGGCGCTCAAAGAAGCCGCGCCGCGTGGCAAAGGGCTGGAAAGTTGCTACCGGCGGATTGAGGTGCTGTGTGATCTGTTTTTGCGCGTCAGCGCCTTAGAAAGCGCGGCGGATGTGGTCGGTTGGTTTGAGACCCATGGGCGCGGCTTTGCGGTGCATCTGACCCCACTCGATATCGCGCCGACCTTTCAAGCCCGAATGGCGGCTCGGCCTGGTGCCTGGATTTTTACCTCAGCCACGCTGGCGGTGGGGGAGAGTTTCTCTCATTTCGCCACGCGGCTGGGAGTGACGGATTACGCCGCGCTACGCCTGGATAGCCCGTTCGACTTCACCCAAAATACCTTGCTTTACCATCCGCCTGCGCTGCCAGAGCCCGCAGCGCCGGACTATACGCAGGCCTTGCTGGAGGCCGTGCTGCCGGTGCTACGCGCCAGCCGAGGCCGGGCCTTTTTGCTATTCACTAGCCATCGCGCCCTACGGGAAGCGGAACTGGGTTTGGCCGGACGGCTGGAGTATCCGCTGCTGGTGCAGGGAGCCGCACCGAAGGCGGCGCTGTTGCGAGAATTCCGCGCCCTGGGCAACGCGGTATTGCTGGGAACCGCCAGTTTTTGGGAAGGGGTCGATGTGCGCGGTGAGGCGCTGTCGTGCGTGGTCATTGACCGGCTGCCGTTTGCCTCGCCCGGCGATCCGGTTGTGCAAGCCCGCATTGAATCCCTGCGCCAGCGCGGCGCGAATCCCTTTCGCGACTACCAGTTGCCGCAGGCGGTTATCGCCCTCAAGCAGGGCGTCGGTCGGCTGGTCCGTGATGTCACCGACCGTGGCGTCTTGATGCTGTGTGATCCGCGCCTGTTGGGTAAATCCTACGGTCGGGCCTTCCTGGACAGCCTGCCGCCGATGCCAAGAACGCGGGAGTTAGAACGGGTGCAGGCGTTTTTCGCCCCGTGATGGTCGCGGTCCCTAATCGCCCCGCACTTCGACCCGGCTCTGTCCGCCCACCTGACGCTGCACCTGAATCTGCACGCCAATCCGCTCGGTCATTTCCTGCACATGGGAGATGACGCCGACTTTGCGGCCTTGGGCTTGGAGATTGTCCAGCGCATCCATGGCGATGCGCAACGTATCGGCATCCAGGCTACCAAAGCCCTCGTCGATAAACAAAGATTCCACCCGCACCTGATGGGAAGACAGCGAAGCTAAACCGAGCGCCAGCGCCAGTGAGACCAGGAACGACTCGCCGCCAGACAGGGAGTACACCGAGCGGATTTCATCGCCCATGTCCTGATCGACCACCATCAACGCCAGGCTATTCTTGACCCGCTCCAGCCGATAGCGCCGCGCCAGATTGGCTAAATGGTGGTTGGCGTAACCGAGTAATACATCTAGCGTGAAGCGTTGCGCGTAGTTGCGAAACTTCGCGCCATCGGCAGCGCCAATTAGCGCTTTCAGTTGTTGCCAGGTGGCCAAGCGGGCGACTTGCTGGGCAATGTCTTGTTGCAAGGCGGCGGTGGCCATTTTGCGTTCATTGTCCTGCTGCAACATCACATCGATCTTTATCGCCATTTGCCGCGCCTGGGGCAAGGCGGTTTGCAGGTCTTGCTGTTCTGCTGTAATCACCGCCGCTGATTCTGGCAAGGGCCGTTGCCGTTCGTGTTTATCCCGCTGGTCCTGGCGGTCACGCTGGGCGGTTTCTGCATCCCGCACTTGATCGGCTAACGCTTGCAACGCCGCGCGTTCTGCGCTGCGCCATAGCTGATCGTGGCTTAACAGGGTCGCCAGGCGCGGTGCATCCAGCGCTGCTTCAGGATGCCGGGCATTGAAGTGTGCGATCCAGCTCTCCAGAGCAGTGCGCGCCTCGGTTGCTGCTTGCTGCTGGCCGTTCAGCATCTCTGCGGTTTGTTCCACCAGGGTTTTGGCGCTCGCAAACGCATCAGCGGCTTGTCGGGCCTGGGCGTTCTGGTGGTGCAGCACACGCTTGGCTGTGTCTATGGCGCTGGCCAGCTCCGCTTCCAGCGCCTCCGCCGGACGACCCGCGCATAAGGTTTGGCGTCGCTGCTGTTGGTCCTGTAGGGCTTGTTCTAGCGTGGTGAAGGCCTGGACGGCTGCTTGATAGTGCGCGGTTTTTTCAGTAGCGCTTGCCGTGAGATTTCTCAGGTCAATGGCTAACTGGTCCAGTTGGATTTGCAAACGTTCGAGCGTTTCCTGTTGTTTGCGCCATTGCGTCACGTCTGCTTGTTGGGCTTGCTGGAAGGCTGTGGGTGCCGCTTGCCACGCCGCTCGCCAGTGGCTGCCGCCAAAGGGGGCATCCAGGTCGTTGAGCCAGGTGTTCAGGCGCGTTGCTGCTTCTTCCTGGCGCGTCAAGGCAGTTTGTAAGGCCTGGGTGGCCTGATCGAGCGCCGCCTGGGCGATGGCTGCCGCAGCAGCAGTCGCAGCGTAACGCTGTTGCGCGCCCTCCCGTTGCGCCAGCGCGCGCTCTCGGGCTGCGCTGGCCTGGCGCTGAGCGGTTTCCTCGTTACGCAACGCTGCTAGCTGCGCTTGCACCGCCTGCCGTTGGGTGGTGAGCCAGGCGCGCCGGTCGGTCGGGGCCATGGCGGCTGTTTCCGCCGCCACGTCCTGCGCGTTCCAGGCCGCCGTGTAGTGTTGAACTGCGTCAGCCAGCGCTTGCTGTTCTGTGGCGAGAGCGGCCAAGCGCTGTCGGCTGTTGTGGCTATGCGTTTGCTGGGCGGCTTCCTGCCGCTCCAGCCCAGCCAGCGCCTGCCGACCGGCGGCGACCTCGGCTTGCAGGCTAGCCAGCAGCGCCCGCGAAGGGGCTGTGCCCAGTACATAGGGATGCGTGGTAGCGCCGCACACCGGACAGGGCCTGTCGGGCTGCAAGTGTTCCCGCAGGGTTTCGACGCTTGCGGCGCAGGCGGCTTCAGCGAGTTGCAGCGATTTTTCGGCCTGTTCCAGCCGGGCGCGCGCGAGGGGCTGTTCGCTGCGGATGCGGCTGAGTTCAGCTTCAGCGCGGTCCAGCGTTTGTTGGACGGTCGCAGTTTCCTGCGCCCCTGCCTGTTGCTGAGTCAGCGCTCCGGCCAGGGCATCCCACAGCCGCTCGGCGGTGACTAGTTGCTCCCGCTGGGTTTCGCTTGCCGCTCGGCGCGTCGCCACCGCCTCGGCGTCGAAAGGGGTGAGGGCCTGCGTCGCCGCTTGGAGTTGGCCTTCAGTCGTCTGCAGCGTGGTTTTAGCGGTAGCAAACGCGGTGGTGGCTTGCGCCACCGCCTGCTTCTGGTCCCGCTCCTGGTTGCGCGCGGCGTTAACGGCTTGCACGCTGCGGCTACACGCCTGATGGGCCTGGGCGGCTTCGGTGAACAGCAAATTCCAGCGTGACCAGTCCTCGGCCAGTAAGCGTACTGGCTCATGGGTTGCCAGCCAGTGCTGAGCGCTGTGTAGCTGTTGGGTCGTCTGATCGATGTTCTGTTGCTGTGCGGCAAGTTTCTGGCAGGCTTGGGTGTGGATAGCGCCAGATTCCTCCAGCGCCTTGGTTTTGGCAGCCTGGTCCAGCAGCAGTAGTTTGATTTCCGTATCCAGGGTCCGGGCGTGTCGGAGCACCGGCTCCGCCGCAGTGCGGGCCTGTTCGGCGGCGGCCACCGCCTGTTGCGCCTGGGCCAAATCCTCCTCGGCTTGTTGCTGCTGGTACTGGGCTTGCTGCCACTGCTCTTGCACCGCGCGGAGCGTCTGCTGGCTTTTGGCGATTTCTCTGGTGCTACGCTCACGATCGGCGACCAGCGCGCGCGCGTCTTGCGCCGCTTCCACCTGGTCCAGGTAGGTCTGGCGGACCATCGCCAGTTGCTGGGCGGCGCGGGCAGCTTGCACTGCATCCTGGGCTTGGTGTTCAGTCTGCTGAAGTTGCGCCCAGGTTTCATGCCAGCGCAAACCCTGCTGCAATTCCGCTTTGCGCCGCTCTAGCATCAGCACCTCGGCCTGGGCGCTGCGCAACTGCTGTTTCAGGCGGTCGCGTTCCTCATCGGTTGCGGCTTGCTGATTTTCCGCTTGGCGGTTGAGCAAATTCAGCGCGTCTTGCTCGACTTTGGCGCGCTCGTGGGCGCGTTTGGAAAGCTTTTCGTAAATATCCAGGCCTGTCAGCGTTTGTAGCAGTTCGGCGCGCTCACTGTCCCTGGCCTTGAGAAAGGCGGCGAATTCGTTCTGGGCCAACAGCACCGCGCGGGTGAACTGCTCAAAGCGCAGACCCAAGCGTTGCTCGATTTCTTCCAGCACTTCGCTTTTTTTGCCGCCAATCGACTGGGATTCCAGCAGAGTTTTCAGCTCCATGTGGGTGTCTTGCACAGCCCGGTCGGTTTTGCGGTGCGCCCGCTGCACACTCCAGCGCGCTCGGTATGCCACGCCATCGTTGCCCACGAAATCCACTTCGGCATAGCCATCGCCAGTGCCACGGCGCAGCAGATAGCGCGGGTCGTACTGCCCCATGGTGGACTTGCCCACATCTGGCAAGTCAACGCTATTGGCGCGATCCCGGTTCAAGCGGGGCGTTTTGTCGTATAGCGCCAGACACAGGGCGTCGAGCACGGTGCTCTTGCCGGAGCCGGTCGGTCCGCAAATAGCGAACAAACCAGCGGAAGCCAGGGGTTCTTCGTGAAAGGCAATAGCGAACTCTCCCGCCAGTGAAGCGAGGTTTTTGCCGCGAATGGCCAGGATTTTCATGGTGCGGCGGCTCCCTCATCGGCTAGCAACAGTTCGGTGAAGGCGGCCAACAGCGCTGGCGACGGTTCTTCTTGCAATTCCTGGCGGCACAGCTCCCGAAAGATATGATCAGGCTGCTGCAAGCGAGCCACTTGGTCTAGCAACTGGAAGGTGGTGCCAGCGTTTTCCGCCTGTGTCGTCCCCGAGCGTTCGATCTGCACCAGCCGCACAGGCTTGTGCTCCAGAGTGGCTTCAATGCGGGTGCGCAGAGTCGGATCAAAGGCCGTGGCCTGCACCCGCACCTGTAAATAGGGCCTGGCTTCAGGGGCCAGCATATCCGGCAACGTCAGCGTCGCCAACGCCGCCAGCACTTGTTCCAGCGGCGCGGGTTGCGGCGGCACCCGCAACAGCGCCACCGAACGCGGGATGGGCAATGCGGTGATGGCTGCCAGCCGCGCCCCATCCAGATCAATGCGTAGCGCCTGGTGTGGATAATGCCACTCGGCGAAGGACATCGGCAGCGGGCTGCCGGCGTAACGGATCCGCTCCTGGCCGCCCACGCGCTGCGCACGGTGCAAGTGGCCCAGCGCGACATAAGCAATGGCTGGATCAAACAGTTCCACTGGCAAGGCTTCCACGCCGCCGATGACGATGCGCCGCTCGGAATCCTCGGAGGTCAGCGTGTTCACCATGTGGCAGTGGCCCAGCGCAATGATGGCCTGATCCGGGGTGCGCTGGCTTAGCGCATAGTCCAGAGTCTGTTGATAGAGCAGCTTGACTCCGGCTGGGTACGGATCCCCAGGGGTTTCCACGCGCGGCACATCGCCAGGCCGCAGGAAGGGAATGGCCAGACACCAGGCAGCGATAGCGCCGTCGCGGTCTCGCAGCGGAACCACCAGCCGACCGAGGTCAATTCCCGCGCGTGGTGGACGGACAAAGCCGATAACCGTGGCATCGAAGGCAGCCAACAGCGGCGTGGGGGCTTCCAGTCGGCCCGCCGAGTCGTGATTGCCGGCAATCATCACGATATCCAGTTTGGGAACTCGCTGTTTGGCGGCGGCGAGGAAACGGTAGAGTTGTTGCTGGGCGTCGGCTGCGGGGTTGGCGTTGTCAAACACATCGCCTGCGATCAACAGCGCGTCGATCTGTTCGGCTTCCAGGGTATCGAGCAGCCAGGCAAGGAAACAGTGATGCTCATAGCTGCGGTCGAAATCGCGGAAGGTCTGGCCAAGATGCCAGTCTGCGGTGTGCAACAGGCGCATCCGGTAAGCCCCGTTGGTTTCTTCGACGAAATGGCCGCATCAAAAACGACCCCGCTCATGGCTTGAATGGTACCTGAAAAAGCCCAATGTCGGCGGTGGCGATGCCGCGCATTACGGTTAAACTAGCGGCTGCCTTTCAGTGGGGTTTTTAATATGCAAGGTTTTGGGCCGCGAGCGCTGACTCCGCGCGATGGCCGGGATTGGCTGGTCCAGGCTTGGCAGTTAATGCGCCGTCGGTCGGGTTTGTTTATCGCTGTAGCGCTTTTGGCACCAGCAGGCAGCGCCTTGTTGCTGGTGTTGCCGGTCTGGATTTGGTTGCCGCCATTGGGTTGGGTCACGCTGCTGGCCACAGTGGTCTGTTATGGCCTGCCCTTGAGCCTGACGGTCACGCTGGCCTGTGGCTTGGCGCGCGCTGCAAATCGCCAGCAATTGCCGGCCATCGGTCAGTTGTGTAACCGCACCGCGTTCAAGGCGCTCGCCCGCACCGCGCTGTTTTTGCTGTTATTGTTGATCCAGGGGTATCTGCTGGCTTATTGGGTGCAGGATCGGTGGCTACCCATAACCGCCGCCACCGCGCCCAGCATCCAGTCCGCTCCGTTGGGGTTTGGCGTCGCTGGCACCGTTTTGGGGACACAGCTCAGTGTGTTAGGGAGCTTGGTGCTGGTGCTGCAAGTGTTGCTGGCCTGGTTTGCCATCCCTCTGCACCTGTTTCGGGAACTGCCATTGGCGGCGTGCTGGCGGCGCAGCGCGCTGGCGTTGCAGCTCAACCCCTGGCTGCTGCCTATCTTGGGTCTGGCGGGGTTGACCTTAGCAGTGTTGCCGTTTATTGCGGTACTGTCCGTTCTTGCCCAGGTGCTGGCGTTACCGCTACCGGTTTTTCTCGGCGCGTTGCTGTATGTGAGCTGGAACGATGTGTTTCAGGGTGGCGTGGAGGAAGAGGAGGCGGTGGAGCTTCAGGAGCAGTGGCGTGTCCGCATGGGCAGTGAGCCAGTGGCCCGCAAGCTTGGGAAGGAGCATGGGTGAGATGTCAGGTGGTCAATGTTGGTGCTTGGCCTCCTGGCGGGCGGCGCTAAGCTGAACACAAGGATCAGCGATTAAATCATCTAAAATCGCTGATCCTTTAGTTTTACAAGCGCTATAGCGATCATATCCAATTAACGAATTGTTTCTGATATGAAATTTATTTCAGTGATTTCAGTGATTCTATCATGACCCACCGAGCTGCTATGCAAAGTACTACCCAGCGTCCAACCAGGGGGCGCGACATTCATGAAGCCCATCGCGTGGCTACGTCGCTGGAGCTGTTATTCGATTTGACGTTCGTCGTTGCCATCGCGCTGGCCTCGGCGCAACTGCACCACGGCGTGCTGGAGCACCACCTGGCGCAGGCCCTAGCGGGATACGTCCTAGCCTTTCTCGCCATTTGGTGGGCCTGGATGAATTACACTTGGTTTGCCTCGGCTTACGACAACGATGATCTATGGTTCCGCCTGCTGACCATGGTGCAAATGGGTGGTGTGCTGGTGTTGGCGACTGGCGTGCCGGGGCTGTTCGCTGGCGATTTCTTGGCGGCGTTGGTCGGCTACATCATCATGCGGCTGGCGCTGGGTATTCAATGGCTGCGCGCGGCTGTGGGCGATCCAGCGCGGCGCGCGAGCTGTTTGCGCTATGCCATGGGCATTGGCGTGGTGCAGTTAGCTTGGATCGGTTTCGTGGTATTGCTGCGCCTGGGTGTGTTGTCCCAAAGCAGCGTGTGGCCTGCCTTGGTTGCCTTGTGGTTGGCCGAATTGGTGGTGCCGGTTTGGGCCGAGCGGGCGAGTGGTACGCCGTGGCACGCGCATCACATCGCCGAGCGCTATGGCCTGTTGATCATCATCGTACTGGGAGAATGCGTGCTGGGGGCCACGAACGCGATGGCGGGGATGTGGCAGAGCGACGGTTGGTCCTTCGACCTGGCGTTAGTCGGTTTTGCTAACACGGTCCTAATCTTTTCCCTGTGGTGGATCTACTTTTTGCTGCCCTCGGCCGAAGCGTTGCACCATCATCGCGAGAGGGCCGTCGGCTGGGGCTATGGCCATTTCTTTGCCTTCGCCTCGGTGGCGGCGGTGGGGTCAGGGTTGGAAGTGGTGGCTGATGTGCTGAAGAATGCCCACGCTGACAGTGCCGCTTCCCAGATTGCGGAGACGGCTGCCCACGGTGTGTCACCCCTCTACGCCATTGGCATGGTGGCGTTGGCCCAAGCTCTCTTCATGGTGTCGGTCTGGGCGCTGCATTGGTACGCCGCCCGTAGCCTGGCGCACCAAAGCGGTATGCTGGCGCTGTACTTGGGCTGCGTAGCGCTCGGTCCGTTGGCGGTGTGGCTCGGTGCGCCCCTGCCCTGGGGACTTTTATTACTATCCGTTGGCCCGATGATCGCCATCGCCTACAACGAGCATGGCAAGCGGCATTGTGAAACGCATTTTGCCGTGCGCTGAGCGGTTAGCGCGCATCGCGTCCCCGAAGTGGGTGTTCGAGCAGGTTTCCATGCCAATTACCCATAACCGACAACGCGACCAGGATGAGGTTTACGACTCCATCCTAGCGTTCCTGGCTGCGCGTTAGGTGGCCATGAGAATCTGGTCACTTCATCCCAGCTATCTCGACCAGACGGGCCTTATTGCAGGCTGGCGAGAGGCGTTACTCGCCAAAGCGGTCCTCGGTGGCTTGACTCGCGGTTACAAACACCATCCACAATTGGAACGGTTCCTAAAACACCCTGACCCTCAAGAAGCGATCAATGACTATCTTTTTGCTTTGTATCAGGAATCGATCCAGCGCAGCTATCGTTTCGACCTGTCGAAAATCGGTCCGGTGTGCGCGGTAAGCGCGATTGAGGTCACGCTTGGGCAACTCGAATATGAATGGGCGCACCTGTTGCGGAAAGTCGCCTCTCGCAGTCCCGAGTGGTTACCAGGACTAACCAGCGTGGATACGCCTGCTTGTCATCCGCTGTTCAAATCTGTTCCCGGGCCGCTGGCCTCATGGGAAAGAGCGCCCAACGCCTAACCAGAACCCGCCAGTGAAACGAGATAAAGAACACCGGCGTTCGATAGTTAAAAGCGCCAGTCCGCTACGGGGTGACCGCGCCGTTGTTGTTCCAGGTACGCCAGTGTCAAAGCGCTCAGATCTCGGCCATGCCGTGCAATGAAGCGCTGCTGCCACTCTGCTCCAGTCTGGCCGCTCGCAACGCGGTCGGTCACGATTTGCAGATACTCCTGAATATCAGCCGGATCAATGGCCAGCACTTGCAGGCCTTGGCGCGCCAACGGCAGCAGTTCTTCTAGCAATAGTTGGCGTAGCGGTCGCCGCCGACCGTCCAGCCAGGTCAGTTCGGCGCGCAGGCCATCACGCGCTGCGGCATAAAAGTTAGCGCGGCAGTCGCTGAAGTCCAATGTGGCGGCAACCGGCGGCGACCGCCGCGCCAAGGCATACATCAGGCCGTAATATAGCGCCGCGTTGGCGATGGTGTCGGGGATGCTAGGGCCAGCCGGCATGACCCGGTGTTCGATGCGCAGATGCGGCGTCCCGTCCGGGGCGAATCCCAGCAACGGTCGGTTCCAGCGCCAAATCGTACCGTTGTGGAGCCGCAGATGCGGTAAGCCTTCAGCGGACTCCGCGCTCAGATCCACTGGCAGCAGGGGAACATAGTGCGTCTGATTTTCGGCGAACGGTTCCAATAATGACCCGCCAATATAGCCGCCGCCGAAGGTGACGCGGGGGTAGGCTGGGTTGTTGGAGCGCACATCGCCCGCCAGCGCCACGCCCTGCTCGAACAGCGGAATGCGGGTTTCAGCCCACAGCCGGCGACCAAAGAGCAGCGGCGAATTAGCTGCAACGGCCACTAGCGGCGCGGATAGCGCCAAGGCGGCGTTGAAAAAAGCGGGCGCATCGCGGGCGGCGACCTGCAAATGGGTTTGAAACGAAGTGGTGGCTGCTTCCAACATCACGTTGGGATGCGTCAGCCGCAAGGTGTCTTTGCCGCTAATCGCCACCGTCAGCGGCTGACCGCGCCGTCGCAGCAGAATCTGATCGTTGATGGCGCGGTAGCGTTGCTGGTCTGACATGTGCTCCAGCGTCAGATCAGCCAACGCCAGGGTCGGCAGAATACCGATTAAGGTAACCGTAGTCTCCAGGTCAGCGGCCACCTGCTGGCAGCGCTGCCACAGTCGCTCCAGGTTAGCGTGCATTTGCCGCAATACAGTGCCGCCTAACGGTAGCGGTGGCGTGTTGATCTCGATATTGAACACGCTCAGTTCTGGCACTACCAGCGGATCGGCCATCCGTTCTAAAAACGGTTGATTCAGGGGAGCTGGCTGGCCGTGGCGATCCACTAGCCAGGCCTCGATTTCAAAGCCGGCAATGCCGCCGGTGGGCGTGAAGTGGTCGCTTTGAAACCAGTGGCTGAGGAGGGCTGTTTCCTGACGAAGCCGCGCTCGAAACTGGCGGAAATCTTGGCGGGTGAAGCGGGATTGACCGATTTCCTGACCCATGGCCAGCATCTCCAAAGGGCGGTGTAGTCCGGCAACTAGAGTTGACGACGCTCATCGCGAAAGCTGAAGCCGCACAGCGCGGGCGGCAGGTTGCGCGTCAAGGCGATGACCTGAAAGCGCTCCCCCATTTCTCCCGGCAAGGTTAAGAGCTTGACCTGGCGCACCTGCTCCAGATAGCGAACGGTATCAGCGGAATCGGTTTCCGCTAGCAAGTCGAGCAAGCCGCAGCCGAACAGGAAATGGTTTTGGTGAGTATAGCCCGTCACGCTCAGGCCAGCCGCTACACCAGCCTCGGCGACGGCGGTGAAATCGACGCTGGCGGTTAGATCCTGCAAACCCGGCAGCAGCAGGGGATCGTCGTGGACACGGTGGCAATAATGGCAGAGCAGGGTGCCGGTCATCCGTTCGGGATGATAGTAGGCGCGGCGGGGATAGCCGTAATCCACAAACAGCAGCGCGCCCGCTGCCAGCGGTTCGGCGATGGCGCGCAGCCAGTCAGCCAGATGAGGAACATACTCGGAGGTGTAGCCGACTGGCAGGCACCCATCAAGGGCCGCCTCGATCTGGGCTACTGCGGTGGTGACCATCGCATCCTCGCCGCCTTCAGCCCAGCCGAGACCAGCCGCATCCGTCCAGCGCACCATCAAGCGACGCGGGCCGTGAGGGGTGATGCGAAAGCGTTCAACCGGCAGGGCGTCTAGTACCTCGTTCCCCAATACCACTCCCCGAAAACCCGGTGTGGGTGGCGTCTCCAGCCAGACCACCCGGCCTAGCAATTCAGGAATCTGTGCCGCCAGCGTGTGACGCTGTCGTTCGACCAGTTCGCCGCTTACTTCCAGAATGGCGTAGCGTTCCGGTAGCGCGTTCAGCGCCTGCAATTCCCGCAGTAGATCGGCGGCCATGCGGCCGGTGCCCGCGCCGAGTTCGAGAATCGCACCACCGCCCAGCGCCTCCAGAATCTGTCGACATTGGCGCGCCAGGCAGCGAGAAAACAGGGGCGACAGTTCCGGGGCGGTGATGAAATCGCCCTCCGCGCCAAACTTGCGCGCACCCGCGCGGTAGTAGCCCAAGCCGGGCGCATAGAGCGCCAAGTCCATGAACTGAGCAAAAGAAATCGCGCCGCCCGCCTGCGCAATCTCGGCCTGCAAAGCGTGGAGCACTCGAGCGCTGTGCTGACTGGCGGCGGCATCTGGCGCGGGTAGGGCGTGGCGCGGATCAGTGGATCGGTTCATGGGCGGTGCGCGGCGGGTAAGGGAGAATTGACAACCCGCGCTGAGCTTATCCAGAGATCGGCGGGAGCCAGCGACTGCTGGTGGATCAGGATTCCAGCGCCGTATAGACGATCTGGCCCTGGAGCAGCGTGTAGGTGACTCGGCCTTGCAGTTCCCAGCCCAGAAAGGGGCTGTTCCGGCCCCGGCCGCGCAAGGTGTCGGGCGTGACCGACCAGACCGTTTTGGGATCAAACACGCATACATCCGCGACCGCACCGATGCCCAGGTGGCCGCTGTCCAGCCCCAGAATGCGGGCAGGCCCCCAGCTAAGGCGTTCGATCAGCGCCGATAAGGGCAGCACGCCATCCCGCACCAGTCGCAGACCCAGCGCCAGCAAGGTGCTCAAACCGACGACGCCCGGCGCGGTGTCGCCGAAGGGAGCCTGCTTGGCGTCGGCTTCATGGGGTTGATGATCGGAGCACAGCGCGCCGATGACGCCGCTGGCCAGCCCAGTCCGCAGGCCATCACGGTCGCGGAGCGTGCGCAAGGGAGGTTGGACATGGCATTGGCTGTTGAAGCCGCTTAGATCCAGCTCCGTCAACTGTAGTTGATGGCCCGCGACATCGGCGCTGACCGGCAACCCTTCGGCCTGGGCACGCGCCACCAGCTCGACCGAACGGCCGCAGGACAGCCGCCCGAAATGGGCGCGCGCGCCGGTCTCGCGCAGCAGTTCCAGATCACGGGCCAGGATGCCGGTTTCCGCCGCCGCCGGAATCCCGGCCAAGCCCATCCGGGTAGCGACCTGGCCAGCGTGGGCCAGGCCATGGCCAAGCTCAGGATCCAGTGGCGTCAAAAATACCGTGAGGTCAAAGGTGGCGGCGTATTCCAGCGCCCGGCGTAGGACGCGGGTCTGGGTGAGAGGGCGGCCGCCATCACTGACCCCGACGCAACCGGCTTCCTTCAAAGCAGCCATTTCCGCCAGCCGCTCACCGCGCAACCGATGGGTGAGCGCGCCCAGCGTCAGCACCCGCGCCTGCCCGGCGGCTTCAGCCCGGCGGCGAATCAGTTCCACGACAGCCGGTTCGTCAATCACCGGATCGGTGTCGGGCGGGCAGAGCAGGGTGGTGATGCCTGCTGCCGCTGCCGCCTGGGTTTCGGTGGCAATTGTGGCTTTGTGTTCCTGGCCGGGTTCGCGCAACCGGGCGCATAGATCAATGAAACCAGGGCAGACGATGCGCTGAGCGGCGTCAATTGCCCGGTCGGGGGTGAAGCCGTCTGGCGCGTGGCCAAGGCCCACAATGCGTCCGGCGGCGATATAGACGTCTTGCAGGGCGTCGATGGCGTGGGCCGGGTCGATCAGGCGGCCGCCGCGCAGCACGAGGCGCATCAGTCGGTCTCCCCACCAGGCCGCGCCTGATTGCCCAGGGTAATGGACATGATCGCCATCCGCACAGCGATGCCGTTGGTGACTTGCTCCAGAATGACCGACTGTGGACCATCTGCGACTCGCGAGTCGATTTCCACCCCCCGGTTGATTGGGCCGGGGTGCATGACTAGCACATCCGGTTTGGCCAGCGCCAATCGTTCCCTGGTTAGACCGTAGCGCTGGAAAAATTCCTGCTCGCTGGGCAAGAGCGCGCCCTCCATCCGTTCCTTTTGCAAGCGCAGCATCACTACCACATCTACATCGCGCAAGCCGTCCTGGGGCTGGTGAAAGACCCGCACGCCCAGCATTTCCACGGCAGGCGGCAGTAGGGTGCGCGGCGCAAGCACGCGCACTTCGCCGGCGCCCAGAATGTTGAGGGCATGAATCAGCGAACGGGCGACCCGCGAGTGCAGGATGTCGCCGACGATCGCGATTTGCAGCTGCGGAAAATCCGGTTTATGGCGGCGAATGGTGAAGACATCGAGCATGGCCTGGGTGGGATGGGCATGGCAGCCGTCACCCGCATTGAGGACGGCAATGTGTGGCTTGACCTGCTGGGCGATGAACGCCGCTGCGCCGCTTTGTTGGTGACGCACCACAAACATGTCGCACTGCATGGCTTCGATATTGCGCAAGGTGTCGAGCAGGGTTTCGCCCTTGACCGCTGAGGAGGTGGCGATATTAAGAGTCAGCACGTCGGCTGACAGCCGTTTGGCGGCCAGTTCAAAGGTGGTGCGGGTGCGGGTGCTAGCCTCGAAAAACAGGTTAACGACCGTTTTACCGTGCAGGGTCGGTAGCTTCTTGACGCGACGTTCGGCCACACCGCGCAAGGATTCGGCGGTATCCAGAATCTCGGTCAGATGGTGGCGGCTGAGTCCTTCCACAGTTAGAAAATGCCGCAGGCGGCCCTGACGATCTAGCTGGATAGGGGCGGTGCTCATGAGCAGGATTGAATGAGCAGTTGCAAGGGGTTTGGGCCGATGAGCTGGAGATTCTGGCCAGCCGGCAATTCCAACCGGGTGCCAGCCACATGAGCTTCAATCGGCAGTTCCCGACCGCCGCGATCCACCAGTACCGCTAGCAGCACCGAGGCCGGACGGCCGTAATCGAACAATTCATTCAGCGCGGCGCGGATGGTGCGGCCGGTATACAGCACATCGTCAATCAACAGCAGATGACGGCCATCCACATCGAACGGTAACTCGGAAGGGCGCACCTGTGGATTCATGCCGATCCGGCTGAAATCATCCCGGTAGAACGAAATATCGAGCTGGCCTAGCGGAGTGGCCAGGCCCAGCCGTTGCCGCAGCTGTTCGGCCACCCAGACGCCGCCGGTGTGGATGCCGATCAGAATCGGGTCGGCGATGCCGCGCCGCGCCAGTTGTTCGCGCAATTGTGCAGTCATCGCTGCCAGCAGACTATCCACGTCGCGCATTAACACAGGCTCCGGCGTTGCTGGAACCAGGTTTCCAGAATCACCGCCGCCGCGCCGGCGTCCAGCCCCGCCGTGCGCTGCCTACGGCGCTCAGCGGTGGGCATGGCATTGTAGCGTTGTTCGGCCTCCCAGGAAGACAAGCGCTCGTCCACGGTGGCCACCGGCAACCGGAAGCGACCATGCAGTTGGCGGCTGAAGCGCAGAGCGGCCAGCGTGCTGGCGCTGGCGCTGGCGTCGGCATGGCGCGGCACACCCACCACTAGCCAGTCCGGTCGCCACTCGGTCAGCAGCCGAGCCAGCGCATCCCAGTTGGGTTGGTGCTGGCGAGCGCTGAGGATGGCCAATGGTCGCGCCGCGCCGGTGATCGCTTCGCCGATGGCTACGCCAATGCGGATCCGGCCACAGTCGAAGCCTAGGGCGATCCGGCAGCCGACATCCACCGGGGCCGGAGGCGCTCCGGCCTCAGACTGGGTTAGCGCTGAGCACTCAGGCGTGGCCAGCATCAGGCGACAGCAGCTTCAGGTTGACGCCCAGCAGGGCGGCGGCGGCCAGCCAGCGGCGGTCACTGGGCGTGTTGAATAAGATATCGAAGTCGGCTGGACTGGATAACCAGGTGTTCTCCCCCAGTTCCCGCTCTAACTGCCCCGGTCCCCAGCCCGCGTAGCCGAGGGTGACCAGCAGGTGTTCCGGTCCTTCGCCTGCCGCCACCGCGCGCAGAATATCGCGGGAGGTAGTGATATTCAGCTGGTCGGTGACGCGCAAGGTAGCTTCCCAGTGGCCGACCGCATTGTGCAACACAAAGCCCTGGTCGGGTTGCACCGGACCGCCGTAATAGATGGGCATTTGCGCCAGCCCGGGTCGGCTGTTGGCGATATTGAGATGCTCCAGCAGCTGATCGAGCGTCAGCTGCAGCGGACGGTTGATGACCAATCCCAAGGCACCATTGGCGTTATGCTCGCTGATGTAGATGACCGTCTGGGAGAAATTGGGATCGTCCAGGGCCGGCATGGCGATCAGGAATTGATCAGTGAGGAAGGTGGCTTCAAGCATGGGCATAGTATCGGAATTCGTTCCGCCCTTGGCAAGTTGCCCACGCGGACGGATGCGGCCCGGCGGGGCAACGGTGCTATACTGCGCCTTTTCCGCGAACTCGCGGCTGTAGACGGTAGGTTGGCCGGGACCGTCCTTTCATTAGTCTTCATGAGTCTGTGATGAGTATCAGCATGGCAGAGAATCGTTATCTTTTGAACACGCAACTGGCGCAAATGCTCAAGGGCGGCGTCATCATGGATGTCGTGACCGTCGAGCAGGCCCAGATTGCCCAAGAAGCGGGCGCGGTGGCGGTGATGGCCCTGGAGCGGGTGCCGGCGGATATCCGCAAGCAGGGCGGCGTGGCGCGCATGTCGGATCCGGGCCTGATTAAAGCGATCAAGGCGGCGGTCACCATTCCGGTCATGGCTAAGGCGCGCATCGGCCATTTCGTGGAAGCACAGATTTTGCAAGCCCTGAAAATCGATTATATCGACGAAAGCGAAGTGCTCACGCCCGCCGATGAAGAGTGCCATATCGACAAAAGCCGCTTTGCGATTCCGTTTGTCTGTGGGGCGCGCAACTTGGGCGAGGCGGCCCGCCGCATCGCCGAAGGCGCAGCCATGATCCGCACCAAGGGCGAGGCGGGCACCGGTAACGTGGTGGAGGCGGTGCGGCACATGCGCGCCATGAATCGGGAAATCCGCCAACTGACCGCCTTGCCGAGCGAAGAGGTCATCAGTTTCGCCAAGGCCAACGGTGTTCCCTATGATCTGGCGCTGGACATCAAGAAACTAGGACGGTTGCCAGTAGTCAATTTCGCGGCGGGTGGTATTGCGACGCCTGCGGATGCGGCGTTGATGATGCAATTGGGTTGTGATGGCGTCTTTGTCGGCTCTGGTATTTTTAAATCCAGCGATCCCGCCCGCCGCGCCCGCGCCATCGTCAAAGCTACAGCGTATTTCAACGATCCCGAACAGTTGCTGGCGGTCTCCATGGATTTGGGCGAGCCGATGCCCGGCCTGGATGTGGCGACTCTCGCCGCTGCAGAACGGTTGGCGGGTCGCGGCTGGTAGCGTGGCGATGGCCGCCGCCGTCGGCTTGATCGGCGTCCTGGATTTACAGGGCGGGGTGCAGGAGCATCTGGATCATTTGCGCCGCGCCGGTGTGCCAGCCCGGCCCGTCAAGCGCGCGACGGAGCTAGAGGGCTTGCGCGGTTTGATTCTCCCCGGCGGCGAGAGCACCTGTCTGGCGCGTTTGTTGACGATTTTTAGCTTAAAAGAGGCGATCCAACGCGCCTATGATGACGCCGGCCTTGCACTGTGGGGCACCTGCGCCGGCGCGATCTTGTTGGCTAAAGAGAATCGCGGCGAGCTTCCGTTTTGGGGCTTGCTTGATATCACCGTCCAGCGCAACGCCTTTGGTAGCCAGCTTGACAGCTTTCAACGGGAAGCACTGGCTCCAGCCGTCGCCCGCGAGCCGCTTCCGCTGACCTTTATCCGCGCCCCCAAGATCGTGCGCGCGGGTGTCGGTGTGCGGGTCTTGCTGCAACTGGACGACTACATCGCCGCCGCAGAAGACGACCGGATTCTGGTCACTGTGTTTCATCCGGAGCTGACCCCGAGTTTGGCTTTCCATCGCTATTTCGCCCGCAAGTGCGGTCTGAAGGCGGGTGCTGACGATGCGACCCTGGATCCAGACTGGACGCCGCAGAGCTGGATTCGCTGTAGCCCGCAGATTTGATGAGTGGCCTCCTTGGCTACTGAGCCCCCTGATCCCTCCGCTGTTGCCGATGATGCGCGGCGGCGGGCGCGCCGCCAGGCGGGCCATGCGCGCAAACAAGCCCAGGCTCAGCGCACCAAGGGATTGCTACTGGTATTTACCGGTCCCGGCAAAGGCAAAACCACGGCCGCATTCGGCATGGCGTTACGGGCCATCGGCCATGGTATGCGTGTCGGTGTGGTGCAGTTCATCAAAAGCGAACAGGACAGCGCTGAGCGGGTGGCTTTGAGCCGCTTCGACGCTGTGGATTTTCAGTGCATTGGCAACGGGTTTACTTGGCGCGGCCCAAATCGCGAGCAGAACATAGCGACGGCCGAGCGCGCTTGGGCCGAGGCGGTGCGGATGATCAGCGATCCGCAGTACGCATTAGTTATTCTGGATGAGCTGAATCTGGTTTTACACTACGGCTATCTCGACCTGGCGCGGGTGCTAGCGGTGGTGAGCGCCCGTCGCCCAGAACTTCATATTGCGGTCACCGGCCGCAACGCGCCGGCGGCGCTGGTGGCGGCAGCGGATTTGGTGAGCGAGATTCACGCGATCAAGCATCCTTATCGAGCGCAGGGGGTGAAAGCGCAACCAGGGATTGAGTTTTAAGCGTCCCGTTTGCGTTCAACCGTGGTAAAGGCGGCTGTTGAGATACTCCTCCTGGGCATGGCGCAGCAGCACCGCGATGACCGCCGCGACCGGCAACGCGAGCAGAATCCCCAGAAAACCGAACAGGTGCCCCCCGGCTAAGACGGCAAACATCACGGCCACCGGATGCAGGCCAATGCGGTCCCCGACCAGCTTGGGCGTTAGGAAAAAATCGCTGATGAACTGGCCGATACCAAATACGATGAACACAGGAATAACGCTGAGCAGGCTATGAAATTGCAGCAGGGCAGAGATACTGGCGGCGAGAATGCCGACGATCAACCCCAGATAAGGCACGAAGCTCACCAGGCCGGCCAGCATCCCGATCAATAGCGAAAATTCCAGCCCAATAGCCGCCAGGCCCACCGAATACATCACGCCGAGGGCAGCCATGACGATGAGTTGCCCCCGCAGAAAGGCCCCGATGACTTCATCGGACTCTCGCGCCAGGGTGGTCACGGTCGGCTCGATGCGACGCGGCAGGAGTTGGTGAATTCGCTCGATCAACAAGTCCCAGTCACGCAGCAAATAGAAGGTCACCACTGGCACCAGCACCAGATTGGCGAGCCAGGTCAAGAGCGCGGTCGATGAGGCTTTCAGCGATTCCAGCAGGCCGCTGGCTACATCCCCGATCTCTTTAGCGTAACTTAACAGCTTATCGCGCACCTGGCTTAGATCGAACAGCGCCGGATCCAGGCCCAGTGTTTGCGAGAGCCAGGGCAGCACCTGGGTTTGCAACCACTCCAGATGGGTGGGCAGTTTTTGCAACAGACCCTTGAATTGATGCGCCGCTAGGGGAATCAGCAGCAACAGCAGCAACAGCACCACCAACAGAATGCCGCCAAACACCAGCAGCACCGCCCAGGAACGCGCTAGCTGACGCGCCTCCAGCCGGTCGATCAGGGGATCGCCGAGATACGCCAGCAGGGCGGCCAGTAGAAAGGGGGTGAGCACCGGCCCCAGCAAATAGAGCAAGCCAATGGCAACGGCGGTAAAAATCAGCCAAAAACGGGTGCGGGCCGCGTGTTCCATAATCAGCGCCTTAGGGTGCGGGATAGAGGGAGGTTGATCCCAGAGCCAGAGTTCTCACCGCGTTTTACGTTGGGCCAGACGCCCCCAACGCCAAACATAGACAGCGCCGCTCCAGAGCGTGGTCAAAGCAGTCAAGTAGATGCCGCTAGCGAGGAGCCAGTCTGGGAGCGCCAGGATGCCGTAGTGCAGGATCACTGCGCCGACTAGCACTAATTGCAGCAGAGTATTCACCTTGCTAATCAGCAGCGGCGCAGCGTGGAAACGCTCAATCCGTAGGTGATACAGGGCCGCGCCTATCACGATGACGACATCGCGGGCAATCACCAACGCCACCAGCCAGAGCGGTAGTGCGTTCAGCCAGCCCAGGGTTAGAATAGCGCCGATCAGTAGCACCTTATCCGCAATGGGGTCTAACAGCCCGCCTAGTTCACTGGTCCAGCCGTAGTGCTTGGCCAGGAAGCCGTCCAGCGCATCAGAAAGGCTGGCCAGTGTGAACAAGAGCAGGGCCGCGTCGTAATGCTGCTTCAGAAGCAACCACAGGAAGGGTGCGACCAGCAGGATGCGCAGGCCGGTGATGAGATTGGGAATATCGCGGGGTTGGAGAGGGCGCGGCACCATCAGACGAATTCGATAACATCAGGCCGGATGCGGTTCCTGAAAAATTTCATCCAGGTGGCGATAAATTTCCTGCTCCAGCCGAAGCTGCAACGGCGCGAATAAAAACCCTAGGTGCGCGTCGAGCACAATTTGGCCTGGCTCCAGCAGGAGCTGTCCGTTAATCCCAAAACGCTCGAAATGCAGGGTGTCCTCTTTCCAATAGGTGCGAACAGCGTAACGATCCGCTAACTGGGCGGCTAAGGTTTCCGCTGCCTGGCGGGCTTGCGCAACGGTCAGTGAGTGCGAATGGTGGATGGCGATGTGTGACATGAGCGCGAAACGGCAATCGGTCAAGGCCACGAGCCGAAGGGCCGGGCAAAATACGCTAGAATTCCCCGCTACATTGCCTAGCTAGTCGCAATGTACTTAGAAAGAATATACCAATTAGAGGGTTCCTTCAGCGAAATATCGCTGGGTTCCTCAATAAGGCCTGGCCTGGGGTGAGATTAAAGCCCGTTGGCGGCTCGTTTGTTAAGGACCACTACGCCTGGCGTGTAAAGCGGGGGGCGAGCCTTGGTGGTCAATGCCGAGATGTTATCTGCGGCTCGTGAAGTGTAAAATGTTCGTGGCTGTCGGCAAGTGGCCCGGGGGGAAGGATGTATAACAATCATTTCGGTTTTGACCGCAAACCGTTCAAACCGAAGGATCCGCGCGATTATTATCGGAATGCGGATTTTGACGCCGCTTGCACCACGGTTTTGCAGGGCATTCGGGCCTGGCGGGGCATCATCTTGTTGACCGGCGAAGCTGGGCTGGGCAAAACCTTTGTTTTGCAGCGCTGCATGGCCGAAGCCGCCGAGGTCCGCTTTATCTCTCTAAGCCACGCCGCGCTTGATTTCACTGATATTCTCAATGTGATATGCGCTGATTTGGGTTTGCGGGATGAGACCCTGGCCGGTGGACAAAGACAGCTCGCGCAGGCTGCATTTACCGATCACGCTGAGCGTGACCAGGCGCTCGCTCTGGTCATTGACGACGCCCACCAGTTGCACAGCGATGTGTTGCGGCAGTTGTGGGTGTTTGTCGAGGCCGTAGCGACCAGAGCAGGCCAGCGTCTGCCGGTGGTATTAGCCGGATGGCCAGAGCTGGAGCGCCAGGTGGAACAGCTCGGCTTGCACCCATCGCCGGATGTCCCACAGCTTGTTCACCGCCTGGAACCGCTGAGCGCTCTGGAAACGGGGTTGTTTATCAGCCACCAGCTCCAGATCGCTGGATACCCTGACACCGACGGGTTCTGGTCGCCCGCCGTAATCGAGCGCATCGCCCAGTATTGTCAGGGCGTACCGCGCGCTATCGCCCTGTTGTGTGATGCCATTCTCTTATTCGATAGCCTGGAATCAAAGCGGGAGATGACTCCGGCGCTGGTAGATGAAGCCGCCCAGAGTTGTTTCTTTAGCGAGGTTACTCCCAACCCATCCCGCAGCGTGGCTTCCAGGACCGCGCCGGATCGGAGCGCTACGGATCTTGAGGATCCTTTCGATTTCGCCGAATCTGGCCTGGATTTTGCCCTGGATTTTGATTTCGATGACCCTGCGGACGCCAGGCATGCGCTCGCTGACGAGAACACCGAGCCGCTGTTGGCGGCTGAATCGACGCCAAACAGCCTGGAGGCCAAGGTAGCGGATACCCAGGGGCCTGATGCCGACGCAGTGTCTGGCCTGGCCTGCGCATCCCCGGACGCGCCACTGGAGGCGCAGGCAGCCAACGCAGTAGCGCTGCGTGAGTTTTTACAATTGTTGGATGAAATTGTTACCCAGCAGAATCGTACAGATCCCCGCGATGCAGAGGCGTTTCGTGGATTTCGGCATTGGTTTTTGGGCGCGATGTACAGTGATTCGCCGCTCGGCCTGGCTCGCTGCGAACAGCGGATGGCGCAATTGGCCGCTCAGCCTTCTCCCCTATGGGTTGCTTTGGCGGCGACGCCACGGGTGCCAGCGACTGCGGGGGGCGTCTTGAGCATCCTGTTGGTGAATACGAGCTGGTGGTTGTACCGGGAGATCCGAGTGCGGCTGCACAGCATGGAGCTGGAGTTTGCTAACCAGGGGCAAGCGATGTCGCTGCGCCTCTTGGATGGTCGGCACGGACGGCCGGTTTATCTGGAGTATCGGACGGGGTACAACCAACCAACGTCGGCTACCCTACGCCTGGAGCTAGATCTGCTTGATCATCGCGGTCTTTGGCACGCCTATCAGACCGACGCTATCTTCTTGGCCCCGCCCCTCGACGCCGGGGCCGCGCGTCCCCCCCCAATAGCGCCAGCGACCGAGGCGAGCCAGGATCAATTTTGGCCTTTAGCCGCACCGTTGCGCGGCGGATCGGACGCGGCGATCAAGGGGGAGGGAAGTAGTGGGCCGGCATTTACCTTACCGCTCGCACTGACGCTGGACGACGAACGCACTCGGCGCCTGCGGGCCGCCGCCAACGGCTCCAGTCAAATGCTCACCCGTGGCACGGCGCTGACCCGCGCTTTGTTGCTGGGGGCCGATTCCACGCAAGCGCCAGCGCGGATCGAACTGGTCTCACGCCCGTTCTTTACCCTAGGACGTTACAATCCTGCCACTGGGGCGGGTTTAGGCGATTTTGCGCTGGGGTTCACCTCGGATCAGGCGCGTATTTCTCGGCTGCACGCCGTGGTCTGCGCATTAGGCGATCAACTCACCTTAATGCCGGCCAGCGAGCGCGGCCAGACCTATACCTCCCGCAACGGCGAACGCTTGACGTGCGGCCAGTGGTATCCCCTGGCGAGCAACGATAGTCTGGGAATTTGTGGTCTTTACCAATTGAAACTCAGTCTAGCTTGGGATCGTCATGACGGATACGGTCAGAGGCCGGTCTGGAGTATTGAGGAACCGCGCGGCAAATTTGGTCGTTACGTGTTGGATTTGGTCGAACGATTGCGCCAACGCGACCGCCGGGTGGGGGATGATGAGTCGCGGGTTCGGCTCCGCAAGCGCTATCTCAATTTACTCTGGATTCAGGATCGGGTTGCCCGGCTCAATGGTGTAGGCAGTCCAGGCGCGCTGCTGTACGCGCGCTTTGAGCGCGACGATGCTAGCCGTCAGGTTGTGCATTACTACGTACCCAAATGGTTGTCATTGGGCAGTTCGCCGCGCGCCGGGTTGCCCATCGCCGCCGCCGATGTCGCTCCGCTGCATGCGGAACTGTTATTTCGGGAAGGCATGTACTGGATTCAGAACTTGGCCGGGCCTGGTTCGGTACAAGTCGGCTGCCACGGCTTAGAGACCAATGAGGTCATGGCCTTGGAGGCTGGTGACACGCTGAGCATCGGCGCGGCCCGCTTCGAATTTGAAGCCTATTGAAGCTTATTCCCGCCATCACTACGCGAAATTGGCTTTTGAACGCCGCTATAATAGACTGCCGCTGCGATGGTGTGTGATCCACTCTGTAATTTAACGGGAGTTCGCTGTTGTGGAGATGAAGAATATTGACCAATGGCTGCGTTCCTGTCGGGCAGGGCTGCCGGATGGCAGCCGCGCAGCGGCCGCCATCGACCGCAACGCCAGCCTGGAGGAAATCTCTGAGCTGGCTGAGGAAGAGGGCTTACATCAATTGGCCTCGGTGTTGTTCGAGGCCGAACAGGAAAAACTGCGGCGCGGGCCGGATGCGGTGGAGGATGCCGCAGAGGCGACGCAAGCGTTCCTGCGCGCGGTACGGCAAAGCCTGCCAAACCATAGCCGGACTGCCGCTGCGATTGACCGGGGGGCTGCCTGGGAAGAAATTTCTGAGCTGGCCGAGGAAGAGGGCTTACATCAATTGGCCTCGGTGTTGTTCGAGGCCGAACAGGATCGGCTGCGTCCCGCCTCATGAGTCCCCGCTGGAGCGCTAACGCCTCGCACCAGGCGCTGGTTCCCGCACAACAGGGAAACCTGAGTCTATTCACCAGTCAAAGCGGGCAGGGGTAGTCCAACCATGGCTCTGGTTCCTGTCAAAACAATCAACATGAAACATTATTTCAAAAAAGTTTTTTTGCATAATCCGGGTACCGCCGCCCTGGCATTGTTCGCACGGGAGATTCTGGTCAATCCCCGGGCAATGGGGGCGGCTTGTCCCAGCGCGCCAGCGCTGGCCAGCGGCATGGCGGCCCAGGTGCCGTTGGATCGGGATGGCCTGGTGATCGAGTTGGGGGGTGGGACCGGGGCGGTGACCGCCGCTTTGCTTAGCCGTGGAGTGCCGTCCTGGAGGCTGGTGGTGGTGGAGCGGTCCCCGACGCTGGCCAACCATTTGCGGCAGCGCTTTGCCCATCTCCGGGTTATTCAGGGCGACGCCGCCCAGTTGCTGCATTTGCTGGGTCGTCCGCAACCGCGCCTAAATAGTATCGTGTCCAGTTTGCCGTTGCGCTCCCTGCATCCCGCCACCACCCGGGCAATTGTCCATCAGTTTCAAAACGCCCTGGAATCTGGTGGGCGGCTGGTGCAATTCACCTATGATTTGCGTGGCACGCGCCCGCGCCTGTTACCGGGATTCCGGCGAGTGTCCAGCAAAATCATCTGGAGCAATTTGCCGCCTGCGCGCCTGGAAGTGTTCGAGCGTCTCTGATCAACACGCGTTGTGTCGCTCGCGCTCGGTGGCCTGCTCGGCTTGAATGGCGGTTAGGGCAATGGTGAAGACGATGTCTTCCACCAACGCGCCCCGCGACAGATCGTTCACCGGTTTGTTCAAGCCCTGCAGCATCGGCCCGATGCTGATCACGCCCGCGCTGCGCTGCACCGCCTTGTAAGTCGTGTTGCCGGTGTTGAGGTCGGGAAATACGAACACCGTCGCCCGGCCCGCCACTTGACTCTCCGGGGCCTTGCTCTGCGCCACCGTTTTGATGGTCGCCGCGTCGTACTGCAACGGGCCGTCGATCAGCAGATCGGGTCGCCGTTCGCGCGCCAACTGGGTCGCCCGCAGTACTTTTTCCACATTGCTGCCCGCGCCCGACACCCCGGTGCTGTAACTGAGCATCGCCACTCTCGGCGTGATGCCGAAGGCTTGCGCTGATTCGGCGCTTTGGATAGCGATGTCGGCTAGCTCCTCGGCGTTGGGGTCGATATTGATAGCGCAATCGCCGTAGACCAGCACCTGCTCCGGCAGACACATAAAGAAAATGGAAGAGACCAGCCGTACACGAGGCGCGGTCTTAATGAGTTGCAGGGCCGGACGAATCGTGTTGGCGGTGGTGTGCACCGCTCCGGAAACCAACCCATCCACTTCGCCCAGTTGCAACATAACGGTGCCTAACACTACGGGGTCGTGTAGCTGTTCCTCGGCCAGTCCTGCGGTTAAGCCTTTATGGCGGCGCAATGCCACCAGGGCGTCGATATGCCGCGAGTCGATCCGGGTGGGATCAATGATTTCAATATCTGCCGGAATCGCCATGCCGCGCCGGGCCGACAGTCGGTGCATCCGACCGGCCTCGCCCAGCATCACGCAGCGGGCAATACCGCGTCGGTGGCAGATGATAGCGGCCTCGATGGTGCGCGGTTCGTTGCCTTCGGGCAGGATGATGCGCTTGTTGGCCCGGCGGGCGCGCTCCACCAGCATGTGCTGGAACGCGGGCGGGCTCAGCCGACGTTCGGTAATCGCGGTCAACAGCGATTCCTTCCAGTCGAACGTGATATGCGCGGCTACGGCTTCGGTCGCCCGCTTCATGCGGTCTCGGTCGTCGAGTGGAATTTCCAGGTTGATATAGGGCAGATACAGCACGGATTGCATGGTGGTGTGAGCAATGGTGAGCACGGGCAGGCCGGTGTCTAGGGCGGGTCCGCACAGCGTCCATAGCCGCAGATCGGGTTTGAGGCCATCGGTTAGCAACAGGGCGGCAACGTGGATGCCGCTCATTGCCGCCATGCACACCGCGAGCAGTACATCGTCACGGTCACCAGGCGCGATCACCAGGGTGCCGGGCCGCAAATCCTGACCGCTATTCGCCAGGGTGCGGACGCCCAGCGCCACATGGGTGACTCGCCGATCCAGTTGCCCTTCGTTTAAGGGTCGCGCGTCGATCATGTGCATGATGTCGCGCACCCGGGGTGCGATCAGGTCACGATTCCAGGGAATGCAACCGATCAGCTTGAAAGTGTCTGGCCAGCGCCGGGCGCATTCGGCGCGCAGTTCCACCTCCTGGTCAGGGTTATAGCCGTTCTCGGCCTGGCTGAAATCGAAGCGGACGTGACCGGCCGGGTCCATGGGTGCGCCCAGCAGATTGAAAATGCAACCGAGCATTCGTTCATGCTGGAGACCGCCGTAAGCGCGAGCGACCACCTCCACATTATCAGCCGCCTGCCGTGATGTATTATCGCCGGGTGTGGCGACGATGAGGACCTTGGCGTCCAGGCTTTGCGCGATTTTGGCGTTAAGATGGGTAGCATAGGGCTGTTCGTCCGTGTCCACCAGACCCTCAACCACGACCACGGCGGCGTGTTGGGCCGCTCGTTCATAGCGGGCGATGACTTCTTCGAGCAGGATGTTTTCCTGGCCGTGGCCGAGCAGATTTTCGGTTGCGGCGACGGGCAGCGGTTCGGGCGGCGTTAAGCTGGTGACGGTGCGCGCCAGTCGGGTGGAGCGTTCCGGGCCGGTATCGGTGACATGGGGTTGGCTGATTGGTTTGCAGAAGCCGACCGGAATCCCTTCACGATCGAGCGCATGCACCAGGCCAAGAGCGACAGTGGTCAAGCCGACCCGTTGCTCAGTGGGGACGACGAGGATGGCGATGGTCATGGCGGAGTCCTCTTAGCGAAACTCTTCTATGTTGCAACGCAACGTAGAATACTCCGATTCACTCCCCAGCGCCTAGCCAAGGCCCAGAGCTGCTCAGCAAGCCGGGCCTATACCTCCTAACCTCCTAAACAGTTACAGCAGCATTGCTGGCTCTACACTTAACCTTGCAGTTTTTTTATTAGCAACGCATTGACTTGTTGCGGATTGGCCTTGCCCTTGGAGACTTTCATCACCTGGCCAATGAAAAAGGCGAACAATTTATCCTTGCCAGCGCGGTACTGGGCAAGGGACTCTGGGTTGGCCGCAAGGACTTCATCAATCACGGTTTCAATGGCTGAGGTGTCGGTGATTTGTCTCAGGCCATGTTTTGCGATGATCGCGTCGGCCTCGCCCTCACCGGCCCACAGCGCCTCGAAGACATCCTTGGCGATTTTGCCGGAGATAGTTTGATCCTGAATGCGGCGCAGCAAGCCAGCCAGTTGCACCGGGCTGACCGGACTGGCAGCGATGTCGCGGTTCTCTTTATTCAAAAAGGCCGAGAGATCGCCCATCACCCAGTTGGCGGACAGTTTCGGCTCGCCGCCTAAGGCTGCGACGGTGGCTTCGTAGTAATCGGCCAAAGCGCGGCTGGTAGTTAGCACCCCGGCGTCGTAGGCCGATAAGCCATACTGGTTTATCAATCGCTGTTTCTTCGCGTCCGGTAATTCTGGCAGATTGGCGCGGGTGGCGGCGATAAAGTCCTCATCCAGCACCAGCGGCAACAGGTCGGGATCGGGGAAATAGCGATAATCGTTGGCTTCCTCCTTGCCGCGCATGGAGCGGGTTTCACCTTTCTCTGGGTCGTACAGCCGGGTTTCCTGCACCACTTTGCCGCCGGACTCAATCAGGTCGATTTGCCGCTCGATCTCGAACTCGATAGCCCGCTCCACAAAACGGAACGAGTTAAGATTCTTGATCTCGGCGCGGGTGCCGAGTTTGGGATTGCCCGTGCGGCGCACCGAGACGTTAGCGTCGCAGCGGAAGGAGCCTTCCTGCATATTGCCATCGCAGATGCCCAGATAGACCACCATCTGATGCAGCTTTTTCATGTACGCCACCGCCTCCTTGGCCGAGCGCAAATCCGGCTCGGAGACGATTTCCAGCAGCGGCGTGCCGGCGCGGTTGAGGTCGATGCCCGACTGGCCGTCAAAATCTTCATGCAGCGACTTGCCGGCGTCTTCCTCCAAGTGGGCGCGAGTGATGCCGACCACCTTGCTGGTCCCATCTTCCAGATCAATGGCCATCTGCCCTTTTTGCACGATGGGCAGTTCGTATTGACTGATCTGATAGCCCTTGGGCAGATCGGGATAAAAATAATTTTTGCGGGCGAATACCGAACAGCGGGCCACTTCAGCACCGATGGCTAAACCAAAAGTGACCGCCATCCGCGCCGCCTCACGATTCAGCACCGGCAGCACGCCTGGCAGACCGAGGTCAATGGCGCAGGCTTGCGTATTCGGCTCCGCGCCGTAAGCGGTGGCCGCACCAGAGAAAATCTTACTGTGAGTGGCGAGTTGGGCGTGGATTTCCAGCCCGATCACTGTTTCCCATTCCATCATGTTGCACGACCCTGAATTTTTGAAAGCTAAAGCGCCCTAAGCCCAGATCCCTCTTCTGACCAGCGAGGAGAACCTGTCAAGCGAACGCAACCGGTGCGCGGGCATGCCAAGCGGTGACCTGCTGATAGCGGTGCGCGGCATTTAGCAGCCGATCCTCGGCAAAGTAATTGCCGATCAATTGCAGACCGACCGGGCGCTGGCCAACGCAACCGACCGGCAGCGACAGCCCCGGCAAGCCAGCCAAATTGACCGCAATGGTGTAGATGTCGGACAGATACATAGTGACCGGGTCGTCTACTTTTTCGCCCAGGTTGAAGGCCACGGTCGGCGAAGTCGGTCCAACGATCACGTCGACCTGCGCGAAGGCCTGGCGGAAGTCGTTACTGATTAGCCGACGGATTTGCTGGGCCTTCAGGTAATAGGCGTCGTAATAACCCGCCGATAAGGCAAAGGTTCCAACCAGAATCCGGCGGGTGACTTCCGGCCCGAAGCCCTCGGCGCGCGAGCGCGTATACAGGTCCAATAAGTCCTTGGGGTTCGCACAGCGGTGGCCATAGCGCACGCCGTCGAAACGGGCCAGATTGGAGGAGCATTCCGCCGGTGCGATCACGTAATAAGCGGGGATCGCCAGATGCGTATTGGGCAGGGTGATGTCGCGCACCGTCGCACCCAGTTTTCGGTACTCGGCGACGGCGGCCTCGACCGTGCGGGCGACCGCGCCGTCCAAGCCCTCGCCGAAATACTCCTTCGGCAGACCGATTCGCAGGCCGTCCAGCGGTCGATCCAGCGCGGCGACGTAGTCGGGCACCGGTCGATCCACGCTGGTGGAATCGCGCGGATCGAAGCCGGCCATTGCGCCTAGCAACAGCGCGCAGTCCTCGGCGGTGCGCGCCAACGGCCCGCCCTGATCGAGGCTGGAGGCATAAGCGATCATCCCCCAGCGCGACACCCGGCCGTAGGTGGGCTTGATGCCCGTCAGGCCGCACAGCGCGGCGGGCTGGCGGATCGAGCCGCCGGTGTCGGTTCCCGTAGCGGCGGGGGTCAGGCGTGCGGCCACAGCGGCAGCCGAACCGCCTGAAGAGCCGCCCGGCACTGCGTCCAAATCCCAGGGGTTGCGCACTGGGCCGTAGAAACTGTTTTCGTTGGATGAGCCCATCGCAAACTCGTCCATGTTGGTCTTGCCCAGCATGACCATGCCAGCGGCGTTCAGCTTGGCGACGACTGTGGCGTCATAGGGAGCTATGAATCGATCCAGCATCCGCGAACCGCAGGAGGTGCGTACGCCGAGGGTGCAGAAAATATCCTTGTGCGCGAGAGGTATGCCGGTCAGCGGCCCAGCCTGGCCTTGCCGACGGCGCTCGTCAGCGGCGCGCGCTTGCGCCAGCGCCGCGTCCTCGGTCACGGTGATAAAGGCGTTCAGCCCCGGATTGAACTGTTCGATCCGCTCCAGTAAGGCGCGCGTCAATTCTTCGCTGCTGAAGGCACCAGTGGCAAGGCTGGCGCTCAGTTGGGCAATCGTTTGCTTGTGCATGGCGGTGGGACAGCGGCTTATTCGATGACTTTGGGAACCAGATATAGCCCAGCTTCGACGCGGGGCGCGATGGCCTGGAAAGCGCCGCGTTGGTCGGATTCGCTCACTGTGTCGGCGCGCAGGCGCTGCGCCATATCCAGCGGATTAGCCAGTGGGGTGACGCCGACGGTGTCCACGGCGTTCATCTGCTCCACCAGTTCCAGGATGGCCGACAAATTGCGAGTATAAGCTGGCACATCCTGGTCGCGGATGGCCAGTCGCGCCAAATGAGCAATTTTGGCGACTTCGGCGGGGCCCAAGGACATCGGCTGCATTCTCCTTCCAGGAAAGCAAATAAGTAACCCTACCATATTTATCGGCTTGCTCCCAACTCCCGCGCTTGTTAGCATTAACCGCTTTTGACAACTGGGTGCTTTCAATAACATGTTCAAATGGTTGCGTGGCAGGTTCTCCAATGATCTTTCCATTGATCTGGGGACCGCTAACACGTTGATTTACGTTCGGGGGGCTGGCATCGTTCTGAATGAGCCTTCAGTGGTCGCTATCAATCAGGATCCCGTCCGCGGCGTCCGCACCATCGCGGCGGTAGGGGTGGACGCCAAGCGGATGCTGGGGCGCACACCGAACAATCTATCCACGATTCGGCCCATGAAGGACGGCGTAATCGCCGATTTCACGGTAACCGAGAAGATGCTGCAACACTTCATTCGCAAGGTGCATGCGGGTAAAGCCTTTAATCCCAGTCCACGGGTGTTGATTAGCGTGCCGTGTGGCTCGACCCAGGTCGAGCGGCGGGCGATCCGCGAATCGGCTATGGGTGCTGGTGCGCGGGTGGTCTATCTGATTCCCGAACCTATGGCGGCGGCTATCGGCGGCGGCATCCCGGTGGAGGAAGCATGCGGTGCGATGGTGCTGGATATTGGCGGTGGGACTTCGGAAGTGGCTGTGGTCTCGCTCAATGGCATTGTCTACGCTGGCGCGGTGCGCATTGGCGGCGACCGCTTCGACGAGGCCATCATTAGCTACGTGCGGCGCAATTTCGGCGTGTTGATCGGCGAACCCACCGCCGAGCGCATCAAGCACGAAATCGGTTGCGCCTATCCCAGCGATGAAGTGCGCGAGATTGAAATCAAGGGTCGCAACCTAGCCGAGGGCGTGCCGCGCAGCTTTACCCTGAATAGCAACGAGATTCTAGAAGCCTTGCAGGAACCCCTGGTTGGCATCGTCGGCGCGGTTAAAATGGCCCTGGAAACAACGCCGCCGGAACTGGCCGCCGATGTGGCTGAACGCGGTATTGTGCTGACCGGCGGCGGTGCGTTGATGCGCGACATCGACAAGCTCATCATGGAGGAAACCGGCCTGAACGTGGTGATCGCCGACGATCCACTGACCTGTGTGGCCCGGGGCGGCGGCCGGGTGTTGGAGTTGATCGCCAAGGACGAGCGGGCTATCGAAGCCTTTGCCATCGAATAAGCGGTGGCCGCCCCTAAACCTAGCGGACACCTCCGCGATCTATTCACAGTTAATCCGCAGGCAACGCTACAGCTTGGACTGTGGATGGCGCTTTCCATTGTCATGATGACGGTGGATCATCGCTATCGCGCTCTGGATGGCGTGCGCGATGTGCTGGGGACCGCCTTCTATCCGATCCAGGCTCTGGGGCGGTGGCCGACGCACGTTCAGGATTGGCTGAGCCAAAATCTGGCAGGTCGCGCCGCCTTACTGGAAGAAAATAGCCGTCTGCGCGAAAAACAGGTCTTTCTCAATGTGCAGTTACAAAAACTGACCATTTTGGAGGCGGAAAATCGTCGGCTGCGTTCTCTGCTGGAATCGGCGGTCAATACGCCAGGGCGGGTGCTGATCGCGGAGTTGCTGGCGGTGGATTTTGATCCGTATCGTCACCACATTCTGCTTAATCGGGGTCGCCGCCAAGGCGTTTATGTTGGCCAACCGGTGCTGGATCAGAACGGTATCATCGGTCAGATCGTGCGGGTGGATTGGCTCAGCGCCACAGCGATTCTCATCACCGATCCCAATCATGCCCTGCCCATTCAGATCAACCGCACTGGAGTTCGCACCCTGGCTTTGGGGACTGGTAATTTTCAGGAGCTGGAGCTACCGCACATTCCCAATAACGAGGAGGTCAAGGTTGGCGATCTGCTGGTGACCTCCGGAATGGGTGGCCGCTTTCCGCCGGGCTATCCGGTGGGTACGGTCGCCAAGGTGGAATTCGATCCCGGCAGCCCGTTTGCCCATATCGTCGCTAAACCCATCGCGCAACTGGACCGCATTCGCGAGGTGATGTTGCTAGTGAATGCGCCCGACGCTGCGACTGTAGAGTCCGTCCCGTCGCCATGACCGAGAGGCGCGCCACGGGTGGGTGGCTGATTGCGGTGAGTTTTTTATTGGCTTTTCTGGCGGGGATGATCCCGTTGCCGGCTGGGCTGGATCGCTTGCGCCCGGACTGGGTAGCCTTGACCCTGGTTTATTGGTGCATGGTGGCACCGCAGCGCCTAGGCATTGGTACCGGCTGGCTGCTCGGCTTATTACTGGATGTGGGGCGCGGTGCGTTGCTGGGCCAACACGCGCTGGCGTTTGCGGCGCTAGCCTATCTCACCTTGCAGATCCACCAGCGGATGCGCGGCTTTTCGCTGTGGAGACAGATGGTCAGCGTGTTGTTTTTTCTGCTGGTTGAACAGCTCCTGATCTTCTGGATTAGCGGGGTGATTGGCTATCCGCCACGCGATGGCTGGTATCTGGCTCCCGCGGTGGGCGGTATGCTGGTTTGGCCGCTGCTGTTTGTGATCCTGCGTGATGCGCAGCGCTATTTCAACGTCACCTGAAGCCCTCCAGCTGCACCCATGAAGCTCTGGCGTCCGTTCGCTCCCGCAGCCCTGACTAACGCGCTGGTCTGGCGCAAGGACAATGCGAGTGAGCAGACTTTGTTTTCCCGGCGTGCGTTGTTCGCCCTGGCTGCGGTTTTTATCGCCTTGCTGGCGGTTGCCAGTCGGCTGGTGTATTTGCAGGTGCTCAACCATGAGCGCTTCAGCCTGCTGGCCGATGGCAACCGAATCCGCATGCAACCGCTGCCGCCGACCCGTGGGTTTATCTATGATCGAAACGGGGTGCTGCTGGCCGATAATCTGGCCTCTTATCATCTGGAGATCACCCGCGAGCAGGTCAAGGATTTAGCGGCCACTCTCAAGGCGCTGGGCCAACATATCACCTTAAGCGAGGTGGATTTGGAGCGCTTTCGCAAGCTGGCTCAGCGGGCACCGCCCTACACGGGTATTCCACTGCGCTTTCAACTGACTGATGATGAAATCGCTCGGCTGGCGGTTGATCTGCACCGGTTTCCCGGCGTAGAGATTAAAGCGGACCTTACGCGCCGCTACCCGCTTGGTTCTATAGGAGTCCATGCCATCGGCTATGTCGGGCGTATCGACGCCAATGAAATGAGTAAGCTGGATCCGGGCCAGTACAGTGGTGGCACCCATATCGGCAAGACTGGAGTAGAGCGTTCTTATGAAGATGTGTTGCGCGGACGGAACGGCTGGCGGCAAGTGGAAACCAACGCGGATGGTCGGCCGTTGCGGGTGCTTGGCCGCACTGCACCGTTGCCCGGCCAACATGTCTATCTCACCATCGATATCCGCTTACAGGCGGTGGCCGAAAAGGTGCTGGAAGACCATAACGGTGCCATTGTCGCCATTGACCCGCGCAGCGGGGAGATTCTGGCGTTGGCCAGTCAGCCGATTTACGACCCCAATCCCTTTGTCAATGGCATTGACTTTGCTTCTTATCGCGCGCTGAACACTTCTAAAGATAAGCCGCTGCTCAACCGCGCTCTGCGCGGCATTTATCCCCCTGGCTCCACGGTGAAGCCGCTAATGGCATTGGCCGGATTGGAGCATGGCATAGTCAACCGGCAGAGCACCGTGTTCTGCCCTGGCTTTTATCGCTTGCCCGGTGTGAAGCGCAAGTTCAACGACTGGAAACGCAGCGGGCACGGTAGTGTCAGCATGGAGCGGGCGCTAGCGCAATCGTGTGATGTCTATTTTTACGACCTGGCGTTTAAGCTGGGGGTAGACCGCATGCACGAATTTTTGAGTAAGTTCAGCATGGGACAACCGACTGGAGTCGATCTGCCCGGTGAGAAAGGCGCGCTGTTGCCCTCGGAGGCTTGGAAGCTGCGCGTGCGCAAACAGCCCTGGTTTGGCGGCGACAGCCTCAGCGCGGGAATTGGTCAGGGCTATTTTCTAGCGACGCCGCTGCAGCTGGCGCATTCCACGGCGGTGATTGCTGAGCACGGCCTGGGTTTTAAGCCGCGGGTGCTGCTGGCCACCGAAGATCCGGGCACGCGCGTCAAGACGCCAGCAGCCCCCCGACCACTACCGGCGGTCACAGTTAAAAATCCACAATTTTGGAATACGGTGATTGCGGGCATGATTCGGGTTGTGGAGGGCGGCACCGCCCACAAGATCGGTGCGGGTGCCAAGTATCGCATTGCCGGCAAGACCGGCACCGCTCAGGTTTTTACCCTGGCGCGCGGTCAGCGCTACAACGCCCGACGGCTGAGCAAACACCTGTTGGATCACGCCTTGTTTGTTGCGTTTGCACCGGTTGAAGACCCGCGCATTGCCATCGCGGTCATCGCTGAGCATGGCGGCGGGGGCAGCGCCACCGCCGCGCCGTTGGCGCGTAAGGTGATGGATGCCTGGCTGTTGGAGCAGTACGGTGAGTTTGCCGTAGCCAAACCGCAGGCCGATCCCCAGAGCCAGCAACCCCATGCGGAATAACGATCAGCCCACGGCCACGATCGGCATCGAAGCGCCCTTGCTGGCGGATGATCGAGTCGGAAGCGAGAGCGGCAGATTCCTGAAATGGTTCTACCTGGATCCCGTACTGCTCATTGGACTGTTGACGCTCTCTGGCCTGGGCTTGCTGGTGCTCTACAGCGCGGGCCAGCGCAATCTGGATTTAGTCACGGGTCAAGCGCTGCGTTTGGCCCTGGGTTTTGCGATCTTGTTGAGCTTGGCGCAAGTACCGCCACGCCATTTTCGGTTTTGGTCACCGTGGATTTATCTGATGGGCCTGGCGTTACTGCTGGCGGTGATGGTGGTTGGTGATATTTCCAAAGGCGCACAGCGCTGGCTGGATCTGGGGGTAGTGCGGTTTCAACCGTCGGAAATCATGAAACTCGCCGTGCCGATGATGATGGCTTGGTTTTTCGCTGATAAGCCATTACCGCCGCGCTGGACGCATCTGCTCACTGGAACGCTCATCGTGGGCTTGCCATTCGTGTTGATCGCTAAGCAACCCGATTTGGGTACGGCGCTGGTGGTGGGTTGCGCCGGCGGTTTCGCCCTGTTTCTGGCCGGTTTGAGCTGGTTGGTGCTGGCTGGGTTGGCGGGCGTGCTGGCGGCGGTCATTCCGCTGTTCTGGATTTATGTCATGCACGATTATCAGCGCCAGCGCGTTTTAACCTTTTTGAACCCGGAAAGCGATCCTCTGGGCACGGGCTACCATATCATCCAATCCAAAATCGCCATTGGCTCCGGTGGGATTTATGGCAAGGGCTGGCTCAATGGCACCCAGTCGCATCTAGATTTTTTGCCAGAGGGCTCGACTGATTTTATCTTCGCCGCCTTTTCGGAAGAGTTTGGTCTGATCGGTGCCTGTCTGTTGTTGTTATTATATTTTCTGATTGTGGCACGCGGCCTGTACATGGCGAGCCGGGCACCTGACACCTATACACGGTTACTGGCGGGTAGTCTGACGCTGATTTTTTTTCTGTATGCCTTCGTTAACTCCGGCATGGTGGCTGGCCTGTTGCCCGTGGTGGGTTTGCCGTTGCCGCTGTTCAGCTATGGCGGCACCTCCCTGGTGACGCTTATGGCGGGTTTCGGTATGCTGATGAGCATTTATACCCACCGCCGGGTCGCGCTACGCTGAGTAGGGTCCTGGCTAAAACAGGAGATACGAGTGAAGAAATGGTATTTGCCGTTGAGCGTTATTCTGCTGGTGGGAGCCTGCGCGACGCCGCCAGTTCCACCAGCCCAGCCAGGGCAAGAGCTGGCTGAGCAAGCTTATACGCCGTCCGCAGCCGAGAGTGCTGCGCCCGCAGCAGGGGCCGGGCAGGCTGGCCGCTCCTTGGGACGCCGAGCCGATGTACGGGCTTTTATTCGAGAAATGACGGCGCGGCATCGCTTTGACGCCGTGCGCTTGCAAGCAGCATTTGATGGCGCTTACGCCAAGCCCGATATTATCGCCGCCATGAATCGACCCGCTGAGGCGAAAGCCTGGCATGCTTATCGGGCGCTCTTCATCAGCCCGAAACGGATCCAAGGCGGCGTGGACTTCTGGCGGGCTAACCAGGCGGCTTTGGCGCGGGCGGAGCGGACCTTCGGGGTACCGCCAGAAATTGTGGTCGCCATCATTGGGGTGGAAACCCAGTATGGCGGCAACATGGGCAAGTACCGAGTCCTGGAAGCCTTGTCGACCCTGGCTTTTGACTATCCGCGCCGCGCCGACTATTTCCGTAAGGAGCTGGAGAATTTCTTGCTACTAACCCGCGCGGAAGGGATCAATCCGCTCACCCCGCGCGGTTCCTACGCCGGAGCGATGGGTTACGGCCAATTCATGCCCAGTAGCTTCCTTTCTTATGCAGTGGATTTTGACGGCGATGGCCATCGTGACTTGTGGCGTAATTCCCGCGACGCTGTGGGCAGCGTGGCGAACTATTTCCAGAAACATGGCTGGCGCGCTGGTGAGCCGGTGGCTGTGCCAGCGCGGGTCGATGGAGTAGCGCCTGCCACCCTGATCAGCCGCAAGTTGAGTCTACCCAACCGCGACCTGACCAGCTGGAAAGCCCAAGGCATTGTCCCGAGGACGGCGGTTGAGGGCAATCGGGCCGCGCTCTTGTTGGAATTCCAGGGACAAGATGGCCTTGAATACTGGCTGGGTTTCCACAATTTTTACGCTATAACCCGTTACAATCACAGCCAGTCCTACGCTATGGCTGTATACCAACTCAGTCGGGAAATCCGGCAGCGCTACGAGCGGTGAGCTACTGGCAGCCGGGGGATGTCTTCTCCGCTCGCTTTGGAAAACCCATCAAACCCATTCTGAAAACACCTCCTAAGATGGTCATGACATGCTGTATGTAACTAAAGACCGTACCTTGTTTTTGTCGTTTTTTCTCCTGGTTTGGCTGCTGTTGGGATGGATCACCGTCCAGGCTGAGCCGGTGCCGACGCCGCCCCAGGTGCCGGTGCGCGGTTATCTGCTGGTGGATTACCAGAGTGACAAGGTACTGGCGGAAATGAAGAGCGACGAGCGGATGGACCCGGCCAGCATCACCAAGCTGATGACGGGGTATATCGTCTATAAAGCGCTGAAAGCGGGCAAAATCGCTCTAAAAGATCCAGTGACGATCAGCGAAAAGGCCTGGCGCATGTCCGGTTCAAAAATGTTTGTCAAGCTTGGCACTCAAGTCTCGGTAGAGGACTTGTTGATGGGCATGGTTGTCCAGTCTGGCAATGACGCCACCGTGGCGTTGGCCGAGTATGTCGCTGGTTCCGAAGACACCTTCGTCCAACTGATGAATCAGGAGGCGGAGCGACTGGGCATGAAGAACAGTCATTTCACCAACGCCTCCGGCTTGCCGAATGCCAAGCACTACATGTCCGCACGCGATATCGTGGCACTGACACGCGCGCTGATTCGGGATTTTCCCGAGCATTACCCACGCTATGGTGTACGCAGCTTCAAGTATAACAATATTGAACAGCCTAATCGTAACCAACTGCTCCTCACTGACCCGTCAGTCGATGGGGTCAAGACGGGACATACCGATTCAGCGGGCTATTGCCTGGTATCTTCCGCCAAACGCAATGATATGCGGCTCATTAGCGTGGTATTGGGGGCGAAAAAGGAAAAGGAGCGCTTTCAGGCCAGCGAGACGTTGCTGAATTATGGTTTCAGCCTCTACGAAAGCCGCAAGCTGCACGATGCCCATACTCCGGTTCTAACCACCCGGATTTGGAAAGGACAGGAAAAAGAGCTGGCGCTGGGTGTGGCTCAGCCGCTGTATGTAACCGTGCCCAAAGGTCAGGCCCCACAGGTCAGCACCCTCACAAGGGTGCAGCCAACGATCATTGCCCCCGCCCACAAAGATCAACCCTTTGGCGAGATTGTGGTCAAACTGGGCGATCAGGAAGTGAGCAGAACGCCGTTGGTGGCCTTGCAGGATGTGCCGGCAAGCGGCTGGTTTGGACGCCTGATCGACGCCATCCTCTTGTTTTTTCATTCGCTGTTCAATTAAAAGAGCGCCGCTGTGAACGATGAGTCGCTGCTGCAATTTCCCTGTGATTTCCCCATCAAGATCATGGGTGCGAGCGATAGCGGACTCCGTGATATGGTGCTGGCCTTAGTGCGGCGCTATGCGCCGGATCTGGATGAGGCGCGGGTACAGACGCGCAGCAGCCGTGCGGGTCGTTATGAGGCGGTGACGGTGGTAGTTCCGGCCCGCGATCGCGCCCAGTTGGATGCGATTTACCGAGAGTTGAGCACCCATCCGCAGGTGAAGCTGGTGTTGTGAACGCCGCCATGGACGCGCCTACGCCCAGGGCCGGACTGTTGCGCTTTCGGCATTTGGGCTTGTGCGACTATGGACCGATTTTTTCGGCCATGCAGACCTTTACCGCCGCGCGCACCGCAGATACGCTGGATGAATTATGGTCGGTTGAGCATGCGCCGGTGTTTACCCAGGGTCAGGCGGGTAAAGCAGAGCATGTGCTGGCTCCGGGTGCCATCCCGGTGGTGCCGGTGGATCGGGGTGGTCAGGTCACTTATCACGGGCCGGGGCAGGTAGTGATTTACTGCCTGTTGGATGTGCGGCGCTTAGCGTTGACGGTGCGGGGACTGGTAACAGCGCTAGAGCAAGCGGTGATCGCGGTGCTGGCCGGGCTAGGCATCACTGCCCATGCGCGGCCGGATGCGCCGGGCGTGTATGTGGCGGATGCCAAGGTGGCGGCGCTGGGTTTGCGCCTCCGCCAGGGTCGCTGCTACCACGGTTTGAGCCTGAATGTGGCCATGGATCTGGAGCCGTTTACCCGGATCAATCCCTGTGGTTATCCTGGATTGCGGGTGACCCAGCTCCTTGATCTTGGCGTACAGCTCAGCGTGACCGATGCGGCTGAATTGTTGCTGCCACAGCTAGGTTATCAGTTGGGTTACTGCCAGTTCGCCACAACCTGCGGATTGCCCTCAGCGCAATCGGTCCATTAGGCATCATCTCGGCGCTCTGCGACCCGAAACAGCGCTGAACCGTTTGGTCTTTGCAGCCACTGCTGGAGATGTTGATGTCCGATAACCCGCCTTTTGATGCCTCACACGTCGCTAAAGCCGGTCCCCAGCCGGGCGAAAAGCTGCGCGGCGCGGACAAGATGGCCCGCATTCCCATCAAAATTACGCCCACTGATCCCCAACAGCGTTTACGCAAGCCAGCCTGGATTCGGGCCGCATTTCCCGGTACGCCGGAAGTGATGCGGCTCAAGCAAATTCTGCGCGACAATCATTTGCATACAGTATGCGAGGAAGCCAGTTGTCCAAACCTGGGCGAGTGTTTCGGGCATGGCACGGCCACTTTCATGATTATGGGGGCCATCTGCACCCGGCGCTGCCCGTTCTGCGATGTGGGCCACGGTCGGCCGCAGCCGCTGGATCCAGAGGAACCAGACAACCTGGCACGCACCGTGGCGGCCATGGGTTTGCGCTATGTGGTCATCACCTCGGTGGATCGCGACGATCTGCGCGATGGCGGCGCAGCCCATTTCGCCGCGTGCGTGCGGGCCGTGCGCGCGGCGCAACCTGGCATTATCATTGAAACTCTGACGCCCGATTTCCGGGGCCGAATGGAGACAGCGTTGGCGATTTTAGAGCGGGAACCACCGGATGTCTTCAATCATAATCTGGAGACCGTGCCCCGGTTGTACCGTCAGGCTCGGCCGGGAGCCGATTACCCTTTTTCGCTGACTTTGTTGCAGCGCTTCAAGGAACGCCAGCCCTCGGTGCCGACCAAATCGGGCTTAATGTTGGGATTGGGGGAGACGACGACGGAAATTGAGGTCGTCATGCGTGATTTGCGCGCGCATGGTGTGACCATGCTGACGCTGGGTCAGTATTTACAGCCCAGCGTCCATCATCTGCCGGTGGAGCGCTATGCCCCGCCAGCGGAGTTTGAGTATTTGCGCCAGGTGGGTGAGGCCATGGGTTTCACCCATGTGGCGTCCGCGCCGCTGGTGCGTTCGTCCTATCACGCCGACACCCAGGCCCGGGACGCTGGCGTTGCCTTGGCGCGGGGTATTGCAGCACCGGACTGAGGCGGTTTTTTCCGCGCTGGTGGTTTTTGAGGAAACTTGCGCGTCCGGTATCATCTAAACTTTGATTTTTGGCCAAGCAAAGCGGCCTTGCGCTGTTGGAGCCCCAGCCATGGGATGTTAAGTCATTCTCATCCCCATGTGTGTAGGGGATGTTGGAAGGGCATTGAGGTTGGAAGGCTATTATGAGTCAGGAATTTTCAGCGCCACCCGATCATGAGCGCGATCTGGTGGTCGAGTCGGCCAAGCCGCAACTGAAATCGCCGCCGCTCTACAAAGTGATGTTGTTAAACGACGATTACACGCCAATGGAATTTGTCGTGCGGATCTTGGAGCATTTTTTCGGGATGGGTCGTGAGAAGGCCACGCAAATTATGCTGCATGTCCATACGCAAGGCCGGGGGGTCTGCGGAGTCTATAGCCATGATATTGCGGAAACCAAGGTGGCGCAGGTCAATGAGTTTTCCCGTCGCCACCAGCATCCGTTATTGTGCATCATGGAAGAGGATTAACTTTCAAAACCACCGAGCGTGATTCGAGGTGCCAGTATGTTAAGCAAGGATTTGGAGTTATCCATCAATCTTGCGTTCCGCGAGGCGCGGGATCGGCGCCACGAATTTATGACCATCGAGCATCTGCTGTTGGCGTTGCTGGACAACCCGGCGGCGATAGAGGTATTGCGGGCCTGCGGCGCGCATCTGGATAAACTCAAAGGCGAGTTGCAGAGCTTCATCCGCGACAATACGCCGATTCTGCGCGCGGATGACCCGCGCGAGACGCAGCCGACGCTCGGGTTTCAGCGCGTGTTGCAACGGGCGGTGCTGCATGTGCAGTCGTCCGGCAACCGCGAAGTGACCGGCGCAAATGTTCTCGTCGCGCTATTTGGCGAGCAGGAATCCCATGCGGTGTATTTGCTCAAGCAGCAGGAAATCAGCCGACTGGATTTGGTGAATTACATCTCGCACGGCATTTCCAAGAACTCTGAGGAAGCGCCGGACGCCGCCACCAACCACAATGAGGAATCAGCCGACAACCAAAGCGCCAAGCCGCTGGAAAATTTCGCCAGCAACCTCAACGACCAAGCGCGGCAGGGCCGGATTGACCCGTTGATTGGGCGGCGCGACGAAATCGAACGCACCATCCAGATCCTCTGTCGGCGGCGCAAGAACAACCCGTTGTTCGTTGGCGAGGCTGGAGTCGGCAAGACTGCGATTGCCGAAGGCCTGGCCAAGATGATCGTTGATGGTGAAGTGCCGGAAGTGCTGCGTAACGCCACTATGTATGCGCTGGATCTGGGCGCGCTGGTGGCGGGCACCAAGTACCGTGGCGATTTTGAGAAGCGGCTGAAGGCGGTACTGGCGCAGTTGCGCAAGGAGCGCAACGCCATTCTGTTCATTGACGAGATTCACACCATTATCGGGGCGGGTGCGGCGTCCGGTGGGGTGATGGACGCTTCCAATTTAATTAAACCCATGCTGGCCTCCGGTGAGATGAAGTGCATCGGCTCCACCACCTATCAGGAATATCGCGGCATCTTCGAGAAAGATCGGGCGCTGGCGCGCCGCTTTCAGAAGATCGATGTACCAGAGCCATCGGTGGAAGAAAGCTACCAAATTCTTAAGGGCTTGAAGACGCGCTTTGAAGAACATCACGACGTGAAATATGCCGACAAAGCGCTCCGTGCGGCGGTGGATCTATCGGCGCGCTACATTAATGATCGGCATTTGCCCGACAAGGCTATTGATGTGATTGATGAGGCCGGTGCCAGCCAGCGCCTGCTGCCAGTCGCCAAACGCAAAAAGATCATCAATGTCGCTGACATCGAAACCATCATCGCCAAGATGGCCCGCATCCCGCCCAAAACTGTGTCGTCGTCGGACAAAGACGTGCTGCGCAACCTGGAGCGGGATCTGAAACTGGTGGTGTTTGGCCAGGATGAGGCCATTGCGAATCTGGCCACCGCCATCAAAATGGCGCGCGCTGGCTTGGGCAACGAACAGAAACCCATCGGCAATTTCCTCTTCGCCGGGCCGACCGGTGTAGGCAAGACCGAGGTGACCCGGCAACTGGCCCGCATTATGGGCATTGAGCTGATTCGTTTTGATATGTCGGAATACATGGAGCGGCACACGGTGTCGCGGCTGATCGGCGCGCCGCCGGGCTACGTCGGATTCGACCAGGGTGGCCTGATGACCGATGCCATCCTCAAGCACCCGCACGCGGTGTTGCTGCTGGATGAGGTTGAGAAGGCGCACCCTGACGTGTTCAACCTGCTGTTGCAAGTGATGGATCATGGCACCCTGACAGACAACAATGGCCGCAAGGCGGATTTTCGCAATGTTATCCTGGTGATGACCACTAACGCCGGGGCAGAGCAGATGGATCGGGCTTCTATTGGCTTTACCGCTCAGGATCACAGCAGCGATGGCCTGGAAATCATCAAGCGCCTGTTCACGCCGGAATTCCGCAACCGCTTGGATGCCATTGTTCAGTTCAAGGCGCTGACGCCGTTTACTATCGCTCAGGTGGTGGACAAGTTCTTGATCGAGCTGGAGGCGCAGTTGGAGCCGAAGAAAGTAACCCTGGAAGTAGACACCGAGGGGCGGGCCTGGCTGGCGCAGCGCGGCTACGATCCCAAGATGGGCGCACGACCGATGGCGCGGCTCCTCCAGGAAAACATCAAGCGCCGTCTGGCCGAAGAGCTGCTGTTTGGGCGCTTACTGAACGGCGGCCATGTGGTCGTCACCGCCCGTAATGGCGATTTGCAGGTGGAAATCGCCGAGGAGGAAGCCGTGCCCTGAAGAACGGCAGGGGGAGCCGCCGGGGGTGCGGTCAGGGGTGGGTTGCCGCTTCCGCCAAGAGGGGATGAAAGCGCCAGCCCGTTCAGCGGCCGCGATAGGTGATGCGGGCTTTGCTCAGATCGTAGGGCGTTAGTTCCACTTTGACTTTGTCACCGGTTAGGATGCGAATGTAATTCTTGCGCATCCGACCGGAAATATGCGCAGTGACGACATGACCGTTTTCCAGCTTTACCCTGAACATCGTGTTGGGCAGGGTATCCACCACGGTGCCCTCCATTTCGATGTGGTCTTCTTTCGACATAAATCCTCGCGAGAATGCGTTGTTGGGCCTTGTTAGCATCACAAGACCCGCCACCTTAACGAAAATCCTGAAACGCAGCAAGCAAAGCACACACAACGGCTGTTATGGGCATGTCTCGCCATCTGCTGATCGTCTATCACTCCCAGACTGGCCACACCCGCGCCATGGCTCAGGCCGTGCGGCGCGGTGCGCGGCGCACGCCAGAGGTGGAAACGCGCTTGCGGCGGGCATTGCGGGCCGGATTGGCGGATTTGCTCTGGGCGCATGGTTTGCTCTTGGGAACACCGGAGAATTTCGGTTATATGGCTGGAGCTTTGAAGAATTTTCTGGATCGCACCTATTATCCGGCCCAGGGCCAGGTGGACGGCTTGCCTTACGCGATATTTATTAGCGCCGGCAACGATGGTACCGGTGCCTTGCATAGTATCGAACGCATCGCGCGCGGCTACCCGCTCAAGCCGGTCTGTGAGCCAGTGATTGCCCGTGGCACCTTGACCCCTGAGCTGTTGCAGCGCTGTGAGGAGTTGGGTGAAACCATGGCTGCGGGATTGGCATGGGGTATTTTCTGAAGTGGGGGCGTAGCCATACCCAACAGCTCGCGTCAGCGGTCCGTCGCCACTTACCCCAGCGGCCCTTGCTGGCGCGCATTGGCCGTGGTCTCTGGCTCGGGGCTTGGGCGTTCGTCATCGGCTCGGTGGCGTTGGTACTGGTGTTGCGGTGGTTACCGCCGCCGACCTCCAGCTTTATGGCGCAGAGCTGGCTGGATGCGCTCTGGGACGGGCAAAGCCAATCCTTCCGGTATGAATGGAGGCCGCTGGAGTCCATTTCGCCCCAGATTGCGCTGGCAGTGATTGCCGGTGAAGATCAGCGCTTCGCTGCGCACTTTGGCTTTGATCTTGTGGAAATTCAGGACGCGCTAGCAGACCAAGAGGAAGGTAAAGCCCTGCGTGGCGCTAGCACCCTCAGTCAACAAGTCGCCAAAAACCTGCTGCTGTGGCCGGGGCGTAGTTTCATCCGCAAGGGCCTGGAAGTCTGGTTGACCGTCTTATTGGAATTGTTGTGGCCCAAGCGCCGCATTCTGGAGGTTTATCTGAACATCGCTGAATTTGGGGAATACACTTTCGGTGTGGAAGCCGCCAGTCGGCGGTTTTTCAATAAGCCCGCAGCGCGGTTGACGGCCGACGAGGCAGCGCGCTTAGCAGCGGTATTGCCCAATCCCATTCGTTATCGCGTCGATCAGCCCTCCACCGTGGTGCTGAAACGTCAGCGTTGGATTGAGCGGCACATGCGCCAATTAGGCGGTGTCACCTACCTAGAGCGACTTTAAGCAGCCGACATGGAATCAAAACCGCGCATCAGTATTCTGTATTGCACGCAATGTCACTGGCTGTTACGGGCCGCCTGGCTGGCGCAGGAGCTGTTGAGCACCTTTGCCGATGACGTGGGCGAGGTGGCTTTGCAGCCCGGTAGGGGCGGCGTGTTCGAGATTCGAGTTGACGAAGAGTTGGTATGGTCGCGCCTCCAGGAAGGCCGGTTTCCCGAAGCAAAGGAAATCAAGCAACGGGTGCGTGACCGGATCGCGCCGCAACGATCCCTGGGTCATGCGGATCGTTGATGCGCCGGAGTCGCGGCGCTTTTTAATCGAGTGAGAGGCGAATGTCCAGCTTAAAAATAATTCAGCCCTGGCTACCGAACGCTGCTGGCCTTTCCCAGCGGCGGTTTTGGAATGGTTTTGGTTTTCTGATGTGCGCGGGGTGTCTAGGATTTGCTTTCTTTGCGCAGTTTTATTTGGGTTTGCAACCGTGTCCGCTGTGTATTTTGCAACGCTTGGTCCTGGCCGTCTTGGCTGGCGTGTTTTTGATCGCGGCCCTGCAGCAACCATCAGACTGGATCGCGCGCGGCTACAGCATAATAATCGGGTTGGTGGCGGGTCTTGGGGCTGCAATCGCCGCCCGACATGTGTGGCTGCAACATTTACCGCCAGAAGAAGCACCACGCTGTGGGCCGGGCTTGAACTATTTGCTGGAGACCTTGCCGTTGAGCGACTTGGTGCGCGAGGTGCTGACGGGTTCTGGCGAGTGTGCGGAAGTGGGCTGGACGCTCTTGGGTTTAAGTATGCCAGCGTGGAGCTTGCTCACCTTTCTCGGGGTAGGCGTTTGGGGCGTGGTCAACAACTGGCGGCGGCGCGTTCCATTCTTGACCGTGTGAAGGCGCAGGGCGGGCGATTTTTGGTGCGCCCGCGCCGATGGTCACCAGCGCGGGCAGCGATTAGGCTCTCTTAGGCCGCTGACGCACCGACGGCGGCTTCGATTATCTTTTGCAGTTCGCCGCTTTGCTGGAGTTCCAGCGTGATATCACAGCCGCCAATCAATTCACCCTTGACATAGATCTGTGGGAAGGTGGGCCAATCGGCGTAACGGGGCAGGTTGTCGAAGATTTCCGGATCTTCCAGCACATTGACATAGGCAAACGGCAAGCCGGTGGCGGCCAGCGCCTGGGAAGCTCGCTGCGAGAAGCCACAGCGTGGCATGTCGGGCGTACCCTTCATGTAAATCACTACCGGATGGCTTTCAACCTGTTCTTTGATGCGTTCCAGTACGTCCATCGTTATTCCTCGAAAGTGGAAAGGCTTCAGCATTGACCCGCGTGGCGGGGTCTACGTTCAATTGGAGCCACAGTTCCAACAGCGCCGCGTGCCACAGCTTGCTGCCCAGCAAGCGGGTTAGATGCGCTTCCGGTGCGGCCAGCAGCCGATCCAGATATTGCGGCTGGAACAGGCCGCGTTCCCGGCAGGCGTGGGAGTTGACGATGTCGCGCATGAACTCCAGAAACGGCCCGCGCACAAACTTGAGGGCAGGGACTGGAAAATAGCCTTTGGGCCGGTCGATGACTGCATCCGGCAGCAAGCCACGCGCGATTTGCTTGAGGATCTGTTTACCGCCGCCGCCGATTTTCAGTTCAGGCGGTAACTGCATGGCCAGTTCCACCAGCTCGTGATCCAGAAAGGGCACCCGCGCTTCCAGTCCCCAAGCCATGGTCATGTTATCGACGCGCTTGACGGGGTCATCCACAATCAAAGTGGTGACATCCAGCCGCAATACCTGATCGAGATACTCCTCAGCCTCCGGTTCCGCCAGCCGCGCAGCGATCAACTGCGCGGTGTGGTCGGGGCCATGCCAGGCGGGGGTGACCGCTTGCAGAAACTCTGCATGGTCGCGGTCGAAATAATACTGGCCGAAACGCTCCAGATCACTGCCAGTAGCGGCGGCCATGTGCGGATACCAGAAATAGCCGCCGAAGACTTCGTCCGCGCCCTGGCCGCTTTGCACCACCTTAACCGCCTGGGAAACCTGCTCCGCTAGTAAAAAGAACGCCACGGCGTCTTGCCCGACCATGGGTTCGGCCATGCAGGTCACGGCTTCCGGCAGACGGGCCAGCACCTGATCGTTAGGGATTAGATACTTGTGATGGCGGGTTTGGTAGCGGGCCACGACCTGATCAGAGTATTCAAATTCGCTGCCTTTTTCTTCCGGCTGATCTTCAAAGCCAACCGAGAAAGTCCGCAAGTCGCGGACGCCGGACTCCGCCAACAGCGCCACCAGCAGGCTGGAATCCAGTCCGCCAGACAACAGGACGCCAACCGGCACATCGGCGATATCCAGTCGCCGCCGCACCGCGAGGCGCAAGGCGGCGTGAACGGCCTCAGTCCACTCTACCGCGCTGCGCGGTTCCGGCGGGCGTATGGCCCGCAGCCGCCAGTAAACCCGGCTGCGCTCCTGGCCGCTGGTGTCAAGCGTCAGGGTCGTGGCCGGAGCCAGTTTGCGGATCCCTTGCAGAATCGTGCGCGGAGCCGGTACAACCGCGTGCAAAGTCAATTGGTGGTGCAGCGCTACCGGATCGATGGCCGTGTCGACATCGCCTGCCTCCAGCAAGGCTTGGCTGTTGGAGGCAAAACGGAAGGCGCGCGCGGTGCGGTGGTAATACAGCGGTTTGATGCCGAGCCGGTCGCGGGCCAAAAACAGGGTGCGCGCGCGCCGGTTCCACAAGGCGAACGCAAACATGCCGATCAGATGCTCGACGCAGTGTTCGCCCCATTCGGCATAAGCTTTTAGAATGACCTCGGTATCCCCGTCCGAAAAGAACCGGTAACCTTTGGCCAGTAGCTCACGCCGCAACTCCCGGTAGTTGTAGATCGCGCCGTTGAACACCAGCGCCAGATCCAGGTCTGGGTCGACCATCGGCTGATGGGAGCGCGCGCTGAGATCAATCACGGCTAGCCGACGATGACCCAAGCCCAACGGCCCATCCACCCAAGTGCCTGCATCATCGGGGCCGCGCCGGGTCAGTCGTCGCAACATCCGTTCCAGCAACGCCGAATCCGGCGCGCCGTCGTCAAAGCGCAATTCACCGCCAATACCACACATGGCAAAGATCAGTCAGCGTAAAAAGTGGGAACAGGGGATTAGCGCGGATATTGCAGACTGGAGACATTGACCGGCGGGCGGACGCCGGGGGCATTACGGGCCAGAGAGCCGGCGCGCAGATAGGCTTGCACATTGGGGACGCTGCCGCCTAGGCTAACCACGCCCTGGTCGACGGTGACGCTGATCTTGGCCGCTGCTAGCTCCGGATCTTGTTGAAACGCTTCCTTGATGCTGGCGGTAATGGCGGAGTCACTCACCGTGGGACCGCGGCTGGCGCTGCTGGACCGCGTGGCGCTGGGAGCAGAATCGCTGGAGCCGAGGCCCAATTTGGCGCAACCCGCCAGGGTCAGTGTGGCCAGGAGAGCGGGAAGGAAGAGAGTACGTAGCTTCATCAGGTTCGGTCTCCAAAGTCGGCAAGTATAGAGATGCGGCGCGGCCTTGCGAACAGCCAGCGCGGTAATCGGCGGCAAGGATAGCATACCCGCGTCGGCCAGACCGCGCATTGCATCGGCTGAAACCGGCCTCTAGACTAAGTACGCCTATGCGCGCGCGGGCATTCTGGCCTGTGTCAAAACTTCTCAACCGCGCGCGACTCTAACCGGACGTTTGGATGCGCAAGACGTTCATCACCCACTGTTCTAAATTATTAAAGAGGCAACCCATGGCCCATCAACTACCTGAACTTCCTTACGCGAAGAATGCTCTGGAACCGCATATTTCGGCCGAGACGCTGGAATATCATTACGGCAAGCACCATCAAACTTATGTCACCAATCTGAACAACCTGATTAAAGGCACCGAGTTTGAGAGCATGGCGCTGGAAGACATTGTCCTGAAGTCTTCCGGGGGTATGTTCAACAACGCCGCGCAAGTGTGGAACCATACGTTTTACTGGAATTGCCTCCAGCCCAATGGAGGCGGTGAGCCAAGCGGAGCCTTGGCTACGGCCATCAACAACAAGTTCGGTTCTTTTGCGGCCTTCAAGGAAGAATTTAGCAAATGCGCCGTGGGTACCTTTGGCTCCGGCTGGGGCTGGCTGGTCAAGAATCCGGACGGTTCGGTAGAGTTGCTGAGTACCTCCAATGCCGGTACGCCCGCCACCTCCGGCAAGAAAGCACTGTTGACCTGTGATGTTTGGGAGCACGCGTATTACATCGATTATCGCAACTTGCGGCCCAAGTATGTCGAGGCGTTCTGGAATCTGGTGAACTGGGATTTTGCCGCCCAGCAATACGCCGGGTGATCTGCAGCGTGGCGGCTGGATTTCAGCCGCCGTTCGTTTTTATGATGGAAGCCGGTATCCTGTTGGGGTGTCGGCTTTTTTATGGCTAAAAACGAATTGCGGGAATCCCTATGCTCGAATTGCTGCGCTATGGTCACGGTATTTATGCTTTCGATGCCGGTTACATTCGGCCGCAACTGGCCGCCATTCATCTAATCGTTGAAAGGGGCCGGGTCGCGGTGGTGGACACCGCCAGCAGCGCCTGTCTGCCGCGCACCCTAGAAGCCTTGCAGGCTCTGGAGCTAACACCAGCCAGCGTTGATTATGTGTTTCTGACGCATGTGCATCTGGATCATGCCGGTGGAGCCGGGGCCATGATGCAGGTTTTTCCCGAAGCGCGGCTGGTGGTGCATCCGCGCGGGGCACGGCACATGGCCGATCCAGGCCGGTTATTCGCCGCTGTGCAAGCGGTGTATGGGGCGGCGCAAGCGCGCGCGCTGTACGGCGAGCCGCTGGCGATTGCCGCCGAGCGCATTCTGGAGGCCGGGGATGGTTTCCACTTCGATCTGGCTGGGCGCGCGCTAGTGTGTCTGGATACGCCAGGACACGCCCGTCATCATCTCTGCTTGCACGATACTCGCAGCGGTCGCCTGTTTACCGGCGACATCTTCGGTATGTCGTTTCGCGAGCTGGATGTGGAGGGCCGTCCATCCATCATTCCCACCAGCTCGCCGACCCAATTTGAGCCGGACGTGATGCACCAGTCGGTGGACCGCATTCTAAGCTTTCGGCCCGACGCCCTGTATCTCACCCATTTCGCCCAAATTCAGGAGGTCGTGCGGTTGGGTAGCGATTTGCATCGGCTGATCGATGCCCATGTGGCGATAGCCGAGCGCGAGCGCTCTGGTAGGCCGGATCGTGGTGCGCGTATTCTGGTCGGTTTATGGGCGCTGATGGAGGCTGAGGCGGCGCGTCAGGGCTGGCGACTGCCAGCGGAACAGTGGCGGGAGGTACTGCGCACGGATATTGAGCTCAATGCGCAGGGCCTGGAGAGCTGGCTCGATCAGACTGCTCCGTCTTGAGTGCGCCCGAGGGCTCCGGCGCTTGCGCAAGTCGCCCCCGGCGGCGACAGGCTATCCAGGGGCCAGCGCGGCAGCACGGTAATGGCCGTTGGCTCGCGCTGCCCGGCCGCCAGCCGACACCAGCCGGTATAGGCGATCATCGCGCCGTTGTCGGTGCAAAACTCCAGCCGGGGATAGTAAATCTGGCCGCCCAGCGCCGCCGTCATTTCCCGCAACTGTGTGCGCAGCCGTTGGTTAGCGCCGACCCCCCCGGCCACCACCAAGTGTTTTAAACCAGTCATTTCGAGGGCCCGACGACATTTGATCGCCAGGGTTTCCACTACGGCCTCTTCAAACGCACGCGCCACGTCGGCGCGCTGTTCCGGCGTCGCTTCCAGGGTGCGCCAGGTGGTGATGGCGGCGGTCTTGAGGCCGCTGAAACTGAAGTCACAACCCGGCCGATCCGTCATCGGTCGGGGAAAGCGGAACCGTCCGGCGACGCCCTGTTCAGCCAACCTGGCCAGCGCCGGGCCGCCGGGGTAGGGCAGACCCAACAGCTTGGCGGTCTTGTCGAAAGCCTCGCCGGCGGCATCGTCCACCGACTCGCCCAAAATCCGATACTGGCCAATGCCATCCACCCGCACCAGCAAAGTATGGCCGCCGGACACCAGCAGCGCCACAAAAGGAAAAGCCGGCGGTTCCGATTCCAACATGGGAGCCAGCAGATGCCCTTCCATGTGATGGATGCCAAGGGCGGGCACCCGCCAGGCCCAGGCCAACCCGCGCCCGATGGCCGCGCCCACCAGCAAGGCACCGATCAATCCCGGGCCGCGTGTATAGGCAATCCCGCGAATCTGGCACGGCTCAACGGCGGCCTGGCGCAGCAATGCTCGGAGTAAGGGCAGGGTTTTACGGACATGATCGCGCGAGGCCAACTCTGGCACCACACCGCCATATTCAGCGTGCAGCGCAATTTGGCTATGTAACACATGTCCCAACAGGCCGCGTTTGCCATCGTACAGGGCCAGTCCGGTTTCGTCGCAAGAGGTTTCGATGCCGAGAATCATGATGGAAACTCACTGATTTTGCATTTGTCGATAGGGGTCATTACAATCCTCCGTTTATCAATTCTTCAACCACGAGTGTACGCAACGATGAACGAGGTGATGGGTTAATGCCTTCCGTGAAAGTCAAGGAAAATGAACCGTTTGATGTGGCTCTGCGCCGCTTCAAACGTTCCTGCGAGAAAGCCGGCGTACTGTCTGAAGTACGTCGGCGCGAGGCGTATGAAAAGCCAACCCAGGAACGCAAGCGCAAACGCGCCGCTGCCGTCAAGCGTCATTTGAAACGCCTTTCGCGGGATGTGACCCGTCGTGTTCGCAAGTACTGACGGCCATCGCTGCCCTTTCCTCGCCCGCGAGTTGCCTGGCATGGCCCTCAAAGACCGCATTCAGGATGACATGAAAACCGCGTTGCGCGCCAAAGACAAGCAGCGTCTTGGCGCTATTCGTCTGATGGTGGCCGCTGTCAAACAGCGCGAGATCGACGAGCGCATCGACTTGAATGACGCGCAGACGCTCGTGGTGCTGGAAAAAATGCTGAAGCAACGTCGGGAGTCGCTGGCGCAATACCAGAGCGCCGGGCGTGAGGACTTGGCTGCGCAGGAAGCCTTTGAGATCGCCCTGATTCAGGAGTATCTGCCCACGCCGTTGGATCCGAGCGCGCTGGACGCGCTCATTGCGCAGGCTATCACCACCAGCGGCGCGCAGTCGATGCGCGATATGGGCAAGGTGATGGCGCTCGTCAAAGAGCAGGCCCAGGGCCGGGCCGATCTGGCAGCGGTCAGCGCCCGGATTAAGTCCCAGCTGGGCGCTTGACGCACCGCATTACCGCATTTCCCCGACCGTAGCCGGTTTTGGCGGCGGTCTCCGCTGACGGGCGATGAAGAATCCGCTAGGCTTGGGGGCTATGACTGGCCGTATTCCCCAGGACTATCTGGATCGCTTGCTTCACCAGGTCGATGTAGTCGAAATTATCAACAGCCGGACGCCCTTGCGTCGGGCAGGCCGTGAGTTTGTGGCCTGCTGTCCGTTTCACAACGAAAAAACCCCGTCCTTCTCGGTCAGCCCCAGCAAGCAGTTTTATCACTGCTTTGGCTGTGGCGCGCACGGCAATGCCATCGGTTTTCTCATGGCGTACGAGCGACTGGAGTTCGTTGCTGCGGTGGAGGAGTTGGCCCGCCATGTCGGCTTGGAGCTGCCCACCACGCGCGATAGTGGCAGTGGCGACTCCACGCGCAGCTTGCTAGAGCGGGTAGGGCAGGCCGACCGCTTTTTTCGCCAGCAGCTACGGACGCACCCGGCGCGGCAGCGCGCGGTGGATTATTTGCGCCAGCGGGGCTTGACCGGCGCGATGGCCCAGCGCTTTGGGATCGGTTACGCGCCGCCTGGCTGGGATGCGCTCTGTCGCGCCCTGCGCCAGGAGGGTGTGGCCGATGAAGAGTTGCTAGCGGCTGGCCTGGCGAGCCGTGACGAGCAGGGCCGCCTTCGCGACCGCTTCCGTGATCGCATCATCTTTCCAATTCGGGATCGACGCGGTCGAAGCATCGCGTTTGGCGGTCGAACCCTTGAGAAGGATGGCGCCCCCAAGTACCTCAACTCCCCGGAAACCGCCCTATTTCACAAAGGCGCAGAACTGTACGGCCTGTATGAAGCGTGCGTTGGTGGGCGGAATGTGCAGCGCCTGGTGGTGGTGGAGGGTTATATGGATGTGGTGGCCTTGGCGCAGCATGGTATTCCCTATACGGTGGCGACGCTGGGGACTGCGACCACGGCTGGACATATCGAGCGGCTGTTCCGCGTGGCGAGCGCGCTGGTGTTTTGTTTTGACGGCGATCGCGCTGGGCGGACTGCGGGCTGGCGGGCCTTAGAGATAGCCTTGCCCTTTCTGCGCGACGGTCGATCCATCGGATTTTTGTTTCTGCCAGAAGGGGAAGACCCGGACAGCCTGATCCGTCGAGAAGGGCAGGCGGCATTTGAGCAGCGGTTGGCGCAGGCCACGCCACTGGCTGATTATCTGTTCGCTGAACTAAGACAGAAAAGCGATCCCGAAACCCTCGCCGGCCGCGCCCAATTGGCGCAGCTGGCGCAGCCCTTGCTGGAAAAATTGCCCGATAGCGCTTTTCGGGACCTGATGAGCAAACGCTTAATGCAAGAAGCCGGATTATTGGAGACCCGCTTGCGACCACCCGATACCGCCACCGCCACCGTGCAGCGTGCTGACCGCAATCAGCGCCTGGTCCGCACACCATTGCGTAAAGCCATTGCTTGGTTGCTGTATCGGCCGGAACTGGCGCAAGAGGCGGCGGTCAACATTATGACCTCTTCCGCTAGCCCGGAGCCCGGCGTGCGTTTGCTGGCTGAGTTGCTGGCCACGCTACGCGCGCATCCGCAACTCAGCGTAGCCGCCCTGCTGGAGCGCTACCGCGATAGCCGCGAGGGTGCAATTCTGGAGCGATTAGCGGCCTGGGAGCCAGAAGGAAGGGAGGAGGCGTATCATTTTGCGGCGGAATTCGCCGATATTTTGGCGTATTTACAGCGGCAGATGCAGCCACGCGAGCAAGTACCGGAAATTCTGCTGCGGCGGGGCGCACCAAGCGCCTTGAGTGCTGAAGAACGTGAAACAGTGCGCAACCTCGGCAGGCCACAAAAAATTTAAGCCTAAGCAAAAGTTCGGCCAAATGCCGCAAGCGTGATATAATTATCAGTTTACGCTTTTTCATCCTCAGCCCGTGACCAGGTTATGAGCGAGCAACAACAATCGCAATTAAAGAAGTTGATCGCCCGCGGCAAGGAAAAGGGATTTTTGACCTATGCCGAGGTAAACGACCATCTGCCCGATGACATTGTCGATCCGGAGCAGATTGAGGACATTATTGCGGTCATCAATGACATGGGCATCGAAGTCCATGAATTTGTGCCGGATACCGAAAGCTTGTTGCTCAACGAAAATCCGGCCAGCGCGGATGACGATGTGGTGGCTGAAGAAGCCGCTGCGGCGTTGGCGGCAGTAGACAGCGAATTTGGCCGCACCACGGATCCGGTGCGGATGTACATGCGCGAAATGGGTACAGTGGAACTGCTGACCCGCGAAGGCGAAATCCAAATCGCCAAGCGCATTGAGGAAGGCATGACCCAGGTGTTATCCGCGCTCGCCAGCTATCCGCCCACCATCGGCGAACTGCTGCGGCTGTATGACTCCATAGGAGAAAACGGCGCCCGGCTATCGGATCTCATCAGTGGCTTCAACGACATCGAAGATATCACGCCACCTTTGCCCGATGAGGCTCTGTTGTTGGCCCCCGATGAAAGTGATCCGGTGGCGGTGACGGATGAAGTAGTAGCGGTCGATGAGACGGACGTGGTGGACGACGACGAGGCGGCGGTGGTGGAAAGCGGCCCCGATCCGGAAGAAACCGCGCGCCGCTTCACAGAGCTACGCGCCCTGCATCAGGAAACGCTGGCCAGCATGGACCAGATTAATGTGCAAGAGGACGACCACAGCCAGCTGTTGCGTCGGCAGCTTGGCGACCGCTTCCTGCAATTCCGCCTGATGCCAAAAACCCTGGAGCAGTTGATCGCGGCCCTGCGCGAGCGGGCTGAACAGATTCGCGCCTATGAAAGAGAAGTAATGAATCTCTGCGTCAACGCCGCGCAAATGCCGCGTAAAACCTTTATCGTCTCTTTCCCGCAGCAGGAAACCCGGCTGGATTGGGTGGACGAACACATTCAGGTCGGCAAGAAATACTCGCCCCTGCTGGCTGCGCAGCGTGACGCCGTGCTGGCAGTGCAGGCGCGGTTACGGGCTATCGAAGGCGAAGCGCGGTTATCGATTCACGAGATCAAGGACATTAACCGCCACATGTCCATTGGCGAGGCTAAGGCCCGCCGCGCCAAAAAAGAAATGGTGGAGGCCAATTTGCGTTTGGTAATTTCCATCGCCAAAAAATACACCAACCGGGGCTTGCAGTTTCTGGATTTGATCCAGGAGGGCAACATCGGTCTGATGAAAGCGGTTGATAAGTTTGAATACCGGCGCGGTTACAAATTCTCCACCTATGCCACCTGGTGGATTCGCCAGGCCATTACCCGTTCCATCGCCGATCAGGCGCGCACCATTCGCATTCCGGTACATATGATCGAAACGATCAATAAACTCAACCGCATCTCGCGGCAGATGTTGCAGGAGATGGGTCGTGAGCCAACGCCAGATGAGTTGGCGCGTCGTATGGAGATGCCGGAAGATAAAGTGCGCAAGGTGATGAAGATCGCCAAGGAGCCGATCTCCATGGAGACGCCCATCGGTGACGATGAGGATTCGCATCTTGGTGATTTTATTGAAGATTTAAGTGTGCTATCGCCGGTGGACGCGGCGACGGTTGAGGGGCTGCGCGAGGCGACCCGCGAAGTGCTGGCGACGCTGACTCCACGCGAGGCCAAGGTGTTGCGGATGCGGTTTGGGATTGATTTGCCTACCGATCATACTCTGGAGGAAGTGGGGAAGCAGTTTGACGTCACCCGCGAGCGCATCCGCCAGATCGAGGCCAAAGCGCTGCGCAAGCTGCGCCATCCCAATCGTTCCGAGCAGCTTCGCAGTTTTCTGGATTTGGAGTGAGCCGGTGGCGGGGAAGCGCCTGGATTGTTAAAGTCTTTATTTTTCGGGCCCTTAGCTCAACGGTCAGAGCAGGGGACTCATAATCCCTTGGTTGTAGGTTCGAATCCTACAGGGCCCACCATTTCAGCATGGAGCTGTAACCAAAGCCCGCGAGCAGGGCATTCCCCTGACCGACTTCGAGAAAGACTTTGAACGCATCGTCGCCGAACGCGGCTGGACGGGCTGGACCGGCGAAGGCACCAAAGCGGGTCGGGCCTGGCGCGCGCGGGTCATTTATGAAACGAATCTGCAAACCAGCACTGCCGCCGGGCGCTATCAGCAGATGAAGGCCATCGCCGACAAGCGTCCCTACTGGCGCTATCGGCACAACGACGCGGTGGCGCATCCGCGACCGGCGCATCTGGCCTGGGATGGGAAGATGCGGGCGCAGAAGGAGAGGTCGCTACAGTCTATAATTGTTGGCGGCATGACAAAAGAAAAATCATTAAGCGAACGCATCGGAGAATTGTCTGACAGCGACTTGCAAGGTTTCTTCCGAGATCTGGCCGAAACGCATCCAAATTGGTTTCCTACGATAAGACAACTGGAAGTCACGGGCGAGATTCATTATTTTGCGAGAATCAAAGGCAATATCCTGCAACTGTCAGACGCCGCTCACTGGGTGGCCGGATTCCGACCCGCCTCCAGTCTTCATCACGCGCTTGCCGCGATTCGACAGTCTGTGCCGTTGACCTTCAATCAGGAATATGCGGTCGAGGTGCTCTGGCATGAATCCTTACACCTCCAGGCAACAGGAATCGAGAAAGGCGGCCTACTCGTTGAGACTCTGACGCAATTCATCGCGCGTCACACCTATCCAAAACTATTGAAGGCGATGGGAAGCGATGCCGTACAGGCGACAGCGATACTCGAAAAAGGCTATGGCTACGCCGACTGGGTGACGAATTTTCGAGCGCTTTTGGCGCACGCGAGGATTCCTGAAACGAAGGCGGTCGCTGAAGTGCGACCGATTCTGCTCAACAGTACGGATGCGACACTGGTCAGTCGGATCGCAGCCTGGCTGGAACCACAAACCGGCCAGCGAGCCGGTCTCTGGAAGAAGGCGCTTAGACTGATGCGTAAGCCGCCGGAGATTTTCCTGAAGCAATTGGCGCGTCAACTGGACTATTGAGCGGGACGCGGCAAGCGGGCATCCCGACGGTGCGTCGGTATTGTGCATTCGTAATGCGGCCAAGATATTCAGCCGCCCGCTGTGGAAGCTGGCGATGTTGGTACAGCGCGTACAAGTCGGCGCAGGCGGAATCCGATGACAGAAACTCCAAATACTCCTCGCACGTTTCACGCTCTGTCGGCGGCCCAAAAAGGGCGGTCAATTCCTGCTCGGTGATGCCATGATCGTAAATGGTTTCCATCGGGTATCCTCCGCAGACCGGCCCACTCAACAGGCGGTTTTAGTTAGAAAGTCGGTCGAAGCAAGGGAATAAGCTCGGCGGAGGACTCCCCGTTCCCTCCAAGCACCCACGATCCGAAGAACAGGCGACGGCCGGGAGATTCACCGTGTCAACCGAGCTAATGTTTTAGATACCCCATCCGCCTGGAAATTTCAATATGGCCGGTAGCTTCATCGAAATCACCCTCGACGACGCCGAAATCAGCCAGCCTCTCGAAAAGCTCCAAGCCAAGCTGGGCGATCTCACCCCGGTGTTCCGTGATCTGGGCGAGGCGCTCATCATCTCGCATCGGGAACGCTTCGTTCGGGCCGTCGCTCCTGATGGCACGCCATGGCCTGCCCTTTCGCCAAGATACCGCGCCAGCAAGAAGAAGAACCCGGACAAAATTCTGGTGCTCGATGGCTGGCTGCGCCAACTGCACTATCAGGCCGCGCCAGATGCGCTGCGCATTGGCACGGATCGGTCGTATGGTGGGCGGCGGGGCCTCCCCTCCGAATATCCGGCAACCCCACATGGCGCTCCGATCAAGACCGTGCTACGGTCGGAAGATTGACACCGTGTCACGCCCACTATTGCGTTGCTGCAAGGGAAGCTAAGCTGAGGCGGCACCGGACTCGAATCAGATCATTTGGCCTTGCGGTCCCTAACCGTTCCCGCTGGAAACTACCGCCTCTACATCTTTGGGTACCCCAAGCCGTGAGAAAACTCAACAGGGAGTCGTCCATCAAATTTCACTCACCACAAGCGCAGCCCCTTTCTTATCTCTGCATCCATTCAATCCCTAAAGGTACTCTAAGTATCTAATCAGAAGTTGAGCTGTCTTATGAGTTGGTAACTCTTTGAAAATATTGAGCACAAATACCGGATAACTTTGGTTTATCTACTTATACGAGAGGTTGTATTGACTGACTGGACGATCCAGACCCAAGCCGGACAGCTGCGATTGGCCATTCGGCGCGCCGAATGGCCATTAGAGGCCAGCGTAGCGTTTGCCACCCGGCAAAACCCCCGGCGGCTTTATCTGTTTGTCAGCAAGCTGTTGGGTAAACATTGGCCCGTGCGACCGAGTGTCATGCGTGTGGCCCACCAGCAGTTGGCCGAAAAAATCGCCAAACTGCCCGGACCCTTACTGGTCATTGGCTTAGCGGAAACCGCCACGGCGCTGGGTCGCGGTGTGGCCGAGGAAGCGGCCTGGCAGGCTGGTCGTGCTGATGTACTTTATCTCCACACTACTCGCTATCTTTTATCGCATCATCTCGCATTTCAGTTCGATGAATCCCATAGCCATGCTCCAGACCACGCAGTTTACTGGCCTGTTCCACCCCTGCGGTCTTTATTCCAAGCTGCGCGGACTTTAGTGCTGGTTGATGATGAAATTTCCACCGGTCGTACTTTGGTTGGGCTGGCTCAAGCCTATCTTCAGATCAATCCCCGTATCCAACAGGTGGCTTTGGTGTGCCTTACCAACTGGTTGAGCGAGGAACGACAGCGTGAGATTGGCGCGTTATTGGATCGACCGGTCTCGTTCCCCGCCTTTATTGAGGGCAGCTTCCAGTTTGCACCAGACCCCCGGTTTCCGTTGCCTAGATTGCCAGTCGCCGTTGCCAGCACTAGCCGCTCCCATGCGGACGTGACAGCTGAACCGGCTCGGACTGGGGTGCTGGCTGGGCGCAACCATGCACCAGTGTTGCCTAAGGTTCCCGCCGGTCAGCCGTTAGCGGTGATTGGCACCGGTGAATATACCTACACACCCTATCGCCTGGCCCTGGCTCTGGAACAGCAGGGCCATGATGTGCATTTTCAATCCACCACCCGCTCACCAATCCTAGTCGGCGATGCCATTCAAAGCCGCCACGAATTTTTAGACCCGTATGGCGATGGCATGGTGAATTATCTCTATAACCTCGCGCCAGAACGTCTACCGATCCTGTGTTACGAACATCCCGCTTTGGTCGGTTGGCATACTCTGGCCGACCAACTCGGCGGCCTGGCTTGGATGACGGAACCACTATGTCCCGCCTCGTAATTTTTTTGGATTTGGACGACACGATCTTGCAAACTGCACCGAAGTCGCCACCGGATCAGCCGTTGCACCCGGCGGCAGTGGATCGGGCTGGGATGGCGCTGTCGTTCATGACCGGCGGTCAAAGACAATTGCTGGACTGTTGGCGGGCGCAGGGCACGGTGATCCCAGTAACCGGCCGCACCGACGACGCGCTAGCACGAGTGCTGATTGACTTCAGCTCCTGGCGTATTACCCATCACGGCGCGGTGATCCGGCAGCCCGACGGACAATTGCCGTCCTGGTGGCACGAGCACATAGCGCCGCGCTTGCAAGCGGCGCAACCGCTCTTACGGGAATTAGCCGCATGGCTGGAGCGCGACGCGGCGACCGGCGGTTATCGGGTGCATCGTCATAGCGTCGAGCAGCAGCTCACCTATCTCTCGATCAAGAGTGATAAGGATGTGTCGGCGTTAATCCACTTGCGTCGGCGTCTGGCGGCCAATAGCTTGCCCGCCGAGCTGGTCCTGCATCACAACGGCAATAATCTCGCGCTAACCGTCAGCGGCGCGCAAAAACAGGATGCCGTGCGACGGGTGATGGCCGCATTAGCCCAGGAGGGGCCGCTGATCACGATTGGTGCCGGCGACAGTCTGACCGATCTGCCTTTCCTGCGTCTTTGTGATTTCGCCCTCGTTCCCAAAGACAGTCAGATCCAGCAGGAAACCTGGGCCAGCCATTGCCCATGATCCCTTTTACCGGTAGCTATCATGCCGAAGACGCCATTTTTTTGCTTAAGTCGATTGGTTTGGAGCAAGTGGACGTGGCAACCAAAGAGCGGCTGATTCAATCCGGTGCCCGTCATTACAGCGAGATGTTAGCGCCGGAACGGGTACCTGACGCCCGCTATCTGGCCCTGTTCGAGGCGCTGACCGTCCGCTATGCGCAACGCCTGGCGGCGGAAGTTATGGCGCTGGCCACGTATCTGAGTCAGACCCGACCGCGCCAGGTGACCGTGGTGTCGCTGGCGCGGGCCGGCACACCCATCGGTGCGCTGCTGGCGCGGGCGCTGCGCTTCTTGGGGCGGAGTGATGTCCAGCATTACTCACTTTCGATTATCCGTGACCGGGGAATCGACGAGAACGCTCTGCGCTTTATCCTGCGTGACATAGGGCGGGAACCGGCAGGCGTGGCGTTTGTAGATGGCTGGACGGCCAAGGGCGTCATTGCAGCCGAGCTGCGCCAGGCCTTGCAGCGCTGGAATGCTCGCCAGCCCGAACGGCTGGAAGAAGCACTGCATGTCGTGTCTGATATTGGCGGCGTGGCCGAGGTGGCGGCGACCGGAGACGACTACGCCATTCCCAGTGGCGTCCTCAACGCCACCGTTTCGGGCTTAACCAGTCGCTCGATTCTCAATACCGCTATCGGCCCGGAGGATTTCCATGGGTGCGTCTGGTATGGTGCTTTTGCCGCCCACGACCGCAGTACCTGGTTTCTCGATCAGATCAGCCCGCATTTTGCTCGCGTCACGCCGTTGCCCGTGCGCTGCACTGGCGAGGAACGCCAAGCGCGGCGGCGGGCCATGCAATCCCTGGTCGAGGCGTTGCGCGCGCGTTACCGAATCCGGGATTCCAACTTGATTAAGCCGGGGGTGGCCGAGGCCACGCGGGTGCTGTTGCGCCGTCTGCCCAAGCAGTTATTGCTACGTGATCCCGCAGACCCCGATGTGGAGCATTTGCGGTTGCTGGCTGAGGAAAAGCGCGTGGCGCTGACCGTGGAACCGGCCATGCCGCTGCGGGCGGTGGCGTTGATTCAGGATTTGGTCTGAGCAACATTTGGTCTGAGCGACTGGCCCGTTATCCACCTGCTCCGGTGCGCGTCCAGGCTAGGAAAGCGGTTCGGTTGCGGGAGCAGATCAGCACCTTGCCCGCGCCGGAAAAGCGCAACACCACGCCCTCACCGCTGGTGACGCTATTGAGCAGATTGCCCAATAGCCCGGCATTAGCGTTGGCGGTGGTCACTGACAGCTCATAGCGCAGGCTGCTGTCCCACGCTACGACATGGGCATTGTCAATAATGACCTCCTTGCCTGGCTCCACGTCCAGCATGAACAGCGACCCGAAACCAGAGGCCACCAGTTGGCCCTTGCCGCCGGCTTCCAACACAAAAAAGCCGCCGCTTTGCGCAAACAAGGCGTTCCCCAGGCTTTGCGTACGGGTGGTCAGTTCCACGCCCGCCGTGGCTGCCACAAAAGCGCCATCGTTCAAGGTGTAACGCTGTGGGCCGACATCCAGCAGTTGCATCGCTCCCGGCAGCATAGGCGAGAGAAGGCAATCTCCATCGCCGCGCGTTGCCTCAATGTGCTGTTGAAAGAATGATTCACCGCTGGTGATCCGCCGCATCAGGGCCCGGCCCAGACCGCCGGTCATCCGGCCTTGCAGGTCGAGCGTGGCTTCCATCATGACCATGGCACCGGATTCGCAATAGATTTTTTCCCCTTTGCGCAGGGAGACATGCAGAAAGGGATCAATATCACCGGTGATGCTGAAGACAGGCATGGAGCACCTCCATCGAGCCAGTGGCAGGGATAACGCTGGCTAAGGACACATCTCACGCGCCAAATTGGCGCAGGGGTTTGGCATGTTTCCGCAGGATCAGCATAATTAAAGCGATCATCCCATGCCAAGCCGTCAAACCACAAACAATGCCTCGCCAAACCACTGCGCTGAGCCGCGCCCTTGGCCCTGGTAAGGAAGACGCCCACGGAGCCGTAGATGAGTCGTGAACTGTTGGATTGCCGCCCCGCGCCGCCGGATGCGACAGAGACCCTGCCGGATGCCGCGTTTCCCACACGCCGCGCGCTTTCCGCGATGCGGCTGGGGGCTTCGTTGTATATTCCCGCTACTCGGCCGGATTTGGCGGCGATTGCCAATGGGCGCAAGTTGGCCGGTTTGCGGTCGGTGATTTTTTGCACCGAGGACGCTGTGCATAGCCAGGATTTGGAACAGGCCATGGCCAACATAGCGGCGCTGTTGCCGGAGCTGGAGCCTGGGGCATTGTTGCGGTTTATTCGGCCGCGCAATCCCTTGGTGTTGTGGCGGCTGTTGCAACTGAGCGGGATTGAACGGATTGACGGGTTTGCGCTGCCCAAATTTGGCCCGCGCACGCTGGGGGAGTGGTTGCGAGTTTGGGACGACCACGACGGTCATTATCTGTTGCCTATCCTGGAAACTGTCGAGACCTTTGATCATCGCCAGTTGGAGTTGCTGCGGGATCGGCTGGAGGATTGCGGGCTGAAGGAACAGATCCTGTGTCTACGGATCGGTGGTAATGATTTGTTGAATCTGCTCGGGATCCGCCGGGGTCGGGGGGCAACGGTGTATGACACGCCCTTGCGCGATACCATTGCTGATTTGGTGCGGGTTTTTCATCCGGCGGGTTATGCGCTGAGCGCACCGGTGTTCGACTATCTGGATACGCCCGCTGTGCTGGCGCGGGAGGTTGAGGCGGACTTACAGCATGGACTGGTCGGCAAGACCGCTATTCATCCGGCGCAGATTGCGGTGATCGAGGCGCTCTATCGGGTTGCACGCGATGATTATGAGATGGCCCAGGCGGTGCTTGCGCCGGATGCGGCGGCGGTGTTCCGGCTC